>Ga0209004_1000116_pt1 | contig 20941 bp, 13 predicted proteins | sample TexAe_RefH0_M1_FD_187948 | JGI IMG/M metagenome (GOLD analysis project Ga0209004, IMG submission 187948) | Forest soil microbial communities from Davy Crockett National Forest, Groveton, Texas, USA - Texas A ecozone_RefH0_M1 (SPAdes) (version 2) | ecosystem: Environmental > Terrestrial > Soil >... | reverse complement strand
TGGTGTCGTCGACCACGCCCACGACCTCGTAATCACCCGCACTTTGCGGCCCCGGCGAACCAATCCGGTGGCCGATGGGATTTTCGCCCGGCTTGAAGAACTGCTTCACGAATTCCTTGTTGACCACGGCTATCGGCGGCGCTGCGAGCAGATCCGACGGCCTGAATCCGCGGCCCATCAGCACCTGCGTGCCAACCGAATCGAAGTAATCCGGATTGCCTTTGACGAAGGACGCGCTCTTGTTGGGATCGGGCTCGCCCTGCACCTGCATGCTGTTGCTCCAGTTGTTGTCTTCCATGGGCGTGTAGGTGGAGATGCCCACTTTCACAACGCCGGGCAGCGCATGAAACTGCGTCTCGATGGTGCGATAGAGAGATTCAAGCTGTGTTTGCGAGTATCCGGCAGCTTGCGGATTGATGTGAATGATGTACCGGTTCTTCGAGTCGAGGTGCAGGTCGGAGCTCTCAAGCTTGTGCAGACTCTGTGCAAACAATCCGGCGCCGACCAGCAGAATCAGCGACAGCGAAGCTTGCACAACGACAAGGCCGCGCTGCAGCAGCGAAGCGCCGGAAGCGGTAGTCCGCGTGCCTGAGCGCAGTGCGTCGGCGGGTTGCGCCTGGGCGGCCATCCACGCAGGCGCAACGCCAAACAGGATGCCGGTGACAAGCGAAAGCCCGAACGCAAAGGCGATGACGAGGAGTGAGGGTGTCGCATCGATGGGAACGTTCTGCGCCCCGGGAAACGCCATCGCCAGCAGCATGTGCGCTCCAAGGTAGGCCACGCCCAGGCCCACAATGCCACCGATGCCCGCGAGGAGAATGCTTTCGGTGAGCAGCTGGCGGATAATGCGGCTGCGCTGCGCTCCCAGGGCGGTGCGTATGCACATCTCTGCTCGGCGGCTCATGCCGCGCACGAGTTGCAGATTGGCGATGTTGGCGCAGGCGACAAGAAGAACAAGAGCGGCGATCCAGAAGAGGAGAGCGAGTTGAGACTTGGCCTGGTCCTGCAAAGCCCGAATGCCGGCCCCTCCCGGTGTGAGGACAACATGCGTTCGACCGAGATAGGTCTTTCCGCGCTCGGTCGAGAAATTCTTGAAGGTTGAGAACTGCTGGCGAAGCATGGTGCTGGCCTTCGATTGAACAGTCCCGAGAGAAACGCCCGGCTTCACGCGGCCGACGACATAGACCCATGCGATTTCAGGATCGTGCACGTAGGGGACGTTGAAGATCACCGCCATCGACTCAAGAGGCAGGTAGAAGTTGGGCGGATTGCTGGTAAGACGATCGCCGAAGTAACCCCTGGGCGCAATGCCGATGATGGTGACCGGCTGCGTGTTCACGCGGAAGGTGCTCCCGATGATCTTGGGATCGCTGGCGTACTCATGCGTCCAGGTGTCGTAGCTCATGACCGCTGTGAACGCGGCGCCCTTGGTGTCGTCGGCGTCGGTAAAGAAGCGGCCGGCTGCCGGCTGAAGACCAAAAGTGCGGAAGTAGTTGCCGGAGACGAATTCACCCATCTCCGATTGAGCGATGCTCTGCGCGGTTTCGCGACGCACCGTAAGCGGCCGGTAATCGAAGCCCGATTCCATCGCCGCTAGCTCCTGGAATTCCGGCAGGTTCCTCTTGAAAAGGAGATACGTTTCGGTGGAGAAAAGAGAATAGTCTCCCTCTTTGTTGATTCCGGAATTCACGCAGCAATCGTCTGTGTCGCCGATGCGAATGAGAGTCTTGGGATCGCCAACGGGCAGATTGCGCAGGAGCACCGCGTTCACCAGCGTGAAGATGGCGGCGTTAGCTCCGATGCCGAGTGCCAGGGTGAGGACGACGGTGATGGTAAAGCCCGGTGTCTTCCGCAATTGGCGGAACGCGTAGGCAAGATCCTGAAGCAAAACCATCATCGAAAAAACCCTCCGCACACAAAATGGCGTGCCCCTGGAAGAGCACGTCGCGTGCCATTTATCTTAATGGCAAAGTTGCCCGCTCGCTGGAGGTTTCGAAGCTGCCATGTTGCGAGGCGGACGATGATCGTTCAAAAGCGGAAAGGTGTGTTCGATTTCGAACGGCCTGTCCCAACTGCCTTGTCATTCAAGCGACCAGAGGAAGCCGAGGAACCTGCAGTTGCTCTTTCCTGCGGCCTCGATCCGCACGACCGATCGTGACGGCCTCACTCCCTGTTTTTCTGCGCGTCGGCGTAGTAGCCCGTTTTGTGGCGAATGTTAAAGGAGTCGGCGCTGGCGCGCGGAACGGTGACCAGGATGCGATGAAAAGTGCGGCCGGGCTCCTGGTTGTGCGGGTAGTAGCCAATCATGTATTGCGTGCGCAGGTCGTCGCTTACCTGGGTGAAGGCTTTGTCGAGTCCGCCGTCTTCCACATAAAAGTGTTTGCCGCCGGTTTGCTCCGACAGCGTGATCAGCGCGTGCTCGCCACCGAGGTCGCGCCCGGCGCTGGCTGCGATGGGCACATCGATGATGGAGTAGATCATGACCTCATTGCGCAGCGCCTGTTCCAGAGCCTCGTCGTAGGTTGATCCTTTAACCGTGTCTCCGCCGTCGGAGACAAGCACCAGCACCTTGCGTCCGTCTTTTTTCCCGAGGGCCTGCGAACCCGCGTAGATCGCATCGTACAACGCTGTGCCGCCCGCGCCGCGCATGCGATCGAGGCCGTGATCGATCTTGGAGACATTGTTGGTGAAGGCAGTCAGTTCGTACACAAAAGTATCGAATTCGACTACGCTCATCTGGTCTTGCGGGCGCAAAAGTGCGCGCACGAATTTTTTGGCGGCCTGCTGCTCGATGGAGCGGTCCTTGTAGGTGCTGGAACTGGTGTCGATGGCCAGCGTAAGGTTCAGCGGCATTTCGGACTGCCGTTCGAATACTTGGATGGATTGCGGGCGGTTGTCTTCGGTGAGTTTGAAATCATCCTTCGTAAGGCCGCCGACGATCGCGCCTTTTTGATCGGTGACGTTGACAAAAATACTCACCAGCTTTACATCGAGGCGGAGAGGCTTGTCGTCCTGCGCGACCATGCGAAGCGCGAAGCCCGCGATGACACAGACGCCGATGGTAAGCGCGGCGGACCAGACCAGCCGTTTACGAGGAAGAGCCATCGGCGCCCTCCACGGCATATCCCGGCGGAAAGGGCTCGCCATCGGCCCATACCGCTCCGTCGACAAATGTTTCCTTCTTCCAGATCGGCACGGTCTTCTTGAGTGTGTCGATCAGCCAGCGGCTGGCTTCGTAGGCTTGGCGGCGATGTGCCGAGGCCACGATGATCAGCACGCTGGTGTCGCCGACTTGCAGACGGCCGAGGCGATGAATCATGGCGACGAAGCGCACGCCGAAGCGGGTGATAGCTTCATTCGCCAACTCGTTCATCTGCTTCGTAGCCATCTCTTCGTAAGCTTCGTAGTCGAGATAGAGCGTCTTCCGTCCACGCGAGTTGTTGCGCACAATGCCGTCAAACACAATCACCGCCCCGTCTTCACCTTGCTTGGCGGCGGCGACCACGGCCTCGGCCGGGATCGGCTCCCGGACAAGTCTGATGAGGATGGGCTGTTCGGTTTTCGGGGACTCGGTCGACGATGCGCCGCCGGATACCGGGGGCAACAGGCCCACTTCGTCGTTTTCGCAGAGCACATGCCTGCGATCGGCGTATTCGGCGTTCACGCTGACGGCAATGCCCAGGGTTTCGACAGCGGGTGCCTTCGCGCCGAGGCGAGCAAGCAGATCCGCGACGGTGGCTCCGCCGGGCAAGTCGAGCTCGAACGAGTCGGCGCCCAGAGACTCCTTGAGGATGCCGAAGGGTAGAACGCGTATGTGCATGTTGGACAAAGAATACCGCCTTCGTATTAGACGCAACAGGCCCTCCGGTGGTGGGGCGGGAGTTTCAGTTGGTGGTTACGTAGGGACTTTGGATGGGGCGCCGTCGCGCTGGCACAGAACCAGTGGGCGGAGTCTTTGCCGTATTAGGCGGTGGAGACCGGGCGAAACGGCCTCCGACAACTGATGGCGATCACATTCCTGTCGCGTGCGGAGGTGCTATCCTTGCGCGTCATTTTAAGGGACGAGGAGGATGACGTGAGACAGAGAATCATGCTGGCGGTGGCGGGACTGGTGTTCTTGGCGGGGTGCGACATGGGCAGCAATGTTGCCAAGGTTCCCGCCAAGCCCAAGTGGCCGGGGGCTGCGTATCATCTCTCGTTTGACACGCAGGCAGCAAAACCGAATCCGGCGGGCGTCACCATTCCGGCTATCAAGTACTCGGCGAATCCTGAGGCGATCGAGAAGAGAGCTACGCTCGTAGTGCGAATCGACACTACAGGAGTGAAGAAGGATGGGACGATCCTGAACCAGATAGTTATGGCGCCGGTCGACATTCCTACCGTGGAAGGCACCCTTCCGGCGGAGTACATGGATGCGACAGACAAAGGGCTGGCGCCCATCCTGAAGGCATACTGCATGCAGGGAAAGGTAAAGCTGACGGTGGCGCTTGCGCGGTCGTCGCTTTCCGGCCGGCCGGGAGATGCCGAGCTGAACATAAAGCGGATATCAGACTGGACGCCAGTCGAAGTTGTCTTCAAGAACCCGCATCCGAAGTGCTAGGTCCGAACCAGACCTAAGTGCTTGCAGACAGCTATCGATGGCGGCTAGACTCCTTCGCATGATGCGACCGATTCCCCACGTTGCCAGACTTACTGCCGCAGCTTTGCTGCTCATGCTCGCTGCCGTTTCAACCGCCGCACAGGATTGGGCCAAGGCCCGGCTCGATGCCTCTCCGCGGCACCATGAGTATGTGCCCCTCAAGCACGACAATCGCACCGTGCAGGCTTTTGTCGTCTATCCAGAGGTCAAGAACAAGGCAACCGTCATCGTTCTCATTCACGAAATCTTCGGCCTCAGCGACTGGGCCAAGGAGATGGCCGATGAGCTCGCCGCACAGGGATTCATCGTGGTCGCGCCGGATTTGCTTTCCGGTATGGGTCCTAACGGCGGCGGATCGAGCGCGTTTCCCGATAGGGATTCGACGACCAAAGCTGTTTCCGGGCTGGACGCGAGCCAGGTGACCGCCGATCTGGATGCGGCTGCGGATTATGGAAAGAAAATCCCTGCCGGCAACGGCAAAGTCGTCACCGTGGGATTCTGCTGGGGCGGCGGCAAATCATTTGCCTTCGCCACGCATCGCAAGGATCTTTCCGCAGCATTCGTGTTTTATGGTCCGGGTCCTGCGGATGTCACTTCCATCACTGCTCCGGTATATGGCTTTTATGGCGGCAACGACGCTCGCATCGGCGCCACCGTTCCGGCCACGACCGAAGCAATGAAGGCGGCCGGCAAGAAATTTGAACCGATCACCTATGATGGCGCAGGTCATGGTTTCATGCGCGCCGGAGAAGATCCGACGGATACCAACCCGGCAAACAAGACGGCGCGCGAGCAGGGGTTTGCGCGACTGGTGAAGTTGTTGAACGAAGTGAGCGGTGCGCCGGCGGCGGGAACGCCAAGGATGGCTGCTGCGCCGGGTAAGCCAGAGTTGGCGAGTGTGACCGTGAATTGCCACGACGGGGACGGGGCAATGAAGATGGGCGGGACCCGATAGCTGTAACTTCGGAGGACATTCGCGAGTCTCAAGACATGGCGCTCGTTTTTGTCTGAGGAGGTTTCATGCTTCGTTCGTTCCCCCGACCTTTGAGTCTTCTGGCTTTCCTGCTTGTTGCACTTAGCGGATGTGTAGAGGCTCATACCCAAGGGGGGATTCCGGCCCCGCAAACTGACGAAGCCTTGGCACACACCTCCGGCAAACAGACTGCCGTCTTCGCTGGAGGTTGCTTCTGGGGCACGCAGGCCGTATTTGAACGCGTCAAGGGTGTAGTCGCGACAACGGCGGGCTACGCCGGCGGTTCTGCAGCAACCGCAACTTATGCCCAGGTCACAACGGAAACGACGGGGCACGCCGAGTCGGTGAAGGTCGTCTTTGACCCCTCCAAAATCAGCTATGGCAAGCTGCTGCAGATTTTCTTTTCCGTGCATGACCCGACTCAGCTCAATCGGCAGGGCCTGGACGAAGGAACGTCGTATCGCTCGGCAATTTTCTATACCAGCGACGAGCAACGAAACATCGGCACCGCGTATGTCGCGCAACTCAATGCTGCACATGTCTTTCGGAAGCCGATTGTGACGCAGGTGGCGCCCCTGAAGGGCTTCTACGACGCGGAGTCTTACCATCAGGATTACGCGCTGCACAATCCCGACAACCCCTACATCCTGGTGTGTGACCGGCCCAAGATTGCGGTTCTCCGGAAGGAATTTCCTGAGTTGTTCCAGGAGTACAAAGGCAAGTAGGGTTTGGGGCGTTCCTTGGCTCCCTGCGTTTCACTTCGGTCGCTCGGAATTGACATCGCAACATATGTGAGGCAAATAGAAAAGGCCGACGGGTTAGCCGGCCTTTCTGTTTCCAATGCTGTCGACTTCTGCGGCTTTGTCGCTTTACGCCGCGGCTGAAGTTCCGCGTTCCGTGGCGATCGACGTCACTTCAGGCTTTGCCTTCAGCAGGGGGAGAGCCACGGCCAGCACGTCTTCGATGCGGCTGGCGTAGTGGATCGAGACGCCTTCGATCATCTCGGGCGTCAGGTCTTCTTCAACGTCCTGCCGATTGTCGGCGGGCAGGATGATGGTTTCGACTCCTGCACGGCGCGCGGCCAGAAACTTCTCCTTGATGCCGCCCACGGGGAGCACGTTTCCACTGAGCGTGATTTCGCCGGTCATCGCGGTAAGCGGACGAACCGGATTGTCAGTCAGCAGCGATGCGAGCACGGTGGCCATCGTGACGCCGGCCGATGGACCATCCTTGGGGATCGCGCCTGCGGGCACGTGAATGTGCAGGTCGAGATCCTTGTTGAAGTCCTCCGAGAGGCCCAGCATCGCCGAGTTCGAACGCACCCAGGTCAGCGCGGCCTGCATCGACTCCTGCATCACCTCGCCGATCTGGCCGGTCATGGTGAAGCCGCCCTTGCCCTTCATCTTGTTGGCCTCGATAAAGAGGATGTCGCCGCCGGCAGGGGTCCACGCCAGACCCACGGCCACACCGGGACGCTTGACGCGCTCGGCAACCTCGGTTTCAACGCGAACCTGGATGCCGCCCAAAAATTCTTTGAGAATATCCTTGTCCACGACGAGCTTTTCCGTCTTGCCTTCCACAACACGACGGGCTTCTTTGCGGCAAACCGTGCCGATGACCTGCTCGAGTTTGCGCACTCCGGCTTCGCGCGTGTAGTGGCGCACGATGTGGCGGACAGCCGCCTCGGGGAATTCGATCTGCTCCGGCGTAATCCCGTTCGCCTTGATCTGCCGCGGAACGAGGTAGCGCGCCGCGATGTGCACCTTCTCCTCTTCGCTGTAGCCCTGGAGCGGAATGATCTCCATGCGGTCGATGAGCGGTGGAGGCACGGTGTCAAGCATGTTCGCCGTGCAGATGAACAGCACCTTCGACAGATCGAATGGCACGTCGAGGTAGTTATCGCGGAACGTGTTGTTCTGCTCTGGGTCAAGCGTTTCGAGCAGCGCCGACGCAGGGTCGCCGCGGAAGTCGCGTCCAAGCTTGTCGACCTCGTCGAGCATGATCACCGGGTCGTTGGTTTCGGCGCGGCGAATGCTCTGGATGATCTGGCCCGGCAAGGCACCGATGTACGTACGCCGGTGACCGCGAATCTCGGCCTCGTCGTGCATGCCGCCCAGCGAAACGCGCTGGAACTTGCGGCCCAGGGCACGCGCGATGGAGCGGCCAAGCGAGGTTTTGCCCACGCCCGGAGGTCCGACAAAGCAGAGGATCGGCCCCTTCATGTCGGGCTTGAGTTCCAGCACCGACAGGTAGTCAAGGATGCGGTCTTTCACTTTTTTCAGCTCGTAGTGATCCTCATCAAGGATCTCGCGCGCCTTGTTGATGTCGATCTTGGAGCCTGAGCTTTTGGCCCACGGCAACACCGCAAGCCACTCGATGTAGTTGCGGGTGAGCGAATAGTCGGCAGCCATGGGAGACATGCGTCCGAGGCGCGAAAGCTCTTTCATCGCCTCTTTCTTCACGTCTTCGGGCATGCCCGCTTCTTCAATCTTCTTGCGCAGGTCTTCGACTTCGCGCTGGCCCTCGTCCTGCTCGCCGAGTTCCTTCTGGATGGCCTTCATCTGCTCGCGCAGATAATAGTCGCGCTGTGACTGCTGCACCTGGTCCTGTACCTCGCTCTGGATCTTGGTGCGTAGTTGCTGCACCTCGAGTTCCTTGGCAAGATGTTTCGTAAGCAAATCAAGCCGCGCGGGAACGCTGGCGGTTTCAAGCAGCGCTTGCTTGTCGTCGGTAGTGAGGAACGGCAGCGAGGAGGCGACAAAGTCGACCAGGCGGCTGGGGTCCTCGATATTTCCCGCAATGGTGCGCAATTCATCAGACAGCGTGGCCGATTCGGAAACAATCTGCTGGAACTGGCCTACAACGTTGCGGACCAGCGCCTCCACCGAAGACGTGCTTTCGGGCGCGATATCTTCGACCGTTTCGACCTCGGCGATCATGAAGGGCTCAGTCTGGATGTAGCGAAGCAAACGAACGCGCTCCACGCCCTCGGTAAAGACAAAGCGGCTCTGGTTGGGCATGCGCACAACCTTATGCACCGTAGCCAACGTGCCTACTTCGTGCAGATCGGTCGGCTTGGGCGTGTCAAGGCGCGGATCGAGCTGGGCAGCAACAACAATCGAGCGTTCCTCCCCCAGCGACTCAATCAACTGAATGGAGCTTTCACGTCCAACTGTAAGCGGTAGAACAGCATGCGGGAAGAGGACCGTATCGCGAACGGGTAGGATTGGAATTCTTCTGGTGCCAGAGGGCGACCTTTTCTGGGGATTTTCGGGCGGCAACATGGAAGGCTGACTTGGCATTGAGTGTCCTCGTATCAACTTTCCTTATTAGACAACACAGAGCATCAAAAGTTTCAAGAAAGACGATCTCTCTCTGATCCCCTCGTATGCCCTGTGGCCTGATCAGGTGTACGTTGTTCTCCTCGCTCGGGTTCCGGCGCATTCAAATTGAAGCCGGAGAACAAAATGAAGCCGGAGATCAAGCCGGACCCCGTTTCGAGCGAACGCGGCCCAATTGCTTTATCGGCAGCGACGCAGAAAGGCTGAACCCTGAGGGCAAACGCTCTTGCGTTATCCAATGCCATGGCGAAAACCTGAATTAGTCGACTTCCGCGATTTCGTCTTCTTTTTTGATGGCGGTTTCGATCCGCTCCCACAGATTATCTTCCGGCTGCTGATCCGGGAATAATTGCCGGGCAGCATCCGCGATTACCTGAAGTTCCTGATACAGCTGGCGGCAAATATCGCATTCCCGGATGTGTGGGTGGTTTTCGACGTCCGCCCCGGAACCGACGAGGTCGGACAGTTGAGCCTGGAACTGTTCGCAGCTCATGGAATTGGGGTCAGGGGTCATCGCCGGTCTCCCTTCCGGAGCGAGAGACGCAAGGCATCGCGCAACTTGAGCCGGGCCTTGTGAAGTTGGGACTTGCTGTTTCCCACGGAGCAATCGAGCATAGCCGCAATCTCATTATGCTCGAAGCCCTCCACATCATGGAGAACAAAGATCAGGCGGTAACCGGCTGGTAAAGCAGCTACTGCCCGTTCGAGCGCGAGGCGATCGATGGAGCCGGCGAGGGAGAGATCGGGGGCTCCGAAGCTGCGGCCTGGACCATCGTCATACGAGGGTTCCATGGCCTCATCGAGGGACATAAGAGGAAGGCCCTTCTTGCGTAGATGCATGAGAACGACATTGATGGATAGGCGATGCAGCCAGGTGGAGAATGCGGAATCGCCACGAAATGTGCCGATCTTGCGATGCAGTTGGAGAAACGCCTCCTGCGTCAAATCTTCGGCTTCTGCGACATTACCGACCATGCGCAGACAGAGAGAATAAATGCGTCTTTTGTGGAGGGCGTATAGATGCGCAAAAGCGTGATGGTCTCCGGCCTGGGCGCGGGCAAGAATCTCAGCATCGGGGGACAGAGTTGGGGCTTGCGTTGTGACCTCGGATGCAGGATCGCTGACCTCGACCGCGGCCTCCTTCTCCATGACTGGATCAGGCCCGGAAGCTTCCGGCGTCTGCTTTTGAAACCTGGTACGTGGCATGCGCTTCCTTTGCGGGGGGATATCGATAGCAGTAAGAATCGTCTGATGCTGCGCCAAGCTTCATTCCTCGTTAGTATAAGGTGCAGCGGTGGAAAACTTCGAACTGCGGCAAGAAGGAACCGGATAGGCTCTCAAGTTATTTCCTTTGATGCAACCAATTGGTTTGGCGTGGGTCTATATGGCTAAATTCTGGGAGATATAGTGCGGAAGGCAATGCCGGCATGGAAGCTCGGCTCGATATCGAAGCAGGGAGTGCTGCCGACGTGCCTTTCTCTTTTCCTGGCGATCGGGAATGTCTGCTGGTCGCAGGCTGCCGGATCAGCCCCAGGCACCGACTCCAAGAGGCATTTCGCGGTAAAAGCTGTTCACTCGCATGATTCCTCGAGCGCCGACGAAGCCGAGCCTGTACCGCTGGCAAAATGGCTGGGGCTTCCGGTCCGGAAAATCAAGTTTGAAGGGGTGTTGGAGGAACGGCTTAAGCCGTTGCCCGGGCACCTGCCCCAGGCAGTAGGCGCGCCACTCGACCGGGTGAAAGTAGCCGAGAGCCTTCGCGCGCTGTTTGCGACCGGCCTGTTCAACACCATTGAGGCGGATGCAAACCGGCAGGACGATGGGGTGAACCTAGTTTTCAGAGGAACGCCGAGGGAATTTATTGGATCTGTCAGCGTGGGTGGCGCAAAGGGGGCAACCATCAACGCACAATTGCAGGCAGCCAGCCGGTTGACGGCCGGAACGCGTTTTACGCAGACACGCCTGGATGCCGCCCTGGGGCGCATGCGCCAGACCCTGGCCGATAATGGCTTCAATGAGCCGATGATTACCTACAAGCTCACCAGACACACCAACGAGCAACTGGTTGACATTGCTTTTGAGGTGGCCTCGGGTGTGCAGGCGCGCGTCGGCAGTGTGGCAGTCTCGGGCGACGCGGGCCTTTCGCTCGACCAGTTCCGTCACGACGCGCATCTCCGCGACGGAACCAGGGTTGACCACGATTCGAGCAATCGCGCCCTGAGCGGAGTGTTGAAACACTACCAGAAAGAGGATCGCCTGGAGGCGGATGTCAAGCTTGAATCGCAGACCTTCAGCCCCGATACAAAGAAGTCGAATTTCACCTTTTCAGCCAACCGCGGGCCGGTGGTGAAGTTGAGCGTGATTGGAGCAAAGATCAGCGCGGAACGGCTGAAGAGGCTCGTGCCCGTCTTTGAAGAAGGCACGGTCGATGAAGACTTGCTGAACGAGGGCAACCGGCGGCTGCGCGATTATTTCCAGCGGCTGGGCTACTTCGATGTGAAGGTGGACCACACCGAGCAGAATCCCGAAGGCGGCACCGTCACCATTACGTATTCAGTGGCGCTGGGGGCGCGCCGGCGGGTGGAGAGGGTTTCCGTCGCCGGCAATCACTATTTCAATGCGCAGACGCTGGAAGAACTCCTCAGTGTGCATGCTGCCGATCACTTCGATCGGCATGGGACCTACAGCCAGGCTCTTGTGGTGGCGGATGTGAGTGCTCTGCAGGCGGTTTACCAGAACAACGGGTTTTCCAAAGCGAAAGTGACGCCGGAAACCCTGAGCGGAGGTGCTGACATCAGCGCTCCCGGGCAGGAGACCATTCGCAATTCGGCCGAACCAATCTCCGTGGTCTATCACATTGAGGAGGGACAGCAGCAGCGCGTAGGCGAGTTGAAACTCGACGGCGTGGTGAAGGCGGACGAGAGCAAGTTGCTGGCGCTGATGAACACCGCGCCGGGGCAGCTGTTCTCGCCGCAAAATCTGGCCGGTGACCGCGAGGCGCTGCTGACCGATTATCTGAGCCGCGGCTTTGAACAGGCGCAAATTGAAGTCGAGGAACAGACCGAGACACAGGATCCGGCCAAGGTGGACGTGGCATTCAATATCCACGAGGGACAGCAGATCTTTGTGCGCAAAGTGCTGCTGTCGGGCCTGCACTACACACGTCCGGATACGGTTGCAAAGGCGATTACACTGCATCCCGGCGATCCGCTGAGCCAGACGGCGCTGTCCGAGATTCAGCGCAGCTTCTACGAATTTGCGTTGTTCAGCGAGGTAAACACGGCGGTCCAGAATCCCTCGGGCGATGAACAGTTCAAAACCATCCTGTTGCAGACGACGGAAGCGCGGCGCTGGACGCTCACGTATGGTCTTGGATTTGAGGCGCAAACCGGAACACCGCAGAACAACTGCGCCGGCATTGCGACCACTGGCGCTCCTTGCAGTCCAAATGGAAAGACGGGCATCAGCCCGCGTGGCCTCTTTGCTGTAACGCGAAACAGTCTCTTCGGGAGGGAGCAATCGGCATCCATCCAGGGAACCTATGGATTGCTGGAGCAGAATATCAATCTGCTCTATCAGAATCCACATTTTCTGGGCAATCGCGATCTCGGATTCACCATGTCTGGCGGGTACGCCAGCAGCCAGAATGTGACGACATATGTTTCCTCCAAGCTCGAGACAGGCGTCCGCTGGACAGAGCATTTCAGCCAGCCCGGCTCATTTCTTTCCAAGGCGAATACATTCGTGTATGAATTCGACTTCAGGCGCGTGAAGGTATCCGCAGAAACCTTGCAAGTGGGGCCAAGCGAGATTACGGCTCTGTCAACAGCAGTACGCGTCGCCGGGCCAAGCATCACATGGATTCGCGACACGCGCGACTCGCCTCTCGAATCGCATCGCGGAACGTATACGAGCTTCCAGGATTTTCTTTCCAACGAAACTTTCGGGGCGCAGGCTGAATTCAACCGCCTCGATGTTTCCAACTCCAGCTACTACGGATTCGACAAGGGCCGCTTTGTGCTGGCACGCAACACAAGGTATGGCCAGGAACGCACGTATGGATCGGCCTCGGACGAGTTGCTTCCGTTGCCCGAGCGTTTGTACGCCGGCGGCCCTACTTCGCATCGTGGATTCGCGATCAACGCAGCGGGACCACGCGATCCAGAGACTGGGTTTCCCATTGGTGGAGCGGGTGCACTGGTGAACAGCACCGAGATGCGGCTCCCTCCGCCGCTGCTTCCCTTCTTCGGCGATACGCTCAGCTTTGTGCTCTTCCACGATATGGGCAATGTGTTCACGAATGCCGGGGATGCATGGGCAAGCGCCCTGCGTATTCAGCAGCCGAATCGGGATGCGTGCAAGGTGCTTACTCCGCCGACGCCACAACCCCCGCCCCTCAATCCCCTCCCCCCGACTCCGACGGGCCCGACAACCTCAACCGGACAGCAAGGACAATGCAGCTTCAACTACTTCTCGCATGCAACGGGACTCGGCATGCGCTACCATACGCCGGTTGGGCCAATTCGGCTTGATTTCAGCTACAACCTCAATCCGCCAATCTTTCCCGTAAATATCAATTATTCGATTGGCTATTCGGCGACGAACCCTTTGGGGCCATACTCCAATCAGCACGTAGGCCAGGCCGCCCACTTCAACTTCTTCTTCAGTTTGGGACAGACATTCTGATGGCGAGACAACAAACACCTCAACCCGGGATTGCGCGCGCGGCGATCGAATTGATTTGCGTTGCGGCGATACTGGCTGCATCGATTCCGGCCGCGGCGCAAGGCGATGAAAAAAGTCCGGCGCCGGAAAACAGCGTTACATTTGATCGCGTGATTGCGGTGGTGAATCGGCAGGTGATTCTCAAGAGCGATCTCGAAGATGAGATGCAGCTGTTGGTTCTCGAACCCAGCACGAATGCGCAGGTAAAGGTGACTGAACAGCAGGCATTGGAGCGGCTCATCAGCCGCACGCTGATCCAGCAGCAGATTCAGCAGGAAGATGTACCGGCCACTCAACCTAAGGCAGAAGAGATTGCGGCACTCCTGAAGGATATTCGCGCAGACCTGCCGGCATGCGTTCGTGCGAACTGCAAATCGAATGCCGGATGGAATGCGTTCCTGATGCACCACGAGTTGACTCCGCAGCAGGTGGAAGACTACCTGCGCCATCGGGTCGAGATCCTCAACTTTATTGAGCTGCGCTTCCGCCAGGGGATTCGCATTACACCGGAAGAAATTGAAACATATTACAAGGGGACACTGCTCCCCCAGTATCCGGCGGGAGAAAAGCCTCCGCCTCTTCAACAGGTATCGTCGCGCATCGAAGAGATCCTGTTGCAGCAACGGGTCAACGTCATGTTCGACAACTGGCTATCAAACCTGCGCAAGCAGGGTCAGGTTGAAGTGCTGGACCCATCGCTGGAAACGGCAGATGCCAGCGACAAACAGGGAACGAAAGAATGAGCCAGCCCGGCAAAATACCGTCCCTGCCGAATGGTTCTCCCCGGGAGAATCAGCGGCAGCTCGCATGGCATCGGCGCTACCTGCGCCACGTGCTATGGGGTGGATCGGGACTAGTGCTGTTGGTGATCCTGGGTCTCGTCGGGTTGTACTTCTGGGCAAGCTCTTCGTATTTCCAAAACATCATGCGCAAGCGCATGATTGCGCGGATTGAAGCTGCCACCGGCGGCCGCGCGGAGATTGCCTCCTTCCATTGGAGGCTGTTGAAGCTTGAGGCCGACGCCGACGGCGTGGTTCTGCATGGGCGTGAAGCGGCGGGCGAAGCGCCTTACGCGCAACTGGACTCACTGCGCGTTGCGGTCAATGTGTTGGGACTCTGGAGCCCGCGCGTTATGCTGCGCGACCTCGTGTTAGACCGGCCCCAGATTCACCTGATCGCATATCGCGACGGATCGACGAACCAGCCGCATCCAAGCCAGAAAACAGAGTCGCATGCCCTCGATACGCTGTTCGATTTGCAGGCCGGTCATGTCGAAGTCGACCATGGCGTGTTCGATTACGACAAGCGCTCCGACGAGAACGATTTTCAGAATCGGCATATCCCCCTGGACTTTGCGGCAAATGATGTATCGCTGCTGCTGAAGTATGTTCCGGGTCACGGCATCACACCGGAGAGTTATCACCTCGAGGCAGGCCTGCGCGACCTGCAACTGGTCCGTGGACCGGCCGACCATCCCGACGCGCCGCCGGTGGAGGGATACATCCAGGCGGCCGTGGATTTCACGCGCAACGCGGCGTATCTGCGCTCGCTGCAACTGACGGCGCACAGCAGAGGGTCTGCTGATCGCGTGCTGAACATTACAGGCGAATTCGATAACTTCAGCCGTCCGTATTGGAAAGCGTCAATGCAAGGCGAACTGGATCTGAAGCTGATGGAGCCTGCGCTGGGATTTCCGTCTACGCCGGAGGGAATCGCCAAGCTGAACCTGGCTGCTGCGGGGCAGGAAAGTGAGTTTCGCATTGATGGAACCGTGCATGCGGACAACGCGTCGTACATCGGAACCGGAGTTGTGGCGCGCGGCGTGGGACTTGACGCACGCGTGCATGCCGATGCGCTGCGATTGCAGATTACCAATGTTACGGTGCGGTTGAAGCCGGGCGGACAGATGGAAGGCGAGGTCCTGCTGGATCATTGGATCCCGCCGCTCGCGGGTGCCCCCGTGATCCAGGCAGCGACCGAGCCGGCGAAGCACGAGAAGAAAGGCAAGAGCCACGAAAATCCGACGCCTCCCGTTGTGACAAAAGTCGACACCGACTTGCACACCAACGGCAAGGTAAATGCAAACTTCCGCGACGTCACGCTCGACACGCTGCTCGACATGGTGAGCCAGGAGCCATTCAAGCGGCTGGGAATGGATGCGCGGCTGAACGGTCTATCCACGGCCGCATGGAACAACGGCGACGAGAATACACTGTCCGTAATTGCGAACCTCAACCTGAGCCCTTCAGCAAAAGGTGTCGCAGGAGAAGCGCCGACAAATGGAGCGATCGATGCGACCTATCATCAACGTGACGGCGCTGTGGATCTGCGCAACCTGCAAGTGAAAATGCCCTCAAGCCAGGTGAGCGCGCATGGGCAGCTCGGCGCGTTTCCGATGACCAGCCCGACGGGAATCGCGGTTGAGTTTCATTCCCGTAATCTGGACGACTTCGACAAGCTGTTACGCGATCTTGGACTCACGCGCGACGGAAAGAGCGGGAAGTCGGCCCTGCCTGTTGATCTGGATGGCCAAGCGGATTTCAAGGGGACGTGGTCCGGTTCGCTCGTCGATCCGCATCTGGCCGGAGATCTGCAGGCGTCGAATATTTCAGTAGAGCTTCCGGCAAGCGACAAGGCGGGTCACCCGTTGTTGGTGCACTTGGATTCGTTCGATGTGACCGGAACCTACTCCGCGGCGCAGATCGCGATTGAGCACGGCCAGCTCAAGCATGGAAGTGCGTTGATCAGCGTGGATGGAACGCTGACGGCGGCGACAACGCCATCGGCGAAATCGCCTGGAGTGCCGGGCTTCGACGCGAACTCCATGCTCCACGGAAATCTGCACGCTAGCGCTGTGAACGCAGACGATCTTGCGCCTTTCATTGGACAGCAGCTTCCCGTCAAGGGACTGGTGAGTGCACAGCTGGCTGTCGAAGGCCCTGTCCAGACTCTGAATGGCAGCGGCTGGGTTCAGCTGGATAATGGCGCGGTGTATGGAGAGCCGCTGACGCGGATTCTTGCACAGGGAAAAATCGTGGGGCAGGTGGTGCAGCTTGAGTCGGTGACGATGAATAGCGCAGCGGGCACCGTGAATGCTACCGGCACATACGACCTGCGCACGCGGCAATTCCAGGTGGATGCGCATGGAACCGGGATCGACTTCGCGAAGCTTGAGAAGCTACGCAATTCAGGCACCGAGTTGTCAGGAAGTCTCGCGTTTTCGCTGTCGGGCACCGGCACGTTTGATGACCCACATCTGAACGGCCGCGCATCGCTGGCCAATTTCACAGTGAGCGGCGAGCGCTTTGGCGAGATCGATATTGTCGCGCACACTGCAAATCGAGGCCTGACCTACGACCTCACCTCGCGGTTCGAAACGGCTGAGCTTACCGCACACGGACAAACCGCACTGCAAGGCGACAACGAGACACAGGCAACTCTGAATTTTTCGAAATTCAATATTGGCGCTCTGCTCGAGACGGCGCACATCAACGGGCTGACGGGCGAGTCGGACCTTGAAGGTACGGTGAACGTACAAGGACCACTGGCGAAGCCGGAGCAGATGCGCGGCGAGGCTCGAATCCAGCAACTCGCCGTCACCATCGCTGGCGTGCACCTGCAGAGCGAAGGCGGCTTGCACGCCAGCATGGGCAATTCGCAGATCAGCCTCGACCCGCTGCACATAACCGGCGAAGAGACCGACATGCACGTACAAGGCAGCCTGAACCTCGCTGCCAAAAGGCAACTGGATGTAGCCGCGAATGGAACCATCAATCTGAAGCTGGCCGAGACCGTCGATCCTGATCTGACAGCGCGAGGCACGACGACTTTCCGCGTTGAAGCGCACGGACCGCTGGACAACCCCGGCCTGTCGGGACGGATTGATTTTCAGGATGCCTCGCTGGCGCTTGAGGACCTGCCCAACAGCTTGAGCCAGTTGCACGGAACACTCGAATTCAATCAGAATCGCCTCGAAGTAAAGTCGCTCACGGCCATGAGCGGCGGCGGACTGCTGAGCGTCTCGGGATACCTTTCCTATCAGCACGGCATCTATGCGGATCTCGCGCTGAAAGGAAAGTCGATCCGCATCCGTTATCCGCAGGGCGTAAGTTCGGCGGCCGATATCAATCTGCAGTTGCAGGGACCGCAAAGCAACCTGTTGCTGAGCGGCAACGTGATGATCACCCGGTTTACGGTGAGCCCGGAGATCGACTTTGTGGCCCTTGCTGCGCAGGCCAGCAAGTCGCAGCCGATCGCGGCGGCCAGCGCCCCTTCGAATCACGTTCGGCTCGACGTGCGCATCCAGTCTTCGCCGCAGCTCAATTTCCAGAATGCTTACGCCAAGCTTGCCGGGGATGTGGATCTGCGCCTTCGCGGCACCATCGCTTCTCCGTCGCTTCTGGGCCGCATCTCGGTCACGGAGGGCAGCGCGACCATTGCCGGCACACGCTACGAACTGCAGCGTGGAGAAATCGACTTCACCAATCCTGTTCGCATCCAGCCGCTGATTGACCTGAACGCAACCGCGCGTGTTGAGGACTACGACATTTCGCTGGGCCTGCACGGCTCGATGGATCAGATGACGGAGACGTTACGAAGCGATCCTCCGTTGCCCGAGGCCGATGTGGTCGCGCTGCTGGCGCTGGGACGTACGCAGGATCAGCAGAGGCTCTACACCGCGCAGCAGGAGCAGGTTACCAACAGTCCCGCAACCGATGCCTTGCTTGGCGGCGCGCTGAATGCAACCGTGAGCAGCCGCGTGCAAAAACTGTTTGGCGCCGGATCTGTGAAGGTAGATCCAAATTATCTCGGCGTGCTGGGAAACTCGACCACGCGCATTACGGTGGAAGAACAGGTCGGCAAGAATCTCACCCTGACCTACGCGACCGACGTGGATACAACGGCGCAGCAGCTGCTGCAGGCCGAGATCGCAATCAACCGGCATGTCTCGCTGCTGATATCGCGCGATGAGTCGGGCGTCTTTTCCATGGTGGTGAAGGCGACCCGGCGCTTCAAGTAAAGCGGCACACCAACCTGCCTAAATAATCGGCCCTTTCCCGTTCTTGCCAGTCCAATTCCCCTTCCGGCCAAGACACGATGCAGGCTCCCAATACTGTTACGTGCGCGAATTGCGATTTGGATTTCGATAAATAACACCCCAAAAAATAGCCGTGTAACTTTCTATGTGCATCTGTGTCTAAAGCAAGCGGTAAGAGTTCGCACCTCGCGTACGAATGCGTGAGGGCGAAAGCAATAAGGATCGAGCAAGAAGGAGAACGAATATGAAAACGACCAGGCACAATTTCGCGGCCGCATGGATAGCGGCTGCGCTCACCATCGGCGCTTTAGGTCTTCCGCAGACCTCGTTTGCGGCCTCCGGTTCTGGAATCGGCTGGCAGGATGCCTCGAGCGATGCGCAGGCAAAGCTGAACAAGTCGCAGTTCAAGGATGTGAAGATCACGGTCGACAACGGAATCGCAACCTTGACCGGCACGGTGAGCCTTTACGAGTACAAGAAGGACGCTGCCAACCGCGTTCGCAAGGCCAAGGGCGTGATGGCGGTGCGGAACGATATCCAGGTTGCCGGACCCAACGTTGCGGACAACGACTTGAAGACAAAGCTGCTGGAGAAGCTGACCTACGATCGAGTTGGTTATGGGAACGCCTTCAACTCAATCTCGCTTAGCGTCGAGAACGGTGTGGTAACCCTGGGTGGCCACGCGCGCACCGACGTCGATAAAGATTCGGCGTTGGCCCTGGTGTCGACCTACCCCGGCGTGAAGGATGTTGTGGATGAAATCGAAGTCGATCCTACGTCGATCATGGACGACCAGACGCGGTTGGCGGTGGCGCGGGCTATCTATGCCTATCCCTCCCTCAACAAGTACGCCATCGACCCAGCCAAGCCTATCCGCATCTCCGTGCAAAGCGGCCATGTCGAGTTGTACGGTGTCGTGGACTCGAAAGCCGACAAAGACACAGCCTTTATTCGTGCCAATGCCGTGCCCGGCGTGTTCAGCGTGAAGAACTATCTGCAAGTGGCCGGTCAGGCGAGCGAGAGCGAGAAGCAGTAACGGTGGTACCTGGTTCGATTCTCTCAACCCGGCTTTGACAATCCGTCGAGGCCGGGCTGAGGTCCATCCATGCCCCGGGCCGGTTCGAGTCCCTTCTATCCCATCCGTTTACGCGCCGGCCGTGACTCCTTTTTTACTGGACGCGCACTCGTCCTGCGTGCGACATTTACAGAACTGTAATCATTCACGACATTTCATTCCTTACACTTGAGTCGCTATGTTGAACGACGGCCCCCTCACCATCGATCGAAGAGAAGGCAAGAATCCCGGCACCCGCGTATTTTGCCTGACCGGACCACTCACCCTGCGTAATCTGTTCGAGTTGCAGACCGAACTTCGCGGCGCTGCCCCTCCGCCACTCACCGTGATTGATCTGACCGGAGTGCCCTACATGGATTCGGCCGGGATGGGCCTGGTGATGAACCACTACGTCCGTTGCCAGACCAAGGGCGCCAAGTGCGTAGTCGTCGGCGCAAATAACCGGGTAATGGATCTCTTCAAGGTGACCAAGGTCGACACCGTGCTACCGCTGGTGGGGACGATCGAAGAGGCTGAAGCATAGATTCCGATCCAGTTGCAGCGCGGCTGAATTCCCTTCTCTATTTCAACTTCTGTACAGGCTAAAGCACTTACCCGCCTGCGGCTCCGCGCAAGGTGCTCCATTACACTTGATGATGGAGCTGCATGCAATGGGCCTTGCTGCCAAAACCCGTACAACGCTGGAGATGATCAAGTGGGAACACTCGATCTTCGCGCTGCCGTTTACGCTGACTGCCGTGCTGCTGGCAAGCCACGGAGCGCCGGGCTGGCGGACGCTGGCATGGATCCTGGTGGCCATGGTCACGGCCCGGTCCTGCGCCATGGCTTTCAATCGATGGGCTGACGCCGACCTCGATGCCGCCAATCCCCGCACCCGCACCCGCGCCATCCCCGCAGGCCACCTGTCGCGCGAATTTGTCCTCGGATTCACGGTGCTGATGGGCCTCGGCTTTGTAATCGCTTCGGCAGAACTGAATCGCCTGACGCTTTACCTTGCGCCTGTCGTCCTTGTGGTGCTGCTCGGCTACAGCTACATGAAGCGAGTTACCCGATGGTCGCACCTGGTGCTGGGCCTCGCGCTCGGTCTGGCGCCTTCGGCAGCATGGATCGCGGTGCGCGGCAGCCTCGATCCGCGCATCGTTGTGCTGACCGC
>Ga0209004_1000115_pt1 | contig 21008 bp, 14 predicted proteins | sample TexAe_RefH0_M1_FD_187948 | JGI IMG/M metagenome (GOLD analysis project Ga0209004, IMG submission 187948) | Forest soil microbial communities from Davy Crockett National Forest, Groveton, Texas, USA - Texas A ecozone_RefH0_M1 (SPAdes) (version 2) | ecosystem: Environmental > Terrestrial > Soil >... | reverse complement strand
TGTATTCTTGCGGGCGCCGGCGGGGTCGGACTGAAGCGAGGCGCGGAGCTTGTTGTCGGGATCGAGGTAGGCGCGGCGCACGCCTTCGTCAGACATGCCCTGCATGTCGAGCGTGGGCGCGCCGCCGTCGGGGCCTTCGAAGCGGACGTCCATGCCGACCTTGACGAAGACGTTGACGATGCCGGTGTCCTGGCAGATGGGGCGGTGACCCTCGGCGCACATGCGGCTGTTGATGAGAATCTGCGCCATGGCGTCTCTGGCGGCGTGGGACTGCTCGCGCTCGTAGGCCTTGGCGAGACAGGTGATGTAGTCGGTGGGGTGGTAGTAGCTGATGTATTGCAGCGCGCCGGCGACGCTGGCAATGAAATCTTCCTGGCGGATGACGGTCATGGGTGAGGCTCCTCGAATCTTCTAGGGTAAAGGACGGGGTTTCCATGTGTCGCCCTGCGGCGCGCAGGAACCTTCCACGTCGTCCATTTGGCAGAAGGAACCGTCGAGGACTGAGATTCGGTCCTTTGTGAGGAGAAGCAGCCATGCCTGATCTTCGACGGTCGGGTATCGAAGTTCGGCGAATTCGATCCATGCGTCGCGATACTTCAGCCAAGCGCGTTCTGCGATGCGGATACCGTCGGGCTGCACCGCGCCGTAGTCGGACTTGTGCTGTTCAGCGTCGCTCATGGCTTTACGGTATTCGGTGTTAAGTCGAGCGTCGGCATCTTGAAAATCCTGAGCAGACCCTTGGGGGTACTTGCCGGCCTCGAGAGTTCGCAATGCTTCAAGGAAGTCCTCTCGCAGAGTATTTTCCGCATCAATCTGGTACATGGCCCGCGCGGTGCCGCTGGTATCGATCTCTCCGGCAGCGTGCGCCCGTGAATACAATTCCTGTGATTTGAGAAGGGCTTTGAACGCCGCCATCTGGGCGGCAGTGAATTGAGACGTGATGGATTTGATCGAGTGTTCCCGTCGTTGGTCTTGGATTTCGCTTCCGTAAGCCGCACAGAAACCTTCCATGAACCCGCTTGTGATGTCATCGCAGAAGTCAAATTTGGATTTGGGAGGCTTTCCAGCCTTGAACAGCGATTCGAGGTGTTCGAGCCGGAATTCAATTTCCTTCGGCGCTCCATCCGCTTCGCATACGAAGCGCCCGGCGAGAAGTGAATCACGCTGCAGGCCATCGCCGTTTGTGTACAGAACTGCAAGCATCGCCGAGCCGCCAAAGACGCTCGCAACGGAGTATCGAGGCTCAATTCCGGCTTGTCGCGCGAGGCGTTCGGACCAGGCGCATTTGCGGGCGGCTGCGTAGTCGACCTCGGTGCCGATGCCCGAGTAGAGCTTGTAGGAGTTGCAGTCGGGCCATTTCTTCGGGGCGGGAACGGCGACAGCTTCAGCCGGTAAGGGAGTCTGAAGATATTGCTTGCATTTTTCCTGCGTCGAGCTGTCGGCATTTTCCAGCTGCGCAAATGCTGGCAAGGCACAGACCAAAATAAGCGGAAACCAAGAGGACCGGGGGTTCATTTGGAAAGGATAGCGCGAGGCCTCCCGGCTGTCCGTGATTTGGAATGGCAGCGAGCAAAGAGCAACCGCAGATCTTTCGACTCCGGTCGTCACGGCGACCTCCGCTCGAGATGACAATTCATTTGATGGATGCAGCGATTGGGTTTAGCGGGTTAGCATGCGCTTTGAGCATAAGCGAGTTAGCAGGTCAGCTCGGTTGATCGAATAGCGTGCCGGATTCGTCTGGCGCAGGGTAGGTGGGTTGGCCGTTGACTACTTTGAGGAAAGTTGTGAGTTTGTGTTCGGCGGAGGGGGCGGCGGTTAGGATGTCGCGGACTTGCCAACCTTGGAGGATCATGGCGTCGGCGATGAGGGAGCGATGACAGCGCCAGGGTACGGCTTCGGCGCACATGATTGCGGTTGGAGTGGTGTTTGCGATTTGAGTGAGGGCGGCGAGGCCTTCGGCGAACTGCGGGGTGGCCATGTAGTCGGCATAGCCACGAAAGGATATGTTGCGCCAGCCGGTGTTGATGGAGTCTTTGCGGCTGTGGCGGCGGCCGCCGAGGATCTTAAGATGCGTGTAGGCGATTCCGGCAGAGCTGAGTGAGGACGCGAGCGTGTCGGAGTTAAATTGCGGGACGTGTCGAGACTTGGGAATGGAGCGGACATCGACAAGATGCCGGATGCCATGAGTCTTCAGCAGGCCGATGAACTCTTCGATGGAGTGGGTTGAGTGGCCGATGGTGAAGAGGACTCCGGGTGGCACAGAGCCTATCGTAGCGCTGTTTGAACAAGCTCAAAATCTGTATCGCGCTCTCACTTCTGAGCGGCCGGGTACATAGCCTAAGCTTTAGACATGACGGATTATCCTGCGGATTCTGTTCCGGATGCACGGCCCTCGTCAATGCTGGTGCGGAATGAGGGAAAAACTTCGGACGCTTTGTTTGATGTTTTGGTAATCGGCGCGGGGCCGACGGGGCTGGCTTGCGCAATCGAGGTGCAGAAGGCCGGATTCTCGGTCGTGCTGGTGGATAAGGGGTGCGTTTGCAACTCGCTGTTTCACTATCCCTCGCACATGACGTTTTTCACGACGCCGGAACTGTTGGAGATTGGGGGGATTCCGTTTCCCAGTCCCAATCCCAAGCCGACGCGCAATGAGGCGCTACAGTACTACCGGCTGGTGGCCGCGCACTATAAGTTGGATGTACGGCAGTATGAGCGCGTCGAGCAGGTGACGGGAAAAGACGGCATGTTCACGGTGCACATAGAGGATCGGTTTGGGCGGGCGAGTGAGTTGAGGGCACGCAAGCTGATCGTTTCGACGGGCTATTACGATCTGCCGAATCTGATGGGCATACCCGGCGAAAAGCTGAGCAAGGTTTTTCACTACTACAACGATCCGCACCCCTACTTCGACATGGACGTGGTGGTGATCGGCGGCAAGAATTCGTCGGCGATTGCGGCGCTGGAGTTGTGGCGGAGCGGGGCGCGGGTGACGCTGGTGCATCGGCATGACGGGCTGCATCGTCATGTGAAGTACTGGATCAAGCCCGATATCGAGAACCGCATCAAGAACGGCGAGATTAAAGCGTACTTCAACTCGGACGTGCTGGAGATTACGCCGGATGCTGTGGTTTTGAAGACGCCGCAGGGTATCGAGACGATCAAGAACGACTTTGTGTTTGCGATGACGGGGTATCATCCCGACTTCGGTTTCCTTGAGAGCATGGGCGTGCGTTTCGAGGGACCGGATAAACTGCCGGTTTGCAATCCTGAGACGCTGGAGAGCAATGTGCAGGGAATCTTCCTGGCGGGCGTAATTGTAGCCGGATCGCGGACCAATGAGATCTTTATTGAAAACGGCAGATTTCATGGTGGGCAGATTGCAAGGGCTCTACTTAACAAATGAGTGGACGCAGGCAGGGGGCTGCATCAGCCCACGGGCTGATGCATGCAAAGGGCCGATGCTGCCAGGGATCAATGTGCCAACGGGGTTGGTCGCAGCGTATTTCCGCATTCCGGTAGACTTGGGGTAGCAGGGTTTCCCACGAGGTTGAGGACTTTTTGATGCGCTGGTGGCCGCGGACCGTCCGATGGCAACTGATTTTATGGCTGATGCTGCTTGAGGTACTGTCTGTCGGGCTGTTTGCCACAGTGCTCGTGAAGATCGAGGGGCGGGAGATACGCAGGCGCGCACTGGAGCGTCTGGCGCACCAGGCGACTTCGGTGGCTCTGCAGGCGGAAGAGGCGCATCGGCAGCATCATCCTGAACTTGTGCTTCCTTCGTTGCGCATGATGGGTGAAGCGCCGAGCGTAGCGCGCGCCATGATTACCGATGCAACGGGAAATGTGTTGCTGGTCAGCAGCGGCGACTCGCAATCTCAACTGGAACCTGCGGAGAAGGCCCAGATTCGGAAGGTGATCAAGCATGGGCCGCTTGTCTTTGTGTTTGGCAATAGCCGCATCGAAGGCGTAAAGGCGATCTTCGACGGCGAGGCTGTGCGCGGATATGCCTGGGTGGAGAGCGACCGCTCGTGGGACAACGAACAGCTCGGCACGGTGTTGCGCAGTTCATTTTCGTTCGGGCTGATCTGGATCGGCGCATCGGCGCTGCTGGTTCTGCTGCTGTCGCGTTCCATTTCGCGGCCGTTGGGAGTGCTGCAGGGCGCGACGCGGGCGCTGATGGAAGGTCCGGGAACGAAAGCGAAGTTTCCGCTGCCGGTGACAGTGGACAACGAGTTTGGAGATTTGATCGAGGCATTCAACGGGATGGTGGCGGCGCTGGAGGAACAGCGATCGGGCTTGAACGACACGCTTTCTCTGCTGGATTCAATGCTGGCCAATGCGCCGATCGGGCTGGTGTTTTTTGACCGGCAAGCGCGGATTGTGCGCGTGAACGAAGTGTTCGCGGACATGACGGGGGTCGCGCTGAGCCGTCATCTTGGGCGCACGCTGCCGGAGGTGTTGTCTGAGCCCATCGCCGCGCGGCTGGAAGAGGCCGTACGTCATGTGATTGCGACCGAGTCGACAGTGCATGATCTGGAGCTTTCAGGGCCGCGCAGCGATGGCGGAGTGGCATGGACCTGGCTGGTGACAACCTATCCAGTGCGACCAACGGCCAACAAAGTCCGCTGGGTAGGCGCGATTGTGATGGACGTGAGCGAACGGAAGCGGAGCGAAGATGCGCTGCGCAGGACGGAGAAGCTGGCGGCGACGGGTCGTCTTGCAGCTTCAATCGCGCACGAGATCAACAATCCCCTGGAGGCAATCACGAACCTGCTGTACCTGCTGCGCAGGTTCTGCAATCTAGATGAAACCGCACTGAACTACGTGACGATTGCGGAGCGGGAAGTGCATCGCATGTCGGAGATCACGCAACAGACACTGCGTTTTTACAAGCAATCGACGCTGCCGGCGCGCGCCAGCATGGAGGAATTGCTGGATTCGGTTCTGGACATGTACATTGCGCGGCTGGGTACGCTGGGGGTGGTGCTGGAGCGGCGCTACGATCCAACCGTCGATCTTTACTGTTTTGCCGGCGAGGTGCGGCAGGTGATCTCAAACCTGGTGAGCAACGCGATGGATGCCACGGCGGGAGGGGGCAGGCTGACGGTGCGCGCGCGGCGTTCGCGAAACTGGGTGCATCCGCTGCGCGACGGAGTCCGCATCACCGTTGCCGACACCGGCAGCGGCATGACTCCTGAGGTGCGTGATCGGCTGTTTGAGGCGTTCTTCACAACCAAGGGTGCAACGGGCACCGGTTTGGGACTCTGGGTGAGTCACGAGATCATCCTGAAGCATCATGGAATTATCCACCTGCGCAGTCGTGCAGCGTCGGACGGAAATTCCTCGGGGACGGTGTTCCAGATCTTCTTTCCGGACAAAGAGGAACTGATGGGCGGGGTTGTTTCGGTTGAGCAAGCGGCGATCAAGGCGTAAAGCGCGGCGTTTCAGCGACTCCGGGCGGAATGGGATGTTGGGATTCCGTTACCAGGGCGCGGAACTTTTGCCGTGGACCTGGGTCTGAATCGATGACGGCAGAGCTAAAATGTCGTCAAACCAGGTACGTCGAGCAGCAAAATTGCGCAACGGCGCAGATAAGTATTGCGGGAGACTAAAAGATGAACAAGTCATTGATATTAAGGATATTTTCCTCGGTTGGAGTGATTGCTTTGGCAGGTGCGATGGCGTTGGCGCAGGACGCCACGCCTTCCAACGCCCCTCGCAGCGACGGACAGATTGAGATGGATGTAGTGCACGCGTTGGACGGTTCGCAGGCCTTGAAGAACGACCTGATTACGGCGGCGACGATCCAAAGCGAAGTCACGCTTTCGGGAACGGTGTCGAGCGACTCTTCGAAGCAACTCGCAGAATCGATCGTGAAGACGGTTCCGGGCGTATCCCAGGTCCATAACAACCTGAAAGTGGGCAATCCGGCTGATGATGCGAATGCCCAGGGGGCACCGGCCAACGACCCGAGCAACGACATGGGGGACGCCCAGTCGGCACCTGCTCAGGGTTCTCCGAGCATCAACCAGACTCCGCCACCGAACTGGGGCGACCAGAATCAGCAACAGCAGCCTGCTTATGGGCAGAACCAGCCGCAGCAGCCGGGCTATGGACAACAGGGGCCTCCGCCTCCGGGCTACGGGCAGCAGGGGCCTCCGCCTCCGGGCTACGGGCAGCAGGGGCCTCCGCCTCCGGGATACGGACAGGCTCCGCCACCTCCCGGCTATGGACAGGCTCCTCCGCCTCCGGGATATGGACAGGGATACGCGCAGGCTCCAGCTCCGCCGCGGTATGCGATGCCGAAGGGGCCGGTTACCGTTCCGCAGGGAACTTTGATCCAGGTGCGGACCAGTGAGCCGGTGAACAGCAAGCGCGCCAAGGATGGCGAGCCGGTCCAGTTCACGGTGATCCAGGACGTGACGTTCGGAGGGGTGCTGGCGATTCCGCGCGGCGCTACGGTGCATGGTGTAGTTGCCGAGGTTAAGCATTCTGACAGGGGCTCGCTGACCGGTAGCAACGAACTGGCGCTGCAGTTGACCTCGCTGGATCTGATGGGGCAGAGCTACCCACTGCAGTCCGACATGTTCAAGGTGAAGGGTCCGGGCAAGGGTGGACGTACGGCTGGGAACGTGGTTGGCGGTGCACTGCTTGGAGCGATCATTGGCGGCGCGGTAGGCCGTGGTGAGGGCGCGGCAATAGGCGCAGCGGCAGGCGGTGGCGCGGGTGTGGCGGCTTCGGCTGCTTCTTCTGGTCCGGGTGTCTGGATACCGGCAGAGGCGCTGGTGAGCTTCCACCTGGCAACTCCGGTGACGGTGAACCCGGTCACGCAGCAGGAGGCGGCACGGTTGGCGCAGGGATTGTACCCAGGCGGGCCGAACCTGTATCGTCGCGGACCGTATGGTCCGTACCCTTACGGCTATGCGCCGGTGTATTACCGGCCGTACTACTACACGGGCGGGTACTACTACTGGCGGTAAGACTTCGCAAGACGCCGGGTGAGACGTTGGGGATCTTGCAATACATCCGGCGGGTTTTGTAAGACACAATTTGAGAACGTAAGACGGCGGGCATCCTCAAAGTTGGGGATGCCCGTTGATTTTGTGGGGCGGGTATCGGATCGATCAGAAGGCGGCGGGTTCAGAGGAAGGTTGACCGCCAGCGATTGCTCAAAAACCAAAAAACATCACCTGCGAGCCGTCAGAGGCGGGTTACCGGCTTCAGCGCTGACAGCGAGATTGATTATCCGATTCCGCAACATGCGACCAGAGCTTCGTTCAAATGGTTGTGACGGCGAATTTCGCAGAGTTGCGATGGTAGGCTTATCTCGTGAAAAACGCGAAGACGAGGCAATCTGGAATTTATGTTGAGATCCTCATTCGCGGGAGCGTCGATAGGATCTGGCAGCTCACTCAAGTTCCCGAATTGCATCAGCGTTGGGATCTTCGCTTTCATGAAATCAGGTATCTGCCGCGAGAGGATGCCAGCGGACCGCAACGATTCCTGTATGAAACGCGAATTGGATTTGGCTTGTCGATCAAGGGAACCGGCGAGACGCGCGGACAAAAATCATCTAGCGATGGCGAAACCACTTCCGCACTCAGTTTTTTTTCGGACGATCCGAAGTCTCTGATCCGGGAAGGCTCAGGCTACTGGCGCTATATCCCAACTGAAGATCAAGTTCGATTCCTTACCTGGTATGAGTACGAGGTCAGGTTTGGACGATTCGGACGCTTGCTTGATCGAATTGCCTTCCGCCCTTTGATTGGCTGGGCAACTGCCTGGAGTTTCGACCGTCTTCGCCTGTGGGTTGAAGACGACCAGTCTCCAGAATCCTCCGCGATCCTCTCATCGATTCATGGAGTCGCTCGCATCAGCGTGGCTCTCGTCTGGATCTGGCATGGGCTGGTACCCAAGCTCATGTTTCACCATGCGGATGAAGTGATGATGCTTCACCAGGCGCACATTTCGCCGCGCTGGCTTTCTGCTCTTGGTATTTCCGAAATCGTGATGGGAATTCTCGTCCTGTTCACCTGGAACAGGCGCATTGCTCTTTTTGCCAGCGCGTTGCTCATGGTGCTGGCTACTGTCGGTGTCGCAGTTTTTTCTCCTCAATTTCTTCCTGCGGCGTTCAATCCCGTTTCCCTGAATTTCTCGGTCCTGGCGCTGTGCGTCGTAGGCTTGATCGCGGCCCGCTCAATCCCGAGCGCTCGCCGGTGTTTGCGCAAAGACCCGAAGGAGCAACGTTGACTTCAATCTATCAGCGAGCACTCGGAAGTGATTTCGCCAAACTGCATCCACAAATTCAGAAGCGCTTTTCTTTGCGTTCCGCTAACGGGGCCGCGGCGATAGGCACAGGCGTGATGGAAAAGATCTGGCATGGAGCGGCCTATACTCTTCCGTTTCTTTACGTGGGAACGTGGAGAAGCATCATGTTCCCGGAGCATGGCCGGAATGTTCCATTCACGATACAGAATTACGCGTACAGCGATCCCCTGGGTCGCGAGACGGTGACCTGGGTACGCACCTTTGCGGCCCACAAGACTCGACGATTCGACGCATACATGATCTATAGCGAGCAACGTGGTTGCATCGTTGATTACCTGGGGACACACCAGCATCTTGCGGTAGACCTTGAACTGCGGGTTGCCGAAAACGGAGGGCTTCGAATTCGCTCCGGGGCGCAGCGATTCTACGAGGGGCCGATTGCTTTCAAGTTTCCGCTTCTCTTTTCCGGTGTCGCAGAGGTTTGTGAGTGGTATGACGATCCGAACCAGTGCTTCCGGATTGACGTAAATGTCTCCAACAAGACCTGGGGCAAGTTATTCGGATATTCCGGCCGTTTCCAAGTAAATTGGCTCTCAGTGTCGCCTGGTGGCACTCCGGCCGAGATCCTGCCGCGCAGGGTCGAGTCGCGCGAATGATTACCGCTTAGCTTCAATCCATGATCTCCAAACCGGCGCTTGCAGTTTCGCAGGTTTCCGAACGCAGATCTGGTTTGGATTGCGTAAAGCTTGTCTCATAAATGTCCCCGGTCTGTTCGTTGAAACGCTACACGGGTTAAAATCCCGTGCCTTTTCGGTTCTTTTCGGTGCGACTGAAGTCGTGCCCCGACAAAATCTAATTTATGAAACACGTTCTAGTTACTCGTAGCGCAGGGCGACGATGGGGTCGATTCTTGTGGCGCGGCGAGCGGGGATGTAGCACGCGAATACCGCGACAACGAGGAGCACGAGGGCGACGCCGGCGAAGGTGAGAGGATCGTGGGCGCTGACGCCGTAGAGTTGATTGCTGATGAGGCGCGTGAGGCCGAGTGCGGCTGCAACCCCGACGACAACGCCAACGAAGACCATGCGTGCGCCTTGACCGACGACGAGGCGCAGGACATCGCTGCGGCGTGCGCCGAGGGCCATGCGCACGCCGATTTCGCGAGTGCGCTCGCCGACTAAATAGGATGTGACGCCGAAGATTCCCACGCAGGACATGGCCAAGGCGAGAGTTGCGAATGCGGCAAGCAGGATCATGGAGAGGCGGCGCGGGGCGAGGGAGTTGGAGAGCACTTCATTCATGGTCTGGACGGAGTAGATGACAGCGCCGGGATCGAGTTCCGAGACGGCTTGGCGAACGGGAACCATGACGGCAGCCGGATCCTCGTGGGTGCGCAGGACAACCGCGACGCCATCGGCCACGAGGGCCATGAGCTTGGGGGGAAGCTGCATAAACGGGTAGTAGAACTCGGCCTGGACGGGGGAATGCGCGTCGTTGCCGGGGCCCCACTGTTTGACATGTCCGACGACGCCGACGATTTCGGCTTCGACATCGAACTCCGCAATGTTGATGTGCCGGCCGACGGGATTCTGGTTGGGGAAGTACGTCCGGGCGAAAACGTCGTCGATGTCGACGGCGACGGGCGCGTTCTCGTCGTCGTGCGCGGAGACGAAGCGGCCACGCTGGAGGGTGATGCCCATGGCAGGCTGGATTCCGGCTTCGACAAGGTAGAACATGGCCTGCGGCATGTCGTTATCGTTGGCAGGTTTTGCCTGGCCCTTGATCCAGAAGGGAAGTTCGGAGTCGTGAATCATGGGGCGAGAGCCGAGCGTGACGGAGACGGCCTCGACACCGGGAATGGCGCTGATGGAAGCATCGAAGCGGCGGAGTCGCGCGCGGGTGTCGGCTTCTGTTGTTTTCGAGTTTGTGGGCAGAGACATGGAGAAAGTGATGGCGTGCTCGGGAATATAGCCGGGGTTGACGCGCCATAGCGCAGCAAGGCTTCGCAACATGAGGCCTGCGCCGACGAGAAGAACGAGGGCCATGGAGACTTCGACGGCAACAAGAATGCCTTGCAGGCGGTGACGCGCGCCGCCGGCGCCCTGGGTGCTCTGGCGCAGGACTTGTTGCAGATTGGCTCGAGAGGATTTGAGTGCGGGCAGTAATCCGAAGACGATGCCGCAGAGGAGGGAGACGGAGAGCGTGAAGAGCAGGACGCGGGCATCGAGGGAGATTTCGGCCGCGCGTGGCAATGCGGCGGGCAGAAGCTTGATGACGGTTCGGGTGCCAACGAAGGCGAGCAGCAAACCCAGTGCTCCGCCGATGCCGGCGAGCATGAGGCTTTCGGTGATGAGCTGGCGGATGACGCGATGGCGGCTGGCGCCGAGAGCAGTGCGCAGGGCGAATTCGCCGGACCTGCGCGTGGCACGCGCGAGCAGGAGACTGGCGACGTTGGCGCAGGCGATGAGCAAGACGAAGCCGACCGCTGCAAGCAGCACGAGAAGGAGTGGCTGAACATCGCCGACGATGTCGTCTTTCAGGGTCAAGACGGTGATGCCGACGTCCTTGTCAGCTTCGGGGTAGTTGACGGCAAGGGTGTGCGCGATGGAGTCCATGTCGGTACGTGCCTGCGCGAGAGTGACACCCGGCTTGAGACGGCCGATGGCATGCGCGCTCATATCCACGCGGCGATCGAGGAAGGAGGGATCGGTCCACTGGCCGATGGGGGTGTAGACGTCGCGGTCCACTCCATAAAAAGAAAAGCCGGGCGGAAGGACGCCGACGATCTGGTAGGAGGTGCCGCGAAGGCTGATCGATTGGCCGATGACGGAGGGTGATGCTGCGAACCTGCGCTTCCAAAGGCCTCCGCTGAGGATGACGACGGGTGCTGCACCGGGATGGTCGTCGCCGCGCGTGAAGGTACGGCCGAGGATGGGTTGAACGCCGAGGGTGGTGAAGAATGCGGCGGAGATCATCAGGCCGTTGAGGCGCTCAGGCTGGGAAGCGCCGGTGAGGTTGAAGTCCTCGTGGTGGTAGATGGCCATGGAGGAAAAGGTCTGGTTGGCGCGCTCCCAGTCGAGGAAGTTCGGGTAGCTGATGGGCGCGCGGTCCATACCGGCATTCTTCTCGTGGATTGCGACGAGCTGGCCGGGCCGGGAATAGGGGAGCGGGTTGAGGAGCACGCCATTCACGACGGAGAACAGGGTCGTATTGGCGCCGATGCCGAGGGCCAGGGTGAGGATGGCGATGGCCGTGAAGCCGGGGGATTTGAGGAGCATGCGGAGGGAGTAACGGATGTCCTGGAGCAGGACGGTCATAGGGACCTCGCGACGAATCCGAATCGTACCTTGGTCCAAGGAACAGTGAACAGTGGAAAGTGAACAGTGGTCAGTGGATAGGGGTGAGCGGGTCTTGCATAGGGATGAAGTGGTCCGGGGGACAGCCAGACGGCCAAGCGGAGCCGGGGTCGTTTATAATGGGAGTGCATCGCAACGTGCGAGAATTGCGCTTTTTGAGAGAGTTTTGCCCCGAATTGCCGCTATCCGCGCGGCGGGGCGGCGGGACTCTCACTGTATGCGCGTAGAGAGTTGAAGGCTTAGACCCACCCATGATTCGTTTTCTTCAGCAAGACAATCGCGTCGTCAAGGCACTTTTTGTTGTGATCATCGTCGCTGCGTCGGTTTCGATGGTCGTCTACCTGATTCCAGGCCTGACCGGGCAGGGCGGTGTTTCCGCGGGCACGTATGCCGTAGTGTATCCGCATTGGTACAGCAAGTTCTTTTCGAGCGGCGAATCAATCAGCGAGGAAAAAGTGCAGATGCAGGCGCGGCAGCAGCTGCAGCAGCGCAATCCACAGTATGCCTCGAACCCGATGATCGTGAACCTGTTTGAGCAGCAGGTTGGTCAGCAGATGGTGCAGCAGCAGATTCTGCTAGCCGAGGCGGAGAAACTGGGGATCTCGGCAAACAATGACGACGTTGCGCAGTTTCTGCACCAGGGGCAGGCGGGACAGGTACTGTTCCCGAACGGAAAATTCATCGGGCAGGACCAGTATGCCTCGTTGATTGCGAGCCGCTTCGACATGTCGGTTGCCGAGTTTGAAGACAGCGTTCGCCATGACATCACGATTCAGCGGCTGCGGGCATATGTGACCGCCGGCTTGACGGTGAGCGAGAAGGAAGCACGCGACCAGTATCTGAAGACCGGCACCAAGATCAAGTTCGACTACGCTGTGATTTCGGCAGACGATATTCGCAAGTCGATTAATCCGAGCGATGCGGACCTGGAGGCGTTTTTCAAGAAGAACGCGGCTCGGTATGCGAATGCCGTACCGGAAGAACGGACGATCGCCTACTTCGCGTTTACGCCGAACGATGTTCCGGGTGGCGTGCAGCAGCCGACGCAGCAGGAGATCGAGGCGTACTACAACGCACACAAGAGCGAGTATTCGGTACCGGAACAGGCCAAGTCGCGGCACATCCTGATCCAGGTGGCTCAGGGTGCGGATGCCAAGACCGATGCGGCGGCGAAGGCCAAGGCCGAAGACATTCTGAAGCAAATCCAGAACGGCGGGAACTTTGCCGACTTGGCGAAGAAGTACTCTGACGACCCGGGCAGCAAGGATTCGGGCGGCGAACTGGGATTTGCGCAGCGCGGTCACATGGTGCCGGAGTTTGACAACGCGATCTTCACTCAGAAGATTGGCGACACGAAGATTGTGAAATCGCAGTACGGCTATCACATCGTGCAGGTGGAAGAGCGAACGGCGGCGCACGCGCAGTCTTTGAACGAAGTGCTGCCCACGATCCAGGCGACGCTGCTGCGGCAGAAGTCGTCGGCTGCACAGGACGCTTATGCAAAAGCGCTGACGTCGGAAGCGATCAAGAATGGCCTGGAGAAGACGGCTGAGGCGCATCACTTGCAGTTGGTGAATACGCCGCCGGTGAATGCGTCCGGCGTGATCCCGGCGTTGCCGGATGGCTCGCAGTTGATTTCGCATGCATTCTCATCGAAGGCAGGCGATCCACCGCAGTCCGCGCCCACCGGCGAGGGCTATGCGATTTTCCAGGTGAAGAACGTTATCCCCGCTCACGCGCCAACGTTTGCTGATTGGAAGAGCCATGTTGCCGATGACTATCGCAACGATCAGGTTCCGGCGCTGATGGCCCAGAAGACGGCGGAACTGGCAGCGAAGGCGAAGGCGGAGAACGACCTGGCCAAGGCTGCCAAGGAAATGGGCGCGAGCTTCAAGACCAGCGACCTTGTCGACCAGACTGGACAGGTACCGGAACTGGGTGCAGTGGGGCAAGTGGCTCCGCAGTTGTTCCAAATGACTCCGGGAACCTTGACCGGACCGATCAATGCGGGCCGGACGGGAGTTGTTGCGAAACTGGTCGACAAGCAGCAACCGAGCGATGCGGACATTGCGAAGAACCTCGACCAGACCCGCGATCAGCTTCTCGAGCAGAAACGGCAGGAAGCTTTCGAGATTTTTGCCAACAACATCATCACGGACTACAAGAAAAACAATCGGGTGCGCATCAACGCGAAATCGCAGAGCCCGCTTACAGGCGAGTAACCGGACACGGATTCCCTGGGGGGAAAAGGCCCGCTTCCTGCTGTTGGGAGCGGGCCTTGGTGCGTTTGGGCACTTTTGCTGGCGCGGGTCCTGCATTCGACGTGCAGCGGAGATAATACCGTCATGGAATTTCAACGTTCGTCCGGTGTTTTATTGCATATCAGCTCTTTGCCTTCCTACGGAGGGATTGGGGACCTTGGTCCTGCTGCCCATGAATTTGTCGAGTTTCTGGCCGCGGCAAAACAGCATGTGTGGCAGGTGCTGCCGCTTTGTCCGACGGGTTTTGGCAACTCGCCGTATGCGGGATCGTCGGCTTTCGCGGGGAATCCGTTTCTGATCAGCCTGGAGTACCTCGTGGAATGGGGCTGGATTGCGGGAGAGCGGATAGCGCGGCTGATGGGGCGCGGCGGCAACGTGGACTTCGAGCAAGTGGAGAAGCGAAAGCTTCCGCTGCTTTATGAGGCGGCGGGAAATTTTCTCGACCGCGGAGCACACGATGCGGAGCTTGCGGCGCAATGGCAGCGCTTTCAGGAATTTTGCAGTGCCGAGGCCGGGTGGCTGACGGATTATGCGATGTATGCGGAGTTGCGGCGGCGCTTCAATACTGGCGCGTGGACCGAGTGGCCGGAGGCAATCCGGCGGCGCGAACCGAAGGCGCTGGCGCAGCTGGCTGCAGAGTCCGGCCGTATGCTGGCGCAGGAGCAGGCACTGCAGTTTGCGTTTGCGGTGCAGTGGAACAATCTGCGCGCAGTGGCTGCGCAACATGCGATTCGCATTCTTGGCGACGTGGCGATTTTCGTCAACATGGATTCGGCGGATGTGTGGACGCATCCTGACATTTTCGAATTGGATAAGGATCTGCGGCCCATTCACATTGCAGGCGTGCCACCGGATTATTTCTCGCCGACGGGACAGCGCTGGGGGAATCCGCTGTACCGGTGGGACGTGCTGCGCGCGCGTGGATTCGACTGGTGGATCGATCGCATTCGCAGGTCGCGTGATTTGTACGACATGGTCCGGCTCGATCATTTCCGTGGATTCGAGGCGTACTGGTCAATTCCTGCGGATGAAGAGACGGCGATCAATGGGACGTGGGTGAAGGCGCCGGGACTGGAACTGTTTAGTGCGCTGGAGGCAGCGTTGGGACCGCTGCCGCTGGTGGCGGAAGACCTTGGGTTGATTACGCCCGAGGTGGAAGCTTTGCGGCTGGAGTTGGCGATGCCGGGCATGCGCGTGCTTCAGTTTGGATTTGGAGACAAGGGGGCGCACATGCATCTGCCGCATCAGTTCGTGCCGCGAATGGTGACGTATACGGGAACGCACGACAACGACACTACGGTTGGATGGTGGGGAAGTCTGGGCAAGACGGAACGCGCCGCCGTTGAGGCGCTGCTTGGTCCGGTGAACGAGCGCCCGACGTGGCCCCTGATTCGCGCGGCTGAGGGAAGCGTGGCAGAGATTGCGATTGTGCCGGTGCAGGATCTGCTGGAGTCTGGCTCGGAAGCACGGATGAATACGCCGGCGGTTCCGCAGGGAAACTGGAGTTGGCGGGTGCCTGAGGGCAGCTGGAAGCCTCAACTGGCAGCGCAGGTAGCGGCAATTGTGGATGTGACGGATCGCGATAATGATCCGCTAAAGCCTTTGGAAGTTGACGTGAAGGCTTCACAAGGCTGAGTCCCTATTACGTGGGTGGTATATGTTCATCGCGCCGACCTTGTTATCCTTGCCCCACATGGAAACAGCGGCGATTCAGACCCACGGACTCACGCGATGCTTTGGCGCATTGACCGCGGTACAGGGTGTGACCTTCACGGTGGCGACAGGCCAGTTTTTCGGATTCCTGGGACCGAACGGCGCGGGTAAGTCCACCACGATCAAGATGCTGACGGGGTTGCTGGAGCCGACGGCGGGTTCGATCGAGATTCTGGGAAAGCCATTCAGCGCCAGCGCGCTTGACCTGAAGCGACAGATCGGCGTTGTTCCGGAAGGGATGGCGCTGCTGGGGCGGCTGACTGCGCCGGAGTATTTGCGCTTTGTTGGCCGGATGTACGGGCTGGAGCGCGAGACGGTGAATCGCCGCACCGAGGAGTTGCTGGAGTTCATGCAACTGGCGGACGAGCGGCGCAAGCTGGTCACGGATTTCTCGCATGGCATGCAGAAGAAGCTGGCCCTGGCGGCGGCGGTGATTCACGGGCCCCGCGTGCTGTTTCTGGATGAGCCGTTTGAGGGCGTGGATGCGATTGCGGCAGGGATGCTGAAGACCATGCTGCAGGGGATGATCAATCGCGGCGCGACGATCTTTCTGACTACACACGTACTGGAGATCGTGGAACGGCTCTGCAGTCACGTCGCAATCATTCACCAGGGACGGTTGGTGGCGAACGGATCGCTGGAGGAACTTCGCGCCGGCGTGGCCAGCACTTTGCCGGGCGCGGAGAGCGAGCAGCGGCTCACCTTGGAAGAAATTTTTCTTTCGATTGTTGGCGCCAGCGGGCAGGAGCAGCCGCAGGAGCTTTCATGGCTGGCCTAGCAGGGGCTGAAGAAGAAGCAATGGGCTGGGGCGGGCCTTTTGGCAAGGTGGCGCGCCGGCAGTATGCGGCTCTTGTGGCGATGCGCTGGCGCATGGTGGTCAACAATGTGCGCTCGGTGCAGGGCGCATTCGAGATTGGTGCGCGCGGGGTTGCACTCATCATTTACGCGATCATGGGGATTTCGCTGGGCTTCGGCCTGGGCGCGGGCGCGTATTCAATCGTGTCGAGCGGGCACGCGCAACTGCTGTCGGCATTGTTTTGGACGGTGTTTCTGGTTTGGCAGGCGCTGCCGATTGCGCTGGCTTCATTTCAGGAGCAGTTTGACCTGAACGGGTTGTTGCGATTTCCGGTGGGATTTGGGTCGTTTTATCTGCTGAACCTGGTGTTCGGGCTGGTGGATGTGCCGACGATTCTGGGCGGAATCTGCAGTCTTGGGATATTGACGGGCGTCACGCTGGCCAGGCCGGCGATGTTTGGCGGGACGGCGTTGATTCTTGCGGTTTTCGCGCTGTTCAACATTCTGCTGGCCCGGACAGTACTGGCGTGGGTGGATCGCTGGCTAGCGAAGCGCAGGACCCGTGAAGTTGTAAGCGCAATATTTCTGCTGCTGATGCTGAGTCTGCAACTGCTGAATCCGGCGTTGCATCAGCAGAAGCGGCATCGTGGCGCGGAACATCCACCTAGCCCGTCAGCGGGGGAGCAGGTTATCAAGGAACTTCCGGGTTGGACCACGTATGTGCTCACTGTGGTACCGTGGCTACCTCCGGGCGTCGCGGCGGGCGCGGTATACCAGAGTGCTACGGACAACACGCCGGCGGCGCTCGAGTCGATGGGGATCCTGGGGTTATACATATTGGCAACCGGGGGAGTGCTGGGCATTCGCCTTCGCGCGGAGTTCAGCGGAGAAAGACTGAGTGATGCGCCTGCTGCCAGGAAGAGAAATGAGAGCGACAGCAAATGGCTGCTCGACGGTTCAGGTCCTATTGCTGCTGTGATCGAGAAGGAACTGCGCACCATCCCGCGCTCGATGCCCCTGTTGTTCGCGATGGGGGCGCCTCTACTGACGGTGCTTGTGATCAGCACGTTATTCCGAAATGGAGCAATTGGCGGGCGGCCATTCCAGTTGGCCTTTCCCCTTTGCGTCTGCTACGCGCTGCTGGGATTTACGCAGTTGATCTTTAACAACCTTGGCGCGGAAGGAACGGGCATCCAGATGTTGTTTCTTTCTCCGACGCCGATCAAGACTGTACTGCTGGCCAAGAATCTTCTGCACGGATCGTTATTCGCCCTAGTGGCATTTCTTGCGGGGATTCTGGCTACGCTTCGACTGGGCGAACCGGATTTGACGCTGCTTGCGATCACTGCGGCATGGGTGCTGTTTGCGCTGCCGACTCACCTTGCGGCGGGGAACCTACTTTCGTTGACGATGCCCTATCGCGTGAATCTGGGACGCATTTCGCGACAGCGCGGATCGCAGGCCAGCGCGCTTGTAAGCATGCTGATCCAAGCCATCGTGATTGGGTGCGGCGTCACCGTAATGGAGCTTTGCACTTACTTCGACAAGAGGTGGCTGGCTGCACCATGTCTTCTAGCCTTGGCCGGGGCATCGCTGTTTGTCTGGATACGCGTGCTGCGCAATGTCGATTCATTAGCCAATCGCAACCGGGAAAATCTGATCGCCACGCTGGCGAAGACGGAGTAAGACTGCACCGTGAGTGACACATCGGACATGCGGTATCGATCGCTTGTACCCGGGCCGCAGGGTATTCTCGGGCTGCGCCGGGTTTGAAAGAGGTCAACCTGTTTGCTGCGGGGTGTGTGTGGGCCAGCCCTGACCTATAACCTGCAGTACCCGCGAGCGCGGGCCGTCCCCAGGGCTGTTTGGCCGCTAGCTGTCTTAGGCACCAGTAGCAGGTGGGTTTTACTTCGACTCCGTTGTCTCTGTTTTGCCCAGGGAATCTGAACTTCATGGAGTAATTTGGCGTATTTGTGTGCAGCTGGATTAAGATTCGGCTGGTTACAACGTCATCACTATGAACAGTCAGAAAGGTCAGCCCGTGGCAATCGCCAGTCCAACCATGCATCCGGTGGAATCGCGACAGCGTCTTTCCGAGCTGTTTGCCATGCATCATCGCCGCGTTTTGATGGCTGCCTACCGCATCACGGGCAGTATGGCAGACGCGGAGGATGTGGCGCAGAGCGTGTTTCTGCGGCTCGCCGGCGGCGATGAGCTCGCGGTAAGCAATCCGGCGAGTTACCTGTATCGCGCAGCCATCAACGGTGCGCTCGACCAGTTGCGCCGGAAGACCGCTGCAGCAAGCGAGCCGCTGGATTCGGCCTCAGGCGTGGCTTCGCAAGGGCGCGGGTCGCGGCCGGAGGCTGAAGCCGCGGGCAACGAACTTGTGCAGTGGTTGCGAACCGCGCTCGGAGAATTGAGCCCGCGGGCTGCGGAAATGTTCACGCTGCGCTACGTCGAAGATTTGGACAATCGCGAGGTTGCGGCGCTGATGCACACGTCGCAGGCCGTGGTAGCGGTTACGCTGCACCAGGTGCGATCGAAACTGAAGAAGCGGATGACAGAGATGGGACGGGGGAACCGATGAAAAACCAGGACGAAATGCTGGACAAGGCAATCAATTCGATGCGCGAGGCCGAACCTGAGGCCGGAGAGATTTCTGCTGCCGCTGGGAAGGTGGCGGGCAGGCTGGGCATTGCGTTTGCGAATGACGCAGCCATTGAAAGTTGCGAAGATGTTCGCCCGTTGTTTGGAGCGTATCGCGCGGGCACGCTTTCTGAGAATCGTTCTTTGCTGGTGAAGGCTCATCTGCGTGAGTGCGGTGTGTGCCTGCGCAGGTTCCATAGCGGCTCCGGAGCGGTGGACTGGTCGACGCCGAAGGTGATGGCGGCGCGTACGCATGTTGTGCGTCCGTGGGCGATGGGCTGGGCAATGGCTGCGTCGCTGGCGTTGGCGGCAACCGGCGTGTTGATGTACAAGGCGTATTGGCAAGTTCCGACAGGCGTACGGGCAGAGGTGCAATCGATTGATGGATCGGCCTCGTTGATTACGGATTCTGGCGATCGCCTGCTTGCGCCGGGCGCGCACTTGAACGAAGGTGACCAACTTCGGACTTCAGGCGGATCGCGTGCGGTTCTTCGCCTGGCCGATGGTTCGACAGTAGAGATGAACGAGCGCAGCGCAGTGAGTGTGGGTGCGCGCGGACGGAACATGACGATCGATCTCGATCATGGCGCGGTGATCGTGAAAGCGGCGCATCGCACTTCAGGCCATCTTTATGTGAAGACGGAAGACTGCAGTGTTGCAGTTACAGGCACTGTGTTCTCTGTGAATTCGGGGATCAAGGGATCGCGCGTGGCTGTTCTGCAGGGTGCGGTGCAAGTGGCACATGCCGGCGTGGAATCGACGATCAACGCGGGCGACGAGTTCTCCACAACGCAGAATCTTGCGCCGGAGTCGGTAAGCGCGCAGGTTGCGTGGAGCCCGAACCGTGAGCAGTACATTGAGTTGCTGGCGCAGTTGTCGACGCTGCAGCATCGCATTGAACAGATTCCGCTGCCACAGCGGTATGGAAGTGACCTGCTGGACCGCATGCCGGGCGATACGCAGCTCTATGTCAGCATTCCGAATCTTGGCGATTTTGTGAGCCAGGCGAAGACGATTTTTGAGGATCAGCTCAAGCAAAGCCCGGTGCTGCAGCAGTGGTGGAGCAGCGGCAAGCAGAACAAGACGGCAGAACTCGACATGCTCGTGAACCATCTGCACGACCTGAGTCAGTATCTTGGCGACGAGATGGTGATCGTGGCGTTGAAGCAACAGAATGGTCCGGGATTCGCGGTTGTTGCCGATGTGCAGCGCAACGGTCTTTCCGATCTTTTGAAGCAACAGTTCGTGGCGGCTTCTCACGGCGCGCTGACGGTGATGGATGAGAGCGCGCTTCACTCCGCGTCGAGCGGCAAGCCGGGTAATGGCGGGTATGCGCTGGTGCGGGAAAAGGAAGTTGTTTTCTCGAACAGCATCGACACGCTGAAGACGATTGACGCGCAACTGGATGCGGGCACGAGCGGATTTGCCGGATCGGACTTTGGCCAGCGGATCAAGTCGGCCTATGATCGCGGTGCCGGCGTAATTCTGGCTGCGAATCTGCAGCAGATGATCGCTGGTGCGGCTGGTCATGCTGGAAAGAATGGCGATGCATTTCTGCAGAAATCGGGAATCGCTGGTGTGCGCTACCTGATTGCCGAGCATCGTGAGTCGAACGGGACGCCGGAGAATCATCTGAATCTGCAATTCTCGGGTGGGCGGCAGCGTCTGGCTTCGTGGCTGGGTGCCCCTGCTCCCGTGGGTTCGCTGGATTTTGTTTCGCCGAATGCGGCGCTTGCGGTGGCCGGCGTTTCCAAGGATCCGACGTCTATCGTCGATGACGTGATCGCCATGATGTCGACCGACAAAAACGGCGCAGAGGAATTTAATAAGGCGCAGTCGGAACTTGGTATCGATATCCGCAATGATCTTGCCGGAAATCTTGGCGGGGAATTCTTGTTCGCACTGGATGGACCGGTGCTGCCCACGCCCTCGTGGAAGGCAGTGATTGAGGTGCGAGACTCCGGGCGGT
>Ga0209004_1000114_pt1 | contig 21155 bp, 24 predicted proteins | sample TexAe_RefH0_M1_FD_187948 | JGI IMG/M metagenome (GOLD analysis project Ga0209004, IMG submission 187948) | Forest soil microbial communities from Davy Crockett National Forest, Groveton, Texas, USA - Texas A ecozone_RefH0_M1 (SPAdes) (version 2) | ecosystem: Environmental > Terrestrial > Soil >... | reverse complement strand
TAAGTCGATTGCTTCCCCGCCGCATTCGCATTGCCGATCGAGCGTATCGCCGCGGCCTGCTGGTTGCCGGCATTCACAATGGCGTTGGGATCGTTTGCGCCTGGCATGCCCTGGAGCGCGCCCATTACGGCATTGAAGCGCGCATCACTTTCGCGAGACTTCTCTGCCCGATCTTCTGTTGCTTGTTTATCATGGGCCTTTTCTTCATTACGTCTATCCCTGTTTTCCTGATTGATTGCTTCCATATCGATCTGCGCACCATTACGCTTCAAAAAAGCACATGCGGATGGATCCTGCGCGTTATTGCAGGCATCTGACGCCATCTTCAGAAGTTTTTGTGGATTGGAGGCGTAAATCTGAGGAGTAATATTGTCAGGAAAATCCTGATTCGGCCCCACAATGTACCGGACACACCCATTAGTGGCATTGCCTACATGGTCGACCGAGTTGCACCCTGGTGCCTGCTCCCAAACGACTTTCGCTGCAGTAGGATTTCCAATGCGGAGGAACAGAGCCCCTAACAATCCGCACGAGACACCATCACCCGATTGGCCTGAAGACGCAGGGGCGTAGAGCCCACATCCACGAAATAACGCCTGCATAGCGGTCAGGATCGCTCGTGGATCGTTGAATGGTATTCCGGTGCGTACTTGAAGGATACCTTGGCAACTGTAGCTTCCGCAGCCCGGAATATAAAACGAAGCAACGCTTACGCATCTTTCCTCTAACATCTCGCTATTCCACTTGTCAGTATGACCATTGCAATTCTTCACCCTGTCAGCGATACCTTCAATCGGGCCGTCGATCTTAATAGATTGCGCATTCTGTAAAAGCGCCACCACTTGTTCCGGCGGCATATTTTTGAAATCAGTCTGCGGACCAATGCCGCCTTTGTTCTTCGCGGCAGCACATAATGAAGCCGACACAACCATCAGGACGGCAAGAACGGCGGTTTTCATGCAATCTCCAACGGGCAAAGGGAATGTGAGCTTCCAAAGTAGCCAAAGTCGATTATTTGTCGCAACTACCAAATGGTATATGCCACTAATATTCACCCAGTCTGCGCTGGAACCTGCGGCAACGTCATCAACAGCCTGACCATATCGCTCTGGCGGCTGGTGCCGGTTTTATTCAACATGCTTTTGACCTGCTGGCGAACCGTACTGGCCGAAACTCGGCGCAGACAACCGATCTCTTCCGGCGAATAGCCCATCAGGAGGCCATTGGCGACGTCAACTTCTGCGGGCGTTAAGCCGTAAAGCGCGTGAAGAATGTCGTCCGGGAAGCTGGCCGGCTTTTCAGGATCGGAAATCAAGAGAAGCAGGTCGGCATGTGAGCGCTGGCGCTGCGTTTCTGGCAACAGCGTCGCCAGTAACTGCAATGGCTGTTTTCCTGCGGCCCGGTTCAAGGAAAGCACATGACTGGTTCTTTGCTTTGAAAACGAGTACGAAGGTGCCGCTGCATCGTGAAGCAGCTTGACCAAGGCGGCGCTGTCTGCCAACCGTGTCGGGGTCAAACGACCATTCTCGATCATGAGGATTTCGTTGGCACGGATGAGCGATTCAGCAGCGGTGTTACAGTGCTGAACGAGGCCATCCTTCGTGAGCACAAAGGAGGCCGTGGGGCTGGCATTTGCCATAGCTTCGGCACTGGCCTGCCGCTGCTCTGCCGTGCCAAGCGCGCGGCGCACCTTCAATGCGGTCTGCACATGGGGAATCAGCAACTCAAGCAACCGCCGAGAGTCTGCGTCCGCTGGTCCCTCCTCGGGAGTCCGCCACAGACTGATCGCGTCCAGTTTGCGAACGGTACACGCCAGAATGGTGATAGCGGCGTAGCGAAGATTAGCCGGGCCTAGCAATCCCCGATAGATTTCCGATTGCAAAAATTCTCGCGAGGGAACCAAATCGCTCTCGGCATAAACACCCACCGGGTTCCGGGTGCGGCAACGGCGTACAACTGCAGGCCGGAAGGGGTCCTTCTGCGCGAATTGCTGGTTATAGTCGAGGACGGTCCCAGACTCGCCGTGCTGGCCGCCTGACGCGAGAACTGCCAGACCGGAATGAGCATCGGCAGAGATGAAGACGCCCAGATTTGACCGCGTGTACTCACAGACGCGCGTCAGAAAGCGTTGCCACAACTCCTGCTGGAGCGGGGCCGAATATAAGACCTGCAGGAGGTCTGAAAACGCCTCGATGGAAACCATGAAGTTGTCGGAATTTGGGAGCTAACTACTACTAGAATTGGGCGGTAATCTGGCGCTGTCAATTGAAAAATGCGCGTGACAGCGGGAACAAGCGGAAACCCGATAGAAGTGTCCAGGCAAGGCGGTTATGGAAACGCACGTGATATGGGCACGGCGGTGTAAATGACTGATTTTATTATGATGATAAAAATGTTTACCTCCGGCAGCTGGCGGGGCGAATAGCGGAGTTGCCTCATTCAGAAATCCTGACATTCCCGGAATAGCTGGAATGATAAGCCGAGGCTGGGAGGCCGGTGTCAAGGCTCTTGACCGCGAAGCGGCGCGCTTGAGCGCGGCCTTGACTCCGGCCGGGCCTCGGCTACGCTGCTGCTATCCGGGGAATGTCTGCTTGGCTCTGGATTACATACCCATACCAATTCCCTGACCGATCTCATGCGATTGGGCAGGCTGCTGCTCGATGGTTTGGGAGACCGGGGCTTGTTGAATCGCGTGAGAGTGGGACACGTCGCGGCTGAGTTCCTGGCTCAGTGCCGACGAGTTGTTCGTGAAAATCTGCGCGTCGTGCGCGCCGCGTGACACGGCAACGTAAGCCATGCGGCTGTTGAGCAGGTCTTTCGCACCGAGTTCGGTATCGACGTGGATCAGAACGCGGTCAGCGGTTTGACCCTGGCTGGAATGGCTAGTGACGGCATAGCCATAATCAAGATGGATGTATCTGTTCGGATCGAGTTCAACTGCGCGGCCACCGTCCATCTTCAAATGCAGTCGCCCGTCATCGCCGATGCTCCCGATTGTGCCTGATTCGCGGTTAGCCACTTTGAGGTCGTTGGCAGGCGCAGTGAACTGGACGCGGTCGCCCACAGAGAAGTTACGCAGCTCTTCGCGGAATACTGAAACACCCTGTTGCCGGCGCGGATCGTAGGTGCGCTCCGTGCCGTCCTGCAATTCGACCGTCAGCCGGTTAGCCACAGCATCGATGCTCTTCACCTGAGCGTACTCACCTTTGCCAATGCCGGTTTCCATCGATGCGCGCGAGTAGCGCAGCACGTCACCCACCCCGTACCGCTCGGCCCAGGTGCGATCCGCGCCGGTGAGGTCCTGTCGCGGCACCAGCGTGCGGACGTGGTGCTCTGCGATGTTCACCGTACCTCCGCTCTGCAACTCCGCGTGGATGCACTCGTTTATCTCCATGCGGGAACGATTGTCGGGCGAGACGACTAAAGTGCGCTCCGGCGAATTTGCATACTCTTTCGCAATCGCCGTAATGCGCTCGCCGTGACCGGGAATCTCATGGACGCGGCACTGCCGGTCAAGGTTCTGGACTGCCTCTCGGATTTCGCCACGCGCAAGCTGCTCGACCACCTGTTTCAATTCCGGGCCTTTCTGGCGCACAATCTCATCGAGCCTGACCGTCACCATGCCAGCATCCTGAAGCTGCGCAAATGGCCTTCCTGCCTCTATTGCCTCATGCTGCCGCCTATCACCAACCAGTAACACGCGGTCGTTTGGATGAAGCCGGTTCACGAATTCATGCACCTGGCGAGTCGATGCCATCGAGGATTCGTCGAGTACGTACAGCCGTTTTTCGTCCGTGTCGGGCTGCTCGCTTCGCGCCAAATATTTCTGGACTGTTGATGTCTCCATCCCTGCCTCGGAAAGCTTCTGGGCCGCGCGCGACGTGGGCGCGAAGCCTTCGACGTGGTAGCCCTCGGCCACTGCTGCTTCACGAATCACGGATAGCGTTGTTGTCTTCCCCGCGCCCGCGACGCCATCCAGGCCGACAATTTTCTCGCGCGAAATAAGAATGCTGTCCACGGCCTGACGCTGCGAAGCACTCAATTCGGGATGCCGATCTTCGGCGCTGATGCGGACCTGGGGCGAAACTAGCATCGGATCGCCATAGCCGCGCTGGTTGCCGTCCTGCATCCGGGCAATGATTTAGCGCTCCATGCGCATCATGGCCGTGGTCGTGAACTGTTGGCCCGCTCCATTCTGACCAATTTCGCGAAATTCGCCGGTCTTGATCCGGCGCTCGAACTCCTGCACGATGCCGCCATAAGTGGTTTCTCCCATACCACGGGTCAAGGCTGATTCGAGAATCGCGCGTCTGTCCTGCACTGCCGATCTCTCGAAAACATGGTCCCGCGCCCACGTCACCGCCCGGTGCGCGGCATTCTCGGGTTCTTGCGTTTGTTGCTGACCGTGTGTTCGTGCCTGAGCGACCACTCGATCTGCTTGGTTCCCGTACTGCGCGGCCAACTCTTGATGCCTCCGCAACACTTCTTCCGGTGACAGCAGTTGCTTGCTGTCGCGCGTATGATGAGCCGCAATCTGCGCAGCCTTTGCTCCATCGATTCCTTGCTCGCGGAGATGGTCCTTGATCTGTTCCCGCCGTGGGCTGGACGCTTCCAGATATTCCTTTGTGTATCCCTTAATTTCAGGCTGGTCGTGCTTGCCCCGTTCGAGTTCGTAGCCGAGCTTTTCAAGGCGCAGCGCGAGCTCTGATCGGTAGACCGCTGTGACGTACCGCTGCGAAATAAACATCTCGTGAGGCTGCAAAGCGCGTGCCTGACTGTTGTCCCGCTCGGTCACATTGAAGATCACAGCATGGGTATGTAACTGCGGCGCAGCATAGCCATCGACTGGACGGGCTGTGTCGTGTTCGAACGTGGCGGCAACGAATTTACCCGTTGTCTCCGGCGCATGGACATTTCCGATGCGGGCCTGCGTATACCGTTCGAGTTCTGATAGCGCCGCGCTGACGCTCTCTCGGTGCGCCAGCCGTATCCGGTCGTCGCCGCCCACAAGCGCAGTAATGGAAACTGACTTGGGTGCAGAAAAGGTGGCGTCCCACCCGGCACGATGCTCGACGCTTGTTACTTCCTTGCCATTCTTCCCCTCGTAGGTCCGCGAAACCTGGTGCCGGACGAGTTGCTCGCCGGTTTGGGGATGCTGGCCCTCGGCTAGCCGCGCAAAATGCTCGTCGTGAACCGGACCCTTGAGATTCCACTGCTCGGCAAGTCTGCCTTTCCATTCACTGTGGCCCTGTTGGTCGCGGCTCCAGTAATTCTGCTGTTGAGAAGCAAATTCTTTGGCGTGGTAGTTCTGCGCCTGGCTTGCTGACAGCGGCTTCGATATGGTGAGCATGGGGACTGCTCCAGTATGGCCAGCTTGTTACCGGCATTATTTTCGTTCATTCGATCTCGTCGTTTTCGCTCCACAAATAGCCCTTGCCGGTTGCACTATAGACACCGAAGAGCGGAAGAGGGAAAGATTGCGGCCTAGCGGGTGGCTCTGTCTGCACGATGTTCTCCGTGGTGGCAGCCCGGTGCGCTCTTATATTCTGCGCCACGCTCCGATACACCTTTGACAACCACGAATGGAGTTCCTCCACCATTGCCGAGCACCCGTCGAGAAGCTCTAGTGATGACGCCGCGCAAGGTGATCGTTGGCGCTCCCAATCGAAATCGACAGCCCAGTCCATCAACCGGTTCGCCAAGCGAATGCTTCCGTAGAGTCCATAGCAAAGCGCCACCAACCCGCACGCTTCCGGCAGAAGAAGGAAGCTCCAAAGACCTTCGCCGTCAAAGGCAAGACCGGCCAAACCTGGGCGCAGCAGTTCGGCCGGAACCTGCTGAGGCGTCCCTTCTATCAGCCTTTTCCAGCAAGCGTCTTTGGACGGCTGAGAGAGCGTCACGCCGTTCCCATCTTCCGAAGCATTGATATCGTTGTTGGTCGCCAGCTCGTGTTTCCCGCGCTGTCCGGTTTTCCATATCCACCTCACTTCGACGGTCGCGGGGGTAATGAGCGGCAGCGAACACCAGATGTAAGCGGGCAGGTAATGGCGCTGAAACGGGGTCCAGAACCATCGCGAACATACCCAGATTGTGCCCGCTTCGACGACTATTGCGAGTGCGGCGAGCCATGCGAGATGGACAAGGATCAGCCTCCAATTCATCGCGCTGCACCATCCCTTCCGTTGTGCCGAGCGAGGAAATCGGTGAGCATTCTCCGCGCCTGTTCGACCTTTTCCCGGTCGGTCTTGTCGCGTATTTTGAGGACGGATTCGGGCAGCAAAGGCTTCCCTTCGGCTGTCGCCTGAGCGCCAGCATGGAAGAGGCCGAGCAGGGCGTAACGCACCGCCCAGACTTCGCCGAGAAGCAACTCAATCGGGTCGGCGACACGCTGCTTTGTTGCTGTCAATACTGTCTCTCGAAGCCATTCCGAGAGCGGCCTTCCAGACTGTTCGGCTGCGGATTCGACCTGCGCGAGCTCGTTCGGAGTGAGCCGCGTGGAGACAGTTTTGGTACGAAAGCCAGCCTTGCTTTCGTCGCTCGATGAGGATTTGTTCGCTTGCACTGTCGTCGTTTGGGAAGCGTTCAAGGGTGGACCTCCCTTCTGACATGCGAGATTTGTCTTACCCAGCCTGATCTTGCCGATCTACGTGAAGCTCTTTCCCTTCAATGCGTTTACGCTCCGACGATCCAGAGCGCTCTTTCTGCCTACGACCGTAAACGCGCGTTAGAATTTGTAAACACCGCAGAGCCAAATTGTTGTCGCAGCGCAAGTTGACATTTGTAAACCGCATTCGGACTCCGGTAGCTCTGCAGTTCCCGAGTTGGGGGTGTTGTGTCCACCTTGCTTCCGCTGCGTAAGCAGCGCTGCTCTTAAAGCTCGCCGTACTCCAGCATCAGTTCGCTGGAGATGCGTTGCAACTGGGCCATTTCCCATGCACGCCTAAAGGCTTCCTTGAGGGACGCCCATTCCTCAGCCGTGAACCCGAATGAGACTGAACCCTGACAACGAACCCACACAGGGGCCACGGTGGTCTCCGTTGCCGTGTAGCCGAAAAACCAGCGGCCTTGCCAGAACGAATTCGGCTCGCTCGTGTCCCAGTTCTGAAGCATCGACCGGAACTCCGTGATGACCGGCCAGGGCGCGATCTCGTACATCGCCTGCCGCCCTTCGGGCAGGCTCACCAACACGGACAAATCCCGCTCGCTTCCCGTAGTGAATGACAAAACAAAGCCGCCCTCGAATACGGATGAAATCGTCGGGCCCCACGGATGCTCGGAGGCGGCGCGGCGGGACGCGTCCCGGACTGGATAGCCGCGCACCAGATAGTGCCCCCTGGCCGCTGTTCGCCAGAGTACAGGCCAGTGTGGCTTCAGGGCCTGATTCAACGCCTCAATGCCGAAGGATTCCTCTTCCAGAAACTCGTAGAGATTCCGCGCCGCGAATTGCGGCCAGACCTCGTTTGAATTCGTAGACCTTATTGCCCGGATTAGCCGCTCGATTGTAGTCGGAACATCAATCTCTTCAGCCTCACTTCCGACTGCGCGTTTTCCGTCTTTGTTTAAGCGCGGAAGATTTGAGAGGTAATGAGCATCTCGGTTCGATTTCTTTCCCCGGCGCACCTGGTAAGCCGCCAAAAATGCTTCGAGAACGCCCCTCATGGTTTCTCGCGAAACGGGATCGCTGAGGTCGCTCTCGATGCCCTGCTGAACGTAGTACGCAAGAACGATCCATTCGGCACGGGAGAGGCTGATCCCGGCTTCACCCTTGCGCCTGGCTACCGCCAGTGCCACAGTGGCGTTGGTCAATAGCTCTGCCACTTCCAACCGGTCCTCGCGCGCCGATTCGAGAAGCTGCTTGGCTACCTCCGAAGTGGTGACGTTTTCGCCACTTTTCTTCGACAGGACTTCCTTCAGCCGTTCGAGTCTGGACCGGAGTGCATCCGAGATTCGGATGGAGATGACGGGCTGCTGAGGCCAACTGCCTTTTTCGGCCACGGGTTTTCCTTTCGCGGTTCGGCTATCCGGCATTGCAGGCGCAACTGTCATATCAATTTGTAAACTTACAAGTTGACTCTATGGATACTCCTGCTGTATTGTCAACCCATGCAAGACTGGCGAGGTGTCCATTGCGCACTTCTTCCCCATCCCGCCGCCGTCTGCACGCAATTGACGCCGGCCAACTCCCGCTGCCCTTCCTTGTGGGCTTCGAGCCTTCATCTGCCCTAGCTTCCGGTGAACCATGCGATCACGCGCTTGTTACATCGCATCAGCCTCGGGTCAGTGAGCCGCCAGCGCCGCATGATCTCAAGCCCCAAACGCCGCGCCAATCAATCCGGAAAGAAAGAAGCAGGAAGCGAAAGCCGCCAGTGCAGGCCAGTGTGCCTGTCGATTCCAAGCTGCTCGTGAGCCGTGAAGAGGCGGCGTCGATGGTTTCTCTTAGCGTTCGGTCGATTGATTACCTGCTCGCGAGCAAGCAACTGCCGTTCCGAAAGATCGGAACCCGCACGATGATTCCGGTGACGGAGCTTCAGCGATTCGCGCGAATGAACCATCCCGTGCGCATCGCTAGTTGAAGAATCAGAGGCCTGATTTCATGGCCGCGCGATCTTTTCTGGATGCACAGCTTCGATCCCTGCGAAGCGGGCAAAATCCTTCGTATTGAACGTCAGGATTGTTTTCACTCCGTGCACGAGCATGGCCGCAACCAGGTGGGCATCATGCACCTGGACTCCCGAGACGCCATAATTCACGAGCAATCGGCGCCACTCTTCGTGTACTGCCAAGCTGTCAGGCAGGAGCCGCAATCGCGATTCAAAGCGGTGCGCACGCCGGTCAGCTTCCTGTGGCGATAATCCGAAACCATTTCGGCCTACCGGCCGCGTCGAGGCGTTCCAGAACTCTCCGAGATTCTGAGATGCATAGCAGAGTATGGCACCTGAACTAATAAGCGACGCGAGTGCGGCTTCGACGATTGAAAAATCGGGATCTGTTGGCTGAACCCAACGAATAAGGATATTGCTATCTACAAGACAAAGCGCCTCGGCCATGCTCAGAGCCGGTCCTCATAGAAGCTCTCCCGCGAAAAGGCAGAGGTGGGGAGCTGTGGCAGATTTTCCGATCCCACCGCAATCTCTCGCAACATCGTACGGAACTCTTCCAGTGTCAATTTGCCCGATCCATTTGCAGATGGAGCTAAAGCGTCATGGAGAAGGATCCCCGCATATTTCTCCAGCGCGACGCCGCGCGCTTGAGCAGCAGCGACGAGCCTCGCCTCTGTTTCGGGGCTGACTTCTACTTGAATTGTCATATGAACCCCTCCTCGAACCATTATCTGACGATTAAAGAGCAAAGTCGATGCTTATTCGGTTCTTGAAGACTTACGGCCTTTGTTGGCACAGAGGCCCTCAATGGCTGTGCGCAAGTTCTTTTCGCCAAGATGCGCATAGCGTGCGCTCATCTGGATTGTCTTGTGTCCCGCGAGGTGCTGAATGACTTTCATGTTTTCGCCGCGCATGGCGAGCCGTGAACAGAAAGTGTGCCGGTTGTCGTGCCAGCGATAGCGCACGACCTTCGCATCTGCCATCGCCGTTGCAAACCAGTAGCGCGGACTGCGGAGGGGAAAAACACGCCTGCTCTGCGACGCAGGTTTATCGATCTCCGATTCAGGATTATCGATCACCGACTCAGATTTATCCATCTCTTGGAGAATCTCAAAGGCCCGTCGAACGTCGCTATTCATTGGAATTGTTCTTGCGGACCCATTCTTCGTTTGTTCCAGATTGATTTCCTTTCGCGCAAAATCGATCTGCTCCCACGTCAGTGAGTATTGTTCCGACAATCTCATCCCTGTCCCGAGAGAGATTGTCAGCTCCGGCAAATGCTCCGGGAATTCTTTTGTGATGGCTTTGCGGAGGCGTTTCTCCTCGTCGTCAGTGAGGAAGCGGATGCGTCCGTTGTTCTCATGCCGCAGCCGCACCAGCCGGGCCGGGTTACTGGTCACCTTCCCATTGCGCAGGGCCTCGCGAAAGACAAGAGAGAACAATGCCCGGTATCGGTTCGCGGTGGCCGCTGCCTTCGTGTTCCTCGCAATCCAGCCGTCGATGTCCTCGGGTTTGATCTGGTCGGCCAATCGATTCTCGAAGTCGGTAAGGATTAGCTTGAGCCGCGACTCGACGTGGCCCCGGTCGCGGTGGTGTTTCTCGCTGTAGCGCTGGATGTCTTCGGCGAGCTGCCCGAAACGCATGGACGCCCGCCGCATATTTTCCGGCAGCTTCGCGCCCATGCGGATTTCGTTCTTGCGCTTCTGATAGAGGGCAAGAGCGTCCGATTTCCGCCCCACTTTCTCTCGGTGAAGAACTCCGTTCTCGCGGTAACGAATCCACCAGATGCCGGAGCCTAGCTCCTTCTCCCAGACGCCTGTGACCTTGGCTGATGACCTGCGCGGCATGGGGAAACTGCCTCCTGGAATGTATTCTACAAAAGTATCCCCAGAAGTATCCCCAGCGGCTATGGCCGCTTTTCGAAATCACCGTAAGTAATTGATTTTATGGTGGGCCCGGAGGGATTCGAACCCCCAACCAAGGGATTATGAGTCCCCTGCTCTAACCGTTGAGCTACAGGCCCTATTCCTTGCTATGTGTTTGAATACGCGCATCTTAGACGATAAGACAATCTGACCGCTAGATCACTTCTTTTTGTTGGTGCCGGTTCTGGTGCCGGTTGGAAAATCATCAGTGAGCGCGTCCTCTACAAATGTTAGCGCGGCGGCGGGCCCATTTCGTCTGTGTGACGCGACGCCTTGTCCTCAGCTTATATCGATCGATCCACAAATAGCAGAACGGAATCTGGCTCGATTTGCGAGTTTGGATTACCAGCTAGGTTAATCGACCAACTTTTCTCCAATATGAGCGCGAAGACGACAACACAATTTCGGGCGGTCATTTCAAACCGAACCGCCGCAAACACTGATTTCGCCACGCGTAGACCGTCGAGGGGCCACAAGTCTTTATCTTGCGCCCCCCCCCCCAATGCCCCAAATCAAAACGGGATCTTCCTCGACCATGCCGGCACTTTCAGCGGCTTCAACGGTCTTACCCCCCGGAGTGGCTTCAATGGGGAGAGCTGCCTTAGGGGCTGAAGCGGTCGCAGTGACCTCATCGGCTTTAGTATCCCAAGGTTCGTGGCGTCCGCTGAAAAGAGAAACACCGCACCCTTGGAATCTCGAATGTGACCGTCGGCCCACCATCCTACGTGTGCACCAGCCCAGTCATAGACGCTGTTTCGATCTATAAATGCGAGGTTCTCTCCGTCGAGTCCATAGATCTTTCCGCTATCGTGTAACCACGCATACACTTCACCATTCGCATCGAACAGTGCTTCCATTCACCTGCTCCTCTCACTGATTTGCCAACTTCAAGGCGGACCGCGCCTGTGGTCTTGCCGTATTTCTCACTCCGAGTTTCGTTCGCATTCGTGCCTATGCTCGAGTACAAAGACCAAAGTACGACGCAAGTCCATTCCTTGAAGCGGCAACAACGCTATGTCCTAGTTTCGAATGTGCGCGATGTACTCCGGTTCTCCTTTGCCTTCTGTAAAGACCGCCCTCATCCGGTCCAAATCGTGTCTAAAATCCCGCGGGGAACGATACAAATAGCTCCAACAACTGAAAACTGATCGAGGCGCACTTGCAAACCGGGTGCCTGCCTCGTCGAGAATCTGAAGTGCACGATTTCTGTCTTGGATTACCCAATATGCCAATGAAAAACATTGCAAGTGGTTTATTTCCGTGTCGCCAAGTGCTTCCGCAATCTTCGGGAACACCGTTTGTTCAAATAGCTTTCGCGGGAGCTGTCCGGACGCTCCCCATTCTGCCATTGCGTAATTGAACCGCGATCTCAAGTCTGTAGAATCTTGCATCCCGCTTATTTGCTTCTTTGCTTCTTCGAAATTCCCAGCCCCTATCAAGCACATGGATACTTCCGCTGAGATTTGGTCTTTCGTAAGAGCATCCGGATTTGATCCGGCCCAGATTTGAATGAAGGAAGCTGCAACATTACATGTTTCGTGAGACCGCTGAAGTTCTTGGAGCACGTCGGAAACTGTGCTCAGAGGGAGGCTACTGATGGCAGGAGACGTAAGAAGTCTCGGTACACGTTGCCTGTCATCTAGCATCAGAAGCCGAGTAGCCAATGCAAAGCTGAATGAAGACACGTTGCCCAACGAAAAGAAGGCCTCGAGGTCTTGAGTAGCTCCAGCGCGATCGCCCGATACTAAGAGAAGCTCGGCCTTACCAACAAGACTGTCTCCATCGTTGTCGTTTAATTCCAACACATGTTCGAAAAGCTCGAGTGCCTCGTCATTTCGTCTTTGCATCCTACGAATTCTTGCCATCCGTCGCATGACCTCTACGTCGTGCGAGTGAAATCCTGCGATCAGCTCGAGTTTCTTCTCCAATTGCCCGATTGCTCCAGAGTCAGAATCCGTTCGGAGATCGACCAGACCCTGGTCTAGCACTGAAATAGCGCCATCTCGGTCCTCGAGGTTCCGACGGGCAATTGCGGACGCAAGCTGCTTGTATTCTCCAGCGATTTTTGAATTGGGCCTATCTAATATCAAGAGCCGCTGAGTCAGCATGCTAAAGCTGTTGATGTGATGAATAGTGGCCGCGAGATCCTGATATTTGAGGGTCGCAGAGAAGTTCGCACAGGCACGTGCAAGAATTGACTCCTCGTCATCTAAATCAGGCACATTCGCCATTACAAATTGGATATCTATCTTCTTCTTGAGAGGCCCAGCCTCCTCGCTTCTGATGTCCTCTACAACCGGAACGAGTCCACGGAGGTTTTGTTCGTTTGGATAGAACACTACTGCAACACAATCCGGCAACTGTCGCGTGCAAATACCACCAATGTCGGTGTGCCCGGTACGAGAATCGACGAGTACATAGTCAGGGCTTACCGCTTCCTTCCACTGGAGCTTGAGGTCTTCAAAGAATAAAAAACCTCCTTGGTTTTCATAGAAGTCCTGCCAGTCGATGTCTCTAAAGCGCGAATCATAACTGTCATCCTGGCGACCTGCGGGAAGGAGCCAGACAGGACTGTCATCTAGTCCGTCAAGTTTTGCTTCGTATAGAAAATCTTTGATCGGAGGCGTCGAGTCACAAGATGAGCCGAGATACTCACTGATCATTTCGACGAGGCCTCTAGTGACCGGCCGATCAAGTTTCATGGGAAAAGTGTCAAGACCTGGTGCTTCGAGATCAAAATCGACGATCAATACCCTTCTCCCTCGCGATCGCAGCTCTGCTGCGACATTTAGAAGGGCCATTGACCTTCCTGTACCGCCCTTAAATGAGTAGAACGTGACTATGTACATGAGGACCGCCGTCGGAGGCTCCACGAGGCCGATTGATTCATCACCCTTGGTTGATGCGCAAGCCGGTCAAATCTTTTGATTCCGCAGCGGAGATGGACTGCCGGGATTTCTTCATCAGACCCAACGTGCGGGTCTACAGATGTCGGCACAAACCCGAGTACACCCTGAGAAATCGCGGCGAGTCGCCTCTTGAGCCGCTCAACGTTATCCGCAAATCGCAGAAGGAAAATCAGCCTGTCACTCGACCCGTTCGGTATGATTGCGCCGGTCTCCCAGCGCTGAAGAGATGCGGAGCCGAATCCGGCCAGTTCACAAAGTTCTGTGCGACTAAGACCAGCGGCCTCCCTCGTCTTTCGAATCTCTTCTGGGGTTTGAACGCCGAGGTAGCGGCAAACTGCTTCATGACGCGCTTCCTCGCCTTTCTCGCCGAAGTACTCGTAGCCGCAATCGTCACATGAAAAGACAGGAACTGACGCCTTCAAAGTCACCTGATTTCCATCAGCACCGTAGGGAAAGCTTTGCTCTTTCATACTCTCGACGACCTTTGCACTGCCGCAATCGGGGCAGAGTTCGATCGCTTCCGGTTGATCATTGATTCTCTGGTTCATCTCCCTACTCCTTAGTGGAGATATGAAAGCTCCTGCCATGGGCTTTACCGCGCTGAAGCTGGACCTTGATGTAGACACACACCCCGGTAGATAGGGTGACGACGGTCCAGTAAGCGATTTGCCCCGGCGGCTTATCGAGTTTCATCTCAGTAAATAACTCGGGGGTTTCGTCTAGTGTTCGGCAAATCAGTTCCCACGCGCTAGCGTCTGAAAACGGAAAAGTCGTCTCGGGGTTTTCAATTGCATATGGATTCCACCTGCACGGCGCCGTGGAGGAAAATTCGTTGGACCTCGTTGTAGAGCTCCGACCCAACCGGCATATCTCCTTGAGTATTTCTGTCGTGTCGCCCACGGGCCCTCGCCATATCAAATGATATTAAGCGAGGACGCCGTCGCAACACAATATATCATTTGATATCATAACCCCTCGGAAGGTTTCCTTCAGTGCAATCACCCGAGGAGAAAGGCGAAGTTGTACATTGCATATCTATCAGATAATAATATACTTATTTATATTTTTACCTTCTTACGTGCCTTCCGGTTGGCTCTGATTTTGGTGTGACGATTTCGCACCCGAATCATGGAGACTTGTCCGGTTTCCGCGGAAGAAGCGCGTCGATCTGGTCGCGTAGCTGTCTGGCCGCGGATTCCGGGATCCGCGTGTTCAAACTCACTCCAACTGTTATGAGCGGCTCCGCACCCGGACGAGATGGCCAGCCAATCTCGCCGTTAAGCCGCAACGTTAGCTCACCCGTTCTGGGATCGCGGAAGATCCGGATATCTGTCTCGTCCTTCTTGCTTCGAAATGGCCATTTCATCTTGGCTGACGCGCTTCCTGGTCACCACCTTTTGAATTCTCGGTGGGAGCCGCGGGGTGATGTTGACCTTGAGCGGTACATATCTTTTCAACGGCTGCGAGTTCGTGAGATTGCGACAGGTGGCTGTAACGCACCACCATCTGAAGGGTCTTATGTCCGAGCAATTGTTGGAGTGTTCGCAAGTCCACACCAGCCATAATGCAGCGACTCGCAAATGTATGGCGCAGATCATGCCAATGAAAGTCATTGATCTCGGAGCGATAGAGCACGATATCCCACCAATATCGCGGATCCTTTAGCGGCTCTTTTCCGTTCTGGGCAGCAAAAACTCGCCCTACCCCTTTTGACTTCTCTCTAATGCGTTTCAGCGCGCCGAGGGCAGTCGTGTTCAGCGGAATGTGACGAACCGAGCCATTCTTTGTCTTCCACAAGCTGATTCTCCGCGCTTCCAGATTGACATCGCGCCATGTCAATCGATACTGCTCTCCCTTGCGCATCCCGGTGTTCAGTGCGATTTCGAGTTCTACCATCCTTTCCGGGCATTCTGTCTGAATTGCTTTGCGGAGCTTGGCTTCTTCTTCAGGAGAAAGAAACCGGATCCTCTCATTGTTCTCGCGAAGTCGCTTGACCGATCTTGCAGGATTGACCTTGCACTTGCCATTCTCGATACCTAGGCGAAACGCGAGCGATACGAATGCCTTGTACCGATTAGCTGTTGCGGGGCGCCATTCACGGTCCTGCTTCGTCTTGTGAAGCCACCGCGAAATCTGCTGCGGTGTGATTTCGTCGACCGCCCATCGGCCCAGCCCGTCCCGAATTAGATCCATTCTGCAGCTATACCGACCATCCTCGCCCGGTTGCGCCTGTCGTTCACAATGCTCGGCTGCGTCGTCAATCAATTCGTCAAACAGAATTGATCGCGAACGAAGTTTCTCGGGGAGCTTCTTGCCCTCAAGCGCTTCTTGTTTGCGCTTCCTGTATAGCTGAATCGCTACAGATTTTGTGCCGGCCTTTTCTCTGCGCTCCTTACCGCTCGCGTCGATAAACCGGACCCACCATATATTTGACCCAGAAGGCCTCTCAAAAATGCCCTTCATGCCTTTCATGAGAATTTCCTAAGCAGCCTTTCCACGGTTAGGCCGAATGAAGCTCAACAGAGCCGTGCGCGGAATCAAAACCCGGCGCCCGATACGCCGGACGGGGAGTTCTTTCATGGCAATCAAGTTGTCTACGGTGCGCAGGCTAATGTTGAGCATCGTCGCTGCTTCAATCTTCGAATGCAGCAGTGTTGTTACTGTGTTACCAGCTTCGTTCATTAGTTCCATCGGCGTCCTCTTCTGTTCTGGCCCGAATCGGGTCGTGTTAAATGGCCGGGGCCGGCCAGTGCTCTCGCGGCACAGCCCCGACCAATCTGTCTATGCGATATAGGGATGGAGGGTTCGTGCTAGAGGTCGAAAACGGCGGGTACTGAATCGAACTCATCCGTGAATTCATCCATGAGACCGATCTCCCAATTCTTCGATTCGACTGCCAGGAGATGGCGACGGTTGGCTTCACCTTTTCTAAGGAGATAGTTCAAATCGGTGCTGTTGCACCGTTCCATATCCCTAATCAGCCGATCTTGACCTTGTGCCTTACGATCAATCTCGAAGAGCCGTTCAAGTCGATCGCACGTCTTGCATTTGCCGTTCCGCTTCGGCGGCTTCGGCAAGTCTGCAAATGCTCGAAACTTCTTCAGCAGTTCATCCAGTTCCTTGAGATCGATCTCTACCTCATGAATCTTGACCTCAAACGGAACGGAAATGCCCTTGCCGGTCAGCAGATCAAGCGGCGCGTCAGAATAGTCAACCAGGCGGTTCTCGAAATAAACCAGAGCTGCGCTGGTAACTTTGCCGATCCGATTGTGTCTCAGGAGTCGCGCGTAGCCCCATAGCTGCGCCTCATAACCAGGTAGGAACGGGTCGTCATCACCCTTGCAACGCGCGGTCTTGAAGTCAATGAGATAAAGACTTTCGTCTTTCTTGCGCAACACCGCGTCTGGCATACCGACGAGAGTCAAGCCAAGATCGGGAAGTTCCTCAGTCATCTTCGCCGGAAATGCTACCGTCTCCGTGCAGCCCAACGGACCGAGCCACTTGGGCAGAGTGCTTTTCGCCTCAAAATGTGCGTCGACGATAAGCTTCTCGAACTTGTCCAAGTTGTACATAAGACCTGCCATTGGCATGTCAAAGGGGTGACGGAAGCCGAGTGCTATCGAGTACCAGAAGCAACGAGGGCAAAAGTCGGACCGGCGCATCTGTCCAAGATGACGCGGTGAAACGCGAATGCTATCCATAAAACTAACTCCTTCTTGTGGGTGTGGACTTCTTACTTACAACCTCTATTTATGGCAGATATGTTGCTTCCACCAAAGCTATGTCGTCAGAATGAGAGCAAGAGACGCGCATCATAAGGGTAATAAGTAATATTGATATGTGAAGTGTGCACTTGGTGGTTGATATACAGCCCGGACAAATCAGGTCTGAGTCAAGCGCGATGCGCGCGTTTCAAGCCACGCCTCTGTGCTGCATACGCCACTGGACTCGTTAAATCGCGAGCCGTATGTCCGAATCGTTGTGTTGATGTTTGAGTGCCACAAAATCTTCGACAGTGTCAGATAATCCTGGGGGTGCTCTTTGAGCCATGTAAACGCAAAGATGTCCCTAAAAAGGTGAGGCGTGACTCGCCTCCCTCCGAACCGGAGGGTTAGTTCTGATACGCGCGATATAAGCTGGCCCGGAATCATCGAGGTACCGCATGCATTTACAAACAAGGTGCCGGAATCGTTGTCGCCAGCGAGCTCTGAACGGTATTGATTAAGATATTCTTCGAGCAGGGGTACTAGCTGCTTTGGAAGAACTGCGTGAATGTCGACCTTGGTTTTTGTTTCATCGGCATTGAACCGAAACTGCCAAAACGCAGCTTCCGGATTCGCCCTTTCCTCACGCAGTACCCACTCCGGTTTATCTATGTTGCTAAACGAGGGGATCTTTGCCTTATAGAGATTCGGCTCGGATCCCGAGATTCGACACTCTCGTAGGTTTCGCTGCCGCCAAGGAAGTATTGTCAGCCACTGAATCATGAGTTCATCCCGGACAAGAATCGCGGTTGTCTTTGGAGATTTCTTATGGCCCAAACGCCGGGCACGTATCTTGGATGGAATTGCTTCGATCTCCGCATAATCCAGGTATTTCGAAGCTTTACGTTTTCGCAACTCCGAATCCGGCTCCAGTGGAACGCTATCGAGAAGCGGCTTTAGCCAGCTCATATCAATGGAACTGTAGGAGGGATGCTGCCGCAATGCCGCCCCAATAAGGAGCAGTGAGCTTTGCAGAGGCTTCCCTTTCACTTTGCGCTCGTTGATGGACCATTCAAGAAATGCGCTGACTACCTCGCATCTAAACAGTTGTGGCAATGAAGAAATGCCTTGCAAACCATGGACCTTGGTTGCAAACCCGAGAAGACAGCTGATCGATTCTGCAAGTTGTTTTGCCGTGGTCTCTCTAACTCGGGCTCCCTTTGGCCTTCCTACTGCAAAAGCCACCTTTTTCCAGGCCAACAAGGCATTGACCTCCTTCTTGAGGTCAGGCGGGAAGTGTTCAAGCGGAACGCCGAACCCTCTCTCCCGTTGGAAGGAAATCGGAACTATGTCTGCGTGACCGCACTCGCGAAGAATCCGCCAAAAACGCCCCTTCTCTCGCCGGGCTGAAACATAACCCACTCCATCCTGAACTCTGAGCTCAACCCACCTGTCTACGTCTTCGACAGTGACAGCGCCAGGAGTTGCCGTGCAGTGCGATATGTACTCTGCAATATCGGTGCATTGCCTCTGTTCAGCAACCTCCAAGACCTCTCGCCACTCTTTCGGGATGACTCGTTGGCGCGGTGCCCATCCGAGGCTTTCGGCAAGAGAGAGTAGCATTCGTACACAATTCACGTACGTTCGGATTGAGTTGTTCGCATACTTACGCGTCAGAAGATATGAACGAAAGCCACTTCGGCTTTCGTGGATTTCTGCGAGTGTTAGCTGCTCATCATTTTTGGCCTTGTAGGCCACGAGCAGTGCAGCGGTTGTTTTGAGCATGGCAAACGCGCGAGGAGGTCGTAGCTTCAAAGCGCATAGCAAATCACCGATCGTATGGGGTGGCAGAGGAATCTGAGCCTCTGCTGCAGAGTTCTCCGGCCCCTCGTTAGCAATCGATGTTCCAGAAACAAGAGTTGAGCAATTCATATATGCATCTCCGTAAGTCCTAACGGTTAGTTGATTGCGAAGAAAAGACAGATAAAAGGCCGACTGCAGCGAAGCATCGCGCAGAATGAAGCCGTGGCCGGCGAAATGGGCACTAGCAGGCTGATATACCGAAACGTTGAGGAAGGCGGGCGAACTGGAAGAAGAATTCGGCTAAGCCAGGCGAGATGCGAATTGCGATCCAGTGGAACAGTGCTCATACCGCATCGCTGGCGGAATGTCAGGCGACCTTGCGGCTGACCTTCAGGAACTCTTCCAGATCCTGGGGAAGGAACTTGCCCCTTCCCGGCAGATCGCGAGGAACAAGTTGACCAGCGGCGACACGATTTTGAATAGTCTTAATGGACACGCGGAAGATGTTCGCTATATCCCTGGTGGAATACGTCGGTTGAAGTTGGAGATCGAGAATCTCGAGTAGAGATTGTAGAAGCGGGTACTTAGACAGATTTGAGTTGTTCAATTTCACCACCGATTTGGACTTTGAGTTCAATATTGCTCGGCTGCCTTCGCCCGCTGTCATGGCTCCGCCGGATCTCTTGGTCCCGGCCAGCACAGCGGGTTATTGGCATCTAATCGATAGTGCATGATCCAACTCATGTATCAAAAAGAGATCTCTCCAGCATCGAAATGCTACTCGCCTTCAGTCTGGGTAGTTCAGTTCCCCTTCTTTCTCGCGATCGAAAGGATCGAAGCCCTGGCTTGATCTGGCTCGGCTTCTTCGACGAATCGTAGACGCGGCTTGAAAAGAGCCGCTTCAGATTCAACCAATTCATCGGTTTCTGCGCGGCTAAAGAAATCCACTTCCCAGAGAATCAATGCTCTTTCACTATCCGAGCAATTCCTTCGCGCACGGCTCGTCCCATGTGGACGAAGGGAATATGTTCGGTTCTTCTTCATGTTTCCTCCAAATGAAACCGGCGGCCTCGGCCGCCGGTTAAGGTTGATTTTGATCCAGAGACGTTTTGAAGCGCTCTGGGCTGTACGGTGAATTTGTTTCGAGCGCGGTCTGGATTATCGGCGCTTGGTGAAAGCGTTCGCTTCAAGTTCGCCGTTCAAATTGAACTCAACAAGAGCGGCTACCAGCTAAAGGTTGCGATGAAGGCAGAATGCCTTGGTTTGATGACCAATGGGCGCTGGCCGCACCGCCCCGCTTTCTCTGCATACCCTGACTCCTTCGCATTGGGTTCATCAGAGGAACATTGCTCCTCAGAGACTAGCTCCGCTGCAGTAGAGGCCTGGCTGCCAGCCCGCGATTCAACTGCGGGCTCAGAATCGTTCTTATCATGGGCTTCCAGCCGACTCAACCGGAAAACGTCGAAGGAGTTGAGGTCGACATAGATGCGACGGCCTTCGATAATGAACCGAAATGGCCCGTTAACCCTATCGAACCTATAGATAGTCGACTTCGAAACCCCAAGCCGATGTGCTGCTTCTTTAACGCAAATCAATGAGCTGGTATCTGCTTCGCTGGCTCTGAAACCAGCGACAGCGCGAGCATCACCGCAATGTTGAATCATTCTGATCACCTGGGAATATCGTCATACAGCTGGCAGTCATACCAAAAGCCCGAAACCTAGCCGGGCGCCAATAAGGCTCAAGTCTTCCGGCGGAATCCGAAGAAACTCGCCGAACACCTTGTTCATCTGATGATCGGGCACATAGGAGTCGAATTGAGCCGCAGAAATGAGATCTGCGGGGCCCCGATAAGCGAGTTTCTCGAGGCTGGTTTGCAGACTGGCTCAGAAGACTCATACTGATCGATCTTGGCGTCGCCAAACTGCCCTCGCCAGAGATCATCGCCAAATGATCCTCAGGCAGCAAGTGCTTCTGGCCGACGTTGCATGTGCCGACGCAAACGACGCCGCGACGCACTGTTTCCCTTCCAGTTAGTTTCGGATCCCGGCTTATATAGATCAAGGTTGAAGAAGTCAATTTCGCCGTCGAACGTGCCATGTAGTTTCAGACAATACTCAACCGCTCCCCGCGATGGATCGTATTGTCTGACGTCGATCAGCTTCCGACCGTTTCCTGCGTATTTCCTCCAGAGTTCCTTAAGGAGAGGCTCGG
>Ga0209004_1000113_pt1 | contig 21253 bp, 11 predicted proteins | sample TexAe_RefH0_M1_FD_187948 | JGI IMG/M metagenome (GOLD analysis project Ga0209004, IMG submission 187948) | Forest soil microbial communities from Davy Crockett National Forest, Groveton, Texas, USA - Texas A ecozone_RefH0_M1 (SPAdes) (version 2) | ecosystem: Environmental > Terrestrial > Soil >... | reverse complement strand
GAACTCGCTGGTCACATCAACAACGGAGTCGTGGAAGCGATAGATTCCTACGCCGCCGCGCACCACCGTCTTGCCGTTGCTGAACACATCCACCGCGAAGCCGACGCGCGGCTCAAAGTACCATGGCGGAGTCGAAGTGCCCGAATTCGGAATTGAAGAGTCGAGACCATGCCACGTAATACCCGGTAGTGGATTCGTCGTAGCGTTGTACGTCGATGTGTACAGTGAAGGATTCCAGATTGCCGCTCCGACGCCGTGCGCATCCTGCCACGCACCCAGTTTTGCAACGCGAACACCAAGGGTCACGTTGACGTTTGATGCAACGCGCCAGTTGTCCTGCCCGTAGAACTCCGAATTCCAGAAATACAGATTCGTATAGGGATTGAAATTCTGTTGGTGCCAGTCCTGAATCTGCCCCTCGAAAAAGTTTGCCAGCGCGTTGCCGCTATTGAAGTGTGGATTGCCATACGCTGGCGAGCCATCTGGATAGGTCCCGTTGTAATCGGCAAAATAAGACCCGGCCCCGCCGTAGTAGTAGTCCTGAATGATGCCGTTGGTCGCCGGATTCGTCGCTGTCTGATTGTTGGTCGTCCTCTGAATGAAGACACCGGCCTTGACCGTGTGTTTGCCCCACACCTTCGTGATGTTGTCACCAAAGTTGGGCTGTAGCTTTTTCAGTTGCAGCGGGTTGTTTGAGTAGTCAGGCCAGAGACCAAGAGGCAAGCCACCGTAGGTTGTATACGTGCCAAGTTGGGGGTATTGCGTGTCGTTGTTGTCAAACGCGCCGTTGTACGGATAGTTGATTGCCGTCTTTTGCAGCGCGGAAATCTGTCGCGCGTCAAAGCCCTGGACGAAAGAAGTGATGGTTGCGTACACCTCGTTGGTCAAGGTCGGTGCAAATATGGTTACAAAGTTCGCTGACCCGCTATGGACCCAGATGTCGTTGTTGACGCCGTAGCCCGGCGTATTCACTTCGCCCATGACGCTTGTCGGCTCGTAATAGGGAACCAGCGGCTGTCCTTGCCGTTCCTTCTCAAAGCCGTAGCGTGCAAAGAACCGGTTTCGTGGGCTGATATCGTAATCCACTCGCCCGACATATTGACTGACGTTGTTGTCTACCAGGTCGAGTTGATCGTAATTGAACCCGTCAGTACCCGTCTGTGCGCGTGTGGGCAGTGGCAACGCGCCATTAACGAGAGCCATGGCGCCCGGATTCAGGAAAGCGGCTATGTTGCCATTCGCCAGTGCTCCGCCATTATCCCCCACGGTCGGCGGCGTATTAAACGTTCCATAGTTGCCGCTCGTGACATTGGGGCCAAGATAACTCGCAAGAGATGACGCACTGAAGTCGCCCGCGCGCATCGCCTTCGTCGGAACCAGCGCATGGATGATCGCGCTGCCGGCGCTGCCGTATGCGTAGACATTATGCTGCGCATCCACTTCAGCGCCTGCGAAGAACGTTAGCTTTTTGAAATGGGGAACGGGGCCGCTGATTGTCCCTCCGGGATAAACAAACGTGTCATCCGGCCGCGCGATGCCATTGTACTTGGCAAGCCAATCATTCGAGTTCAGTTGATAGGTGCGTGCGTAGGTATAGAGCGAACCATGGAAAGCTGCTGTTCCTGATTTTGTAACGCCCGAAATGACTACCGGCCCGTTCGACTGGTCCGCGCCGAAGTTCGAGGTCTGCACCTGCACTTCACTCACAAACGAGTCATTGATGTTTTGAAGATTCGCGCCAAAATTGCCGGCATCTGTCAGATTTGCGCCGTCAAGCTTGAGGGTGATGCCTGCGACCGGTGCGCCATTCGAAGCATAGGGCGTTGGCTGGCCGATTTGCACTTGCGAGAAATCTGGAGCCGTATTTGCCGACCCAAGACTGCGGATCGCAAATCCGGGCAGCGTGCGCTGCAATTCCGTTGCATCGCGACCCGTCACCGAGAGCTGGTCAAGGTCTGCCGCCGATACGGTCGAACTCAGCTGGCCGCTGTCGAGCGGGAGGCCGGCAATCTCAGCCGTTACCGTCACCGTCTCGTTGGTACTGCCTGCCTTGAGTGTGAGAACCGGCAGCGAGACTGCATCTCCAGGGTTAAGGTGAATTCCGGTTCGGGTATAGGCGCTGAATCCGCCATGTTTCACCGACACCGAATAGTCGCCGCTTGGCACTGCGGCAAAGGTGAAGGCGCCCGCTCCGTTGCTTTGCAATGTAATTTCCGCTCCGTTCGCAGCATTGCTCAGGGTCACGGTCGCGTTCGTAAGCACGGCGCCCGTCTGATCCTGCACAACACCGCTCAGTGATGCAACGCCCACCTGTGCCCAGCCCGCGACCGCGCCAAACATCGCAACCGCCATCGCCAGCACCATGCAGAAGCTGATTCTTGTCTTCAAACTCTTGGTCCCCATCATGAAAACGCCCTCCTCGAAACCGCATCCCGCCCGCTCCAGCGTCGAGTCGACACCGGAATTCGTGCTGGTAGCAGAAGTTATTGCAAATCGGAAGCGGTTATAGGCACTCCGCACCCCATGCGGCAGTTCCTTGCGGAAAGCCCCCGCCTCTTTACATGTAAAGAGTCTTACAAGTTGTTATGTTTCAATTCGTTGCGTAACTCTTGCTTCTGGCCCAAGGCGTAGAGATTACACTGTATCTGCCTGCAGCCAAGGAAGAACATCCGCATGGAAGCCACGCCGAGCCACGAGGTCTTTTCGCCTGAAGAAAGGTTGGCAGTCGAGGCGCAACTGGAGAGGTTGCTCGCCAACTCATTCTTTAGCCACAGCCGACGGTTTCCCGCCTTCCTTCGTTACGTCGTCGACAAGACGCTCGCGGGCGATACGGAGCACCTGAAGGAGCGGACGCTCGGGATAGAAATCTTCGGCAAGGGACCTGATTACGATACCGCGGTCGATCCAATTGTCCGGGTCACTGCAGCAGAGATTCGAAAACGGATTGCACTCTATTATCAGGAGCCGGGTCACGAGCGGGAACTGCGGATTTCGCTCCCACTCGGCAGCTATATTCCGCAGTTCCACCCCGCGGAGAGTCAACCACCGGACCACCTTGTGGCCCTCTCTGTGCCGGAGCCGCAAGCTTTAGTCATCCCTGCGCCAGCGGCAACGCACTCGCGAATCTTGAGGCTCACTGGAATTCTTGTCGTTCTGCTTCTCGTTGCTCTCGTCGTGTTTTTCACTTGGATGCATCAGCGTCGATCGGCTTTTGCGGAGTTCTGGCGTCCGATCCTTGACTCCAGCGACCCGGTCCTGTTCTGCGTGGCCGATCAGACCGAGTACAAGGCTGTTGCATTGCGCGATGCCGACAATCCTTCTCGTGTTGTAACGCTTCAGGACACTGTCACTGCGGTCATCATCGACGACCTCGGTACCATCACCAAGGTTGCAGGCGTGCTTCAGACTGCCGGAAAGCGCTACACGTTGCGCGGCGAAAACGAGACATCGTTGACGGATCTGCGTAGCGGTCCATCCGTCATGGTCGGCGCATTCGACAATGCCTGGACTCTCCGCCTGACTCGCCCATTGCGCTTCCATTTCGCCAACACGCCCGAGATGTCAAAATTCAGCATCGTCGATGCAACCCAGCCCCGCAAGGTCTGGACTGTGGACCGCACTCTCCAGTTGGCGACCAACAACTACCGCGATTACGCAATCGTTGCTCGCTTCACCGACAACACCACCGGCAAACTGACCCTCATCGCGGCGGGAATTGGCCGGGGAGGGACGGTTGCCGCCGGGGAATTTCTCACCAGTCCGACTTTGTTGCGCGAAGTGCAGAACCAGCAACCCCCTGGTGGCAAAGACAACATGGAGGTAGTGCTGAGCACCCAGATCATTAACGGCGAACCAGGAACTCCGACCGTCGAAGCCGTCTACTTCTGGTAAATGCCAGCAATCGAGTCTTGATCGCCGCCATCAGTCCGGAATCGCAACTTCCTCCACTTCAGACACAACCAGAAAATTGTACAAGTCCGCTTGTCCGAACGAAGTTGTCATGGCGACGTCAGATGCGTCCCGGCCCGTAGCCATTAGAATGCGCCCCAGCCTCGGTTGATTGTTGCGCGCGTCAAACGCCCACCATCGATTATCCAGATACGCCTCGAACCATGCGCTGAAATCCATCGGCAAACGCAGAGGCACGCCGATGTCTCCCAGATACCCGGTTGCATAGCGTGCCGGAATATTGAGCGCTCTGCAAAACGTGATGGCAAGATGCTGATAATCGCGACATACGCCGACTTTTTCTGTGTAGACATCAAGGGCGGTCTTCGTTGGCCGAGCCTGCTGGTAGTCAAACGAGACTCGATTGTGGACCCAATTGCAGATAGACTGCACCCGCGCCCACCCTGGCTGTACATTTCCGAATAGCTCAGAGGCGATGTTTGAAAGCCGATCGACTTCGCAATAGCGGCTATTCAGCAGATACATCAGCACCTCGTCCGGCAACTCGCCAACCGGGACCTCGCGAGCTGACAAGTTCACTTCATCCGGTTCATCCGAATGCTGAATCAGGGTCGAGCAGAAGAGCCGCAGCAGTCCTGGAGGCGCGACGAACCGCGAGCAGCGATTTCCAAAGCTGTCAATATAGTGGGTAACCCTGAGCTCCGGTTCGGTCCTCAATTCATCCGGTTCCAGAAGTTCGTGCGCGAGAGAAGGATGGACACTGAGCAGCGCAACCATTGCAACACTGGTCGGAATCTGGAACTGGATATCGTATCCAAGCCGGATCAACAATCTGAACCTCATGTCTTAGCGGAAATGTGTGCTCGCGTTCAGGTAGGAATCGGAAATGACACTTCTATCATCTCATTGACCTGCGCGGCTCAAACCAGACGGCAGGTACTGTCCACCAAGGGCTCTGCTCGGACAGTCGCAAAGCAACTGCCCGAGCCCAAACTCACGGGTGAATCGAGATCGCCTGCACCGAGTATGGCCCCATCGTCACTGACGTCGAGTAAGATGTTTCTCCCGTGGACTGGAGCGACAACGACGAGCTCTCAATCGACTGGCCGCTCACAATCTGGTAGAGAGTTGCCTCCGCTGAGGTTAGACCAGTGTTCGTGATAGTCACCGGAATGTTGTTCAATGTATCGCCGGTTGGATTCGAGAGCACGATTGCGTCGAGGTTCGTGGTGAAGAAGGCTGTCACCACGAGTCCGTTGCCGGATGGCAAAGGCGAGATGCTCTGCGCCATAGTGCCGCCATTCTCCAGCCCCAGATAATTGGTCGCGCCAAGTAGCTGGTAGAGGAAATACTGCGGGTACGGTTTCGGCACACTCCCCGCCGGGTAAACGCAATCCATGTTGGAATCGATCTCACCCACCAGGCAGAAGGGAGGAGCGGTGGCCGCGAAGTACACCATGTGCTGCGGTGTGTTCGGAGCGCCGACGTAGACAGAATTCAGCACATCGGAAATGTACATTGCATTCCAGACCGGCGAGTACGTTGGGTCATTTTCGCAGCAGTCTTTCGCGTAATCCCAATTCAGGTTGTACTCGGTGTTGTATATCGGAAGGTTCTTGCCCTGTGGTTGCTTGCCTGCCGCTATGAGACGGGTGGCGTACAGATACACATCCAGCGGACCGTTGCCGGTATTCTGTGTTTTCTGGTAAACAGACGTGGTGCCGTTGTAGGTATCCCACTGCGCGCTCAACTCCGAGCTCGAAAACATGTAATCGTGGTAGCTCATGAAATCGATGTTCTGCGAGATAACTGGGTCTGCAAGCATCGCATTTACCCATGAGGACTGCATGCCAGCGGTTGCAGGTCCTCCGACGCGCGCGGTCGACTTATCAGCCGCGATTTGAGCGCGCATCAATGGGGCAGCCGCCTTGTAGAGGGCGAGGTAGTCAGTCAAATTACCGGCTTTAGCGTCACACAAGGCCGTCGTATTCGGCTCGTTCCAGATCTCGTAATCAGTCACGACGCCTGGAAACTTCTCGTCCATATGCTTGACAAGCTGCACGGCAAGCTGTGCCCACGTGTCGACATTTGTTGGAAAGGCATTGGCGGCATCAGCCGCGCCGCACGGATTGGGACTGGGCTGCAGCCATGTCGGAGTCTGATAGACCTGGAGCATGACGTGAGAGCCACCGGCGCTCACAAACTGAACCGCACCATCGATCCCACCGAAACTGGGTGTAGTCGCATTTGTGGGGAAGCTCTGAGCTATGCCCGCATACATGCGGGCGTAATTGAACCCGCCCGCCTTTACCAGGTCGAGGTCGGCAGTGCTGTGCATCGAATTCATGCGTTCTGCGCCGAAGAAGTGCGCCGGGATCTGATGAAGTGACGTTGAACGGGAGTCAAAATTGACCGACACGCTAGAGAAGACCGTGACCGAAGCGCTCGCCGTGGTTCCCAGCGAGTTATCTCTCACTGTCACGGTGTGCTTGCCCGCACCCGGAGGCGCCGTATACACACCTCCATTCGTGACGGTCCCGGTGCCCCCGTTCCCATCGACAACACCGTCGACGCTGAAGGTTAGCGAGTTTCCGTCCGGGACCAGGGAAAGCTGAGCCTGAAACAGTTGAGTCGATCCGCTATAGACCGCTGCGGTGGTGGGATATATTCCGAGCGTACCCGAAGTAGGCTTGGCGGTGATTTTGGCTACCGTGGAGGCTGTCGCACTGCCGCCGATCTCTGTCGCAGTCACGGTGCAGGAACCGGTGTTCGCAGGCGCGGTGTAGATTCCCGAAGTGCTGGTGATCGATCCACAGGTCGCAGACCACGTGACGCTGGTGCTGGCTGAAAACTGCAGTGTGTCATTCACAACGACGAATGGAGTGGTCGGTTCGATCTCAAACGCCGCAGGTCCCGATCCCGATAGCGCGACAGTCTGCGGGCTGCCGGTGCCCGAATCGGTAAACGAGAGTGTCGCGCTTCGCATGCCAGTCGCGGTCGGCTTGAAGACGACACTTGCCGAGCAGTTTGCCGAAGCGGCGAGACTTGTGCCACAGGTTTTGCTGCTGATCGTAAAGTCGCCTGCATTGGCGCCGCCGATGGCGACGCTGCTGATCGTGATCGCAGACTTTGTGCCGTTGGTCAATGTGGCCGGTTGCGCAGCGCTCGTCGACCCCACAGCGGTACTTGGAAATCCGAGCGCCATCGGCGATACGGTCACTCCTCCGCTCGATGTACTGGCTCCGGTGCCGGATAGGGACACCGTCTGCGGACTGTTGCTTGAGTTGTCCGACACCGTGAGGGTGCCTGCGCGCGATCCGCTGACGCTAGGCTTGAACTCGATCGCAACTGTGCAACTTGCGGAAGCGGCGAGGCTCAATCCGCATGTCTTGCTGGAAACAAAGAAGTCTCCGGGGTCAGTTCCTGTGACTGAAATGCTACTGATCGTTATGGACGAACTTGAGCCGTTCTTCAACGTAGCTATCTGTGCGGAACTTATCGACCCAACATTCACCGAACTGAATGAAAGGGAAGTTGGGCTGATGCTGACGGTACCGCTGGAACCAGTCCCCGTCCCCGAAAGAGTTGCGGTTTGGGGCGAACCTGTCCCAGAATCGTTGAAATTCAAAGTCGCTGTGCGCGTGCCGCTCACCTTCGGAGCAAAGACGATGCTCGCGGTGCAACTCGCAGACGCCGCGAGGCTCGTTCCGCAGGTCTTGCTGGAGATCTCGTAATCGCCGGGATCGGCTCCGCTTAGCGTGATGCTACTGATGCTGATCGAAGTTGTGCCGCCGTTGTTCAGCGTAACGGCCTTTGGCGCGCCCCCGCCGCCGACCGGCACGGACACCCAGCTAAGAGAAGTTGGGCTGGCGCTGACGAACGCGTTCCCTCCTGAACTACTCGGCGCATATCCAGAGAGTGCGACGGTCTGCGGACTGGGGCTCGCGCTGTCATTAAAGTTCAGCGTCGCTGTCTGCGTGCCGCTCACCGTCGGTGCAAAAATGATGCCGGCGGTGCAACTCGCCGACGGAGCCAGGCTCGTTCCACAAGTCTTCGAGTAGATCTCGTAATCCTGGGGATATGCGCCAGACAAGGTGATGCTGCTGATCGTGATGGTCGTCGTTCCGTTATTCGTCAGCGTGACCAGTTTTTGCGCGCCCTTGCCTCCAACCGCAACAGATGCCCAGCTATAGCTGGTCGGCGAAACCGTAGCCGCCAAGCACGCCGCCGACGATATCACGCAAAGACCGATGAGGGCAGCACCTCGTTGGCGAAACCGGCTCCGAGAGCGCACTCTGGCTCTGGACTGCAGGACCTCAATAACATTTTGCATGGATAGCGAACTTGTAGCGGCAGACGTATGGCTGGGGAAACAGAAACAGGGCATGGCGGCTCCAAGGCACGACGACTCGATCAACTGCTCAAGGCAAGCAGACAAGTTTGCAAGAAACAGAGGGTATTCGCCATTTGGCGCAACTCTCCATCCCGATAGGGGCCCCATGGAGTACCAGACTTGCATGGTCTACATTGATTGTGCGGATCACCCCGTCTGGCTGGGATGCGCTCGATTGGAATTTAGTTGGAGTTGTTTCTAACTTGCAAGTAGAAAATCGTCACAGCAGATATGTGCAGTCTTATCTGTACAAGATATTGCGACTACAAATGCACATATGAGCACTTACTTGATGAGTGCCCATATGTGTTATTCGCATTTGGCAAGAAATTGCTAGCGGATTGCGACCGCCTGTACTGAATTGGGCGCGAGAGTTACTTCGGTTGAGTACGATGTGCCGCCGGTCGTCGTCAATGAGATCGACGAGCTCTCAATCGATTCGCCATTGACGATTTTGTAGAGTGTTGCCGAAGCGCCGGTGATCCCGGTGTTCGCGATTTCGACTGGAACATTCGTCAAGGTTTCCGAAGTGGAGTTGATCAGGACGATGGAGTCAAGAGTCGATGTGAAGAAAGCGGTGACGACAAGGCCGTTTCCAGCTTCCTTCGGCGAGATGCTCGCTGCCATGCGGCCGCCATCCTGCAGTCCCAGGTATTTTGTCGCACCAAACATCTGATATAGGAAATAGGAGGGATAAGGTTTCGGCGTACTGCCCAGCGGATAAACGCAATCCATGTTCGCATCGATCTCGCCCACCAGGCAGAAATAGGGATGCGCGGTTGCGGCGAAATACACCATGTGGCTTACTGTGCTCGGCGCGCCTTCGTACACCGCATTCAACATTCCCGCAACTTGCAAGCCGTTCCACACCGGCGCGTAGGTCGGATCGTTCTGACAACATGTCTTGATGAAACCCCAATCCATGTTGAATTCCGAGTTGTAGATGGGCAGGTTCTTGCCCTGCGGTTGCTTGCCGTTGGCAACAAGGTTGGTTGCTGTCAGGTAATACGGCTCCGGTCCCAGGGAAGAGTCCTGCGTCATTTGCAGAACACCCGGTGTACTGGTGTATGCGTTCCACTGAGCATCAGCCTGTGTTGGGGAAAAAATGTAGATGTGATAACTGAGAAAATCGACATTCTGCGAAATGACCGGATCGCTGAGCATTGCACCGATCCAACTGGAAGGCAAACCGGCAGTCGCAGGTCCGCCCACACGCGCCGACGAGTGATCAGCCCTGATTTGCGCACGCATAAGCGGTGCTGCCGTCTTGTAGATTTCGAGGTAATCGCTCTCCTTTGAAGACATGGGCACACAAAGCGCATCTGTGTCCGGTTCATTCCAGATCTCGTAATCCGTTATGACCCCCGGGAAGGTATCGTCCATGTGCTTTACATATTGCACGGCGATCTGTGCCCACTCGTTCACATTTGTCGGCATTGCATTCGGATTGCCCGCGCCACAGGGATTTGAATCTGGCTGCAGCCATGGCGGAGTTTGATACATCTGCAGCATTACCTTGACGCCGCCGGCGCTGATCCTCTGAACGGCCGCGTCGATGCTGCCCCAATCCGGTGTCTGCGTCTTGAAGACGATTGGAATCAGCGCATAGAAACGCGCGTAGCTGATGCCGCCAGCTTTCACCAGGTCCAGGTCGGCTGTGTCGTGCAGAGAATCCATGCGCTCCGCCCCGAACAGGTGCGCAGGTACATACCGTGTCGCCGTCGTCGAACGGGAGGCAAAATCTACCGACACGCCAAAGTAGACGGAAACAGATGCTGTTGCCGTCGTGCCCAGCGCGTTATCCCTCACTGTCACCTTGTGCGAACCGGCGACTTTCGGCGCTGTGTATACGCCCTGGTTCGTAATCGTTCCCGTGGTTTGATTGCCATCCACGACCCCATCCACGCTGAACGTCACCTGGTTCCCATCGGGGATGGTCGAAAGCTGCGCCTGAAACACCTGTTGCCCACCGGCAAACACATCCGCGGAATTCGGATAGATCCCGATCGCACCCTTCGTTGCCGTAGTGACTGCAAAGCAGCTAGCGCACGAAAGTGTAAGCATTGCGAGCAGTGCTATCGGCAACGCCAGCGCCTTGATCCGTCCGCCTTGTGTTGGGGATGAAAATCCTTGCCACAGCCCAGTGAGGATGCTGAGCCGTTTAGGGGAAAAGGTGTGCATGAAAACTCCGCATTGAATTTCATCGCGCGTTTGACATGTCGACGAAAAGACAACAATTCCCAACGGGGTCGAACGAAACGCCTGGACTCTCGTGCACAGGCGCCCTGCGGATACGATGCAATCCGTGAGGTTTAGGTTGATGCGGCGATTTCTTCACTGCGCAGACCACCGTACCTGCTCCGTCCTTCAGCAAGTCACCATGGCCTGCGGGTGGATGCTTAGTCCGGGCAGCGCGGCCTGCGCTCTCAGATCGAAGCTGGGAATTTACTGCACAGCGTCCAACCGGCGTGGGCAATTAAATGCCAACGAATACCGATTGCGATTCCGAACAATCAACCTTTCTTCAGGCGAATTGATCAACACTGAAGCCAAGTTCGTAATTCTCGCCGTGGGCCAGCAGATCTTCCCAGGTAACTTCGCGCTTTTGATATCCGGCCATCCGGCCGAGCATGCAGCTGAGTGCCGTCTGTACGCCTTCCGCAATCTGGTTGTGAACCGGGCCGGAAACGATGCTCGCAATGAAGGTCCGCTCCTTGTCTCGGTCGGCAAATTCCAGGTTGTCGAGGAATGCGCCATTGGCCGCGAACTTCCCCGACCCTGCAGCCGTCGAAGCCGATTCCTGCCAGGCCCATGCATTTGCGCCGGTGATTGCGATGGGGCCGGAGTACGGGCACGTCGCCGACCCGCTTGCGCCAAATAGCCTCATTCCTGCGTCGAAAACATTGTCCGAGGCGAACTGCGTGGACGCAAACGAGAAGTGCACGTCGTTCGGATAGGTGAAGTCCACTTGGTAGTTATCCCAGCAATCGCCGAAATGCGTAAGCACATTTCGTCCGCCGGTTGCAGTGGCCTTCAGTGGATGCCCGCCGAGCATCCAGTTGCACAGGTCGATGATGTGGATGTTTTGCTCCACGAGAATGTCGCCCGAAAGCGCGCGATCCCACAGCCAGTTGCGCAGGCGGTATTCATCCGGCCCTTCCCCCTCACGTTTCTTCTCGGTTGATGCGGGTGCGTTGTAATTGCCGGAAACGGTGGCGATCTTTCCGAGCGCGCCGCCTTTGATCTTCTCGGCAAGAGCCGCAATGGGCGGAGCGTTGCGGCATTGAAATCCTACGTCGACACTCTGGTTGGCCTTCACACGTTTGGCAATCTCCAGCGCGTGCTTTGCCTGTGCGATGTCGATGCCCACCGGCTTTTCGCAATAGACATGTTTTCCCGAGGCGACCGCAGCTTCAAGATGCTGCACATGAAAAAATGGTGGCGTGGAGATCTGGATCAGATCCACATCAGGCGAAGCCGCGAGCTGTTCGAAGGCATGCGGACCCTTGAACAGCAGCTTGCTGTCAATCGCCGGCTGCCCAAGGCTCGCGTTGAGCTTGTCGAAGTGATCGCGCCCAGCGGCAAGATTGTCCGAAAACAAATCGGCGAGAGCGACGATTCTCGCCGAAGTGTTCCTCGCAAACGATGAAGCGACGCCGGTGCCGCGATTCCCGCATCCCAGCAGGCCGTGCCGCACCGCCGAGTTCGCCTCGTATCCGAATACCGCGCGTGGATTGAGCAAGAGCATGCCCGAAACTACCCCCGATCCTGTCTGCAAAAACTTCCGACGATTCATGTGTCCTCGCGAATAGTACAAGCTCTGTAACAGGGCATGACTTCAGTCATGCCGAAATAGCGGAGAATAGACCATCGGGCTTTAGCCCCTGAGGCACTCTCATCAGGCCAGCACTTCATCCAGTATCCGTTGCAGGTACATCTTCTCGTTCTTCACATCTTCAATCTGCTGCGGCCCCGATGTCTCGCGCTCAATGGTGATGGCGCCGCTATAGCCGAGCTTGTGCAACTTGGTGAACACCGTCTTGAAGTCCACGAGCCCCTTGCCGATCAAAACTTCTTCGCCCAGCTTGCTCGGATCTGTCGGCCACTTGCCGTCCTTCGCATGCACGCTGCGCACATGCGTGCCGATAATGTCGGCGGCGTCGACAGGATTCGCCTTGCCATAGAGGATCAGATTGGCAGTGTCCAGTCCGACCGCCAGGTTCGGCAGGCCAACATCGCGAATCATGCGCGACATCGTCGTCGGCGTTTCCTGCCCCGTCTCCATCAGAAAGTATTGGCCGTTTCCCTGGCAGTGTTGCGCGACGGTCCGAACGGCTTCAACGGCGCCCGGATAGAGAGCATCGCCCGGGTCTTCCGGAATAAATCCGCAATGCGTCTGCACCTGGTCGATGCCCAGCAGCTTCGCGAAGTCTGACACCTGCCGTAGCGCATCAATCCGCGCTGCACGCGTCTTCGGAGGAACGAGCCCGATCGTTGACGGCCCTTGCATGAAGTTCCACTCCAGCGGCGCAGGCCCAACCACCTCAACTGCGGTGGCAACCAGGTTATACTTCGCCAGCAGGTCGCCGATCTGCTTGGCCGCATCCGGCGTGAATTTGTTGATGTATCCGTCGAGCGACAAAAAACAGTTATTGAAGCCCATATCGTAGACGCGCTTGAGAGTCTCTTCAGGCGCGCCAAACGGGCTGACGAGCAGACCAAGCGCCATCTCTTTCAATTGAGGAGGCACGGGCTCGGCGAGAGCGGGAAGTGGATGAAGCCCGGTTGCAATCGCGGCAGCCGATGCAGCACCTAAAAATGTACGGCGATCCATGGAGTTCCTTTCTCTGCAACAGCTTTCGAGGAAATCTCTCTTTTGTGTACCGTTTGAAATCTAAGCGTTCCCCCCGCGCCTCCGCAAGTGCGCTTCGTGCATGACGCAACGTTATGCGCTTTACGGCCGTTTCGTGTCATGGCACGACTTCATTCCAGCCGCAACGGATGCACCGCGTCAGGGCACGACTTTAAACGTCGTGCCGCATTGGCTCAGGTTGAATATGGGGTCTAGCCCCTGAGGAATTTTCCTGTCTTCGGGCAGGTCTTCGCTCGCAGTCAGTGAGCTGACGCGTTCAGTTCAGCCAGAATCCGGTGCACTGCCACGTCCGCGGCCTTGGCGAGTTCCGGTGACAGATCCATCGAGATCGATTGCCTGGGGTCGATGGTGATGGCATACAGAACCACATCCCGCTCGCCGCCCTGCATGTAAAAAGCGTCCAGCAGGTCCTTCACGCCAATGTCGTGCGCGGTCAGCGTCGGAGGATAGTCGGCAGAGAAGCGCGGTACAGTGCGCGTCACGGTGCCGGGAGGGTTCCCGTCGTCCGTGGCATCGATGAGGATGATGTGGCCGGCGTTTTGCAGCGGCTCAAGCAGGATGAATCCGCCGGTGCCGCCGTCGAGGCATTCCACATTTGCGGGGAGTGCATGTTTCTCGAGGGCTCGCACCACATGTACCCCAACGCCCTCGTCGCCCATGATCACGTTGCCGAGCCCCAGTACCAAGGTCTTCTTCGTGTCCGTACTCACCAACACCTCGCGTCACCCAAGGAACCCTTACAGCAAAAGGTAACACCCGGTGCGGCTTTTTACTCCCTATTCCCTATTCCCTGTCTTTTTCACTCGATCGAACTTCCATCCGCCCACGATCGAGGAGATGGTGCCGCGGCCCTCAATGTAGTCGTGGTAGAAAGCAAGATACACGTGAACGACGATGAACGCGACAAAGAACCACAGGAATAGGTGGTGCCAGTAACGAACGCTCATCTCCCCACCCATCATCGGCACAATCCACGTAAACATTCGCGGTATAAACGAATTGCTCATGCTGGAGTAGAGAGCAAACCCGGTGATCGACTGCGCCACGAAAGCCAGAAAAGTAAAGAAGTAGACGAGCCCGGCCAGCGCATTGTGCCCAGTCGAGATTGGGCCGTGCAACTTCACTTCGAACACATCGGCTTTGATCACGTCGACGATTTCCTGCCGTTGCGCCTTCTTCAGCGGGAAGAACGAGTTCCAGCGCGCATACTTGTTGCCCACAAATCCCCAGTAAAGACGAGCCAGGAAGTTGAAGACATACACATACGCGCAGAGGAAGTGGATGAAACGCACCCAGCCGAACCAATACTGCTGGTAGGCTTCGGCCGCATAGAACACGCGAAGCGGCGCGCCAATCAGATAGCCGGTGATGCAGAGAAGTACCAGTGCGATCGCATTGATCCAGTGGTACGCGCGTACCGGCAGTTCCCACACATATACCCGCCGATACTCCGCCGGACGATTGCCGTTCCCGTAAACGGATTTGCCTGCAATTCCAGTCGTGCTCATGGTCATTACTCGAATGAAACCTGGTGGAGGTGCCGTCCCTGCGGGTCGTACAAGTGCACGGCGCAGGCTAGGCACGGGTCAAAGGAATGAATGGTGCGAAGAATCTCCACCGGCTGCTCGAGATTCGCTACCGGCGTACCAATTAGAGACTGCTCGAACGCCGAGCGCTGCAGTTTGGCATCGCGCGGAGATCCATTCCACGTCGTCGGCACCACCAGCTGGTAGTTGTCGATCTTGCCATCGTGGATCTTGATCCAGTGCGCGAGAGCTCCCCGCGGTGCTTCCACCAGTCCGACGCCCTCGGCGTCCTCGGGCCAGGACTTCGGCTCCCATTTCTCGCCGTTGAATGTCGAAACTTCGTTCATCTTCACTCGCTCCATCAGCTGACCGAAGAATTCCTTTAGCCAGATCATCGACAGAGCTGCATCCAATCCGCGGGCCGCCGTGCGTCCCAGGGTGCTGAACAACGCATCCACCGGTACGCCAAGTTTGCCCAGCGTCTGGCCTACAAGCTCTTTCACATCCGCGTGACCGGCAGCATACGACACCAGCAGGCGCGACAGCGGCCCCACTTCCATCGCATTGTCCTTCCACCGCGGAGTCTTCAGGAACGAGTACTTGTCGTATCCGGCCAGCGTTTCAAATGGAGGCTGCGGGCCCGTGTAGTTGATCTTCGTCTCGCCTTGCGAAGGATGAACGCCCTTTGCGTCTCCTCCTTCGTAGCTATACCAGGAGTGTGCAATGTACTCCTTGATCTCCTGCGAATCCTTTGCATTCACCGGGTACACCTGGCTAAGGTCGCGATTCAGAATGGCGCCGCGAGCATACTTGAACGATTCAGGATTCCCGTATCCCTTGGTCGGATACTCGCCGTAGCTCAAATAATTCGAGAGCCCGCCGCCCCACTTCGCCCAATCCTTGTAGAACGAAGCCACAGCCAGCAGATCGGGAATGTACACCTCATTCACAAACTCATCCGCTTGCGATATCAAGCGCGAAACCAGGTTGAGCCGCTCGGTGTTAATTGCGGCCACCTCGTCTGCATCGATTGAGCAGGGAACTCCGCCAACCAGGTAATTCGGATGCGGATTCTTGCCACCGAAGACCGCGTGAATCTTGACGATCTCCTTCTGCCATTCCAATGCATCGAGATAGTGCGCCACGCCGATCAAATTCACTTCCGGCGGAAGTTTGTAGGCCGGGTGTCCCCAGTAGCCATTGGCAAAGATACCCAGTCCGCTAGCCGCAAACGCCTTGATCTTGTCCTGCACAGCCGAGAAGTATGCCGGCGTGTTCTTGTCCCACTTCGAGAAACTCTGCGCCAGCTCCGCTGCTTTCTTCGGATCAGCCTTCAGCGCATTCACGACGTCAACCCAGTCCAGCGCGTGCAGGTGATAGAAGTGGATCACGTGATCCTGCACGTACTGCGTGGCCATCATGATGTTGCGGATCAGCTCTGCCGTCGGCGGGACTGCAATGCCCAGGGCATCCTCAACAGACCGTACGCTGGCCAGCGCATGCACCGTGGTGCAAACGCCGCAGACGCGCTCGGTAATGGCCCATGCATCCCGCGGATCGCGGCCAATCAGAATCTTCTCAAGACCGCGTACCATCGTGCCCGCGCTGTAAGCGTCGGTGATGACGCCGTTATCCACCACCGCTTCAATGCGCAGGTGACCTTCTATGCGAGTTACTGGATCGACCACTACACGTGTCAAGGCCATTTAAGACTCCTTCTGGTCATCTGCGTGGACTTCTGCGATGACTTCCTTTTTACGAATATTTGTAACCACTGCATGTGCCGCCAAACCGGCAAGCGTGGCTGCTGCCACAACCGTTCCAACCGTATCGGCTGTACTCTCGATACCGAATCCAGGGAATGACGCGAGATGTTGATACATCGGGCCGTTATCCCAGAACCCGGGCTCGCTGCATCCGATGCATGGATGCCCCGATTGGATCGGTGAGCTCGTGCCTTCATTCCAGCGCACTACTGAGCAGGCGTTGTACGTCACCGGACCTTTGCAGCCCATCTTGTACAGGCAATATCCCTTGCGCGCGTTCTCGTCGTCGAATGACTCCACAAATAAGCCCGCATCGTAGTTCGGCCGGCGATAGCAGGTATCGTGAACCCGGCGGCCGTAAAATTCCTTTGGCCGGCCCAGACTGTCCAGCGCCGGCATCTTGCCCAGCACTAGCAGATGCGTCACCACCGCCATCATCACGTCGGCGATCGGCGGACATCCCGGAACATTGATCACCGGCTTGTTCACTAGCTTCGAAATCGGAGTGGAGTGCGTCGGATTTGGCTTAGCCGCCTGCACGCCGCCGTACGACGCGCAACTGCCCCACGCCACAACCGCTGCCGCATCTGCCGCAACTTCCTGCAAAATCGAAACCGCCGTTTTGCCGCGGATCATGCAGTACACGCCGCCGTCTTTTGTCGGTACCGCGCCTTCCGCCACCAGGATGTACTTGCCCTTGTGGTCCCGGATCGTGTCCGTCAGGCTCTTCTCTGCCTGGAACCCCGACGGCGCCATCAGCGTCTCGGAGTAGTTCAGCGACAGCACATCGAGCAGAGCGTCCGCGACGATCGGGTGCGATGACCGGATAAACGACTCGCTGCAGCCAGTGCACTCCTGAAAGTGCAGCCACACCACAACCGGCTTTTCCTTCTTTTCAAACGCCGATACCACCTGCGCTACGCCGCTTTGTGCGATCCCCGCCGCCGCTGCTGCTGATGCGCAAAACTGCAGAAATTGTCTGCGGTTGTAGCCCTTCTTCTCCATCGACTCCCAAATTGTTTGCCCCATGCCCACCTCGCTTGCAGTGCGTCAATCGCAGTGCATCTCTCGCAGAGCTTCACTCGCCGTGCGGGTACCGGAGTCTCCTCAGGCTGATCCATGTCAGTCAGATCACTTCTGGAAGTCCAGCAAATGTAGGCAAGGTACTTAGGTCTAAATACGGTCGGCTGTGAGCGTCATCACAAGTGTTGCAAATCACCTGTTTGGCATAGTTCACGGGCGCATATGTGTGGTCCATCACATTTCGGAAATGCAAAGAGAAAGCCCATGATCGTTCAAATATTTGGGCTGCGCGAAAATCGGCCACACAGTCTGCCATCAAATCGCAGGCGCGATACGGACGCAGACGGCCCTATATCGGCGTGAACTTTACAGCAAAATGTGATTGAAACCGGCACAGGATTTGCGTCTTAATTCGCCTGAATTTGTCAGAAATAAATTGCCATGCTGTAGTAAAAACTTGCCTCTCGGCAGAAAGAAATTGCAATCCGTCGGAAAGAGATTGCACTCCCAAAAAATGTGACGTACAACACGCCAAGACTGTGATAGGTTTTTAGCACTGAGATCAGGCCAGCGGCAATTCCCCTGTACGCAAAGGTGGATCACATGGGCACTCGCATTGCCAGTGCCGAGCGTCGTATTTCCAGATACAGAGTTGCCGGAAGTTTGCCCATCCTGCCTCCGCCTGCAGAAGAAAACAAGTTTCGTGCCCTGGCTGAAAATCTGCCGCAGATGATCTTCACCTGCGATGCTGAAGGCCGCAAGAACTACTCCTGTCAGCGGTACCTGGAATACACCGGCTGTTCCTCGTTTGAGGAAATCGAGCGTTGCTGGTACTCCTGCATCCATCCTGAAGATCGCAAAGGTGCGCAAGACGCGTGGAACTTGGCATTCCAGAATTCAACCACGTACATGGCAGAAGTTCGCCTGCGTAGGTACGACGGCGTCTATCGCCGTCAGCTTATGCACGTGGTTCCCACCTTGAATTCGGAGGGGAAGGTCACCGGCTGGGTCGGCGCCCTTACCGACGTTCACGAAGAGAACAAAACTGAAGCGCTTCTGCTCCGTACTGAGAAACTCGCCGCTGCCAGCCGCATGGCTGCGACTCTGGCGCACGAGATTAACAACCCCCTCACTTCAGTCACCAACGTTCTGTTTCTCGCCCTGCAGGATAAGGCTCTCAATCCCACCACCCGTGAGTATCTCGAACTTGCCGATCGCGAACTCTTGCGCGTGGCGCAGGTCACGCGCCACTCCCTTCGCTTTCATCAACAGAGCGGCAGACCACAATCCGCGAGCTTGGGAGACATCATGGATTCCGTGATCATCCTCTACGGCGGACAATTACAGACCCTCTCCATCCATCTGGACATAGTGTACGGAACCAATGAGAAGTTTTACTGCCGCGTTGACGATCTGCGCCAGGCTTTCTCTCATCTCCTCAGCAACGCGCTCGATGCGATGTCTGAGGGAGGTCGCCTCCATATCCGCATTCGCCTTGCCCACCGCTGGGATGAAGCAGGCACCTTGGGCTTCAAGATCGTCGTAGCCGACAACGGTGTGGGTATCCAACCCGAATTCATGCCCCGCGTCTTCGAGGCCTTCACTTCCACAAAAGAATCCACCGGAACCGGGCTCGGTCTGTGGGTCGTCGATGAAATCGTACGCAAGCACAAGGGTCGCATTGCCATCCGCAGCCGCACCGATTCCCGCCATCACGGAACCGTGATCTCTCTCTTCCTTCCTCTCCTCGGAGTCACCGCCTAAGGCCGAGTGTGACTTCCCCCAGGGCTACCGGGAGACAGCTTTCACGTCGGTCCGCATCGGTGGAACCGCCGTGTTCACCATCGATTACGGAACCTACAAGATCGATCCCGCGGCCCTAAGCGCCAGCCACTGAGCAGCGCCCGTCCTCTCGCGGCGTCTAACGCATAAGCTTGCAAATGACCAACATCGTCACTCGCCACGTGCCGTCAAGCCCACAAACGTTATTTCGCCGCTAAACCCTTGTATCTACTCGCTAAATTCTTACCGCGATTTTGCATGTAATTTCGGCTCTCCGGCGCACAATGGAAAGCAATGAGAAATTCTATGTTTCCCGCGACACCGCTAAGGAAAAATGGAGGAGGCATCTCCGCAAAAGATAGCGACCCGGCCGGGACACAGACAAAGCCGCAAATCTCTCCGAAGAGGCCCACTAAGTCCTGTCCTTAGACGACTCTGCGAGCAAGTCCAACCCCAAGACGACTTTGCGGCTGCTTGCACTCTGTGAGTCGTTTAAAAACAATACTTTATCCGCAGAGTATGGGTGGGGGACCCCACCGTTCTCCGGGCAAAATTGCGCATGCGCGAAAATAAGCGAGCACTCTCGCACGCGGCCACGGGCCTCAACCTAAGAGCCACAGCCAACAACCTGTCCACTGCCACTTTCCACTGTCGTCACTGTCCCGCCCGCGCCTTGATCAGCTCATCCAGATAATCCGGCTTGCCCTCTTCGCGCACCAGGTGCGGATACCGCGGGCCCTCGTGATAGTTGATGGTGCAGGTGCGATAAAACTCATCCACCACCACCAGCAGCGTGATCGGCTTCGAATTATCCTGAGCATCCTTGATAGCCGCGCCAAGCAGTTCAGGAGTGAAGACCCGTCCATTCACGCCCGCAACCTTCATCCCCGACGTGACGCCGGCCTCAAACGCGGGACTGCCGACAACCGAGTCGGAAACGCTGCCGTCCGCGCCAACCTGCAACCCGATCGAGTAGATATATCCAGGATTGCCGCGCCGCCCTTCGAGCTTCGACGGTTCGCCGCTGTAAGTAACCTTCCAGCCGCCGTTTTCAATTCCGCCCATCGGCGATTCCTTCGCGGTAGAGTCGAGCCGTGTATGCAAAAACGTCGCCCAGTCAAACGGAGCAATCGCATTCAGATCGCTCACGAGCTGGTCGAAGGTATAAGTCTTCACTTCAGGCCCGTTGTTCGCGCCGCCATGGAACGCATGGCAGAAGTCATCAATCGACTTGGCGCCGTGCGATTCTCGATGGATGATGGTCGCCACTTCGAGCCACAGCAGGTCGCCCTCATCGTAGTAATCCGTGCCGCGCCGCCAGCTCATCCAGCCGCGAGCGCCAAAGCCCATGCCGAATTCCGCGTCAGCCGTATCGCGCAATGGCCGCCACGTCCGCCCTGTCCGGCCCGGTCCAAGCATCGCCGCGATGCTCGCCAAGTACTCGTGATATTGGTCAGGCGTCCACAAGCCGCTCCGCGCCGCAAGCATCGGGCCAAGATAATCGGTCAGCCCTTCATAGCCCCACAACAGATCGGTCTTCATTGGCTCCTCGAAGCCGGGAACGGCCAGATCCGCAGGCCGGCGATATTTGCCGTTCCACGAGTGCACAAACTCATGCGCCAGCAAGCCGCCCAGTGCCATCCCGGAGCCCGGCCCCAGCAGCACGTTTTCAGGCAGCCGGCTGTCGTTCGATTCGTGATGCTCCAGTCCGAAATGCGCCACGTGATCGCTGAGCCCGAGAATGAAGTGGTAATCGCGATAGTGTCGCGCCCCAAACAACTTGCCCGACTCCGCCACCAGGTTGGTCATGGCCTTCTGGTCTTTCGGGCTCATATTCAACGCGTCTTCGCTGTCAGCCACCATGTCCAGTTCGTGATGGATAGGCTCTCCCGCCGGCGTAATGTCGATGTTGCGATAGTAGATTCCGGTCGCAACCGGCGAATCGACCAGCAAGTCAAACGAGATCGGCTTGAACGAGACT
>Ga0209004_1000112_pt1 | contig 21257 bp, 20 predicted proteins | sample TexAe_RefH0_M1_FD_187948 | JGI IMG/M metagenome (GOLD analysis project Ga0209004, IMG submission 187948) | Forest soil microbial communities from Davy Crockett National Forest, Groveton, Texas, USA - Texas A ecozone_RefH0_M1 (SPAdes) (version 2) | ecosystem: Environmental > Terrestrial > Soil >... | reverse complement strand
GCGGAAAAAGCTACGGACGTATCGGAGCCTGTCGTCACGCGCCCAGCCACACAGCACCCAGTCCAGGAGAGCCTCGGAAGGGACGTCATTCAGGGATTGCAGGTCCACGGCAGCCGCTCGACCTTCACGACCCCAGCCGGGCAGATTGGGAACGATCAACCCCTGGTTCGCACGACAGACGCTTGGTTTTCCGATGAATACCGGCTTGAGGCGCGAATGATCAATGACGATCCTCAGCAAGGCAAGACCACGCGGGAATTGGTCGGCTTTACTCCGGGCGAACCCGACCCTTCGCTGTTTCAGCCGCCGCAGGGGTATGAGGTTGTGACGGAGGAATTGCACCAGATTGCTTGCCACATGTGATCATGCCTCCTTCGCGATCGGGGTGACGCGAAGCTGAAAAGCGCTTCCGCCTGTCCATTTACACTGAAAGGTTATGGCGGAAGATAAAGACCTACGTTACGACCCGGCGACAATTGAACCGAAATGGCAGGCGCGCTGGGCTGCGGATCCCGGTATCTACGCGGCTGAGCCTCACTCCTGCGGCAAGCCCAAGTACTACGTGCTGGAGATGTTGCCTTACCCTAGCGGGCAACTCCACATGGGCCACGTGCGGAACTACTCCATTGGCGATGCGCTGGCGCGCCACATGTGGATGCGTGGCTACAACGTGATGCATCCCATGGGTTGGGATGCTTTCGGCCTTCCGGCTGAGAACGCTGCTCTCAAGAACAACACACCGCCGCGCGAGTGGACCTTCGCCAACATCGCCGCCATGAAGCGCCAGTTTGAGCGCCTCGGCATGGGCTTCGACTGGGCCACGGAAGTCACCACGTGCCTGCCCGACTACTACAAGTGGAACCAGTGGTTTTTCCTGCGCATGTACGAGAAGGGCCTGGCTTATCGCAAGAAGAGCAAGGTGAACTGGTGCCCGGATTGCGCCACGGTGCTGGCCAACGAGCAGGTGATCGACGGCCGCTGCTGGCGGCACGAAGACACCATCGTCGAACAGCGCGACCTGGTGCAGTGGTTCCTCCGCATTACAGCGTATGCGCAGGAATTGCTGGACGGCCTCGACAAGCTCGACGGCTGGCCGGAAAAAGTGCGGACCATGCAGCGCAACTGGATTGGGCGCAGCGAAGGCACAGAAGTTGATTTCGGGGTAGAGAACCGGCCGGAGAAGATTCGCGTTTTCACCACGCGGGTGGACACGATTTTTGGTGCGACCAGCGTGCAGCTTGCGCCGGAGCATGCGCTGGTGACGGCTCTGGCCGCGAATGATGCGGGTTTACGCGAGCAGGTGGCAAAGCTACTCGACGAGCAGAAGAAGGCGCGGGAGACCGGGGATATCGGTGCGATCGAGAAGCACGGTATTCCGACGGGGAAATTCGCCATCAATTCCTACAACGGCGAACTGGTGCCGATCTGGGTGGCAAATTACGTGTTGAGCGATTACGGTACGGGCGCCATTATGAGCGTGCCGGGTCACGATGCGCGCGATTTCGAGTTTGCGAAGAAGTATGCGATTCCGGTGCGGCGCGTGATTGCTCCAGCCGATCCGCAGGCCGAGGAGCCTGAATTGCCGTATCTGTCGGAAGATGGCGTGTTGGTGAATTCGGGCGAGTTCAACGGGCTAAGTTGTTCGCAGGCCCAGAAACAACTCCAGGAGATTGCCGCACGCAGTGCCTTTGGTGAGGCGACTGTCACGTTTCGCTTGAAGGATTGGGGTGTAAGCCGCCAGCGCTATTGGGGCACGCCGATTCCGATGATCCACTGCGAGCGCGATGGCATCGTCCCGGTGCCTGACGATCAACTGCCGGTGTTGCTGCCGGAGAATATCGAAATCACGCAGCAGGGCGGGTCACCGCTGTCGCGCGTGCCTGATTTCGTGAACGTCACTTGTCCAAAGTGCAAGGGCCCGGCAAAGCGCGAGACCGACACGATGGACACGTTCGTCGATTCGAGCTGGTATTTCTACCGTTACACCGACGCGAAGAATGCAAACGCTCCCTTTGATTCGGCGACGGCAAAGTACTGGTTTCCGATCGATCAGTACATTGGCGGCGTGGAGCACGCGATTCTGCATTTGATCTACTCGCGCTTCTGGACGAAGGTGATGCGCGACCTCGGCATAATCACCAACGATGAACCGGTGCGGCGTCTCTTCACGCAGGGCATGGTGCTGAAAGATGGCGCGAAAATGTCGAAGTCGAAGGGCAACGTCGTCTCGCCAGACGACATGGTGGCTCGTTACGGCGCGGATGCTGCGCGCATGTACGCGCTCTTTGCCGCGCCGCCGGATCGAGATCTTGACTGGCAGGAGGATGGCGTCGCCGGGGTAAGCCGGTTCCTCGGCCGTGTGTGGCGGATCGTCACGAAGTATGCGCCCGTGTGTAGATCAGCCGCTATAGGTCAGTCCAAAACACAAGACGGCGGAGCCACGGCGCAGAAGTTGCTGCGCAAGCTGCATCAGACCATTGCGAAAATCACGCTGGACTTCGAAGGGCGCTGGCACTTCAATACGTGCGTCGCGGCCATCATGGAACTGGTGAACGAAATCCAGGCGGCCGACGCGCAGTTGGCGGCGGGAGATGTGCCTGCGCCGGTGATGCACGAGTTGCTGCAGACGCTGGTGCTGTTGCTGGCGCCGTTCGCGCCTTATCTGGCTGCGGAGTTGTGGGAAGGACTGGGCGGCGAGGGCGCGGTGCTCCGCCAGCCGTGGCCGAAGAGCGATCCGGGATTCGCGAAGGAAGACGAGATCGAGATTCCGGTGCAGATCAACGGCAAGCTCGTGAGTGTCATACGCGTGCCCGCGGGTTCTGATGCGAAGGTGATCGAGGCGGCTGCGCTGGCCGACGAAAAAGTCAAAGCGCGCATCGCGGGAAAGAACGTGGTGAAGATCATCGTTGTGCCGGGCCGCGCCGTAAATCTGGTTGTCCACCCCAGCGACAAAGACCCGTCGCCGGGGACCCCGGTTGTGAAATGATGCGTGACGTGGCAGGTGCTCAAGTGATCGCAGACCGCAGAGCAGCGCAGGTTCGCGGCACGCAAACGCTGGTTGATCAGATGGGCTGGATGTTGCGGCGCCCTGGGATCGTAGCTGTGGAAGTGGGCTGGCGCTGGCTGTTTGGCGTCCCGTTTCTGCTGCTGTGCTGGACGCGGCTGCGGCATGTGCTGAGCGTGCTCACGCCTGAAGATTCAGGCCTGAGCAGCATCGATCCGCAGAATCCCTGGATAGCGGCCGCGCAGTTGAGCCGCGCTTTGGCGAAGTATGAACCGCTGGTCGCACACGAGCTGCGGTGGCTGGCGCCGATTGCAGCGTTTGTATGGATTGTGGTTTCGGGCCTTGGACGTAGTCTCGCGTTCTACCGGATGGAGCCTCGACTGCGTCTGCGGCCATTTTCGATGATGGTCTTGCAGACCATCTGGCTGGCGCTGTTTGGCGGCGTGTGCTGGGGATGGTTCCGTTCTGTGAGTTGGGCGGCGGCGACGCATTTTCCCGCAGGCGCCGAGCCGGACCTGGTCGGGTTCTCCATCTGGCTTATCTTTCTCTCGCTGGCATTCTTTACCGTGTGGGCGCTGCTGGGGTGGATCGTGTCTGTTGCGCCGGTACTGATGCTGCTTGAACAGCGCTCTCCGCTTGCCGCGCTCGCCGAGGGCCTGCGGCTGGGAAAGCCGTTCACCTCTGAGCTGTTCGAGATTGGCATGGTGATGGGAATCGTGAACCTCGCGCTGATTGTGGTAGCGATGGTGTTGTCGGCTGCGCCGCTGCCCTTCAGCGATCAACTCGGCGGCGACGCGCTGCACGTGGTGTGGACAGGGGCAACGGTGCTTTACCTCGTGGCGCACGACTATTTTCAGCTGGTGCGGCTGAAGTGCTTTGTCCAGTTCTGGAAGATTTTTCGGGGTGGCAAGCAGCGTCAGGCTGAAGCTAGCGCGCCCGCGACCAGGCTGAGTTCTTCCTGATCCTCGCCAGCTGGTATCGATGATGACGCGTATGTGCGGCGATGAAGCTGAGCGCTTGCGAGACGTTCATCCAGCCACTTACGGGATGGTAAAACGCTGCCATTTCATGACTATTCCCGCGAAATTCTTCGCGCCACTGCCTGATCCGGATTTGAGAATCGTTCCAGGTTGCGATGAGCGTTGGCAGATTAAGATCGATGCCGGGCAGAACCGCCGCCGCTAATGCGCCCGGCACCTCGACGCGAGCCGGTGTCCGCATGAACCGGATCAAGAGGTAGCTCCGAATACGGTGAGACAGGGGCACGTAGTTGGACTGGATAAGATTCCGTTGAATGTCCGCGAGGATGCCACGCTCGGCCTTTACGACGTGATCGATAACCTCGAGAGCAGACCACGATCCGGGGGCGCAGCGAAAACAAATCTGCGCGGGAAGCCAGCCGTTGAGTTCCGACAGGAATGCGTGTTTCTCTCGCTGGAGAGGGCCAACGTCAGGAATAACCGATCGGCTCATGCACTGCACTCCGGCTGACCTTGACCGGCTCGAGTGGCTCTGCGCCGGAGTTTGCCAATCAGCTTATTTTGATCCGGCTGGGGCTTCTTCTTTCAAGTACGCGGCGGCCAGGGTGCCTTTCGCTTTGGCGATGGGTATTAACGTGGGGTAGAACTGCACGAAGGTCGTGTCCACGGCGGCATGTGCGGCGTGACAGGTGTAGCAGGGTGCTCCCGTGGGAATCAGTGTGCCGTTCTTGTCCGGCGCATCGAAATCGAAGAAGGCCCACTTGCCGGGGAAACGCGCCTCATCTTTCACATGAACTTCAAGGCCCATGATGGCGGTGTCCTGAAAATGCCCCTGCTGGTTGATCGACCCTTTCGACTTCGCTCGCCGCACTTCGAGGACCATGACGGTCTTGTCCGGCCAGGTTCCCGTCGCCACAAAGCTGCGGTAGGCCGCGGGGTTTACGAAGACATTGTCGAAGACGGATTGCCCCTGCATATCCATGGCTTTGGGCGAATAGCTCATGTCGATGCCGGAGGTGAGGTAGATCCATTCGCGATAATCCCTGGGCGGTCGCAGGTCGCCTTTGTCGTTGTACGCGGGTACGGCGTTATCGCCTGCGTGGACCGCCTCTGTGGAGCGCGACACAAGAGAGACCGCAAAGGCAGCGATGAGCAGGCAGACGACTGCTACGAGGATTCGTGGTTTTGGGGACACTCTGACCTCCGATACAAGAAGAACGCAGCAGCGCTGATGGAAGTTCCTCGAAAAGCGCTGGATCGGCTAGCAGGGGCGTTCGAATTAAAAGAGCTTCAGGCGAATCACGAAGTATTTTTTGGGGTCCTTGCGAATAGCTTGAAGAAGTTGCTGCGCCTGATCCATGCTCTGGTCGGCATGATCGTATACCGAACGATTCTGCATGAGCTGACCGATGGTGCCCTTGCCCTGATCGATGCCGGTGAGGATGCCATCCAGGCGGGTAACGGTTTCATCCAGCTTCTTGGCGAAATCGGGGTCTTTGGCCAGTTTGCCGAGCGATCCCTTGCCTGCGTTGATGTTGGCCAGGAGCTCATTTGCATTGGCGACCGTGGAATTCAGGTTGTTATACAGCGTGTCGTCCTCGACGAGCTTGCCTGCCGTGCCCTGGCCGTTCTGTATCCCTTCGGCAATCTTGTCAACCCGGCTAATCACGGAGTCGGCGTGAGTGTAGAGGGCGTCGTCGTTAATCAGTCTGCCCAATGTCCCGTGCCCGCTATTCATGGCACCGGTCAACTTGTCGACGTTGTCGGCGATGCGGTTGAGCTTGTCATAAAAGGCGGGGTCGTTAATCAAGCCGCCGAGGGTGCCGCGCTTGGAGTTAAGCGTGTCCACCAACACATTGAAGTTCTTCACCAGCTTGGTGACTTGTTCGATGGAGTCCTGGCTTGCGCTGATGACGCCTTGCAGGCTGGGGGCCTCAGTCGAACGGAGTTCGGTGTTGTTGGCCGGTTGCCGCCCCTTGGCCTGTGCAGAGGTGATATCGACAAAGCTGTCGCCCAGCACTCCGGCCTGGACGATGGAGGTGGTGGAGTCTGTGTGCAGGTCGTGGATATACTCACCCCCCACTCGCATTGTCACTTCGACGGGGAGCGGGCTGCGCTCAGGAACGACACGAATCTTGGCGATGTTTCCGATGGTGACGCCTTCGAGCGTCACGGGGGCGCCACTCTTCAGTCCGCCGGCGTTATTGAAATAGGTGCGAAGGGTGAGTTTCGGGGCAAACAGACCGCCGGTGGCGGACGACATAAGCAGGATGACCAGCACTAAGACAGCCATGGCCGCCAGGACCAATGCGCCAACTCTCAGCTGGGACCACTGAATCTCTTTGCGGCTGGGCACGCCTATCCTCTCGATGAAGTTGACCCGACCGGACTACCTCATCGCCTTGAGAATAGCAGAAAGGGCAGGAGTTACCGAGCATTTCCAGGCAAAAAGGATGGGCCTGTGGCGGCGGTTTCAGGGCCGAGCTAGGCAGGCACCAAGTCTATATGCGGAAAGGACTTATCCGTGACGTGTCTCGGTCTTGATTCTCCTACCCCTGATTCTCAAGAATCACGTTAGCCATGGAGAGACTGGCGGTGTGCGTCAGAGACAGTGCGGCATGAGCAACACCGAGCTGCGCGGCAATTTCCGCAGCCCTGCCATGAAAGCGAATGTTGGGGCGACCGCTGGGCGCCCGTACCACCTCGATCTCCAGCCAGTTGACGCCCCGGCTAATGCCTGTTCCGAGCGCTTTGGCAGCTGCTTCTTTGGCGGCAAAGCGAGCCGCCAGACTCTCGGCGGAGTTGCGCTTGCGCATGCAATAGGCTTGCTCCGCGGCTGTGAAGATGCGGTCGAGGAAGCGCTGTCCATAGCGCTCGAGCGACTGCTGGATGCGTGCAATTTCAACAAGATCAATGCCGCTGCCGACGATCATACTGTGTACCAAGCTAACATCCCGCGCTGTATCTCCAGGCGGTGGACGGGCTGGGATTTGCTTTCACAGCGGCGGGGCTGGCCCACGATCGCACATCTTGATCTTGATTCTTTCTCGCGCCCTGCCGATAAACCGGGAATGAAACAGGCTTTGACCTTGCGCGACGTCGTTCAGCCGAGCGCGATTCCGTGGGCTTTGCAGATGAGGGCGACAGCAAGGGAAGAGCCGAGCCGAGTCGTCCGCTCCGTAACCGGCGCTATCCTTGCATGCGGAGGCTGGGTTTTGAGCCGCACGGTCAATGATGGAGGCTTGATTGAAATTCTGTTCGAGTTTGAACGGCACTCATGTCTTGAGATTTACAGCATTCTTGTCGCCGCCGGCCTCGAACTGAGCCAGGGCGCGCACATCCGCTTTACGGAACTTTGCCAATGCACACGGCTTGTCCACGAAGACTGCGGCGATGAGATTGTCAGTATCGATCTAGAGGTTCAGACAGTCGCGATGAATGAGGGGAGGGATGCTGGTACGTTGGAGCTGCATTAGGTCCTATCCGGCCTCCACCAGGCCGTAGCGGCGTTGCCAGGCTTCTTTGAGCCGCGTCCAGACGCGAGCTCGTTCGGCCTCAGTGCCTTCGCCGGGCTTCGCGGTGGCAAATCCTTCAGCCTCCCGCTTGGCCAGTTCCAGCAGCGCGCGGTCGCGCACAAGGTTAGCTACCCGGAAATCGGGCAGGCCGGCTTGGCGTGTGCCGAAAAACTCGCCAGGGCCGCGCATCGAGAGGTCCAACTCCGCCAGTTCAAATCCATCCTGCGTTCGGACCATCGCGCTCAACCTTTCTTCGGCTTGCTCCGAGACTTTCTGCCCGGTGATGAGGATGCAATAGCTCTTTGCCGCACCGCGGCCTACCCGTCCGCGAAGCTGATGTAACTGCGCGAGTCCAAAGCGCTCAGCATGTTCGACGACCATGACGGTGGCGTTGGGAACGTCCACGCCGACTTCGACAACCGTTGTGGCCACGAGTACATCGACTTCGCCGCGCTGGAAGCGGCGCATCATCACTTCCTTGTCGTCCGCATCGAGTCGACCGTGGAGCAGGCCCACACGCAGACCTGCAAGCGGTCCGGTGCGGAGCTTCTCATGCATCGCCACGGCAGACTTGAGCTCCGCTCCTTTACTTTTTGGAGGGGTTTTGGGGCCGGAGATGCCCGAGAAGAGGTCAGCGGTTTTGCCTTTGCGGGTTTTGCTAGTCTGGGGCACGGGCTCTGAAGTCGCTGCGGCCACCTCGTCGTGAGAGAAGTCCAGCTCTGGCTGGTCGTCACTGCTGCCCTCGATCACGGGGTAAACGATGTAAGCCTGACGTCCCTGCGCAACCTGCTTGCGGACAAAATCCCATACATCTTCTGATCGTTCCTCGGGAACGCGGCGCGTGAGGATAGGCGTGCGGCCAGGCGGGAGCTCGTCGAGAATGCTGACATCGAGGTCGCCGTAAAGTGAAAGCGCCAGCGTTCGCGGAATGGGCGTCGCCGTCATCACCAGCACGTCGGGCTCCGGCTGATTGGGCTTTTTCATCAGCTTGAAGCGCTGCAGAACGCCGAAGCGGTGCTGCTCATCAACGACCACCAAGCCAAGGCGATCGAATTCCACTTTTTCTTCGATCAGGGCGTGCGTGCCGATCACCAGTTGCGCTTCTCCGCGATTGATCAAACCGCGGTTGGTTCGCTTGCGGTCGTCATCGAGCGAGCCGGTGAGGAGCACGACCCGGTACTGGCGCGAGGAGCGCTCGAGAAGTTTGCGGGCGGCGAGAAAATGTTGTGTGGCAAGGATTTCGGTTGGAGCCATCAACGCGGCCTGGAAGCCGTTCTCAATTGCGACCAGCATGGCCTGCAATGCCACGATCGTTTTTCCCGAGCCAACGTCACCTTGCAGCAGGCGCCGCATGGGGTTGGGCGCGCGCATGTCAGTGACGATCTCGCCGAGGGTGCGCTTCTGCGCGGCTGTGGGATGAAACGGCAACACCTCGCGGATGGCCTCGCGGACTTTGTCGTTGGTCTCGAAAGCGATCCCGGCGCGCTCGCGCATACGGCGGCGCTTCAACTCGAGGCCCAATTCGAGGAAGAACAGCTCTTCGAAGATCAGCCGGCGATGCGCCGGCGTTGCCCGGGATTGCAATTGCGTAAGCGAAGTGCCTTCAGGTGGAAAGTGGACTTCGCGCAGTGAGGCTTCGCGATCAGGCATGTCTAGCCGACCGAGCATGTGCGCAGGCAAGCACTCCTGCACGTTGCCTCGTACGCTTTCAAGAAGATTGAAAATTACCCTGCGCTGCCAGCGCGAAGCCAGTCGAGCGCCGCCCAGCGATTCATAAACTGGCGTGATCCGGCCGACTTCGAGCAAGTGTGTTTCGGCATCGTCAGTCGAGTCGGGCAGGATCTCGAATTGCGGCTGGATCATCTTGAAGTTGCTGGTAGAGCGCGAGGGTTCAATCTTGCCGTAGAGAGCCACCGTCTGGCCGGCATGGAATTTGCCATCCAGATAGGTGGCGTGGAACCAGATGCACTTCAATGCATGCCGACCCTGGCCAACGGTCAGCTCAAAGATCGGCATCCGGCGCGTGCGCAACAGGGTGGCACCACGCACTTCCGCAATCACACTGGATGTTTCGCCGGCTTTCAGTTCGTCGAGGCTGCGCGGATTCTGGCGATCTTCATAGCGAAAAGGAAGATGGTATAGCAGATCCTCAGCCGTCTGAATGCCTTTGGCGGCGAGCATCTCCGAAACTTGCGGACCGACGCCGCGCACAAACTTTACTGGACTATCGAGGCCGGGCACACTCCGGATGCTAACGCATTTGGCTGGGCGGCGTACCGACAAGCAGATGCGCCGAGGAGGTATGGAAGGTTGGTGGATTGTACGCGTTCAGGATTTCTAAAATTCCGATATGGCGTGGCGGGCTGTGCGCACTTCTGCGGCAAGAACGCGCAGGACTCGGATCGCAATCGAGGGGTCGGACTGCATGAGGCTGTTGAAATCTTCCCGGGTCACGAAGCCAAGTTCAGCATCTTTTTCGGCGGTGGCTGTCAGGGTGTAGGGCTCATTGCCGATGAGCGCCGGCAGACCCAGCAGCGACCCAGGATGAAGCGTGATCGACAGAAGATCTCCGCCGGTGGGCGATTCCATCGTGAGGCTGGCTATTCCCTTGCGCAGAATATAAAGGCCCGCTGGGGAGCCTCCCTGGGTGAACAGGCGACGCGGCTCCGTGCATTGCACGGTCGAAGAACGCTTTTCCAAAGCTTCGAGGAGCTCCTTTTCGGCGACAAAGGATGAGGACTCGAAGTTCATCGAAGCACTCCAGAGCGATCGCGTTTTCGTTGCGGTCAAAATAAAACCTATCGCGACAATAATTTCATGGATATAGGCGCCAAACTGTGACGCTAGTCACATCGGGATGGTTGGCCGAATAGTCCCTCTGCGACGGCCGGTGCAGAGCCCAGACTCCCGAAATCGGGACCGCCTGTACTCTTCTTAAAGACAAGCAGTTACGGAGAATTATATCGGTCGAGCCGGGACGATAATCGTGATCCGACTCTCGTACTTCGCGGAATCTTTGCTTCATGACGTATGCGCCAGCTCAACAGGATTGCTCTTATTTCTTAGTGGGCGCGAGAGCGTCATTGGTTGTCGATCCAGCCGGGGCTCCCGGCGTACGGGCGAATGTCACATACATGTCGTCGCCCGTCTTCTCGCGCTTGGCGAGCGTCCAACCGGCTGTGTGTTTCAGCAGGTAGGCTACGGGCATCGCTTCCGTCACCAGCACATGGTCGATGTGGTACTGATCGAAAATTTCCAAGGGCGCAGCGAGGTACATGGTCTTCAGATAGTCCGCGAGAACTCCATGATGCTCGAAGACGTCGAAGCGAGAGTCAATGAAGTCCGGCTTCGACTGAAAGGTCATCATGCCGCCGACAAGGTCAGAGTTGAAGGTCCGCCAATTCGGCTGAATGGCGGCCAGAGACTGCATGGGGAAGAAGGTGCCGAGTTTTTCTTTGAGATTTCTTTCGCTGGGAAATATGAAGAGAATAACCAGCGCGGCAGCTACCACCATGAAGGCGTTGGCGGCGGGGATGGTCTTCTGGTCAGATTCGAGATTGAAACCGCGACGGATGTCCACCGCGAGGATCGGAGTGGTGATCACCGCTGCGAGAAACACAAAGCGCATGTGGTCCAGCGCCGCGTACCAGGCAAAGAAGACAAAGGCCAGCTCATAGACTCGCCATTTGCGTCCGTTGAATGCATTGGCAACCACCATCAGGCACATCGCGGCGAAGGCCGACACGCCTGCAATGGTGCTCAAGTTCAGGGGATGCCACTCCATGACATTGGCGATGTTGAGTTTCTGGTTGGCCATCATGTCAATGGGATTCCAGACCATGTGCCAGCCATAGGGATTCACGAACAAGGCGACGACGCAGAGCCCGAATACGGCAAGCAACCGGTTGAGTTCTGGGCCTGAGAAAGGCTCTTGTTCGATCGCACCCTTTTTGAATTCGAATGCGCCGCAGAGGATGTAGAGCCCGAACAAAGCGAGTCCGATGAGCCAGCTTCCATGCAGGTTGACCCAGATGATGAAGATAGGCGGTAGTAGCCAGAGTGCACGCTTGTCGCCGCGCTCAGCTTTCTCCAGAATGGCTAGTTCCGCTGACATCGCGAGATAGGCGACGGCGATGGTGCGAGGCCCGGTATTGACTGAGACCAGCAAAAACGCCAGCGCTCCAGCCCACCAGGCTGCGCCCGCATGGCCTGACCGCAGGTATCCGCGCCAATAAAGAAAGATGAGGTTGGCGCTGATGATCAAGAACTCGGCGAAGTAGATGCCGCGCAGATGAAGCGCCTGGTAACTGAACCAGTAGGGCAGTTCAGCGAGCCACTCCGGATCGATCCACGGTTGGCCGCCCACGGTAAAAGAGTTGGGCTCGGTCCAGATGAAGTGATGCGTGGTCATCAGTTGGCGCGCGTCTGCGAGATGCCACCAGATGTCGGGGTCGCGCAACGATTCGCGCTGGGGGTTCAGAGAGACCGTGAAGATGACCGGCAGCGCCATGAGGATGGCGATGTTCATGAGGTGGCGCGTAAAGATCCGGTTGAAGGCGCGCTTCAGGGGGCTGACCGTTTCGACAGCCGCAGTAGTCTGCGCGGGGCTCTCGGTGGCAGAGGTGGAGTCCATGGCTCTACGTTACCTGCCGAACAATCCACTGGGGAAGCAAAACGGCGAGGGGACGAATACACGCTGGTACTGTCGCCGGCGCGGGGAACTGGAGCCATCGTCGGCAGAATGTTAAGTATCGCCCCTGATCCGCTGACGAAGATGAGGATCAGGGATTTTTGGCGGCTAACTCGCCTGCGATGAAACTGGATCAGGCATTTGGCGGTGCCGGGATCGCGGCGAGAACTTTATCGAGCGCCGACTCCCAGGAATCCAGTTGCACGCCGAAGGTGCGCTTCAGCTTATCGTTCGCGAGAACAGAATTGTGCGGGCGGGTTGCTGGTGTTGGATAGTCGCTCGTAGCGATTGGGTTCACCGTTGGAGTTTTGCCGCCGACCAGCCCGGGTGCCTGTTCGAAGATCGCGCGCGCGAAGCCGCACCACGAGACGCTGCCGGCGCAGGTCATGTGGTATACGCCCGACCACGCCCCATTCGCACCGAACTCTCCTCCAACAATTCCACCAGCAATTGTGTGCGTTGCCTTCGCCAATTCAGTAGCCGTCGTCGGCGCGCCGATCTGGTCGTCAACCACATTCAACGACTCGCGCTCCCGTCCAAGCCGCAGCATGGTCAGCACGAAGTTCTTGCCCTCCGGCGCATAGACCCAACTGGTGCGGAAAATCAGGTACCGCCCGCCCACCTTGCGAATGGCGTCCTCGCCCGCAAGCTTGCTGGCCCCGTAAACACTCAGAGGATCGGTTGCATCGTCTTCAACCCACGGTCCGGCCTTGGAGCCATTGAAGACGTAATCGGTCGAATAGTGAATCAGAAGGGAACTGGCGCGCTGTGCCTCTTCCGCCAGCACGCCCGGTGCACGCCCATTGATGGCGAAAGCAAGATCACGTTCGGTCTCCGCGCGATCGACAGCCGTGTAGGCTCCGGCATTGACGATGATGTCCGGAGCAATCTTGCGTACCTTTTCGCGAACCTGATCGGGGTTGGAGAGATCAAGCGAACTGTGGTTGCAGGCAATAACTTCAGCAGATCCGGCAAAGGTTTCGAGCAGCGCTCGCCCCACCTGTCCATCCGCTCCCGTCACCAGCACTCGCGGCCAAATGCTCAAGCAAATACCTCCGCTGTCTGGAGCGTTGCCCCCTTCGCGTCCTTATCGGAGACGATCGCCTCTTCCGGCGCCACCGGCCACGCAATCGCGAGGTCCAGATCATTCCACACGATGGTGCGTTCGCCCGTGGGGTTGTAGGAATCGGTGACCTTGTACGCGAATCCGGCTACATCCGTCAGCACCAGGAATGCGTGGCCGAATCCTTCCGGGATCCAGAGCATGCGTCCGTTCTCTCCGCTCAATTCTGCGGCGATGTGTTTGCCGAAGCACGGCGAGCTACGCCGCAAATCGACCGCAACATCCAGTACAGCGCCGTGTGTAGCGCGCACCAGTTTGCCCTGCGGATTGATTGTCTGATAGTGAATGCCCCGCACAACATTCTTCTTCGAGACGGAGAAATTGTCCTGCACCCATGTGCACGGCAATCCCGCCGGCTCAAACGCCTTGTGATTCCATGTCTCCCAGAACGCGCCGCGATTGTCACTGTAAATCTTCGGCGTAATCAGCAGCACGCCGGGCAGAGAAGTCTCTTCGATATTCATAGTTCGCTGGTTCCTGCGGGAATCTGCCGCTCATTACGCAGCGCCAGCAGATACTGTCCGTATCCGCTCTTCGCTACCGGTTTTGCAAGCTCTTCAAGCTGATCCGCGTTGATATATCCGAAGTGATACGCGATCTCTTCAGGACAGGCGATCATCAATCCCTGTCGTCTTTCAATGGTCTGGATGTATAGTCCCGCCTCAAATAGCGAATCGTGCGTGCCCGTGTCGAGCCAGGCCATGCCGCGGCTCATTACCTGTACCCTCAGTTTGCCCGCATGGAGATAGAGCCGATTCAGGTCGGTGATTTCCAACTCGCCGCGCGCCGAGGGCTTCAACTCTGTCGCCAACTTGACCACATCGTTGTCGTAGAAATAGAGGCCCGTCACGGCATAGCGTGACTTCGGCTGTTTGGGCTTTTCTTCAATGCTGATCGCCTTGCCCGCGCCGTCGAATTCCACCACGCCGTAGCGTTCGGGATCGTGCACCGGATACGCGAAGACAAGCGCCCCCGTCTTCAACGTTGCAGCATGCTGCAGATCGCGCGAAAACGACTGGCCGTAGAAGATGTTGTCGCCAAGAATCAGCGAGCATGGATCGCTGCCGATAAATTCGCGCCCGATGGTGAAGGCCTGCGCGAGTCCGTCAGGGCTGGGCTGCACCGCGTAGCTAAGGTTGATGCCCCAGCGTTTGCCATCGCCGAGCAGATCCACAAATCGATGCGTGTCCTCTGGCGTCGAGATGATGAGAATGTCCCGCAGCCCGGCGAGCATCAGCGTACTCAGCGGGTAGTAGATCATCGGCTTGTCGTATACGGGCAAAAGCTGCTTCGAAACTACGTGCGTGACCGGGTAGAGGCGCGTTCCCGAGCCACCGGCAAGAATGATCCCTTTCATTGCGCAACCCTCGCTTCGTAGTTCTGCTTGATCCAGGTGAGATATGCGCCGCTGCGCACATTCTCGATCCAGGATGCGTGATTGAGATACCACTCCACGGTGTTGCGCAGGCCGTGTTCAAAGTCGACGGAAGGCTGCCAGCCAAGTTCGCCCGCGATCTTGCGTGCATCAATGGCATAGCGGCGATCGTGCCCCGGTCGGTCGGCTACAAACTTGATCAGCTTGCGGCGCGGGCCGATGGTTGCATCGGGACGCAGTTCGTCAACGATGTCGCAGATTGTATTCACGACATGCAGATTGTTGCGCTCGCTGTTGCCGCCAACGTTATAGGTCTCGCCGGGCTTGCCTTTCTCCAGAACCGCGCGAATCGCAGAGCAGTGATCGTCGACGAATAGCCAGTCGCGCACGTTCTGGCCATCGCCATAGACGGGCAGAGCCTTGCCTTCCAACGCATTCAGAATCATCAGCGGAATCAGCTTTTCAGGAAACTGGAACGGTCCGTAGTTATTGGAACAGTTGGTGGTGAGCACCGGCAGCTTGAAGGTGTGGAAATAGGCGCGCGCCAGATGGTCTGAGCCCGCCTTCGACGCCGCATAGGGGCTGTTCGGTGCGTATGGAGTGGTTTCGGAAAACGCGGGTTCGTCCGGACTCAGCGTTCCGTAAACTTCGTCCGTCGAAACATGGAGGAAGCGGAACGACTCTTTGGCAGCATCGTCGAGCGCGGACCAGTAGCGGCGCGCCTGTTCGAGCAGAGTGTAGGTGCCCTGCACATTGGTGTGAATGAACGCGCCCGGATCCACAATCGACCGGTCGACGTGACTCTCTGCGGCGAAGTGTACGATGGCTCGCGGCCGATGCTTGTTAAGTGCGGCCGCTACCGCTTCGGCGTCGCAAATGTCGGCGCGCACCAGCTGGTAGCGCTTGTCCTCATCGAGTGCTGCGAGGTTTGCCGGGTTGCCGGCATAGGTTAGCAGGTCGAGATTCACTACCGGTGTGCCAACTGTCTCGATCCAGCGCAGCACAAAGTTCGAACCAATAAATCCCGCGCCGCCGGTTACGAGGATTGTGTTATTTGAGTCTGTCATGGAGGAACAATTTCCTTATGTGGGGGAGTCAGAGAATTGCCGGGTGTGCCATGGGAATCTCGCCGTCCTGGTTCTTCTTCTTGGCCCAGTAGGACAGCACCCCACGTAAGTCTATTGTATTTGATGCGATAACCTTTGATTTAATGCCAGCGTTGTATTTCGGAAAGGGCATGCTTGCGAACAGTTAGATGCGGCCTAAGCGACAAATATGCAGTCGCCGTAACTGAAAAAGCGGTACCGGCGCTCTACAGCGTGCCGATACGCAGCCAGCACACGCCCTCTTCCCGCAAATGCGCTGACCAACATCAACAGGCTCGACTGCGGCAAATGGAAATTGGTTAAAAGTGCACCAACCACGCGAAACTTGAATCCTGGTGAAATGAAGATCTCCGTTTCGCCGGAGTGGGCCGCGAACGGTGCAGATTCCGCGCGCAACGCTGCGGACTCCAAAGTGCGCACAACTGTCGTGCCAACCGCAACGATGCGCCTGCCTTCGCTGCGTGCACGATTCAGTGAGTCAGCTGCTTCTGACGCAATGGTGTACCGTTCCCGATGCAGCCGCACCTCATCGACCCGTTCCACACGCAAGGGCGCAAATGTGCCGAGGCCCACGTGCAGCGTTACGCGCGCCACTTCAACTCCCCGGGCGGCAATGCGGTCGAGGATCTGCGGGGTAAAGTGCAGGCCGGCGGTGGGCGCCGCAACCGATCCGGGATCCCGCGAAAACACGGTCTGATAGCGCTCGCGATCTGCCTCGGCATCGTCGCGATGAATGTAGGGAGGCAGCGGCATATGGCCGATGCGCTCCAGCACACCGAAGAAGTCCTCGACCGGCGCAAACTCAAGCAGGCGGTCGCCGAACTCTCCCCGCTCAATCACCTCGGCTTCAAGCACGATGGCACCGTCGGCCGCTGGAAAGACGAGTCGCTCGCCTATCGCTACCTTGCGGCCAGGTCGAACGAGTGCGTGCCACCGGTTGTCGCCGACGGGCTCGGTCAGCATTACTTCGATGCGTCCGGTCGGCTTCTCTTTTTCGCGGCGCAGCGTCCGCCTTGCGTAGAGGCGCGCTGGGATCACGCGGCTGTCATTGAGCACCAGCAGATCGCCCTCGCGTAGCAGTGCAGGGAATTGGCTGAACTGGCTGTCGCGCAAGACATCGCCGGAGCGGTCCACGACAAGCATCCGGCTCTGCCCGCGCTCCGCAGGAGGCTCCTGCGCGATCAACTCTTCGGGAAGATCAAAGTCGAAATCGGAGACGCGCAGATCGCTCATGAAGATTTCTGTCCCAGGTGAGCCAGGGCACGGAGGCGGGCGCGCTCGATAGCCGCATTGAGTTCCTGACGCTTGGACTCAAAGTGGGACGCCGGCAAGTCCGCCGGCACATGCGTCCACTGCGCCCAACTCACGATGATGCGTGTAAATGGCTTGGGGATCAGAAAACGGTCCCAGGAATTCATGGTCCATGCGTGCTCTGGCTGGAGATGGAAAGCACCAATGGGCGCGCCGGTTGTCTGCGCCAGTTTGATCGGCCCCATCTTGGTTTCGTAGATGGGGCCGCGCGGCCCGTCGGCGGTGAAAATCGCCGTGCGGCCGGTCTCGATTATGTTCTTGAGTCCGAGCAGTCCTTCGCGCGATCCACGGGAACTGGAGCCGCGCACTGCGTCGAATCCAAACATGCGCAGGATCCGCGTGATCAATTCGCCGTCGAAGCTGCGGCTGATCAGGATGACCGCACCGGAGCGGCGGAAATACATGGTGCAGGACAGCACGCATTGATGCCAGAAACAGTAAACCTCGGCTCCCGCTTTTTGTCCGAAGACGACCGGGGTCACCCCGTCTTCGGCAATCACCTCAAAACGCCAGGTAAGTCCCACAATCCAAAGCAGCGCCCACACCACTCGCGGCACGATCGCCAGCACAATACGCTGGGCCGGGGTGAATCGTGGGCTGTCTTGGCTGGTCACTTTCCCGATTCTACAAGTTGCAGAAAATAATCAAGTGCAGTTGAATCAGTTTGGGGGTGTGGGACGAGAGACGGCGTGGCTTTTTGGAAAGCGTTTTCTCGCCGGACGTAAGCTACAGGCTGCGGCCCTCTGGAGGCATTCTCGCAGCCTGTAGGGTAGCCACCCCCAAAATCTGTCATGGCGGCTAACGGCGAGGATTCAGCCCACGGTTCGAGAAGACAGCGAACCGTCCAGAGGGGCCAGAATCTATTACTTAAGTCATGGCAATCTTAAGGATTTGGCTCAAAGATTCAATCACACGAATGGGGTAGTGCCACATGCCACGGAAGACACTCGCGCGGTGGTACGCTCTAGTTTCGAATGGCCACCAGGGATCTGCATCGCCTGATTACGCAGTTGGAAGCTGACCCATCCCTGTCCAGACCCAGCCGGATGCGGAAGCGGTTAGCGGCTCTCGACGAACTGGACGCTTATTTGGGAAACCGTGACCTCGAGGCGCTCGAAGCCGGTCCGCAATGTGGGCCGATTTATGAGCGGGCGCTTGCGATTGGGAGTCGGCTCGAAGCTGTGAATTCAGCGATTTACCGGTCTATTCGAAGCCAGTTGCAGGGAGGCGGTGAACCCCTCCGATTGTTGCGATGGATTCAAATATGCAGGAACGAGACTGGCGCTCCGACGCCTGGATTGGGTTATGACGATCTGGACGAGCTGATCAGCGGCGTCCTTGCGCTGCGGGAACCGGGCAAAGCGGACATTCTCGCCGGGCCTGAAATGGTCTTTTATCAACCCACCCCGGTACGTCACATTATTGATTTAATTAAAGTTAGTGCGCCATCCAAAGAGGATGTACTAGTCGATCTTGGATCGGGATTAGGGCATGTGCCCATGCTCACGTCCATACTGACCGGGAGCCGGGGAATCGGGATCGAACTGGAGACCGCATACATTGAGAGCGCCCGCGAATGCGCCGAAAGGCTGGGTCTGAGCGGAGTAACATTCCTGCACCAGGACGTCAGGGAAGCGGACTTATCCCTGGGTACCGTGTTCTATCTGTACACGCCGTTCACGGGGACTCTCCTGAGGAGTGTGCTGGATAGATTGCGAAGCGAAAGTGCAGCACGCGCAGTCAAAGTCTGCACGCTGGGACCTTGCACTTCAGTCATCGCAAATGAGCCATGGCTCAGGACAGGCGCAAAGCCGGATGCCGATCGCATAACCTGTTTCTGGTCGAATACAAGAAGCTAATTCGGAACGGCGGGCGGGAAAACCGTGCAAAATCTGATCGCATGCAGAGTTTTCCAGCTCGAAATTCAGCTATAGCGCATCCAGCGCACCAATTCGGGTAGCGTGGCGCGCTTCCCATACATCAGGATGCCGACCCGATAAAGCTTTGCCGATATCCAGAGAACCACCAGGATACTGATGACGAGCAAGCCAATGGATACAGCGAATTGCCACATCGGGGGGATTTGCGAAGACATGCGCAGGAACATGATGATCGGCGCGGTCGGCGGGAAGAATGAAGCCGCTACCGACCAGAACGAGTTGGAGTCGTTGATGACCAGCATGATCAGCGCGAAGCTGATCCACGTGGGCGCGGCTGCCAAGGGCATGTACATCTGCAGTTCCTGTTCTGTTTCGCAGGAAGCGGCGAGGCCAGCGAAGAGCGAACTGTAGAGCAGGTAGCCGAGCACGAAATACACGGGAAACAAGATCGCTTCTGTCGCCGATACATGTACGGCGTATTCGCCCGAAAGCACAGCCCCGGCCATTGGAGTGCCGATCATGATGGCACCGGCGACCAGCCAGATGCCGATCTGCGTCAGGCCAACGGCTCCGACGCCGATCAGTTTGCCGGCGAGCATGTCGGTGGGACTGGCAATGGCCAGCATGACTTCAAAAATGCGCGACGTCTTTTCCTGGATGATGGATCGGGCGACGTTCATGCCGTAGATCATGGTCGTCATGGAGAGCAGGATGGCCATGATGTAGCCCTTGTAGAAGGAAGCCGCGGCATTGCTTTTCACCACGCTGCCGTCCTTCTTCACCTGGAAGGTCTGAATGTGAACACCGTCGACCAGCTTGTCGGCTGCGTCATGTTGCATTCCACCACTGGAGAGCTTCGCATCGAGCAGAGCGTGATTCACAGCTTCGTGAAGGCGGCCGCCCGTCATAAAGTCCCCGGAGGATTGCGAAGTGTAGCTGGCTGTCGGCAACTGGCCTTGGGGAGTATCGATCCACAGAAACCCATCAATATCCTTGTTGCGCACTTCGCTGATGAGTGTTGTGCGATCGGTAGAAGTTGCAGGAGCGATTACGTCGACTTTGGCCTTCGCATCCTTGTCGCCAATGATTTGTCCCTTGATTTCGGCAGCGAGAAGCGGATCGCTGGAGGCGACCGCCAGATGCTTGCCGGAGCCGAGGCCGAGGCTCGAGAGATAACCGATGCCGAAGACAGCGGCAAAAATCGCAGGCACGCCAAAGGTCGTCATTTTGAAGGCGCGACTGCGCACCTGTTCCAGGTACTCGCGTCTTGCAACCAGCCAGATATTACGCATCGACTTTGCCTCCGACCGTCTGGATAAAGATTTCTTCAAGCGAAGGCTCGACCATCTCGAAGCGATAAATTCGTGCGACGGCGGAAGCCTCGTGCAACAGTTTCTGCGCATCGCCGTGTTCCTTGAGCCGGATCTCGGCGTGCCCGGAGAAGTTTTTGGCTTCGGCGATTTCGGAGCTGTTCAAGAAAGCGGCGCTGCCCTCGAACTCGACGATGATGTGATTGCGCTCGTAGCGAGACTTGATTTCGCGGACGCGGCCGGAAAGCACCGCCTCCCCTTTATTGATAAGGCAGATGGAATCGCAGAGTTTCTCCACCTGGTCCATGCGATGGGTGGAGAAGACGATGGCCTTGCCTTCGTCCTTCAAATTCAAAAGGGTTTGTTCCAGCAGCTTGGCATTGACAGGATCGAGGCCGCTGAAGGGCTCATCCATCACGATCAGGCCGGGATCGTGGAGCAACGAACCGATGAACTGAATCTTCTGCTGCATGCCCTTGGAAAGTTCTTCAGTCTTCTTGGGAAGGGCTTCTTCGATGTCCAGCCGTTTCGCCCAGTCGTTCGCGCGCTTGCCGGCTTCGCCGGCGGCAAGCCCGTGGAGTTCGCCGAAAAAGACTAGCTGCTCGAGCACCTTCATCTTCTTGTACAGGCCGCGCTCTTCAGGCAGGTAGCCGACGCGTTCGAGGCTTGCCCGCTCGAATGGCTTGGCAAAGAGGCTGATCGAGCCGGAGTCGGGCATGGTGATGCCCATCATCATGCGAATGGAGCTGGTTTTGCCTGCGCCATTCGGGCCAAGGAGTCCAAACATCTGGCCGGCATCAATGGAGAGGCTGAGGTCGCGGACGGCTACCTTGCTCTCGTAGGCTTTTGTTACCCCTGAGAGTTCAACGACCGGCATTCACACTCCTGGACTTCTGGTATTGTCCGGACCCCTTGGGGCGGGTCCAACAGAAATATACCTATCGCAACCATTGCAGGTAATGA
>Ga0209004_1000111_pt1 | contig 21689 bp, 22 predicted proteins | sample TexAe_RefH0_M1_FD_187948 | JGI IMG/M metagenome (GOLD analysis project Ga0209004, IMG submission 187948) | Forest soil microbial communities from Davy Crockett National Forest, Groveton, Texas, USA - Texas A ecozone_RefH0_M1 (SPAdes) (version 2) | ecosystem: Environmental > Terrestrial > Soil >... | reverse complement strand
TGCCTGTTTTGGAGCCAGGCGCAGGCGTTGTGACCTCGCGCGCAGACGTGCACTACGTCGTGACCGAACATGGAATTGCATACCTGCATGGCAAGACCCTGCGGGAGCGCGCTGAAGCGCTCATCGGCATCGCCGACCCGCGTTTCCAGCAGGAACTTGAAGATTTCGCAATACGCGCGCATTACCTGGAACGCGGAACAGCTGCGTATGTATGAGGCAGCAACAAGGATGAGAGGCAAACAATGACAATCGCGGAAAAGATGGGTACGGTCAAACGGGATCGAGGCCTCCTGCGCGTCGACATAAACGAGTGCAAGGGGTGCGGACTGTGCATCGAAGCATGCCCGCCCAAGGCCATTCATCTGAGCGAGCAGCTCAATCACTACGGCTACCGCACCGCAACCTATAACGGGGCGGGCTGCACCGGCTGCGGAATTTGTTTCATGGCATGCCCTGAGCCCGGCGCCATTACGGTTCTCCGTTTGCGCCGCGGCGCAGCCATGCAGCAAGAGGAGGCCCTGGCATGCGCAAGCAACTGATGAAGGGCAACGAAGCGATTGTGAGGAGCGCGATTCTCGCCGGATGCCGCGCGTTCTATGGCTATCCAATCACGCCGGCCAGCGAGATTACAGAAGCCGCAGCGCTCTATATGCCGCAAACCGGTGGAGTCTTCCTCCAGGCAGAAAGCGAAGTGGCCGCCATCAATATGCTCTACGGTGCATCGTCGGCCGGCATTCGCTGCATGACGGCGTCGAGCGGTCCCGGCATCAGCCTGATGCAGGAAGGGATCAGCTACATGGCCGGCGCGGAGTTGCCATGCGTGATCGCCGACATCACACGCGGCGGTCCGGGCCTTGGCAACATTGCTTCCGAACAAGGTGATTATCACCAAGTGGTCAAGGGCGGCGGCAACGGTAACTACCGCACCATCGTTCTCGCACCTCACTCCGTACAGGAGATGGCCGACCTCACCGCACTCGCTTTCGAACTCGCCTATCGCTATCGCAATCCCGTTGTAATCCTTGCCGATGGTTTTGTCGGCCAGATGATGGAGCCGGTCGAATTCGCAGAGAAAGCGACTCTGCCGCGCCTGCCCGAGTGGGCGGTTGCAGGAACCGCGGAATCGCGCGGCAACATGATCACCTCGCTGCATATGGGCACCGACGATCTCGAAGCACACGTGAACGCGCTCGAAGCAAAGTACCGCATCGCCGAGCAACGCGAAACTCGCGCTGAAAACTGGAACACCGAAGACGCCGACATCGTGCTGGTGGGATATGGCATCGTCGGGCGCATTTTGAAGGCAGTCACTGCCGACGCTCGCGAGCTGGGCATTAAGGTCGGCCTGTTGCGGCCCATCACGCTGTATCCGTTCCCCGTTGCGGATTTTCAGCGGTTGGCCACGCACGCTCATTCGTTCATCGTTGTCGAAATGAGCAATGGGCAGATGCTGGAAGATGTTCGCCTCGCCTTGAACGGCGCATGCCCCGTTGAATTCCTGAGTCACGTCGGAGGCAATGTGCCATCGCACGAAGAGGTCCTCAAATTTGTTCTGGCTCTCGCGGAAAAGGAGCAGATGGCCCATGTCTAGCGCCCTGGAATCCGATTACGAAATAGTACGTACGAAGGCGAAGGTTTTCTACGAAACCTACGAGCGCAAAGAAGAACTGCAGCACCAGACGCACTATTGCCCCGGCTGTGGACATGGCATTGTGCACAAAATGCTGGCCACGGCCATCGATGAGCTCGGCATTCAGAACCGGACGATACTGATCAGCCCCGTCGGCTGCTCCGTCTTCGCCTACCACTACTTCGACGTTGGCAATATTCAGGCAGCACACGGGCGCGCACCCGCGGTTGCAACGGCGGCAAAGCGCAGTCATCCGCACAGCATCGTCCTCAGCTATCAGGGCGATGGCGATCTATCGGCGATTGGCGCAGCGGAAATTCTGCACGCAGCCAATCGCGGTGAAAACATCACTGTAATCTTCGTCAACAACGCCATCTACAGCATGACGGGCGGCCAGGTTGCGCCTACTACGCTGATCGGCCAGAAGAGCACCACTACTCCGCTTGGCCGCAGTGTTGCCAATGAAGGCTATCCGCTCAGGATGAGCGAATTGCTCGCTACACTCGATGCTCCCGTCTACATTGAGCGCGTCGGCCTGGGCGACAACAAGCAAATCGTGCAGGCCTCACGCGCCATCAAGCGGGCCGTCGAAAATCAGGTGCGCGGTCTCGGATTCTCGATGATTGAGGTGCTATCGCCCTGCCCGACGATCTGGAAGATGTCGGCCGTCGATGCGCAACACTGGGTGCGCGATGTTATGGAGAAGACCTATCCCCTAGGCGTGGTCTGCGACCGGACCAAGGATCGTGAGCCACGCGTCGCAGCAAATCACGCGCCAAGTCTCGAGGAGATTCCCGCCATCCTTGGAATCGAACAAGAGGAACAACCAGACAATCCCACGACGCGCACCAAAGTCAAGGCCGTCGATTTGCGCGTTCGCGTTGCCGGGTTCGGCGGCCAGGGCGTTCTGCTCCTCGGCGAAGTGCTGGCCGAGGCCGGACTCGACGCTGGACTTGAAGTTTCATGGCTGCCTTCCTACGGTCCCGAGATGCGCTCGGGAACTTCGAATTGCCACGTACGCGTCTCAAGAGAGCCCATCGATTCGCCGCTGGTCACGGTGCCAAACTTTCTTGTTGCCATGAACGAGCCCTCACTGCGCAAGTTTGACCTGAGCGTGAAGCCTGGCGGTTGGGTTATCTACAACGGCGACGTCTTTCCGGAAGACTGCGTGCGCCACGATGTCAACGTGCTTGCTTTGAACTTCACAGCTGCCGCAAATGAACTGGGCGATCCGCGCGCCGCCAATATGGTGATGCTGGGCGCGTTGCTTGAAATCGCAGACGCGCTGCCTCAAGCGAGTATCGATGCGGCGATGCGGCGGCTTGTGAAATCCGAGCGCTGGTATCAGCTTGACGAACGAGCCCTGGCGCGGGGGCGCGAGTTATATCGCGAATCGCGCAAGGATGTTGCAGTATGAAAGCCAATGCCGATCCAAACCTGATTGTTTACTTCGAGGGTAAGTACATGCCGCTGCGCGATGCGCAGGTGGGCATCCTGACGCATGCACTGCACTACGGAACCGGGGTATTCGAGGGCATCCGAGCGCACTGGGTTCCAGCCGAAGACGACTTGTTCATCCTGCGCGCGCACGAGCACTACGAACGCTGGAAGAAGAACTGCGGCATTCTCCGCATCCGCGTCCCCGCCACCGTACCGGAGCTGTGCGCCATCACCGTCGAGCTGATGCGCCGCAATGCACTGCATACCAACGTGTACGTCCGGCCCCTGGCCTACAAGTCTGCCGAGCGCGTTGGCGTCAGTACCGACGACCAGGATGCCTTCGCCATCGTCGCCCTTCCCTTCGGTGAATATTTGCACAGTGACAAGGGCTTGCATGCAGGCGTAAGCTCCTGGCGTCGGATCGAAGACAACGCGATTCCGGCACGCGCCAAAATCTGTGGCGCCTATGTGAACAGCGCACTAGCCAGCGACGATGCACGGTTGGCGGGATTCGATGAAGCGATCTTTCTCAACGAAAGCGGACACGTTGCAGAAGGCGCCACTTGCAACATCTTCATGGTGCGCGACGGAAAGCTCATTACGCCCAGTGTGACTGAGAACGCTCTCGAGGGCCTTACGCGCAGTTCCATCATGGAGCTGGCGTTTCGTGAAATGGGGCTGCGCGTCATTGAAAGGCCGATCGACCGCAGCGAACTCTACATTTGTGACGAGCTCTTCTTCACCGGCACGGCAGTCGGCGTCGCACCCATTGTGCGCGTCGACCATCGCCCGGTGAAGGACGGAGCAATTGGAGCGGTGACGCACGCAATACAAAAGCTGTATTTCGATGCGACCCGCGGGCACCTGCAGGCTTACTGGAACTGGCTTACCCCGGTTTACCAATCACGGATGAAGCACGAGCAGGAACTGGTCTCCATGCTGGGGTAGTTGCTGACGGAGCGGGCTCTCCTGCTGCAATCGCGCGGTAATCGGTGCGGCCAAGGGAGGAAATAACAATGCTCGCAACAAAACTCGCAGACAATGCTTATGACGTTGCGCTGGAGAATTTTGACTCCGCGGCGGACGCCCTGGGCCTCGACAACGATACACGGGAGATGATCAAGTTTCCCGAGCGCGTGCTGACCGTAACGGTGCCGGTGCGCATGGACGACGGGCACATCCGGCGCTTTGAAGCTTATCGCGTGCAGCACTCCACGGCGCGAGGACCGGCGAAAGGCGGCATTCGCTTCCATCCGCAGGTCACGCTGGATGAGGTGAAAGCGCTGGCCACCTGGATGACCTGGAAATGCGCTGTCGTGAACATTCCGTTCGGCGGCGGCAAGGGCGGCATAACCTGCGATCCCAAACACATGTCGCAGGGCGAGTTGGAGCGGATGACGCGCCGTTACACCAGCGCGATCCTGCCCCTGATCGGACCCGACCAGGATATTCCCGCGCCCGACGTCTATACCAATTCACAGACCATGGCGTGGATCATGGACACCTACAGCATGACCAAGGGCTTCACGATTCCCGGCGTCGTCACCGGCAAACCGATCTGCCTCGGCGGATCGCTCGGCCGCAATGAGGCCACGGGCCGCGGCGTCTTCTACACCATTCAGTGCGCATGCGAACATCTCGACATTCCGCTGAAAGGCGCAACCGTTGCCGTTCAGGGCTTTGGCAATGCCGGTTCCATTGCAGCGCAACTGCTGCATGAGGCCGGCGCCCGCATCATCGCGGTCAGCGATTCCACTGGCGCCATCTACAACCGTGAGGGGCTCGACATTCCGGAACTGATACACATGAAGGAGATCGCCGGCCATGTGTACGGATTCCCCGGCAGCGAGCCCATCGAAGCTGCCGCATTGTTGGCTTTAAAGTGCGACATCCTTGTTCCCGCCGCACTTGAGAATGCCGTCACCGGCGACAATGCTGCGACCGTTGGCGCGCGCATCATTGCTGAGGCCGCAAACGGACCGCTGACACCTGCTGCCGATCGCAACCTTCAAGCCAGGGGCGCGTTCATCATTCCCGACATTCTCTGCAACGCCGGCGGTGTGACCGTGTCCTACTTCGAGTGGGTGCAGGATGAGCAGCACCTCTTCTGGGAGGCGCAGGATGTCTACAACCGCCTGGAGAAGGTGATGAAAACCTCGTTCCGCGACGTGCTCAAGATTCATCTCGATCGCACGGTTCCGATGCGGATCGCCGCGAACATGCTGGGCATTGGCCGCGTGGCAGAAGCTATCCACATTCGGGGAATCTATCCCTAAGTAACAAGGAAAACCTGCACACAATCAGTAGGCGGCATCGAATGGTGCCGCCTTTCTTTTGACGGAATTCCGGCGTTTCAAGGGCTCACAGTTTCATCTGCAAGGGCACCCGTTCGGATTCTGCAGATGAAGTATTTTCTCAGGCGATTACAAACAAGACATGGCTGTAAGTCCGTCGACAAAATGTCTTGTCGACAGGCGCGTTGTGCGCCAGCGACAGCAATTTCTTGCAACCTTGGGTAGGGAACTTTGCATTTGGACTGATGCGCTTGGCCGCGATCGGAAGAGAACGGTGTTTGATATCACATAAAAAACCCTACTCCGCCTTCAGAATCACCCAAAGTTGCCGATATAGCTTCATAAATACAGCTTTTAAAGGTCGTCCGATGCGCTTATATCTTTCACTCCTGCCTCTCCTTCTAACTCCACTGCTAATCGCAGAGACCCCGACCTCACCCAACTCCGAGTTGGAGGGCGCTTTTGCTCTCAAGCGACCGCTACCGGCGGAGATCGCGAGACCCCGCATCGACGGCCTGACCTGGACGTTTCTCGCTGCCGATGGAGGCGCTCGCGCACTCGACGCCTATTCCACGCAAAGGATGTTGAAGAACAGCTGCAGCTCGGGTCTAAAGTTGCCCGGCACATCAACCTGCAACTATGAGCAGAATTTGCCTGGATTCATCGCGAATCATCCAGCGGGAATTTATGCGTTTGACGGAGCCGTGTGGATCTCCGAAGCCGAGGCAACCAGATTTCTGATTCAGCATCATCATCGCCGTCTCGCACGCTTCGTTCCCTTCATGGATTTCATTTCGACAACGTCGTTTGCAGTGAACAATCTGACCTTGTCGATTGGTGGAAATGGAGGGCTTGCTGCAACGGCTGCCGGAGTGCATTTCAGCACTCATCGATAACGAACTCGATCTTCTGGCACAGCTGTTTACCTAGCGCAAGTACGGAGTGTTCACTGCGAGCATCTTCTTCTCGATTGAAGCAGCAACCTTTGCCAAGCGACGGTAAGAATCGAGGCGAGCTTCTGGTTCCCAGGTGTCTGTCACCACGATGACCTCATCGGCGCCGGTTTCGGCAACCAGCTTTTCGAGGCCGCCCTTCACAGTGGTTTCGGAACCAACGATCGCTGCTCCCAACCTGCTCTCGACTGCCGCACGCTCCCAATCGCTCCACAGGTTGTCCATGCTTTCAACCGGGGGCAGCAACTCCACGGGTTGATTCCGGATGAGGCGCAGAAAACGCTGCTGCGGTGTCGTGAACAGCTTGCGCGCTGCTGCATCTGTTTCCGCTGCGATCACGGGAACGCCGACCATAAGCCACGGTTCCTGCAACGTCTCACTGGGCCGGAAGAGTCGCCGGTAGAGTTGCGCGGAGTGCAGCAGCATCTCCGGAGCAAAGTGTGCGGCGAACGCAAACGGCAAACCTTGCGCTGCGGCGAGTTGCGCACTGAAGTCGCTTGACCCCAGAAGCGTGATGGGAACGAGGCTTCCCTGGCCTGGAATTGCTTTGACATTCTGGCCGGGAAAACCGGGTCCCAGGTAGGTCCGCAACTCTGCGAGCAACTCAGGGAAATCGTCGCCGCTTTGTTTCAGATCGCGTCGAAGAGCACGCATGGTGTGGAAGTCACCGCCGGGCGCGCGACCCAGTCCGAGATCGATACGTCCCGGATACAAAGCTTCGAGTGTTCCGAATTGCTCCGCTACCACCAGGGGTGCGTGATTCGGCAGCATCACACCGCCGCTGCCGACGCGTATCGTTTGGGTTGCGGACGCAATGTGGCCAATCAACACCGACGTGGCGGAGCAGGCGAGACCCTCGATCGAGTGATGTTCGGCCAGCCAGAAACGCCGATACCCCCACTGTTCCGCGTGACGCGCAAGATCCACTGACCGATCGATAGCCTTTCGCGCAGCCTCCTCTGGCCGCATGCCGACAAGGTCAAGAATTGAAACCGGTAGACTCATCTGCCTGATTAGATGATCGATTTGCGGTGGCGATTCAACCGGTCAGGGCTCGGCCAATAGCATTCCAGTGCTGATGACCGCAAAAAATTCAGGCTGACTGAACGCCCGTTTAACGTTAAGAATTGTTAAGCAGGGCACGAACCGCTTGCGGTGTGCGAGACTTATGAGCCGTAGGGGTAATTTGCGGTGCCCGTTGCGGTCGATGTGAAGCCAACAGAAAGCACAGAAAAGCAGCGGCAGCTCTCCCTGTTGCTGGTGGATGACGACGTTGAGTTGTGCGGCATGATGCGGGAGTTCTTCGCCCAGGAAGGCCATCGGCTGGACTGCGCGTATAACGGCCGCGAAGGGCTGGCGGCTGCGCTGAATGGCGCCTTCGACCTGGTGATTCTCGATGTGATGCTACCGGTGGTGGATGGGTTCGAGTTGCTGCAGCGACTGCGGCGACGCAAGGACATGCCCGTCATCATGTTGACGGCCCGTGTGCAGCAGCGGGACCGGATTCGCGGGCTTGATGCCGGCGCGGACGATTATCTCCCGAAGCCTTTCGATCCGGATGAATTGCTGGCGCGGGTGCGCGCCGTGCTGCGGCGCTCAGAGTCGCTGAAGCGCACGGAGTGGGAAGACATCGTGATCGGCAACATTCGCTTGAATCCGGCTACGCGCAAGGTGTGGCTCGACGATCAGGCGGTGGACTTGACGGCCGCCGAGTTCGATCTGCTGGAGATGCTGATGCGCGCGTCAGGACGGGTGGTTTCGAGGGACGAGATTACGGCAGCGCTGTTCGAGCGGGAGGCGACTCCATACGACCGCTTTCTCGATGTACACATCAGCCATCTGCGCAAGAAGCTCGAGGGGGCGCGCAGCCTGATCAGAACGGTTCGTGGAGTGGGGTATGTCTTTACCGGCGCAGCCTAGAATCTTGCTCCGACAGTCGCTCTACATCTGGGTTCTGCTCGCGATGGTGGGCATTCTGTCGCTATCGTTCGTTGCTTTTCGCGCCATCTCAGAGCAGATGCAGACGCAGAAGATCGATCCCGTGTACGACCGCTTCGATGAGTTGCAACTGGAAAGTGCACGCAATATCCTGCAGAGCAGCGGCGCATCAGCGCTGCAGAATTACCTCGATAACCTGAACAGAATTTTTGGCGGTTCGCATTATCTGATGGACGCAAGCGGCACAGACCTCGTCACTGGCCAAAGCCGGGTGGCCATGTTGCCGGCACCACCCGCAGTCAAGTCGCGCACCAGCGGCCCCCATGAGCATTGGGCGATCACGCACCGGTCGCAGGACGGCAAGTTCTGGTTTGCAGCAGAGGGCCTGAGCCGCCCGCCGCATGTCTGGTCGTTTCTTCCTTACTATTTCCTCGTGATCGGCGCGACCGGAATCCTATGCTGGATTGCCGCTGCCGGCGTGATCTCGCCGATTCGCAGAATTGCCACAAGCATTGCCCTGTTTGGGCAGGGCAATCTGAGGGTGCGCGTGGAGACCGACCGTGATGATGAGATCGGTCAGTTGGGGCGCTCATTCAATGAAATGGCGGAGCGCCTGGAGCGGTTAATCGTGAGCGAGCGGAGACTGCTGGGCGATATTTCGCACGAACTGCGCTCGCCCCTGGCACGACTTAAATTTGCGACCAAGCTGGCGCGCACCAGTTCGGATTCGACCGCCGCGCTCGAACGGATTGAGCGCGATGTGGACCGCATCACCTCCCTGGTTGCGGATATTGTGGAGATCAATATCGTGGAAGACGATCCCGCGATGCAGGAAAAGCAAGAGATGTGTATCCGCGAAATCCTCGAAGAAGTGGTGCACGATTGCAGCGTCGAAGCGGAGATTCGTGGCTGTGCTATCAAGATGAGTGGAGACGTTTGCGGCCCGGTGCATGGCAATCCCGAACTGCTGCGCCGCGCCGTGGAAAACGTGCTGCGCAATGGCATTCGCTATTCGCCGGAGAAATCGTCAGTCGAGCTTTCCCTCAGCGAGAATGCAGGCAGAGCAGCCATTTCGATCCGCGACTTTGGTCCGGGAGTGCCTGAGAAAGCGCTAGCGCGCATCTTCGATCCGTTCTTCCGCGTAGAAGAGGCGCGCAACACCAATGGCGGCGGATCGGGGCTTGGCCTGTCGATCGCAAAGCGCGCCGTGCATCTGCACCGCGGCTCAATCATCGCGGAAAATGCAACCCCAGGGTTGCGCGTCACGATTGCCATTCCGCTGACGCACGAAGAAATGGTGAACACACCCTAGTTTTTTCTTCGAGAATGCTCAAATATCGAATCCATCGCATTCCTTTCTTCGATAATTCAATCTTGCAGAACAGCTGAGATTGACGCCTGTTTTCTGCGATTTACGACTGCCAGGAGCCATGCCTGCAATTTCGCTTAACGTTTCTTAAGCTACGAAAACTTGCAAGTGGTGTTCACTGTCATCAGTGCCTCACTTTCAAACCTCACATCCTATCGAGGCATCGGAGGAGAACATCATGAAGCGTCTTTCTGCATACGCACTCTTGCTCACCCTTGCAGTTGCCCCGGCATTTGCTGCCAAGAATTCACAGTCGCTGAACTTCGCGACGCCCGTTAAAGTCGGTGCAAACGAAATTCCGGCGGGTGACTGCAAAGTGACCTGGAACGGCACCGGAGACAACGTTCAAGTTACGCTCGCGCAAAACGGCAAGAGCTTTACGGTCCCGGCGAAGCTTGTCGCGGAGAAGCACGAACACAAAGGCTACGTCGTGAACCGCGAGGGCGGAACCGACCAGTTGGAGACCATCCAGCTGAACAACTTGAGCCTGCAGCTCGAGGGCGCGACCGCGTCGGGCAGGTAAATCAGCTGCCCGTCTCCCAAGGTCAGAACCAAGCCTGACACTTCGAAAGAGTTTTTGTTCATTCACTCACGTGACTGAACTCTCCTATCCCCTTCCGGCTCGTCCGGAAGGGGAACTCTTTGCAAACAAGAGACATCCCCGTTTTTCAACGTTTGCTTGCTTGCGGCCGGATCAACTCCGCGGGTTTGGCCTGCGCGGCGGTTCGGGGTATACTGAGTATTCGGCAAGCTGAAGGGTCGGTGTGTCTTCATTCGCCCCTTCGACCGTCTGAGAGCTGAAGTTACACGCTAGGACGGATGAGAACTGTTCCAAAAGCTTTTCGAGGAGCAGTTCGGGCTGGCGCGGAAACTCAGACAAGTTTGGAGCAAATGAGATGGCACAGGTATGTGATGTTTGCGGCAAGGGACCGCAGTTCGGCAACAACATTTCGCACGCGCACAACGTAACCAAGCGGCGCTGGAACGTAAATCTGCAGGCAGTGAAGGCGCTGGTAAACGGCAATCCCAAGCGCATCCGCGTGTGCGCCAGTTGCATCAAGAGCGGCAAAGTTTCAAAGGCCTAGGCAGAATTTTCAGTATCGGCTCTTTTGCCGAGAAGAATTGAAGCAGAGTCGGCCCAACAACCCCGTCCCCTTGGACGGGGTTTTGTTGTGCCTGAATTTCGCGTTAATGCGTCGCCGGTTTTGGAGCGGTGTCTGACCCCGCCAGAGGATTGTCCCAGGGAAATGCGGCTGGATCGAGTCCTTGCGGCGACCAGCGATCGACGACTGCCTTGGCAAGCTTGCCGAGGGTTTGCTCGGCCTCGTTATCGCCGGTCCAGCGCTGGTCGGCGTTTTCCCACGTGAAGGCGGCGATCACGATTGGCCCTGTCTTCGATGAGATCAGCGCGACATCGTTGCGAACCTGGTTGAGCGCGCCGGTTTTGTTGCCGATGGCGGATCCGGCCTCGCTGGTGTCCAACGTCTCAAGATAGCGCGGCAGACTGTTGCGGTCCTGCTGATTGCGCAGCATGCCGAGGATGGCGCCGCAGATTTTTCCATCGACCGGAAGCGGGGCGGCATTGTCGAAGGCAAGATGGCACGTGGCGAACCGCTCCATGATCGTGGCCATTTGGCGTGCCGTCGTTTTACCCAAGCCGAATTTAGGTTGGTCTGCTGGCATGGGGTCGGTCGCGGGAACGTAGACCTTTTTGTAAAGCACGGTCTGGTGCAGGCCGGCGGCGTGCAGCGTGGCATTGATGTGCGCCAGTCCGAGGCGGTCGATGGCCATGTTGGTGGCAGTGTTGTCGCTGAGGATGACCATCAGTGTGAGGGTGTCGCCGAGGGTAAGGGCGATGGGCGGTGTCAGTTCGCCAAGCACGCCGGAGCCTTCCACCTGGTTGGCTTTCGTCAGGACGATGCGTTCGTCGAGTGTGGCGTGGCCGGCGCGGATCTGTTCGGCGGCATCGAGAAGAATGCCCATCTTGATGACCGAAGCGGTTTGAACGGGCTCGTCGGGCAGCAGCGATGCGGTCTGGCCGGTGCGGAGATTGTGCGCGTAGAGCGCGACCCGGCCGTGATGAGCGGCGGCGATGGTCTTGATCTGCGCGTCAAGCTGGGCGTCTTGCTGGGCTGAACCCGAATGTGTACAGGCAAGCCCGAGGATCAAAATGGCGGAGGCGATTCTGCGCCTGGAAAGACTCATGCGCTACAGGGTAACGCACTCGATCGAAGCTTCAATGTGTTTCGCTGAAAGGCCGAAGCCCGGGTGGGTTCAACCATTGTACAGTCGGGCGGCTCACAATGACTCAACGTCCGAGATGCTTGTCCAGGAACGCGGTGATCTCTCCGAAGGCCTCTTTGGTCTCTGGCACGCGATCATCGAACTGGTACTGGGCGTGCGACATTCCTTCGAAGACTTCGAGCTGGGCGTCTACGCCGGCTTCGCGAAGCTTGCGGTGCACACGCACCGTATTGCTCAGCAGCAGATCGCGAGTTCCGGTGGTGAGGATGACGGGCGGAAAGCCATGCATATCTCCATAAACGGGTGAAAGCAGGGGATCGCTGAGGTCGTGACCGTGGGCGTAGACCACTGTGGCCGCGTCGCAGAATCCGTTGCGTGAGACCAGCACGTTGTCGACCAGTTCGTTGGTGTAGAAGCTGTCGCCGGTCTTGGTGACGTCGGACATTGGAGTGCCCGGTGCGATTGCGCCAGGAAGCGGAAGTCCCAACTGCTTGGCCCGCAGCATCATCTCGAGCACCAGGGCGCCGCCGGCTGAGGTGCCAAAGACTGCGGTGTTCTTGGGATCGGAAGTCTTGATCACGGACCTGTACACCGTCATGGCATCGTCGAGCGCGGCGGGGAAGTACCCCTCGGGCGGCATCCGATAATCAACCGAAATCACCTTGAAGTGCCCGATACCTGCCATCAGGATGGCCTCGCCGGTGCCCGACTCACCGGGGAAGAGAACGTAACACCCGCCATGAACGTGGATGAGGAGTTTGTCGCGGTGCTGGGGCGGAATCACATCGGGTGTTACGACGAACACGCGCACGCCGTCGATGGTTGCGGGCTTCACGGTGACGTGGAGACGTTCTCGCATGGCGGGAAGAGTCTCAAGGACCTTGGCAGCCTGGGCAGTGGCGGCCGCTCGCCACTCTTCACCGGTCTTCCAAAGCGTGTCCCAATCGGGCTTGCGCGGCGCCGCGATGATTTTCTGGAGTCCCGGACTGACATCGGTGGGCACGGGCAGGGTTTTCGCGGGTACCTGCAGAGGTGGGAGGCCGGCATCGCCGGATTGGGCGGCGATTCCCGGAACGGTTAACGCGGTACAGGCGACCAGAACAAGCGGGACAATGCGCATCGGAGAATTCCTTCCGTTTCCCGATTCGATGTTCCATCCGCTGAAGTGTTGCGCGATGGCTTTGCGGGCGTATGGCTGGACTCTGGTCTCCCTGAAGCGGGCGTGGCCCACAAAACACCGGCCACGCCGGTTCGCTAAGCGGGGTCGCCTTCGCGTGTGAAGGTGAGCGAGGCGGAGTTGATGCAATAGCGGAGGCCGGTGGGCCGTGGGCCGTCGGGGAAGACGTGTCCGAGGTGACCGCCGCATTGGGCACAGGTGACTTCGACGCGGCGCATGCCAAGGGCATTATCTTCGTGCTCTACCACCGCCTTCGAGTCGGCGGGAATGACAAAGCTGGGCCAGCCGCAGCCGGAATCGAATTTTGCCCCGGAGAGAAACAGCAGTGCTCCGCAGCCGGCGCAGTGATAGTTGCCGGTTTCGTGGTTCTCAGTAAGGGCGCCGGTATAGGGGCGCTCCGTGCCCTTTTCGCGCAGAACGTGGTACTGCTGCGGCGTGAGCTTCTCGCGCCATTCTGCGTCGCTGTGCGTGACGTTTGCGGGCGTGCCGGACTCTTTGGGTGTGGTGCTCATGAAACCTCCAATGGGGAGTTATTGGATGCTGCAGCCGGACAATCTGATGCGTCGATACGCCGATGCCTCAGTCGCCGACTTCAGCGATCAACTCGATCTCAACCAGAGCGTCCTTGGGGAGACGCGCGGCCTCAACAGTGGTGCGGGCCGGGGCGATAACGCCTTGCGGCGCGAGGTACTCGGCGTACACCGCGTTCATGGCGGCAAAGTCGTTCATGTCTTTGAGGTAGACATTGGCCTTCACGACGCGGTCGAGAGTGGTCCCCGCGGCATCGAGAACGGCTTTCAGGTTCTCGAGTGTGCGCCGGGTCTGTTCGCTGATTCCGCCGGAGATAAGCTGCTGGGTAGAAGGGTCAAGAGCGGCCTGGCCGGCAGTAAAGACGAGGTTGCCGCAGCGTATGCCCTGCGAGTAAGGTCCAACCGCCTTGGGCGCGGACGAAGTGGAAATCACCGTTTTGCTCATGGAGCGATTTTAGCGGGTGAGGTCCCCTGGGGTCTCGTCTATACAGCCGGCGCGGCCCCTCAGGAGAGCAGATACGGAAAGGGCTACTTCCAGGTTGCCAGCAGTCCACCGACGATGAACAGGCCTACCAGCCAATAGCCGCTGGTGATGACAAACAGCTTGAAGGGCCTTTTCTCATACAGTCCCTGGGGCAGATTTGGCGCAGCAAAGAATGCCATCCAGACCAGAACGCCGATGACGGAGCCGTTGCCGAAGCCCGTGGCGTTGGACCACATGATGATGGTCGAAAGGATGAATGACATCACCAGGTCGCCGATGAACGACGCGGTCATGCCAAGTAACATGCCGCTGCGCTTCCCAGGCTCTATCTTGATGCCCAGCAATGCCATCCAGGGCTTGGCAAACAGCGCCGGCGAGAACCAGATTGCGCCCAGAACCCACAGGATGACCGCGGAAACCAGGATCGCAAGGTTATTCAAAGAGTGGAACTGGAGCATTGACATTCTTCCTCCGCACGCGCAGTGGCACTGCAGTTCAATACACAATCAGTTAGGTTTGTGATTGCGCATAAACTGTGGCCCCGCCAGGAAGGGCTGTCAAGGATAAACCCGTGCGGGAATAGAGGTTAGTAACCCATCCGGTTAAGTCTGTCGGTATCAGACCGGAGTTTTCACGCCCTTTTTCAGCATCGCAACGGCTTTGATCGTCCGGGCTTGGCGCGTCTCTTCCCGCTTTGCCTCGGCGATCCAGCGGCAATACTCCTTGCGGTGCGTGTAGCTCAGTTTTTCAAAATCGGCGAGCACGCCTTCCTTCTTCATCAGCTTTGATAATTCGGGCGGTACCTCGACGGTGCGTACGGACTCATCGCGACTGAGAACTACCGCAACGGTGGCACCAGGCCTCTTACCGATCTGCTCCAGGATGCTCTTCACGACGGGTAGCATGTGCTGAGGCGGTCCGTACTTCACCAGCGCACCCGCATAGGGCACACCATCGAACGCCGCTTGCACACGGATCTGGCCACCCGTGCCGAACTCTTCCTGCGTATCGAAGGGGAAAAAGATGAATCCATGACCGTGATCTGTCGGTTCGATCTTCGCCGTGAATTTGTATTCCTTCATGCGATCACCCTCGGCGATCGATGGCCGATTTGTCAACGTTTGGGAGCTGGCGGAGGAGGCATTCCATTGGGTAATTGCGATCTTGGCTTATCCATCCAAGGTTCCAATCGCGTGATTGCAGCTATCTCACCACTGAAAAGCCCCATGTGACCATGCCCGCCAGCCCGAAATGTGCCGGTACAGATTGCATATCTGCGGTTCACGGCATCCATCTGTTTCTTCGTCATGTCCTGCGGAACGTCAATCCAAAGACCATTCTTGCTAAGGCCATATTCAAAATCTTCTTGATGAAGGTAAACGGCGTCGCCTTCAAATTCCAGCCGGACAAATCCAATGATTCGAATCCGTTTGTTGTCGTAGGTTTGCGGGTTAGCTATCAGCTGAATCAGGCTGACGTCTTCCACACCGTTGTCCGGACCGCCTTGTGGGTAGTAGCCCGCCGTCTGGGCATTCAACGAACTCCCTGTAAGAAAGAGTAGCGCCAAGAATGAAGACAGGAATAGACGCAGCATACCCTCGCATCTCGCTTTCACCAACGAATGAGAATAGGGTAGTTTGCCGACAAGGCACAACGATTAAACAACGCACGGATGCAGCTTGGACGAAGAGCCGGGGTCTTTGCGACCCCAGCTCTGCGAATCCGCTCAGACCAGCTTGGCGTCGAGCGTGAGCTCAGTGTTGTTGGCGAAAAGCTTCGAGATGGGGCAGCCGGCCTTGGCGTCGGCGGCAGCCTTGTCGAAGACTTCCTTCGAGGCGCCGGGAACGCTGGCAGTGGTAGTGAGAGCGATCTTGGTGACGGCGAATCCGCCTTCGACCTTGGCCAGGGTTACGGCGGCATGGGTTTCAATCTTGGACGGGGTCAGGCCTGCTCCGCCGAGTTGCGCGCCCAGAGCCATGGAGAAGCAGCTCGCGTGCGCCGCAGCGATCAGCTCTTCGGGAGTGGTGCCGCTGGTTGCGCCTTCGAAGCGGGTGGCAAACGAATAGTTCGCGTCCTTGAGCACTCCGGTTGCCGTGGAGATGGTGCCCTTGCCTTCCTTCAATGAACCTGTCCAAACCGCACTTGCCTTGCTTGCCATAGATATTCTCCTTTGGGGATGTCGGATCGATTGATCTCTGTTCTGGGAATGCGCCGCCTGAGGAAAACCATGACGGCGTTACGGTTTTGATTCGTCGGGCGCCCGTCGTGTTGCGACGTGATCTGGGCCCACCTCTCTATGCTAAGGCATCTCCCCTGATTCCGTGGATTCGACACCATCTCGCATGCTTGACGCTCCCTGTTGATCGCGCCAACTCAACCGCATCAATTTTCCGTGCGCGATCATGAAAAATGCGTTAATCTCTCACCCATGCTCCCCAACAGACCTAACATTTTTGATACTGAATTTGCGTCGAATTTCTCACAAAGCGGTGTGGTTTGCTCCGCTGATAACGAGAGCGCCGAGGAGCCGCCGGTCGAGCACCATTGCCAGATTTGCCCGACGTGCTCTCACCGGCTGACGGGACACAAGTGCAAGCTGGTATGCACGCACTGCGGATATTACCTGAGCTGCGCGGACTACTACTGAGAGGCAGGGAACAGGGATTAGGAACAGGGAGTACCGAACGGCCGATTGCGCGATTTAGAGCGCGCTACTGCAAAGAAAGTCGGAATCGCCACCTTATCGGTATTTGACTGTTACTCCCTATTCCCTGTTCCTTCCCTATTCCCTACTCTTTTCGCTTGTTTTGCGGGCGGGCTCGAATTCGTCTCCTGCCTGCCACCCAACCGACTTTGCCTGTTCGCTCGCCAGCCAACCGAGCACAAAGCCGAACCGCGCCATCTTGGCGTTGCCGCGGAAGTCCCAGTCAGCGTGGTACTCGTCGGAGGGCTGGTGGTAGTGGTGCGCCTCGAAGTCGGCGGACTGCGCACGCCCCCAGGCCTCATCGTGCCCCTCGAAGAGATCCCCCAGGTCAACGGAGAAGGCGGGGATTCCGGCACGCGCAAGCGAGAAGTGATCGGAGCGGTAATAATGTCCCGCCGAGGGATCGGAATCGGGCAGCAGCTTCAGATCGAAGTCCTTCGCGACCGTCTGGATCGTTGGCCAGAAGTCGATGCGCTCTGCGCCGCCGAGGTTTGCTGAGAGCGGTACGCCGATGGGCAGCAGCATGTCGTAGTTGAGATCGAGCGAGATGTCGCGCGCCGGCACCGGCGGATGCTCGCCGAAATATTGCGAACCCAGCAGCCCCTGCTCCTCCGCCGTGACGGCTGCGAAGTACATGGCATGCGGCGGGCGCTCACTGGATTGCGCGAAGGCACGCGCCATTTCAAGCAGGATGCCGCAGCCTGTGCCGTTGTCGGCGGCGCCGTTGTAAATACCGTCGCCCTTCGCATCGGGATCGATACCCAGATGATCGTAATGCGCGGTATAGAGAACAGCGTTTTCAGGACCTGAAGTAGAGCCTGGTACACGGGCGACGACGTTTGTAGAAACGTATTTGCGCACGCGGCTCTCGACGTGAGCCTGAAGACGGACATTCAGTTCCTGCGCGTGGAAGCCGCGCTTGCCGGCCCGCTCGATCGCCTGGTCGAGATCGCCGAGGCCCGCCAGTGTGAAGAGATGCTGCGCGACATCGTGCTGGATCCACGCGGCTGCGCGCAAGGTATTCAATGGATCTCCGGCCAGGTAGCTTTTCTCGATGGCCTGCGAGTTCTGCACCACCTGCCATCCGTAACTGGCCAGATCTGTCCGGTGGATGATGAGCACGCCCAGCGCGCCGCGCCGCGATGCTTCTTCGTACTTGTAGGTCCAGCGGCCGTAATAGGTCATGGTCTTGCCCTTGAAGAATTTCTCGTCTTCCGAGGGCGGCTCGTTGACGATCACGAGGGCGATCTTGCCTTTGAGATCCACGCCAGCATAGTCGTCCCAGTTGTACTCGGGCGCGTGAATGCCGTAGCCGACGAAGACAATAGGGGCATTGATCTCCGCAGTGGGCTGGCCGGTTTCGTCTTTAGAGACAATCTGGCTGCCGTAGGTGAGATTGATCGGCTGGCCGCTGGCCGGGACGAATGCAAACTTGGTTTTGTCTTCGATAGTATGCACGGCGATCAGCGGCACTTTCTGGAAGTACGTGCCGTTGTCGCCGGCGGGCTCGAGGCCGCTCAGCGCGAATTGCGTGCCGATGTATTCGGCGGCAAGCTCTGCGCCGCGCGTGCCGGGCCCGCGGCCTTCCAGCAGATCGAGAGACAGGAAGCGCACGTGAGCCCGAATCTTTTCGGGATCAATGGCGGCGGCCGCAGCACGCGCCGCTGAGGGCAGGCCAGCGATGGACGGTACAGCATCAGTGCTTGAAGCAGGTTGTTGCGCAACTGCGACGCAGGGCAATGAAAGGCTGACAGCCAAAGTACCAATAAGCTTTATCCGTTGCATGGACTCTCCAATGGAGGTGCGAAATCGCGTACACAGCCTGCAGGCACTCAACAAACGCGAAGAGTCAGACTAATTCCCTGATCGGCTGAGGAGCAAACGTCGCGGGCTTACCCCGGGCCGCGATTTGCAAAAGACCGGCGCGTGTAAGCACCTTGCGGGCGAGTCCGGTGAGCGCCATGGCCGATGCTTCGGCGAGCGGGATCCAGCGCTGCCGCACGGAGTTCATAGCGATTGCAGAGACGTCATGCGGCGTCAATGCGTGGACTCGCACCGTGTAGTTGACCTGCATGATGGCGTGGCGAACGGTCATTGTTTCTTTGAGAGAAACAGCAATTTCGGCAAGCGTAGGCAACTCCCACATGCCGGGCATTACGGTATTGGTCGCGGCGCGCTGTTCGAGGAGAACTTCCGTGCCGGCTTTGCTTTCGCGGACCACGAGCGCGCACGCAATCTCCCGGTTTGTCATCGGTGCGCGTTTTGGAGTTTTGTGCTCGCCCAACGTTCGACATTCACCGGCCCAGGGGCAAACGAGACACTGCGGATTGCGCGGCGTGCAGACGGTGGCGCCAAGTTCCATGATGGCCTGGTTGAAGTCGCCTGGCCGCCGCGGATCGACGAGTGCTGAAGCGAACTCTTCGACTTTGCGCCGGACTGCAGCCTCGCCGACTGCATCGTGCGATTCCCATCCGCGAATGCGACTGAGAACGCGTTCGACATTGCCGTCGACAACGGCCACTGCCTCCCCATGCGCGATGCTGGCGATGGCTGCGGCAGTGTAGGAGCCGATGCCCGACAGTTTGCGGAGATCCGCCGACGTAGCAGGCATTTTCGCGGCATGCTCGGCCACAACGGTTTGCGCAGCTTTGTGCAGCATGCGGGCGCGGCGATAGTAGCCAAGGCCGCTCCAGAGAGCGAGGACATCCTGTTCGTCCGCCTTTGCCAGTTCTTGTACCGTCGGGAAGCGTTGGAGAAACGCCTTCCAGCGTTCGATGACCACGGCGACGCGAGTCTGCTGGAGCATGATTTCGGAGATCCAGATAGCGTAGGGATCCTGCGTATGGCGCCATGGCAGGTCGCGCTTGCTGCGCTCATACCAACCCAGCAGTTCGCAGCGCATCCGGGCGACTGTGTCGGGGCTGGGAAGGCGGGGCATGGGGCCAGATTACGGCATTCGGGCCCACCTGCATATGCCCGGATTTTGAGTGTGTTCCGCGTCTCACGATGATATTTAACCCTGTGATAGCCTCATAAAGAGAGGCTCTGCACATGTCTACAGGAATCGCACCGGGCACCCGGGTTTATATGGATGCCAACGCCACCACTCCCCTGCTACCGGAGGTGGTCGACGCGATGCGGCCCTATTGGATTGAGCAATTTGGCAACGCTTCATCGATCCATCTCGATGGCCAGCAGGCACGTACGGGGCTGGATCGGGCGCGCGAAACGCTGGCGGAATTCTTCAATTGCCACGACGCCGAAGTGGTGTTCAACTCTGGAGGCACGGAGGGCGACAATACCGCCCTGTTCGGACTGCTCCATCCCGGCGATCACCTGATCACCACCTCGATTGAGCACTCAGCTATCCTGCAGGCAGCGAACAAGTTAGCCAACTACGGGGTGCAGACAACATTTGTGGCTCCGCAGTCCAGCGGACTCATCGATCCGACCGATATTCTCCGCGCAATCCGGCCAGAAACCCGGCTGATCAGCGTGATGCTGGCCAATAACGAGACCGGAGTGCTGCAGCCGGTGGCCGAAATCGGCAAGATTGCGGCCGATACGGGCGTTTTCTTCCATATTGACGCGGTTCAGGGCGCTGGAAAGATCAAGTTTGACGTGCGCCAGTTTGGCTGCCATCTTCTCTCGATCAGCGGCCATAAAGTCCATGGGCCCAAAGGCGTAGGTGCGATGTTTGTGCGCCGGGGAACACCCGTGGAGTCGTTGATTGTGGGCGGAAGCCATGAGCGCCGCCGCCGCGCAGGCACCGAGAATGTTCCCGGAATCGTGGGGCTGGCGAAGGCCGTGGAACTGGCCATGCACAGCATTGAAGACGGGACGATCACGCGGCTGGCTGGCCTGCGCGACAAGCTGGAAGCCGGGATTCTGGCCCTGCCGGGAACCGGGTTGAACGGTGCGATGCCGGATGGAAAACCTGCTCCGCGCGCCGCCAACACCACGAACATCTGGTTCGACAATCTTGAAGGCGAAGCGCTGGTGATCTCGCTGGATCTGAAGGGGATTGCCGTTTCGGGCGGGTCTGCGTGCCATTCCGGCGCTACGGAGCCGAGCCATGTGCTCATGGCTATGGGGCTTGATAAAGCCCGGGCAAGAGCGAGTTTGCGTTTCAGCCTGCTGAAGACCGTCACCGAGACGCAGATCGATCGCGTGCTCAAGGTTGTGCCGGAAGCTGTCCAGCAACTGCGGGCATTGTCGCCTGTAGCAGCTGGCACCCTGGGCTGAAAGCCAAATAGAACATGCGCAACATCCGCTGGAACCTCCAGCCCCCGCTCCTATAGCGGGTCCGCGGTTCCCGTGTCCGGAAGCCATCGCTGCCGTTTCCACCTCCCTCCGAGGCCAGAAACGACGACGCCAACTGCGGGACCGCTCTAACTTGCTGACCTGCCAACGGCGCGCAGCGTCGCTAACCCGCTAAGCCAACCTTTTGACATGTCTAATCCCGATTCCCTGTATGTTTTCCTTCTTTCGCTCCCTTACAAAGACGGAACACAAATTGCTAGTACCTACCCAGTAGATTGATTGGAGTTCGGTCAGGTTTGGTTCTGGACGAAGGGAGTGAAACTTATGTCTCAAGCCTATACATTACAGTTCCTACATCGCATAAATGCTGACGGCACAATGGATTCCATCTGCCGCGAGTGCTTCATCACCGTTGCAACTGCAAGATCGAGTCCTGCTCTGGCAAGCGAGGAACAGAAGCACCATTGCGACCCCTCGCTCCTGGAACGGTATAAAAAGGTTCGAACGTATAAAAATTTCCCAATTGCAATTTCCCAATTCCCCTCAGTTGGCATGAAAGGAAGGTTAACGGGATCAACCCCGGAATGGAGTGCACCCCCAAAGTGAGACAGTTAGAATTTTGACAGTTTGCAGGGAAGGGAGAACTGCAAATGGGTCAGAAGT
>Ga0209004_1000110_pt1 | contig 21857 bp, 13 predicted proteins | sample TexAe_RefH0_M1_FD_187948 | JGI IMG/M metagenome (GOLD analysis project Ga0209004, IMG submission 187948) | Forest soil microbial communities from Davy Crockett National Forest, Groveton, Texas, USA - Texas A ecozone_RefH0_M1 (SPAdes) (version 2) | ecosystem: Environmental > Terrestrial > Soil >... | reverse complement strand
CCTGCCTGTCGCTGATGACATAGGCGAACGGCGGCTCTTTGCTGAAGTGCTGAATGTTGTCGCGGGCCGCCTGGTAGCGGTTGTAGAGCAGCGTCTCGCGATTCTTCGCAGCCAGGTCCAGCACCGACATGGAACCACCCACCATGTAATCGACAGCGTCTTTCAGGCGCCACCAGCCGCCTTCCCACGGAGTGGAGTACATGCTCAGCGCGCGCAAATCCTGAAAGTCCTTGGGGAAGTCGCGCACCGTGTAGAAGTGCGGCGTTGCGTAGTCGTAGAGCGCCGTCTCGGTAAAGAACGAGATCTCGTTGCGGAAGACGTGCGCCCAATCCGTGAATCCGGCGTACCAGTTATCGAAGCGCGATTCAGAGATGGCGCCGGGCATATTGTGCGCGTTGAGATAAGCGGTCATGTTCGCGCCCGTAAGATTGAGCCAGCTGCGAACAAGGGGACTGATGTTGCTCGAGATCGGATCAGAGAAGGGCGGAATCCAGATGCGCGCGGGAAAGGGCGCTGTCTGGTGCTGGCAGTAAAAGATCACCGGGCTGTATTCCAGCTGCGTCTTTACCACCACCTGTTCTTCTTTCATGTTCATCATGTAGCCATCGCGATTGTTATCATGGCCCACATAGTCCTGATAGAGATAAGGCATGGGGCTGACTTCGTACTTTGTGCCTACATTCTGCCGGTACCAGTGCACCACCATGTCTTGCCCGTCGGGATTGAGCGTGGGCCACAGCACGAGGATGACCTGGTCGAGAATCGCGTCGATCTGCGGATCGTTTTGTGCGGAGAGGAGTTTGTAGGCCAGCACCATGGTGTGCTGCGGGCCTGCGACTTCATCGGCATGCAGGCCGCCATCAATGTGCACAATGACCTTCGACGTGCGCGCCAGTTCCTTTGCCTGGTCATCGTTCAGATTGGTGGCGTGGGCGAGTCGTCCGGCAATCATCTTGGTCTCGTCCAGCTTGGCCAGGTTTTGTGACGACGAGATGACGGCGATCTCAATGTCCTTGCCTTCGGTCGTTTTGCCCACGGCGAACATTCTGATGCGATCAGAGGCCGCGGCCAGTGCGTGGAAGTAGCGAACCGTGTCTTCGTAGTCGGCGAGGTAGAAGTCGTCGCCGGGATTGTGTCCTAAAACGGAAATCGGCGTTGGCACCTCGGCGTGCGCAGCGACGCAAGGGACAAGGGCAAAACAGCCGGCAGCGATGCACACGAAACACAACCACAGGCTCAGCTTGGACGAAGGCATTAACTCTCCTTTTGCAATTGAGACACACAACCATGGTGCGAAGAGGATGGGGACGAACACGCCTCGCAACCAGGAGGCACCTGCTTCTGACTGTCTTGCGTGCTTCCAAGAGTAACGCACTGCATGGGCTGCTCAATAGGAAGATTTCCAATGTTCCTTGCGGAAATCTCTCAGTGAATACCGCTACGAGACGCAAAAGGTAAGATGAATTTCATCGCAATCATCATCGTCAGCCAAGTCGAGCGCGACGCGGGCACCCGCGGCAATCAGTTACAGTCCGGCTATTAGCACGTTCGCACCGGAGTGAGCCGAAAACTGCTCGTAAATGGACAATTACCTAGGTTCATCGGCTGATCAGAACGAAAGCGCCCCAATAATAAGCAAGGTCGCGCCCGTAGCGTTTGCGGACGACGTCGCGCTCCTGAAGTTGCGCCTGGCGCAGCGCTTCGGGTTTGTCGAGGCCACTGAGCCACTTTGCATAGAAGAGGGACATGAGCTCCTGGGTTTCCTGATCGGGAACTGACCACATGCTCATCAAGACGGCGTCGGCGCCAGCTTCCTGGAGCGCGCGGCGCAGGCCGAAGACGCCCTCACTGTTTCCCTGTTCGCCCAGGCCGGTTTCGCATGCGCTGAGCACGACCAGCTCCGTCCCCTGAAGGTTGAGCTGGCCGGCTTCGTAAGCCGTAAGCACGCCGTTGTCGCCGTCGGTCGGTGCTGCGCCGGAACGAGTGCGATTGGCGCCGGCAAAGAACAATCCGGAATGGAGCATAGGATCGTCGCTCGCGCCGCGGAGACGAACCACGGCCCCGGATTTGTTGGGCGCAGGATGATCTTCGAGGAAGAAGCCGTGTGTGGCGATGTGCACTACGCGCGGCCCGCGAACGCTCTGGATGGAGTTTTTGAGAGCGCGATCGCCGGTATAGAGCGTGGTTTGCCAGCCGGATTGACGAAGAAGCTTGTCGATCGCGGTAACTTCGGTCTCAGTGCCCGGAAGCGGAGGAAGCGGACCACCCCTGAGATCGATAGATCTCTGTGAGCCGGAAGCTTGGGAGGAAACGGAGACGCTATTTTGCGGCACATGCGGAAGATCGAACTTCGGATTGCCAAGCAGGATGGCCGACTTCACAGTTGCGTTGCTGTGTGAGCTGCAAAGATCGCGCGTGCTGTTGACATAGCGGAGCTGGTATTTCTCGAGAACCATCTTGCCGCTTGAGTCGGAGAGCAGGCCGATGGGAATCTGGTTAAGCACACCATCCGCAGCGACGTAGATGCGGTGGGCGCCACCGAACGCGGGCTCGAGCGGCTTCCAGAACGCATTGTACGCGGCACTTGTGTCGACGGGCGCCGCAACCGCGGAACCGGAAGCACCTTCGGCGGCCTCAGGTTCGGCAGTTAAGCCGCGGGTTTTCGCGACAACGGAACGGAAATTGGTGAGCGGCTGAGCTTCTAGCTGTTTCGCATCGCCAAGCACGACAAGTTGCGGAAACTGCGCTCCCGGCCTGACAACAAGCGCGACGTAGAGACGATTTACGGCAAAAGTCTGGCCGGTGTGCACCTGGAACTTCGTGATTTCGACGGCAGCTTCGCCAGGCTGTAGAGCCTTCTGCACGTCTCGCCAGCTGGCAGCCGAGAGAGTCTTGGCCTGAGAGTACGCTCCGGAGACTTGGGCGAGCGCTTCTTCGGTCTGATTGATCTGCTTGCTGAGTTGGGAGATCTGGGCACGATTGTCAGCGGATGAAGACGAGGAGAGCGCGGCAAACTGGGCTTTTTCGGCGGCGAGCTTATCGAGTGCGGAGAGCGCTCCGCGATTGCCGCTGGCGAGGAGTCTCGCCCGGGTGGAAGCAGAGCTCTCGGCGACAAGGCCTCGTTCGGCGAGCAGCGCGTCGTACATCTTGCCGGCGAGCGCAGGATAGCGGTCGTGATACTTAGTGATGAAGCTGAAGTAAATGGGAAACGTGCCGGGCAGCGTGGCGTAGTAAGCGAGGCGATCCTGCTCGCTCATGGTCCAGGCATTGGCGTTCCACTGCGCCAGGCGACTCGAGATATACCTGTCGAACCACGGCGAGGCACGGTCGGGCTTGTCCCAGCCGAAATAGAAGAGCGCGATGTTCACGTCGACTTCGTCGAGGATAGGATTGTCGAGACTGTAGTGCTGTCGAAGGATCGCGATCATGCGGAGGTAGAGTGGTTCCGCTTCGGCGAAACGCTGCTCCTTCCGGTACACATCGGCTAAGTTGGCGACGTATGTGGAGTACGTCACGCTGTTGGGGCCATCTGACTTCTCGCTGAGATCGATGGCCTTCTGGAACAGGGTTTCAGCGACCGTGTTGTTGCCGGAGTCGGCGACGTCCTGTCCGGCGAGATTGTAGGTAGCCGCGAGTTGGCTGCTGAATGCCGGGCCGGCCTGGGTGTAAATGGCAATGGCGCCGCGCAGAACGTGCCCTGCGGGCTCAAGTTTGCCTTCGTCGATCATCAGGCTGGCGCTGTCGCGCAGCACATTGGCTACATGCGGGTCGGATTGGCCGTAGGCCTGGACGGCCATCGTCAGGGCTTCTCGAAAGTTGCTTTCGGCTTCGCCCCAGCGACCGTGATCCGCGTAAAGGTCAGCAAGGTTGAGCAGCACTGCGCCGGCGTCTTTGCTTTGCGCACCATCAGCGGCCTTAAGGATGGCGAGTGCGCGACGAAAGCAACTGTCGGCGTCGCCCAGGTCGTCAAGACTCTTGTACAGAAGGCCGAGTTCGTCGAGCGAAAGGCCGACCCTGCGATCATTCGGGCCAAACGTGGTTGTGGCAACCTTGAATGCCTGTTGCGCCACGGGAATTGCTTGATTGATCTGCCCCTGCTGGCGGAGTTGTTCGACCTGCTGCGACAACTGCACCCAGCGCTCTTCCTGCGCTGAGGCGAGAGACACTGCAAGGAAAAAAACAGCGAGAACCGCCGGCTTCATGGCGACGCCGGTTGCCGTCACTGGTTGGGTTTGGACCAGGATTTCCATTTCGGCTCTCCGGCTTGCCGGAATTATATCCACTGGAGTCGCGCTCATGGTGGATCTTTCGGGAATCATCCTTCTGGGAAGGAATCGTTGGAGAGAGTTGTTATGTTCTGCTGGCGTTCTTGGAGCGCCAAAATCTGCGAGGTTCCCAAAACTTCTTCTGCTACATACACTCAATTCCGAGACCTAACTCTCCCTGGTAGAAACCCAGCCTGGGTTAATCACGAACAGTATGCGCATTTGGTTCGCCACTGGAGCAACGCGTTCCGTTCTGTCGCGCACTAATTTCGCCCACTTCGTGCATTGACTGAGACGAACCAGCACGTTACGCCATAGTCGGAGCCACTTTGCTATGCTGGCAGAAATGGAAAATCCTGCAATTCACACCAAAGGGCTCACCCGACTCTTCGGCGCGCTTTCGGCGGTGGAGGATGTCACCCTCAGCGTGGCTCCAGGGCAGTTCTTTGGTTTTCTGGGACCGAACGGTGCTGGGAAATCTACGACGATCAAGATGCTCACCGGGTTATTGGAGCCAAGCGCAGGGACCATTGAAATTCTGGGCCAGCGGTTTGGTCCCGAAACCCGAGAATTGAAACGGCAGATCGGCGTTGTGCCGGAGGGGATGGCATTACTGGGACGGTTAACTGCATCCGAGTATCTGCACTTTGTGGGCCGCATGTACGGTCTGGATGCGGCGACGACCAATCAGCGAACGGAGGAACTACTTGAATTCATGCAACTGGCAGGCGAACACCGGAAACTTGTGACGGACTTCTCGCACGGCATGCAGAAGAAGCTGGCAATGGCAGCCGCCGTGATTCATGGGCCCAAGGTGCTATTTCTCGATGAGCCGTTTGAGGGCGTCGACGCGATTGCCGCGGGGATGCTGAAGACTATGCTGACGGGGATGATCAACCACGGGGCGACTATTTTTCTCACCACTCATGTGCTGGAAATTGTGGAGCGGCTGTGCAGTCATGTGGCAATCATCTCGAAAGGACGACTGGTGGCCATTGGATCGCTCGAGGAGTTGAGGGCTGGCGTGGCTAGCGCGCTGCCCGGTCTCGGGCAGGGGCAACGGCTTACGTTGGAGGAGATTTTTCTGGCAATTTTGGGAGCGGACGGTCACCAGGATTCGACGCAGGAACTTTCATGGCTGGCGTAACCAAAGTTGGTGTGAACAGGGCGGGCGGAGGAATGCTGGGCCGGGAAGCCCATACACAGTACGCGGCCATGGCTCGTATGCGTTGGCGGATGTTTTTAAATGGTCTCCGCTCTATTCACGGCTTGCTCGATCTGGGCGCCACTGGGATTGCGTGGTTATTTTATTCGATCTTGGGGCTGGGTTTGGGAACTGGCCTTTGTGCTGTCGCTTACTCGTTAGCATCACACGGATCATGGCAGTATTTGCCAATCCTGTTTTGGGCGATAAGTTTTCTCTGGTTGATGTTCCCGGTGCTGGTGGCCTCATTTCAGGAGCAGTCAGATTTGGGAATTCTGCTGCGTTTTCCTGTGCATTTCGGGTCGTACTTCCTTCTGTATTTGATGTCCGGCTTGATGGAAGCCTCCACGATTGTAGGTCTGCTCTGCTGTTTGGGCGTCTGGCTTGGAATCGTTATAGCGCGTCCGGATTTGCTTTTGTGGACGATGCTTGAACTATCGGTATTCGCGGTCTTCAACATTCTGTTGGTGCGCGCTGTCTTTGCTTGGATGGACCGGTGGCTGGCGCAGCGAAAGACCCGGGAGATTCTGGGCGCAGTATTCATGATTCTCATGGTGAGCCTGCTGGTGATCAATTCGGTGTTGAACCAGAAGCGCTATGAGGGTTCGAAGAGCCACAAGGAAGAGGCAGCGCCCTTACACGAGGCACTGGACAAATATGCGCCGTTGCTGAAGACTGCGAACCTGGTGCAGCAATGGCTGCCGCCTGGGCTGAGTGCTCGCGCGTTGCAGCAGGTCATGGAGCGAAAACCTGCGGCGGGGTTTGCGTCACTGAATATGCTTGGGCTTTGGGTGGTCCTTGCGGGAGGTGCGTTGGCAGGCCGTCTCAAGGCCCAGTATCGGGGACAAAACTTGAATTGGGCTCCGAGACGGGACAAAGCTATCGGACGCGGGAGCGGGTGGACATTGGGCGGCTCTCGTCCCTTTGCCGCAATTGTTGAGAAGGAGTTGCGGAGTCTGTTGCGTACGGTGCCATTACTCTGGGCAATGAGCGTACCTTTGGTGTTCGTGCTCGTCATTGCAGGCGTGTTTCATCGCAGCCCCTCCACTGACGTGAATTCGTTTCCGTATGCGTTTCCTTTGTGCGTGACTTACGCACTCCTTGGATTTACGGGATTGTTTTACAACAATCTGGGTGCTGAAGGAGCCGGGATTCAGTTGTTGTTCCTTTCTCCTACACCGATCAGGACTGTTTTGTTGGCCAAGAATCTGCTCCACTCCATCCTGTTCGCCCTCGTAGGGTTCGCCGCGGGCGTCCTGAGTTGTCTTCGGTTGGGAGTTCCGCCGTTTACAGTGCTGGTCGGTACTGGCGCGTGGCTTGTTTTTGCGTTGCCATGCAATTTGGCCGCGGGAATCGTTTTTTCACTTTCAATGCCGTACCGCATTGATCCAGGCCGAATCACGCGGCCGGCGGGAGCACAGGCGAATACGTTGCCAGCCGTGTTAATTCAGTTGGGAGTGTTCGGAGTCGGGGTGTTGGTCTTTTGGCTCTCCTGGTCTTTGAAGAACCGGTGGTTACCCGTGCCCATATTTTTGGCGTTGGCCGTGGGCGCATTATTTGTCTGGTTGCGTGTGTTGCACTACTCGGATGACAACGCTAACCAACGCAGGGACTCGCTGATAGCGACGCTGATGAAGACCGAGTAGATGTTCCGTCCTGTGGAGAGACGCACTCCGGAGTTGCGAGCGAGGAAGGTACCGGTTGGATCAAGGCGTGTGATTGCATGTGTACTGCAGATTTCTGAACACGCAGGCATACGGGGTCTGGGAAAATATTCCGGGGTGGTCGTCTTCGCAACGCGATCGAGAGTCTCGAAGACGACACATTTATCAGTACAGGTTTCAAGAATGAGAGGAACTTTTGCAGGAGGCGCATGACGCGAAACTTCCGGAATATTGCACTTCCTAAGCATATGTTGACGCGGCCTGAATCTGGGAGTAGATTGACCTCGTACTGAGAGGGGGGCAGTCCAAACGATGCAGCGATACTCTTCTGGCGGTACATCACGTGAGGTGACTGTGGCCTAGGGCTTCGCACCTCGGTCCCCAAGGTCACCCCGGCGGAGAGGATTCAACCGCATGGGACGTGACCAGCATCTTTTCACGTTGCAATGCACTTTCGAGCCGATGCGCAAGGTGGCGATTTTTCTAATGGAGCGACGAGCCTGTCGCCAAAAGAATCCGCTTAGCGGATAGTGCTATCGAGCGATAGTGGCAGAGGGCATAGGTGAAAATGCTCGGGCAATCGCGACAGGACGATAGCCTTAGTTCAAAACATACAGATCACCACGACGGCCTAGGGCAAAATGCCTAGGCCGTCGTTGCTTGGGGAATGCGACACGAGCATGAGCCGTCGAATGTCATCACCCGATCCGTTGCGCCATGCGACATTACAGGTTCGCCTGTAGGGAAGATCTTTTGGCCAAGGGTAATTCCAGATGAGGAAATCGAATCGCGAATCACTTCAAACTCACCCATCTTCATGACGATTTCAATCGCCCGCGATGAGGTGATTAGTGAACGAAGGCAGTTGGACGCGTTGTACAATACCGGCATTCCTGGGTCAGCGAGGTTCACATGCCTATGATGCTCCGGAAAGCTGGACTCAAGCGTTTTGGTGGAATCGCAACTGTGGCGTTGGCGGTATGCGTGTATGCATTGGGTCAGACCAAAGCGGGTGCTATAGACCCGGGCGTGCGCGGTGGCCCGGCGGGTGCCGGCGGACCGCTTCAGGGGCTTACATCGGACGAGACTGCGTTCTTCCAGGATGGGCAGACGCGGTTCGCCGAAATTGAGTCCGTGACCAAAGGCGCGAACAACGGCCTCGGACCTCGCTTCAATTCGAACCAATGCCTTTCTTGCCATTCGCAACCGAATGGAGGCGGATCGAGCCCAGCGCGAAATCCTCAAATTGCGGTCGCCACCTTGAACGGCGCGAAGAACACCTTGCCCTGGTTCATCACACAAAATGGGCCCGTCCGTGAAGCCCGGTTCAAGCGGGGCGCGAATGGAACTACCGACGGCGAAGTGCACGACCTGTTTGTGATCACCGGTCGAACGGACGCCCCCGGTTGCAACATCGCGCAGCCCGACTTCCTTCCCGCTGGAAATCCACTCACGGGCCGGGGCGGAAACCCCAACATTATTTTCCGCATTCCAACTCCTGCCTTCGGCGCGGGGCTGATTGAAGCGATTCCCGACTCAGCCATCCTTGCGAACATGAATGCGAACGCATCGCAAAAATCGGCGCTGGGCATCTCCGGGCACGCGAACGCACACCTGAGCGGAAATGTGAACCTGAGTGCAAACGATGGAACCATCACCCGATTCGGCTGGAAGGCGCAAAACAAATCTCTTCTCATGTTCGCGGGTGAGGCATACAACGTCGAAATGGGGATCTCGAACGAGCTTTTTCCGCAAGAGCGCGACGAAACACCTGGCTGCCTCTTCAACGCCACACCCGAGGACACGTTGAACTTTACGACTACTTCCGCGCCATCACCCACCGTGAACACCGCGGTCATCTCCGACATCGAGGCCTTTGCGAACTTTATGCGGATGCTGGCCCCGCCCGTTCCTGCTCCGGCAACACCGACCACCGAGAAGGGGCGTGCGACATTTGCGAGGATAGGGTGCGTCCACTGTCATAACCCATCGTTTACAACGGGCAAGGCGATTGCGAGCGGCTCCTCCACGGTCCCCAGCGCAGCCTTATCCAATCAGACGGCGAATCTTTTCTCTGACCTGCTTGTTCATCACATGGGCGAAGGTCTTGCCGATGGCATCACCCAAGGCGGCGCGGGTCCCGACGAGTTCCGGACCGCTCCCCTATGGGGCGTCGGACAACGTATTTTCTTTCTCCATGACGGGCGGGCAAACAACCTGGTTGAAGCCATCAGAGCTCACAAGAGCCGTGGCAGCGAAGCAAATAAGGTCATTGAGTATTTCGATAAGCTAAGCACTGAAGACCAGCAGGGAATTATCGATTTTTTGCGATCACTCTAGCAGGGAACTGATGTCAGCACTCTTGCCGATCCATGCGCATTGACGGAATGCTCGGTTCAGAGCCTTCCAGTTTTCGCCCAAAAGCGTCCCAGAATCCCCAAAGACCGACCAATGGATGGATGGGCGGTTATGTGAGCATTTCACCATCCGTGTGCTAGCGAGGTGACGCCAGCGCAGGCTCAAACACAAGAGTCCGAGTCACGGAGATAACACTGATGTCGGAATCGAGCTGCGGGCCTCAATGGCACGCCTCATCGTTGCGCGTTCCGAGCGAATGGTGGCCATTCCAGACATAACCCTATTTCGGCTACTTTCGGTTGACCGGAGACACCGGGCGCGAGGGTCAACAAGGCAAGTTCAAGCATCCGGCCCTCTTCTAACGCGCTCATACACGAAGGCCGCCAGTATCATGAAAGGCCACGTTACTATCACGCTGCAGGCATGCCATTTGCTGTAGTTGAAAGTGGCTTGACTCACCTCAGAGTAGCCCTTCGTACCGTTGTGATATCCCCACACGTAGTACCTACCATCCTCGATTTTGCCCTTCAAGGCATTTCCGCCAAGATAGAAAGTCCCAGTCAAGAACAAGGCAAAGTTCAAAACGCTCACGATCACGCTAGTGAAGAACAGTTTTCGCAGAAACCGGTACAACGCCATGCGCGTGGAGTCATGTCGAACGGGTTGCAGAATATCCCTAGTAGGCTCAATTTTGAGGCTGTTCGACATGGCAGGATTGTATGCGCAATTCATCAGCTAATCATTGAAGAAATCCCACAAACCGCACGGACCTGACTTCACGATCCTGCGGAGATCCGGACGGTTCGTGAGTTATTTGGCAGCTTCAACTTTGGCAACACTTCGCCGCGGGTTGTAGCTGTCATCCCACCGGCTGCGATTATCATCGCTCGACTCGCGTTCCTTCACATCCTGTCTGACCAAGGCCAATTGCACACTTATTGGGACTAATCTCGTCACTAATCCTATAAATAGCTGCATGTGAAAGAGTTGCAAGGATACTTGCGCGGCCATAGCTGAGTCTAGCCGCGCTCATTTTTGGGTTATAGGCCTTCGTCACCGACGGCAAGCTTTCTCCAAATCAGGTGTTGCTCGACCGAACCCTTCGAGGAAGTCGATCGATCCAGCGCGTCCGGGTGCGAATTTTGCTCGCTGCTCAGGTCGCCTGTCTGAAAAGAATTATTTGCCGAGCGCCGCAAACTCGGGTTAATCTTGCGTCTATCTTTTTCTCTCGAGTGCCACGAGCGACTTCCCTTCCGTTGCACGGCGCAAGACAAGCTGGAGGTCCGGGTTATGCGCGCACGAAGCATCGCCGTTCTCGGCCCCGCATATTTTGCCTTTGCTGTTTCCATCGCAACGATTGCTGCACTCGGTGTGCCCCTGCGCGCCCAGCAGGCGCACACCCCGGCTGTTTCTGCCGCGATACTGCCGGCCGAAGTGCAACCGTCTCCGACGGTTTCTGGGATCAAACTGAAAAAGAAGATTCCGGCTAAAACTTCGCCGACCTGCGATTTGGGAACGAGAGCGCGATGATGAGTGTCGCATATGCCCTTTGCCGGATCGCAGAGTTCTTGAGTCAGGATTGCGAATCAATCAAGGAGGCTCCAAAATGACGAAACGCAAAATGATGAGGCTCATCATCGGGTCCGTGTTTGCCCTCTTCGTGCTTGGGTTTCCCCACGCTCTTTTAGGACAGGCGGTAAGCGGCACACTGCTTGGTACGGTGACTGACTCGACAGGGAAAGTAGTCCCCAATGCCCAAGTCACGATTGTTCTCACGGGTCAGAGTGCCAAATATGCAACGGTCACCAATGGGAGCGGAGACTATACCGAACCCGATCTTCCTTCCGGGACGTATGCCATCTCGGTCGTAGCTCCAGGTTTCAAGAAAGAAACCCGCGAGAACATCGCTCTCGCTACAAACACGACGACGCGCGTGGATGTAACCCTGGCCCCGGGCAGCGCGACGGAAACAGTAGAAGTCACGACGGCTCCACCCGAGCTCCAGACCGACCGGGCCGACATCTCAAGCACGCTCGAGCAAAGCCAGATCGGCAGTCTTCCCCTCAGCAGCGGCAACAGCTTTCAGTCCTTGCTGAATACAGTGCCGGGCATGGCCCCCATCGTCTTCAATAACTCGCAGTTCTACAACGCCAACAACGATCTGTCCACGAACTCAAATGGCCAGTCCTCTTACGTCAATCTGTACCAGATCGAAGGCATTGACGACGACCAGCGTACCGGCATTCACATCATCCTCGTTCCACCCGCAGCTGCAATTCAGAACGTGGATATTACCACGAACAACTTCGAAGCGGAATTCGGACGTGCAGTGGGAACTGTAGTCAATGTGACGCTCAAGTCAGGATCCAACTCGTTCCATGGGTCGGCCTTCCAGAACATGGAAAACAACGGCGTCAATGCCCGCAATTACTTCGCGGCCGGACCCAATGGACGACTAGTGTACAACTACACGGGCGGTTCGCTGGGCGGCCCGATTCTCAAAAACAAGCTCTTCTTCTTCGGCGATTTTCTCCGCACCTCGGATCACGAATCCGGCACGACGATCGCGACCATTCCGTTCTATAACGTGACCAACGGCAACCTCAACCTAAGCGAGTACTCCGGCCAGGTTTACGATCCGAATACTGGAGATACGGCAGACTGCGTGGGTAGCACTGCCAACAATGCTTGCGGGACCGGTCGCGTGCCATTCGCCGGCAACCTCATTCCGATGACGAATCCTGGACTCAGCCCAGTTGCCTTAACCGTCCTGCAGAACCTGGACGCTCTCGCCAGAAATTCCAAAACAAATCTCTCGTCGGCTGCGTACATGGCTGGCGCATCGACCAACAATTTTTCGTCGAATCTCCCCTTCAGTAAAGACACCATCAGCTATGACATCAAGTCGGATTACACGATGTCTGCCAAGGACCATTTGAGCGGCCGTTTCAGCCATCAGAACATAACCACCTACCAGGCGCCGCTTTTCGGCGCGTCCCTTGGTGGGCCCGCAAACGGAGGATTTGAAGCGACCGGAATCGCAGCGGCGTACAGCACCGGTTTCAACTACGACCACGTCTTCTCGCCGACTCTGTTTACCGAAGCGCGCGCCGGTCTTGCCCATCTGCGTAACTCTGCGCAGCAGACAGACTATGGAACGAACGACGCGACAACGCTTGGTATCCCTGGCAACGGCCCCAACGGAACAGACCAGACTCCCACGAGCAGCGGGCAAGTCGCATTCGCGCCAAACGTCTTCTCGTCCCCGCTGATCGGGTATTCGGCGTCGCTGCCCTGGCTGCGCGCCGAATCCAATATCGACTTTGCCAACAACTGGACCAAGATTCTCGGCAACCACACTCTGAAAGGGGGCGCCGACATCCGCCGCGTCCGCGACGACCTTCTGCAGGGAAATAACAACGCCGCTGCAGGGCAGTTTTACTTCGAAGAAAACTCGACTTCCGCGCCGGGCGCGACCGTATTCAACGGTAGCGCCACCGGGGAGGCCAACGACATGGCCAGCATTCTGTTCGACGTTCCCTATAAGGTCGGCCAGGACACCAACAGCACCTTCCCCTGCTACCGGCAGACCTGGCTATTCTTCTTTGGCTCCGACAAGTGGCAGGTTGGTCCGAAGCTGACTCTGGATCTTGGCTTGCGTTATGAGCTGTACCCACCGGCCACGCCGCGCAAGGCCGGCGGTTTCGTCAACTACAATCCCACCAACAATTCATTGGTCGTCGCAGGCGAAGACGGCAACCCTTCCAATCTCGGGATGCAAACGGACTACACAAACTTTGCTCCTCGGGTCGGATTGTCTTATCGTGTATCGGAGCAAACCGTTGTTCGCGCCGGATTTGGCATCAGTTATGTGCCGTTTGTTGACAACAGCTACGCCTATAACTACCCGATCAAGACCAGTACCGGCTACACGAACACACCTACCTATGGACCAGCCCTTAACCCCGTCGGCGGTGTTATCAATTTTGTAACCGGCATACCAGCGACCCCGACGGTCACCTTTCCATCAAACGGAGCTCTTGTGGAAAGTGCGGCCAACGGGACCATCGGCCTGTCGAATCTTCTGATTCCCCAGAACTTCAAGAATGCCTCTGTGGACTCGTGGAACCTTGCGCTGGAACAAGCTCTGCCCAAGAACATGTCCTTCCAGATTGCATATGTGGCTAATCACGGCACGCGAATCGACGTTGCGCAGAACATCAACCAGCCCACGATCTACGGCCAGAGCGGTTCGTACGATCCTTTCAAAATTGCCTTTGGAAAAACTGCTTCGGTCACACAATACTTCCTTGGCTTCTCCAGCAACTATGAGTCGCTGCAAGCCCAGCTTACTCGGCGCTATGCCAACGGCCTGGCATTCAACTCCGCATTCACCTGGGGCAAGGCGCAGGGCTACGCGACCACCCCTCAGGACGGAAATGTGCTGTTTTGGAGCGGCAACTTGCGCCGCAACTACAACCTGCTTGACTTCGACCGCAAGAAGAATTTCGAGCAGACCGTAACCTACGAACTGCCGGCGGGGCGCGGTCACAGTCTTTTCAACACGGGCATCGGCGCCTACACTCTGGGCGGGTGGAAGACTTCGGCAACCATCGGGATGCTCTCGGGCCTTCCCTTTACCATTTCAACAACCAGCGCGACCCCGGGAACAACCCAGACGGTCAATGAGGTAGGTGGTTACCAGGTCACCCATAGAGTCGCCGGCGGAAAAAACCCTGCGGTTGCCTGGTTCAACCCAGCTTCATTTGCTGCGCCCGCTGCCTGCGTGGCATATTCGGCCAGCAATCCCATTGCATGCGCAATCGGGAATACGCAACGCAACCAGTTCCGTGGCCCCGGATACTTCGCCGACAACGTGTCCCTCTTCAAGAATTTTCCGATCTTCCGCGAGTCCTCGCTTGAGGCCCGCTTCAATGCCTTCGACATGACCAATACTCCGGCATTCGGGCTGCCAAACGCTACTCTTGGATCAAACCTTGGCAAGATCACCAGCACTCTTGGCAGCGGCGTGGGCAATGTCAACGGCGTTGGTAGTTCTCGTGTGCTCGAGGCGTCGGTGAAGATAAGCTTCTGAGCATAACCAGAGCACAGTGCCAACACCCGGCGGCTCTTTCTGCCGCCGGGTGTTGGCAACGGAATTGTCATTGGCCGGTCGCTTACAGGATCGGCAAGGATCGCCTTTTAGAAGTTGAGTTGCTTTGCAATCGTGCCAGCCATCTTGCGAGGGATATCTGGCCTTTCCCCGTGAAGCGGGTCTGTGAGTACCAGACTGGCTTGTGCAGACCCAGCGATCGTCAATAACGCTTCATCAGCAAGGGGGGACCAATTCCACAAAACACCCGCCATCTTCGATGATTGCCCCGCGAAATCCCGGAAATGTTGGCTACGTATGCGTTTCCGAGAACTTATCGATCCGCGTGTGAGTGCAGCGCCTTGGATGAGTGGATTGGTCTGAAATCGACGATAGGGGCTGACAAGAGGCGTGCGATCCTCCGGCCAAGCGAATTGATTTATCAGTACGTTGGTGGCAAGCCCATCTTCTGGATGACGGAGCGATAGCGCGGGTCGGCATGGAGAAAGTCGAAAGCGGGGTCCGATTCAGCCATGAATCGCAAGTGTGGATCGCGTTCATTTGCACCTCGCTCCAGCAAGGCAACGGTTTCATCGTGGTCCCCGAGCCTCCCGTGAAGGTCTGCAAGCACGAAGGTAGAAACTCTCCCGGTCCGCGCCTTCTTTTCAACTGCTGCCAGCAGGCAACGAACCACGGCAGCGTATCCGCCGGCCTCGAATGCGCGGCGCACAGCGGCCGACCGGGGAGGATCTCCTTCAGCTGAAATCTGGCGGGCGAGCATTTCAACGGCCTCTTTATCCTTACCTATCCAGTGATAGCTATCAGCCAGATCTTCGAGAATATCGGGAGATACCGGAAAGTCTTTCAGGCGCATCTCGCCGTCACTGATGGCAGCATCAAATTGGCGGGTGCAGTGGTATATCTCCGCCATCGCCCCCGGATGCCAGATGGGATTGATCGCAGTAGACTGCTTCTGCACTGCGATCGCTTCGTCATAGCGACCCAATGCGCAGAGAACCTTTGCGTGCAGATGGTACGCCTCGGCATCGTGAGGGTCCAATTCCGTGGAGCGGGAAAGCTCCCTGAGCGCTTCGGCGCCGTTCCCCTGGTTGAGAAAAATCATGCCTCCGAAAGTTGCATGAGCTCGGGGGAGACTGTTATCGAGCTCTACCGCCTTGCGGGCTGCAGCTTCAGCCTGCGGCAACGCCTGGAGGGGATCAACTTCACCGCTGAGTGCCACCATTGCGTAATAATCGGCAAGCCCGGTCCAGCCAAGTGCATAATCGGGCTGAATATCGACGGCCTGCTGGTAGTACCTGCCGGCATCTTTATTTCGTAGGACGTCCCAATAGTAGTGGCCACGCAAGTAGGCGTCGTGGGCTTCCGGTTTGATGTAGCGGGCGTTGGCGCGCGACGGCGATGCACTGTTCAAGCGAGCAGCGATGGCGCGGGCAGCAACATCAGGCAGCGCTGCAACATCGTTGGTGTCGCGGTCGTAGCTCTCGGCCCATAGATGGCTGTCCGTGTCCCCGCGGACAAGTTGCAGGGTCATATGCATCTGGTTACTGGAGCGGGAGATCGAGCCTTCGAGGATAGCATCTACGTTGAGGGCACGAGCGATTTCCGGCAGCGACCGGTGAGCCTCTTTGAATTGCATGGCGGAAGTACGGGAAACGATCCGGAGGGTGGAATCCTTGGCGAGCATCGTCGTCAATTCGTCGGTCATGCCGTCGGCGAAGTACTCCTCATTTGGATCGCCGGAAAGATTGTTGAGGGGAAGAACGGCGAGCGAGGCGATCGCAGTGTGAGTGTCCCGACTGAGGAAGCGGGCAGCCAGCGGATGCGGGCCGAGGGTGAGTATAGAAATGATAACGAGCACGGAGGCGCATAGGCCAGTGACCAGCCATGGTCTGTGTTGGGGTTTGGCAGCTGGTGGAATGACGGGCGCCGAGATCTCCGGTGGAGCAGGAGGCAGGTCGACCCGATCCCCAGAAGGTTGAGTTGGCCCGGTGACTTCTGGCTCAACGGCCGTAATGGGTGCGATGAAGCGGTAACCAGAGCCGGAGATTGTCTGGACAAACTGCGGCAGGTCCGAACTGTCCCCAAGAATCTGGCGAATTTTACGGATTGCCGTGTTGATTCCGTGCTCGACATCGACGAAGACTTCCCGCTCCCAGAGGCGCCGGGCAATTTCATCCCGGGTAACAACCTGACCGTGTTTGGTGACCAGGAGGACGAGAAGTTCGAGAGGCTTCCGCTCAAGCTTGAGCCTGCGGCCTTTGCGGCAGAGCTCAAATTTGCCGGAATGGAGGCTGAAGTCGCCGAATTGATAGACGACAAAGGACACCTCTACCTCCGCAGCGTGGCTGAAGTATAGCACTGGTCAAAACCTGGACGGAGGATTCTCTTCCAGCTTCAGCGACTTACGCCTTCAGCTTTCTTCACCTCTGAATTTATCTTCCTGCATTGCTCCCGAAGTCAAATTTGGGTCTTATCGCACTCGAGCCGGCAAATTCCCCGGCAATGGAGGAAGTGATGAGATCAGGATATTGGAAAATCGTGCCGGTGCTTAAGCAAGAGCCAAGAATGAGGCTCTCTACCCTGGGATTTATCTGGGTCCTCCTCTTACTGATTCCGAGATTCGTTCAGGCACAAGACTGGCAAGTTCAAGTCGGCGCCCAGAGCCAGGACAAGGGACGGCAGGTCATCGCTTTTCTGCCGAATGAAGTGTGGATTCATGCCGGCGACTCCATTGCTTTTACGGTCGCAACCGACGAACCTCACACGGTTACATTTCTGACGCCCAACCAGGTGCGACTGCCTTTTTCGGTTGGCTGCCCTGGCACATCACCGAGCGGCAGCGCTGAAGATGGATCGAGCTGTGTGAATAGCGGAACGCTGATCAAGGGTCAAGGGTACTCGGTGACCTTTCCGACAGCAGGAGATTACAAACTCGTCTGCCTGTACCACCAGAACCACACCGCGATGATTCACGTTCTTGATCTCTCTGCAGAACTCCCTCATGACCGGGCGTTCTACAGTGCCGAAGCCGCGGAGATGCAGAAGGATATGCTTTTGTCGGCCGGCCACCTGATGGATCACGACGTGGACGACTCAACGATGGGAGTCACCGCAGGAACCGGCTCGATCCTTGCGACGGGGGGTGGTACCGGGACTTTGTCAGTGGTGCGTTTCATGCATCCGGACAAGATCGTACATGTTGGAGACACGGTGGAGTGGACAAACGACGATCCGATAACACCACATACGATCACCTTCGGGGCCGAGCCGGACAACCCCATGCCGCCTTCTGCGAACGTGACTGTCGATCCAGACGGGGCGCTGCACGCTACCGTGAGTTCGCCAGTGGACAACGTGCACTCGGGCTTCATCGCGGCAGCACCACAGGATCAGATCGGGTTACCGCAACCGCTGCCGGGCATAACTCGCTTCCGCGTGACATTCACGCGGCCGGGCACTTTTGAATACAAGTGCGTGCTGCATGACAACCTGGGAATGCTCGGCAAAGTGATTGTTTTGCCGTGAGCAGATGATGACCCCTGTGAGGAGGCAAAAGCCTAACGAAGCGGAGCGGCTTGAAGCACAGAGAACAGAACTCTGGGACCATTGGAGAGGAAAGCCAGGCGACGCGCGCATCGTCGGTCATAGCGAGCGCCAGATCGAAATCCATTTCCCCGACAAGTGAACTTCGACTGGCTTTGCGGCAGATTGTTCCAAGCGAATCCGGAAATCGAGCGACCAATGTGATTGGTCTCCAAGTTGTCGAGGGAGTGGCGGCAGCACAGAGGGCGGCCGCCGCCACTGTGAAAGCGGTGGCGACCGTAAGCCTGAAGAACGTTACACTTTGTTTGGTCATGGGGCATTCTCCCTAAACACCGGCGTCATAGACTTATAAAAATCTCGACAATCAGTTGGGTGGAAGCGTACGTTGACCCACCCTGTGTTGTGGTCATTGTGAGCTGGTAATAGCTGCTGGTGAATCCCGACCAGGTGGCCGACGGCGCAGCAGTAGTAGCGTTGCTGGTGGTTAGCGAAATCGGCGAACAACCCGTTGCCGAGGTTCCATCACAGGGCGCTGTGCACGCGGAGGTACCGTCGGTGCAAGCTGCGGCGGTGAATGTAGTATTCAGCGTTCCGCTTGCGCCTATTACCAGGCCATTAATGGTCTGAGTTCCGGGGTTGGTGAGCATAACCATCCTCGGTGGCGGCGCGCCATTGTTTACGGTAGTGGTAGTTTGACCACTGAAACCTAAGCCAACGAGATCGTCGATGTACACGCCGGGGCCGAGATTGGTTACGGTAACGGTCACCGGAGTGGCGGTGCGGGATTGCAGGTGTCGTAATCTCCCCAGAAGATTGGCATGGGCGGGAGCAATCCAGCCCCGGTAAGACTGCCGAGGGGATTGAGCGCTATTTGTGCGCGGATTTCGTCGGCAGGAGCGCCGCCGACAATTGCAAGCGAAAGCCAATCGGCGTTGACGAGATCGCCTGCCGTGAATCCTCCTGTGCAGGCGCTAAGTATCCAGGACTTGCCGCTTGGGTCAGATGGATCCGGACCATAGGTACAGGTGGCAGTCGGAGTGCCATCGAGCCCCAGCATGAGCGAGACACTTGGCTTGTCGATCGTTTTTGTAATGTGAAATTCGCAGGGTATTTGTGTGGGGCTTAGATCGTAGGTCTGGGTGACCGGCGCAGAGCCTAACACATTGAGATTGACCGAACCGCCATAGCCCGGAGGTGGCGGCACTCCGTTCGGCGATTGAATGAGCGGTACGGAATGAATACGCAGGTTGTCGAGCATGTATGTGCCCGTCATCTTGCCCGGAGAGCTAACGTCGAACTCAAAAACAAGGTCGCCGTATGTAGCGCCGTTCAAAGCGGACGCAACAGAACTCGGTAATCGCAAAGCTGATGGTGTTGTAAATGCCTTCACGATAGGAGTTGAAGAGAACCTGGGCAAGCGGAACCTTGCTGAGGCCCCTGGAGTTCGATGTCACATAGGGCTGAATCCAGCCTGAGTTTTTCGAGTTTCCCTGTTGGAGCGGAATCAGTACGTCAATCTGCAGAAGCGCCCCAGGGTTACCTATACCGGCGAGCGCTGTCGCCGTTGAAGCAATCGGCTGGGTGACAATTTTCATCAGATTCGGCGGATTCGAAATTGAATAGCCGGCATTCCCCTGCGTTCGGTCCGTCGTTGACTGCGCGACAAACCCCGCTGACGAATTGCCTGAGACGCTCCACGTGCCCAGGGTCTCGAAGCCCATAATTGCGTTCGGATCGAGGATGCTCTGCGATTGTTGTGCATTGTTGCGGGGCGCTTTTGCAATCTAATTTCGATCGAATCCCGCATCCCTGCAATCACCACCAGACGTTCGTCCGCACACCTGGAATTGTGGTTTGCGGGCAGATTGTGGCAAATGGGTAGTTACCCAGTTTTAGGAAACTCCCATCTAGGTGGTAATACACCGGGCACTCGGGAGAGGCGCTTGATTAATCCATTGCGCGCAATGTGTCATATGCTTTTTTCAATGCCGGATCGTTAAGTCCAATCGACCGGGCGTTGCCCGTTTGCTGTTTCAGACACGACCAACTGGATGCTACGCATTTCATCCGCAACTCAAGGACCCGTCTGGAACCTCGGTTGAACTCGCCCAGATAGTGCTCGGAGAAAAATTCGTTCGCCGCTCTCACCGTCCTGATTCTACGCTTCCGCAACTCCTGCGGCGTCGTCCTCGCCAAGCGCAGAAGCTACGTTCTGGACGTCCCCGCGTCCGCGGAGAGTAGGCCCGGAATCATGTTCACTCCTTGTTGCCTGGGAGCACTCCAACCGGGGAACTCTCCTGAACGGCATACATTGCAAGGGTCTTCGCATGGAAGCGCTTAATGGCGACTGGAGGCCTTACAAGCAGGCCCGACCTAGAGACCTGGCGGGAAAGGGCTTAGAACGACTCAGCCGGCGATCCGGCAAGTTCTTGCTATATCACATAGCAAAAATATCGCGGCGCGCAGGGTGTCTTTTTGCCATCAAAATAGGCCGATTCTTCCGATGCAAGCCCAAGGAGTAATGAGCTATTCATTAGCTATTGCGCTCGAGTGCGGTGAGAACCGACCTGAACGCAAAACAATAATCGGCCGCCAAGCGTCTCTTTATCGTTTGCGCTGCCTTATCAAGACGTCTATCGCTAAGGAGCGATCCGTAGCTTATGCAGAGTCTTCCGGGAAACGCAGTCGGCATTGTTCCCGTGCAGGAAAGCAGTTCATTGCGGCCATTTGTGGAATCAGCGTTTCGTTACCGCAGGTTGTGGGTATTGATCGCGCTGGGTGTGATATCAATGACGGCACTGTACACAGAATTGATGCCAAAGCAGTACCTCTCGGAGATGGACATCCTTGTCCAAAACCAGCGAGGTGACTACCAAATAACGCCGCAGAGAACAGCGGGGACTGTGACGGTAAATGGGGTCACCGAAGAGCAGATCAACTCCGAAATCGAACTGTTGCGGAGTCGCAGCATCGCCAATGTTGTTTTGGATCCAAATTGGAGCAACCAATCTGTATCGCGAATGACTCCGGTGCAGTTGAAAGCTCACGATAAAGCAGTGGAGCAATTCAGCAAACACCTCTCCGCTGAAATGATCCGAAAGTCCAACGTCATTCACGTAACCTACATTGCGTCCGATCCCCAAACCGCGAGACAAACGCTAGACCGTTTGCTTACCGCGTTCCTCGCCAAGCAACGGGAGATCGCGCAACCGCCGGGAACATCACAGTTCTTTGCTTCCGAGGCCGCGCGCTACAAGAAAGATCTCGACCAAGCCCAACAGGATCTTGCCGATTATCAGCAGAAACAGGGAATTGTGTCCCTGTCGGATACGGAAGAGGCGGTAGATAGGCAAATCAATCAGGCTCAAACCGATCTGCGTAGCACAGATGCGCAAATCAACGAAGTCTCGCAACGACTCAGCGAGCAGGCGCGTCAACTGAAGGGAATTCCAACCAGGCAGATGACTCTGCAGCGGACTGTCCCTAACGAATACTCCGTCGAGCGACTGAACACAATGCTTGCGGAGTTACAGAACCAGCGCACGTCTCTGCTACAGAAATTCACTCCATCTGATCGCCTCGTCCAGGAGGTAGACAAACAGATTGCCGATACAAACGACGCCTTGAAGCACGCACAGCAGATGACATCACAAGAACACACGTCTGATGTAAATCCTGTTTGGCAGGAAGTTACGGGTTCAATTATCCAC
>Ga0209004_1000109_pt1 | contig 22011 bp, 14 predicted proteins | sample TexAe_RefH0_M1_FD_187948 | JGI IMG/M metagenome (GOLD analysis project Ga0209004, IMG submission 187948) | Forest soil microbial communities from Davy Crockett National Forest, Groveton, Texas, USA - Texas A ecozone_RefH0_M1 (SPAdes) (version 2) | ecosystem: Environmental > Terrestrial > Soil >... | reverse complement strand
TGGGGATGCCGAAGTTCGCTATCTTGGGATCGTCAGGAATCTTCACTGGCATAGTGGGCTCAACCGGGAGTTTCGGATGCTCGAGCCGGAGCAGTTGCGGCGCATTCATCTGCACCTTTGCCACCTGCGGTGCGCGCCCCTTCGACGCTTCAATCGGCTGATGCGCACCTCCTCCTCCTCCTCCTCCTTGTTTTGCGGCTACCGGCAAAATCTTCGGCGGAGGCGGAGCCGGCGCAAACAGCTTGAAGTCCACATGCGTTGTCGTCATCGCCGGCACAATCACCGGCCGCATCTTCATTCCCAGCCAGATCAGGAGAGTGATCGCCCATGCATGAACAATGGCCGAAATGATGCGCGCCTCCGGACCGCGCTGCCTGAGGGCTGTGTCCAGCGTGCCGAACCTCGGCATCGACAAGCCCGCAGCCCCTGCCGCCGAACGTGCGTGTACGAGGTAAAGGGGGTGTGTCTCTTCAGCATCGCGATCGAGCGGGTCGATAGCCAGCGACGAAGAGTTGTAGAAATCTGCCTGGCGAGTTGTACTTTCAAATCTGCTTGAAAACGGCCTTATTTTAGAGCCCGATTTTCGTGTTCTTGGTTCAAAGTCACCCATAATCTATGCCGGTACGATGAGGCTTCCGGCTTCCCCCCTCCTGGTTTGTCGAACCAAAGATTGGCTTCCATCTTTAACCGACCTCACAACTCCGGCTCTTCACTAATTGGCCCGAGGTTAGAAATATTCACCATATGCCCTTGTCGCTACCCGTAATCTTTTGTCCCACCAGCGCCGCTGTCGCAAGCCACGGCAGAAGACTCAAACGCGCGCCGCTTTGCAGTTGGCGCCGCCGAATTACCCGCGCTAATTGCGATCCGTAGAGTCTTGCCGATTGCGGCAAGATCGGAACTCGCAGAAAGTCCTTCGCAAAGTACACTTCATTCCCGCGGAAACGGGCTGCTGCCATTACCCACTGTGGAATGTCCAGGGGAACTCCGCGATATCGTTGCGCGTAATCCGAAACGATCGCAAGATAGGTTGCCACGCCCTCCCAGATCCCGGCCGTTGCTGCTGCCACGTACAAATCGTCGTAATCGATGCTTCCCGTCTCAACCAGCAGCGAACTGTCAACGATGTCGCAAAGGCGGAAATAGAAGTGGCGATACATGCGCTGCAGCGTCGAGATCATCAGCCGATCGGAGGCCGACGGTACTCGAAACAGCAGTTCGCCGATCGAGATGCACCGCGTCCGATCCAACAGAGACGATGCGATCGCGAATTGCTCGCCAGTCTGTCCAAGCCGTCCGACGTGGATCTCTACGAACTCCGGCAATCCCGGAACGATGAAGTTCCACTTGCCGGCAAGCCGATCACCCCAGCTTCGCGACGCAACGCGCGCATCGAATTCCTGCTCCATAAGCCGCATAACATCGTTCGGCTTCGCATTGGTGTAAAGGTCAAGATCGCTGCCCAGGTCAGGCCAATGATCGAGTGATTTGATGACCGCAATGCGCAGTTGATGCCGGCTATATGTGTCGCAGATTCGCGAGAGATACGTGAGCGCCGTATCGATGCGAGCCCGTTCGGCGGAAAGGCAGGCATCGGCCCATGCCGTACGAAGTTCATCTCCTGTCTGAAGCGCTATCTCTCTGAATGCTCCGATCCCGCGCACCAGAACGTGGTTCGTCTCGGCCAGGGCAATTAGGCTGTCGAATTCCGATCGCGACAGCTGGGCGACGTCTCCCATTAGCTCGGCTGAGTGCGTAGCCTCGGCGCCGTCCGCTTCGCGCGGGCGAAGCAGCAGGCTCGACAGAAGATTCAGCGATCGAAGGGCGACCGGTTGCGTGGACATTTGTGTCATCAGTGATTGCTCGTCTACTGCGGTTGAGGCGCTTGCTGCGATTGCGGCGTCGTTGATGGTGATGTTGATGGTTCCGGCGTTTGCGGCTCCGCAGGCTGGTTCGGAACCACACCTGAATCACCGCGAGGAGTCAACTCGACGGGCCCGGTCTGCCGCCGTCTCTGCTGGCTGTAGGCTTCGAGCGCGTCATCCACCTTGCCGTTGCTGTCAGTTGCAACCGCACCAAGGCTTCTGCCTTCTGCAGCAAGTTGGGTTGCAAACCCAACCTGCGCTCCTGCGTCTTCGGCGCGTTGCGCTTTCCCGTAGTAGTACTGCGCCGATTCCAGGTCACCGTCTTTCTCCGCAACATACCCGCGGTTGTTCAACGTAAAGGCGCTGGTCGGATCAAGCGAATAGGCGCGAAGCAAGTCCTCGCGAGCTGAGGCCCAGTCGTTGCGGTTCACCGCGAACACTCCGCGGATGGTGAACATTACCGCCTGCGCTTCAGCCGGCCCGCTATTGCCCATGCGCCTTTCAAGACGCCGTGCACTTGCGGCAGCCATCTCGCTCACAGACTTTCCGCGCCACGACTGGTCCAGTGTCACCGTCGCGGGTTCAGCAGAGTTCGATGCAGCCGCAGCGCGATAGTAGCGAAGAGCCTCATCCAGATCGCCTGTCGCTTCGCTGGCAACTCCAAGATTGTTGAGTGTGAAGGCGTTCTGGGGGGCGAGCGGAAGAATCTGTTTGAGCAGAGCAACCGCCTCAAAGCCCCGATTCTGCGTGAGCAACTGCATCGCCTGGATGTTTGTGCGGTTGATGCGAATTGGAGTGTCCTGCAGGTTGATCAACGCATCACGCATGGGCTTGCCTTCGAGGTGCTTGGCATTGCTCATGTCAATGCTTGCATTGGAACCTTGCTCCGCGGCGAGCTTGTAGAACTCGTTTGCCCGGTCAAGCTGGCCTTCAATCTCGGATATGTAGCCAAGATTATTCAGCGTGAACGGGTCAGCGGGATCATAAAGATAGGCCTTGTAGAAAAGCGCTTCTGCGCTCTTGTAGTCCTGCCTTTCAACGGCCTTGACGCCATCTCGATTCAGACGCTGAACCGGTGTCAATTCGCTGCGTCTCGGGATCTTGATGATTTTTGCGTCGCCTGCCCATGAGAGTACGGGCACCGATAGGATCGCAATCCATGTAATTAGTTTTAAATATGCCTGTTGCAACGCGCTCTCCTGCCAGTGTTGTAACTCCAGCCCACGACAAGACAGGGCACATCAGGTTAGATGCCTATTCGTCGTCCGTGTTGCTCCAGGGCATTTCGAGTCCGGCGCGAGACTACCGAAGTGCACTCAATTCTCATCTAATGGAATGGGTTGTCTGACAATTCTGAGGTAGGTAAGTATGAATAAAGTCTTTAAATGCGCGTTGATGGGTATGCTCGTTATTGCATGCCGCGAGCACATGTGTGCGCAGGCCGTCGATGCGGCCGCAATTGAGCCGGACCTGACCGCGACAAACTCGCCGAGCGACTTGTCTGCAATACCCTCGATGCCGCGCGGAAAGAGCACGATTCTCGGCGGCGCAATCCGCGATGTCGATCCGGTGCTGGACCGCTTTACATTGGGGATCGCCGGGGAAAAACCCATGAAGATCTTCTATGACGAGCGAACGCAGGTTTTCGTCGATGGCAAGAAGATTTCGGTGCGCGATCTGCGTCCCGCCGAACACGCATCGATACAGACGACGCTGGACGGCACCTCGGTATTCGCCATCAGTGTGCACATCCTCTCCCGCCTGCAGCAAGGCGACTATCGCGGCCAGGTCCTCAGCTACAATCCCGCAAACGGTGATCTTGAACTCGTCGGTGGACAGGGCGGGGAACCAATCAGAGTCTTGGTTTCGAGCGACACGAAGTTTATACGCACGGGGCAGGGAAGCTTCACCTCGTCGCAGTCAGGCCCATCGGACTTGCAGAAGGGCGCCCTCGTGTCCATTCAATTTGAGCCCGATGGCAAAGGACGCGGCACTGCAACCGAAATCTCGCTTCTTGCAATCCCCGGATCGCAATTCGTCTTCACCGGAAATCTGATTGCCCTCGACATGCACACCGGAACCATGATCTTGCTCGATCCGAGAAGCAATCAGAGCTATCAGATTGAATTCAATTCCGGCAGCATGGTCTCGTTCCCAAATGTTCACGCCGGAGATCGCGTCCGTGTGGTCGCCGAATACGATGGAACCCGCTACCTTGCGCACAACGTGACTGCGTACTGATTGCTCCCCACGCAATTCGCAAAGCCAAACAGTCTCATCGCGAGCCACTCCCCGACTTCGCGCTGGAACTGGAAGTGGCTGGCGCGAAATTCGTCGGCGTGCAGGGATCGGTGGCGAAGGAACTCGCCGAGACTGGGGGTGGCGGAGTAGGCGGCGTCGCCCACGGAACCTTGTTGAAATCGAAGAACTCAAGCAGATTCGGCTGCGCAGCATCGCGCGCGGTCAAGTGAGCAGAACTACTGATGAATCGGTTCTCGACAAACTTGATGACTGCAGTGTGATCCATGGGCGTGTGCGATACGTAGTGTCGCCGCGTAAATGGCGAGATGATGATATTGGGCAGCCGGAATCCCAATTGGGCTGCAAAACCCTGCGCAGCCGCAGCATCGCCCGGGTTCGCGCCGGGGTCAGTAGTGGAGAGATCGCAATGAATTGTCGGCGTACCACCGCTGGGCACACAGGGATTGTATTGGTCAGGATTGACCGATATTTGCGAAATATCCGGGATCGATCCGAGCGACGAATCGGTGTAATCGTTCGAGTGTCCAGGAACCGGTGGCACGTGATCGTAAGGTCCGCCGCCCTCATCGTAGCTCAGGAAGAAAACGGAGTCGGTCCACGAAGAACTCGACATCAATGAGTCGATGATGTTTGCCACCTGTGCCTGTCCGGCCAGGATCGATTGCCCGGAACCGGGATGTTCGTCGTTATTGCCATAACCAGCTTCTATGAAAGCAAAACTCGGCAGAGTCCCGTTCGTTAGATCAGTGAAGTAGGTAGAGAGCGGAGCGATGTGATTTGTGTCGATGCAAAACGAGTTCGTCGAGTCGCCGACCACGCTGGAAGGCTGTAGGGGAGCAGTGCATGCGGCGCCCGTCGGATTTTCGTAAACGAACTGGGTCGAATAGCTGAGCGTGTCGAAATCGGTGGCAGGGAATGCGGCACTGGCCGAAGCATTGCAGTCGTCGTTGCCAGGCAGGCACAGTCCTTGCGTAACTGTGTAGTAGATCTTCCACGAAACGTTCGCCTGCTGAAGTTCCTGAAAGATGCTCATAATATTCAGCTGCGGTAGATGATCATCGCTTCCGGGGTCGTTAACAAGGCCCTGCGTTGTGCCACCGGTAAATGCCGCGATCCGGTTGTCGATGCTTTTGCTCGAAACGGGAGAGAACCATCGATCCGAGACAGCGAACTGCGAGGCCATGTAGTAGTAGTAGTTCAGAAAACCCTGGTCGTAGTAACCCATGGAACGCTGGCCGGTAAGATCGGTAAAGTCACCGGAACACGTTGCCCCTGAGGCCGCGCAACTCTTCGCATATCCCTCAGCATCGTGGACAAAGCCGTCCATCAATATCGGGCGTGTTGTCAAAAAATCGTAGCGATTGACGTCGCCGTAGCTCGCAAGCCAATCCGAGCTTTCATCGTCGATGCAGGTGCTCGTGAATTTGAAGAGCGGGAACGCCGCGCCTTCATCATCAACATTGCTTATCGACCCGAGCTTGTCGTCAATGCCGTCCACTTCGTAGTCAACACCGTCGTCGCCGATATTCCAGCTGTTCGCTTTGCGATATGGATTCAGCATGCCGAAGTAGTTATCGAAGGTGTGATTCTCTTGCAACATGAAAATCACGTGCTTGATCGACTGAAGTGTTGCCGCCGGCTCTACTGTGACGATTACAGTTGCGGTCACGTTGCCCGCAGCACTCGTTGCAGTCGCCGTATAGGTTGTGGTCGCGGTAGGACTCACCGCCTGCGTTCCGCCCGTCGGTTGCAGCGTGTAGGAACTGCCGTCTGTGCCGGTTACCGTCACCTGCGTCGCGTTCGTCGCGGTAACGGTGAGCGTGGAAGAAGAACCGTCCGTGATTGTGGACGGGGTTGCGGTGATGCTCACCGTGGCTTTGGTCGCAGAAACCGTAACGGTCGCCGTTGCCGCAGCATTCCCCTTGCTGTTCGTGGCCGTTGCGGTGTAGGTCGTCGTCGCGGCGGGTTTTACCGATTGGCTTCCGCCCGTTACGCCCAGGTTGTAAGTCGAACCGTCGCTACCCGTGACCGTTACCTGGGTAGCATTGGTTGCAGTCACTGTTAGTACCGCAGTTTGACCGGCGGCGATTGACGCGGGGCTTGCCGATATCGTGACTATTGGATCCTTGAGGATGTTGCTGCCGTCGAAAAGCGCGCATCCCGAAAAAACAAAACAAAGAAGGGTAATCGAAGAGCTGAAAAGGAGAAGAAAAATCTGGCTCGGCACGCGCTCAGTTGACAAGGTACTCTCCTTATTCCCTCTAAGGGGCTTCCGGCTGCGAGTTACAACGAGAAGAACAACTAGCGCAGTTGTGCGGAAGAACAGTGGAAACTCTGACTTGTATCCATCACAAATACAGTGACACAAGGTTTCTAGCGAGGACGAATCGATACTCGCGCGAATCTAACTATTGCTTCTGCCCGACATATATTCATCTATCCAAGGGACAACGGATGCGACTCAACAGTAGATTGGATGATTCTTCTCACCTCAGAGGATGCTTGATGCAGCCTGTTTGAATAATCCCGATGAATGATTGGATTCGCAGAGAGCTGTTCCAGATACGTAAGTGAGTCGGTACTTCAAGAACAGCGGATCGCATTTCGAGTTAAAGCTCGAACTCGCTCGAAGGATTGGCATCGCGGCAGCCGAGCGAGTCTTGAATCTCGTCATTCGATAGGAATCCGTCAATCTCCTGCGCTACTAGCTGTGGAACTGCTGCGTCCCCGTGCTGGAGCGATTGAGTGGACCTTAAACTCCACCGGGGAGATCCTCCATTCCGGCGTACCTCATTCCACCAGGGGATGCGCGGAAATGCGAAAGCACCATCCCGGGAGAGAGCTCTTTTTGCGTGGTGCAGACGAAACCAGCGCAGATAGCTGCGAATAACACTGGTCATCGTCATTTGGATTCCCGCGTTAAAATTCTGTTCTGCCATGCTGTGCTGCATCTCCGGCGATCGTAGGATACGGACAAGCTGTTCCGCCAAATGATCCGGATCGCCAACCTTGTAAAAACGTACAGCCATATGTTCGTCGCTAACCATCCCGCGAAAATCCGCAATGTCAGCACAAACAATTGGCACGCCGTATTCGCATGCCTGATGTGCTGGACCGCTCGAACCCGTCGCTGAATCGTAGGGCAACACCAGGATCGACGTAGTTTGAAAAAGCTCCGGGATATCATCTTCCGCGACATATCCACGAAATTCAATCGGGAGATCAGGCGGTTGAGCGTCGCGAATGGATTCCCAGTATCCGGCTCGCGTGTGATGATTTGCTCCGGCTACCACAAGCTTTGCATTCGGAACGTTCGCCAGAACCAGTGGAAACGCAGCCATCAGCGTCTCCAGTCGTTTATAGGTTCCCCAGTGGCCGATCGCGAGGATGCGCTGGTGCGGATTGCCGCGCTTGCTGAAGTCCGGAGGCGTAGGCGCGGAGGCAAATGTGCCGTGAGTGCCGAGGAGAACATTCTGGGCGGAGTACTTCGTCACAAGCGTCCGGTGATATCCCGGAAGCAGCACCGATACGGAATCAGCCCGGAGAAGAGCGCGTGTGGCGATGTCTGTGCCTACGCGGTAAAGGCGCTCGCGGCGCACACCCGCCGCCGCAAAATCCACGTGCTCGATGATGTGGTGCAGCGTGATATGTGTGTAGAAACCCGCTGCTCGAACCAATGCCGGAGCAGACAGTCCGGCAAACGCTGCGAGCGGATTGTCGGGGGTCGCAAAACTGGAAAAGACCAGGTTGAACCAGACGACGTCAGGCTTCAACCTTCGGATGGTGTTCAGGAGGCGCCAGGGAGTTGAAAGCGCACCGAACTTCCAGCAGCGGATGACGTTAAATCCAGGTAACTCCGCCTTCGGGTCGACCTTCAGCGGTTGGCCATTGTCGTCGGTCGCAAATTCATAGCTGGTCAACTCATCGGCCAAAATAACCAATTCGACGTCAGGTTGGTTGTTGAGTTCCCTCGCGATGTGGAAAGCATATTCGTTTAGCTGCCTCCCGCTCGGTGGAAACGTCGCTACCAAACAAATTCTCATGAACACTGCCTTTAGAAAATGCTTATTTGAAAGAATGGTCTTAACTGCTGACTCTGGCTGCCGGCGAAGTTGAAGAAGGTCTCCTCCTGCAGTCCGGCAGCAAATCGAATCGGATATTGCAACACAACTGATCCAGAATCATCGTGGAACTTGCGCCGAAACGGCCGCGCATAAGAGAGCGAAAAGCCGTTTTGGGTTGCGTCGTAAACGTGATAGTTGCGCGTGCTTGAAAAAGCAGAGGATGCCTGGAAATCCCAATTCCGCCTCGGAGAGAAATCGACAGATGCAGCGGGGCGCACGTCTTGCGCGATTGCGGAAGCCCCCCCGACCACCCGCCATGCGCGAAGATCCTCAATCATTCCGCGCACCATAAGGCGTGGAGAGAATCGATGCTCCAGTCCGATATAGCTCGACGTGTAATAGTCTTCGATATTCACCGGGGTGAAGAGCTGGTCGTTGGCTCCCCATCCAGTGAGGAGTGCAGTCTTTCCCCAAGGCGCTCCCACTCGAAAGTCGATTGCTCCCGTTAGCCCGCGAGAATGCTCGTTGATCTCGGTAAATGGCCCACTCTCGCGGATGAGGTAACCACTGGCCGAGATCGCATTGAAAAAGGAACTGGTGTTCATGTAGATGAACGTACGAAACAGATTCTGGTTCAGCTGCCCCGGGATTATGGAGTCGCGGCGAATCGTCGTCTGAATGCCGCCGCTAAAGGTAATGACGTTCGCTCCAACGTTCAAAGTTGGGTTTAACCCGAAGTTCAGTGTGTAATCGGTGGTATCCCGATTCTGAATGGAGTTTGTTGCCGGTACGGAGATCTGACCACGCTGGTTGCGCACTTGAAAGAAGCCGCCGGGATCCGGGAGTTTTCCAAAATGGAGATGAAAGGCATTCGTTGATTGAATCTCGAGCGAAGAGCGTGGCGGCGGAAGCAGTGAAGTATCGGAGGCTGGAATCGCAAACGGCGCATCCAGCTTGGAGTCGAGCACATAAACCGTGGTGTCCTCGAAGATCGGCTCGACCAGAAAATCGGAGAGCACGCTGACCCTGGGTGTTACACGGAGCCCCTCGTTCGCGCCCGCTTCAAGCAAGCTTGTCGTCGCAGTTTGATCTTCTCCTTCGGCGTCTGAGGCCTGTGCAAACGACGTGAGTGCCTGCACGTTGTGATGTTCCTGGCGGTAGATGTTTGCCTGGGCGAGTAAGTACTGGTAATCTGGCGCGCTATCTGCCTCGACTTTAATGGCGGCAAGTTCGGCGTTCGCTTTCGTCGTCTCCCCAAGGGCAAGGTAGTTGTTCGCCAGTCCGATGCGCACCTCCGTATCAGGCGCCCCTGCAGATTTTGCATGTTGGACGTAGGTTTGTGACAAGCGATAGTCGTGTAGGGAGCGAAAGATATCTGCAGCCTCGATGTATTGGCCGCCACTGGGCGCCAACGAGTCGCCGGCAGCGGACTCCATCAGTGCGAGAGCGATCTCCCGCTGAGCATCATCGTCGTGTCCCTCCTGTGCCATCGTCTGCGCAATCGCGAGGCGCACGCTCACCCGGTTACTCTGAGGGATTTGTAGTGCCTTACTGAAGCGCTCCATCGCAGCCTTCTGCTCGCCTAGAGCGCTCAAAGCCTCGCCGGTCGATACAAACGTCGTGCCTTCTATAGATTCACCAAATGGGCCCTTTGGCGGTGGTGCGGCCTGGGCTTCTTCTTCGGCGAGTTTTACGTAATGGAAGGTCTGAGCGCGATCTCCGAGGTTCGCAAAGGATCGAGCAAGCATCGCGGAAATGCTCGGATTGGATGGCGAGGAACGTTGCGCAGTTTGTAACTCGTCGATGGCTTCATGGTAATGTCGCGATGAAAAGAGAGTGTTTGCTAGACCAAGATGAAGCGCGCTATCGTCGGGTGTGAACTTTAAGGCGGCCTTGTATTCGTCGGCTGCCTTTGCCAGCATGTCTTCGCGCCCATATGCCGTGGCGCGGATAACATGGACGTTTTTCGAGTCACCCATTACCTGCTCTGCAAGGTTCGCGTTGCGAATGGCTGCTGCTGGTTTGTGGAGATCCAGGTCGGCATATGCAAGCCCAAGATGCGCTTCGCCATCCCTTGGGTCTCGCTTGAGAGCAGCGTCAAAGTCGGAGGCCGCTGCGTCCGGCTTCTGCAAATCGTTGAGCATGTAGCCGCGGTTCACGTATGCCGTAACGACATTGGGATCTCGCTTGATTGCTTCGCTGAAGTCCTCCTGGGCTTGTTCGAATTGTCCCTCGTGCTTGTGTACATATCCCCTAAGCAGCGGAATGTCAGGTTCACTGGGAAGAATACTTTGATATTGCTGCGTCAGTGCGAGTAGCTCATCCCATCTCTCAAGATGGAGCAAATCGTAGCCAAGATAAACCACGACATCGCGGTCGCGGGGCAAAGCCTTCAGTGCTTCCTGACCCATCTGCGCGGATTCCTGGTAATCACCCTTGAAGCTCAGATAGCGCTCTTCTTCGCGAAGTAAGAGTGGCTCGTGGGCCATCTCCGGCGTCGACCGGCCAAGCCATTTCCCCGCGGTCGACAAATCATGCGCTTCAATGGCCGCGTTCATCCCCCCGGCAACAACAAGCGCATTCTTCGGAGCTAATTCAAAAGCCTTTTCATAGGAAGCCTGGGCAGATTTAAGGTGCCTCCGAGCGGTATACATATCCCCCAGGGCGAGGTAGGGAACATATAGGTTAGGGTCAACTTGCGCGAGTCGCTGAAAATATTTTTCTGCATCCGCGTCGCGTCCGGCTGCGCGCGACGCATAGCCAAGCGAGGTGAGTGCGAAGCGGTTCCTAGCATCGATCGCGAGAATCTTCTTGTAGGCCGCAATTGCCTCTTCAGTATGTCCGAGTTTCATCAGAACATCGCCATTTAACTGAAGCCCGTTGGGATCATGCGCATCGACGGCGAGCGCCTCTTTCACGTCTGCAAGCGCACCGTCAAGGTCTCCCGAGGCTAGCTTGATCTGTGCGCGAAGGCGAAGAAACGGTGCGCGACCGGGACCCTGCTGGTCGATTTTACCTATCAGTTGTCCCGCAATCTCCACCTCGTGATTTGCTGCCTGGTCGTCTCGCTGAGAGCGATAGAGATCCGACAAGTCCATGTGAAGCTGGATTCCATAGAGCGGCCCCTCTGCGGGTTCAGCCGGCAGGTTGGCAATCGCTGTGTTGTACTCGCGCACAGCATCCGGATCGTGCTCCTGCATGCGATCAATTTCACCGCGAATGGCATGCAACCGGTAATAGTTGGCGTCGATCGCTTCAGATCGTTTCAGAAATGGTTGAGCTTGTTCGACGGCCCCGGCGCCAATCTGCGCCTGAGCTGCCGATAATTGCAGGCCCATGTCGTTAGGGACTTCGTCAGCCGCCTGTGCATATAGACGGGCGGAGTCTTCGAGTTTGCCGTCGAGCTGATATGTATATGCAAGTTCCGCGGTGATATCCGGCTTGGGATTACGAATGGATTTAAGCGCGGTGATTGCCTCGGGATATTTACCGACTTCGCGGAAGTATCCTGCCAGAGATCGCTGCACCTCGGGATTGCCGGGCGAACGCTTTTGGGCAGCTTCAAGATACTTGTTTGCCTGGTCGAGCTTCTTTTCGTGCTCATAACAGATCGCCATCAATAATTCCGAGCGCGCATCAGGGTGATAGCGCTCCGCACGGCCGAGTGCGTCAAGTGCAGAGCCGTAATCACCGGTTCGCATGAAGAGATCGCCGAGTACGAGTGCATCATTTGCGCGCTGCGGATCAGCCGCTAGAACCTGCTTCAGCATTCGCTCCGCGTCCTCGTTTCGCCCCATCGCGCTATAGGTTTGAGCGAGGCCTGAAAGTCCTTCCAGCGAAGAGGGGCTGATCTTCAGGCCGTGCGAATAGGCGTCGACCGAAAGTTGAAACTTCGAGTTCAATCGTGCTGCATAGCCCAGCAGAAACCAAAGTTGCGGATCATTCGGGGCCGACTGCGAAGCACGTTGAGCAAACTCTAATGCGTGAACGCGATCGCCTTTCTGCAGTGCCTGTTGAGCTGCACGGGCAATGCGCGCATTTTCAATGTTGGAGCCCCAGCCTAGATTGGGCTGTTGCGCCTGACTCGGCTGCGACGGCTTGGCGGCGTCGGGTCCAATCTGATATGTTTGCGCTTTTGTTGCGCGAGACCCCGCGACGAGTGCCGCGAGGCAGACTATATTCATGCACTTAAATATGTACTTCAAGAGTTCACCCAGTCCGCTCGTTACTGCAGGAGTTCACACAGCCGCGAACTCACGGTGTTTGGTTTGATTCGTGAAAAGCTCATGATGTTGGCTGATCGTTGATTCTGATGAATTACTCGTTCCGGTAACCTATATTTGACGTTCATTTTCCAAGATGAATGCAACCGGTATTTGCTTTTTGTGAATCAAATAGATTTGAACGACCACACACATATCGGAGCTTGCATTCGCGGTTTACATCAAAAAAATCGCTGCCATGTGTTTCCCGAGCGGATAAATATAAATTTGAGAGGAACCGGTGCAGAAGTCTGACGCAATCTCACAATCCAGACGGCCAATCCCGCTTTCACTAATTCTGCTGGCAGTGTTGATGGTCCACCTGCCTCTCTTGTTGATGAAGCTACCGTTAAAGTCTTACGACACAAATTTTCACATTTTCTTCGCCTCGCATTATGTTCATCACTGGTTTGAGCCGTGGAATACGAAGTGGTATGCAGGCTTTTCGCAGACGACATACCCTCCTTTGCCTCAGCAATGGATAGCGCTGGTATCGCACGTGCTGGGACTGGACTTTGCTTACATGGCCGTACAGTTTGTGGCGATCCTGCTGCTGGCTGTAGGCATTTATCGTTTCTCGTTGCTGTGGGTAAGCCCGCGCGCAGCATCGTTCGCGGCCCTTGCGAGCGTATTTCTCGGTTCAGAAAGCTTCCTCGTTTATTCGGCAGGCCAATTGGGCACAACTGCTGCCGCGCCAATTTATTTAAATGCTCTTCCATTTCTGTTCGAATGGATTCGCTTCGGCAGATGGAGGGCTTTCATTAAAGCAAGCGTACTGTTCGCGGCTGCCGCAGCTGCACACCACGCAACGCTCCTGTTTGGATCTTTCTTTTTCGCGCTCCCCGTGGTCGCGCTTGCCATTATGGATCGGAACGAGGGACAGCAATCTTCCACGGCAGCTCTCGTTGCGCGCACCGTGGGAATCGTGCTGATTGTGGGGGCTCTGATTGGAGCTGTCCTTCTGCCGTTCTGGATCGCGCTGATCCACTACCCAGTTACACAAGCGCCAATTCCGCATCAAAGCCGCGCCAATTACATCCTCAGCCCGCAATGGGGGGTGAACTACTTTGTCGTTCCCTATGGCGCTCTGGTGCTTGCACTTCCGTTTATCTTTTTGCGCGGATCGGCTGTGACCAGGCTTCGCCCGCTGCTGCTTGGGTTCTGGGTTGCGTTTCTGGTCGGTTTAGGCGGAACGACTCCCGTCGGGCACATTCTGCTCGGGCGCGCTTACGAGGTGCTTACGATGGAGCGCTTCAGCTATTGGGCGACATTGCTTGCATTGCCATTCGTTGGGCTGCTCGCAGCGGAACTCGTGGACAGATTCAAGACTCCTGCGATCGTTGGCCTGAGCATCCTGGCCGCGTTTTCATGCGCCCTGGCGGTCGGATGGGCTACTTTTCGTCCAGCAGACGCCGAGGATTTCAAGGTAGATTCAGTTGCAGCGTGGCTCAATCGTGACGGCCACGATCAGTACCGGTATGTGACGCTCGGATTCGGGAACAAGATTGCGCGCCTCGCGATGATGACCGACGCCAGTAGCGTTGATGGTGAATGGAACTCGGGGCGTATGCTTCCTGAACTGACCCAGAATGGCGCTGGCGCACTCACCAGCTCGAAATATTTTGGAAAGAACGGCATCGATGCATTGCGCGCGATCCTCGAACATGCAGACCATTACGGTCTGAAATGGATCTTCGTTCGCGATCACTACTATGATCCGCTCTTGTCCTTCGCCGGTTGGCGCCCGGTGGACAATCTCGAAGACAGGACCATCATCATCTGGAGCAAGGACGGTGTTCCGCCGGCCACGCCGTTGAACGCGCCGCAAATTCCTCCGCACTGGCAGGGTCTTATGTGGGGGCTTCTGCCGTTTGGCAGCAGCATCTTGGCAATTCTCGTGCTCCTGATCCCCGAGAAAAAGCCACTGGAGAGTCGGATCTCGTTCCCTTCTCCGGCGCCGGAAGAGGGTTTTGTGCCAGGAAGGTTGGCATCATGAGTAGCGGACGTTTGCTTGCGGCTTCGCTGGTCGGGGCGACCGTTGCCCTCGTGACTATCGGGACCTTGTGGCCCAACGCCTCGGCTGCAGCCTATGCAAGTGGGGAACATTTCTCTGAGTCAACATCGACTCCAGAGGCTGCTGTACAAAGCCTCGGCGAGGAGATACGTGCGCAGGCATGGGACAGAGCGTATTCCAGCCTCGCAAACAAAGCGCAATTCACTGAAGCTCAATTTCAGCGCGACCTCACGAGCTACTATCCCGACTTGCGGACCTATGCAACGTTGAGCAGCTTCGAGGTGCAACCACTGCACGCATCGGACACCGATGCTAAGGTCCAACTCAAGATGCACTGGTCGACGGTCGTCGGACCATCATTGAGTTCGCGCGAACTTCATTTGATAAAGAATGGAAACGAATGGCAGGTGGAGTGGCCAATCAAGAAGGAAGCCGTGGTGCCACCACAAGTGATCCCCGTCAACTATCTGCGCTGGGATGTCATCAATCGGACCGCGGGGGACGATTGGGGAGCACAGGATGTGGAAGCGCCTCATGTGCGCATTGTCGATATGCATCCGGTGCAGAGGGCGGAAGGTCTCGTATTGCTCGGTGAACTGCTCAACGAGGATGTTGTCCCGGCGTATGTTTCAGTGACGGCAACATTGATCTCGAAAGATCAGAAGCCGATCGAAACGGAGGGCAGCTTCGATGAAATATCTCATCAACTCCTGCCTAAACAAGTCACGCCGTTTCTCATTCGCTTTCCGAACGTCTCGCTTTCCGACGTTGCAAGTGTGCGTATGAATCCCTTCTCAACGCTCGTGCCTGCATCGGCAGATCCGGTGATCGAAATTGAGGACGAGAAATTGAATCCGGCGCCGGATGCATCGCTCACCGGCCAACTCACCAACCAAAGCGGCCAGATCGCCAATGTGGCCCATGTCCTCGGAACTTTCTACGACAAGTCAGGCCAGGTAGTTTGGGTTGGCGATGAGTATGTTGACCATGCGCTCCTGCCGCAGACACCGGTTGCCTTTAACATTCACATTCCAGAAGATCTCGCCAGGAAGATAAGCAGCGAACGCACCGTGGTTGCTACCTACAGCTTCGGAGGTTCCGAGTGAGAGCGAGATTGCCAATTCTCGTGGGCGGTCTGAGCTTGGGGATCTCTGCAGCCCTCGGGCAAAGCGATGATCTCAGGGTTCCGGCGAGCATCGAGGCGGGTGCCGCGTTTTCAATTCAATGCGGTGGGAGCGGAAAGGCAACTCTCTATATCGCTGGCCCAAGCCAGGTCATCAAGCGCGATGTGCAATTGGGCGAAACCACGTGGTTCCCGGCCGGCTCCCTTTACAACGCGGGACACTACGTGGTGATGCTTGCGTCACCCTCTTCGAGCCAGGCTGGTTCGCTCGACGTAACGCCATCGAAGAAGCCGGCTGACTTGACGTTTATCGCGAAGCCTTCGCGTCTTCAGGTGGCGTTGCACAACGGCATCACGGGAACGGCATACGTTTTCGATAACTACAAGAATCTGATCACGACGCCCGTGCAAGTATCGTTTGAATTATCCAATCCATCAACCCCTGCGCAGACGCGCACGGTGCAGACGCGCGATGGCGCCGCTTGGATCGAGATGGATTCAACATCACGAGAGGGGAAAGATCGATTCGTGGCGCAGGTGGGCAATGTGTCCAGCGAACGCGTTGTCGGCCAAGTGCCTGGCGATCCCTGCAGCCTGAAAATGAATGCCAGGGCGTCAGGCGACAAAGTCCAACTGCAGACAGACCCTGTTCGTGACTGCAGTGGAAATGCGGTCCCAGACGGGACAATCGTGACGTTTACAGAGTCATACAATGATGTGAAATCCACGGTGGATGTACCGCTCAAACAAGGCATCGCAAAGGTTGATATGCCCGCTCAACGAGGCGCAATCATATCCGTTGCGAGCGGCGTAGTGCTTGGCAACCAGATCCGGTGGGAGCAGTGAGGATGCTGAAATCAATCTTTCTGCTGCCTGTCTTGAGCATTGCGGTTTCGGCGTTTGGCGCGGATCAGCCAACCGTGCGCGTCGAACCGACGAATCTGCAGGGTTCGAGGCAACTGCAGGAACAAACCGCAAAAGCAGTCATCCAGGATTATCTCGATTCGTGGAAAACTCTGAGTAATGCGCTGTCACAGAACCGCACCGATCTGCTTGATCGGGACTTTATCGGAAATGCCCGCGAAAAACTTGCAACCACAATCGAAGGACAGAGCGCGGCAGGTGTCCACTCGGTTTACCATGATCGCTCTCATGAAATCAAAATCCTCTTCTACTCGCCGGAGGGACTGTCGATTGAGCTAGCCGATACGGTTCAATATGATGTACAGCTATTTGACAATGCCAAATCGATCGGTACCCAGCAGGTCCAAGCACGGTACATCGTGGTTCTAACCCCCACGGAAGTACGTTGGCGGGTGCGTATTTTTCAAACACAAGCAGAATGATTCAAGTTCGCCCGCATCTAACCTACGTGGGCACAAGGCGGTGTGTTGTTTATTGAAGAGCGGAACGTGCAAGAGAAAGGAGCAACACCAAATGCGAACTACCAGGAGTTGACTATGATCTCAATAGTTATACCAATTTATAACGAAGAAGAGTTAATTGAGCGACTGAACGACGCCGTAGCAGCTGCATTGAAGGCAGCTGTGGATGATTGGGAGGTCGTATACGTAAACGATGGTTCCACTGATTCCTCTCTCGACCTTTTGAAGAGATTGCAAGCTGTGGATTCGCATGTGGTGGTGGTTGAGCTGTCGCGCAACTGGGGTCACATGGGTGCAATTTCAGCGGGCCTCCAAACCGCACGCGGACGGGCCGTCATCTTGATGGATGGAGACTTCCAGGATCCGCCGCAGGTTCTTCCTCGCATGATTGACGCTTGGCGAAAGGGCGCCGAAGTCGTAGTTGGCGTAAGGCGCAGTCGTCAGGAAAGCCGCAAGCTCCTTGCCGCTCTTTTTCCTCTTTTCTATCGCGTGCTTGGAACACTTTCCGATTTTCCAATACCACTGAATGCGGGAATCTTCAGCCTGATGGACCGTAAGGCTGTCGATGCCATTGTGGCCTTGCGCGAGAAAAACCGCTATCTTCCCGGCCTTCGCGCCTGGGTCGGATACAAAAACACGATCGTCTACTATGACAGGCAAGATCGCGCCGGCGGCGATGGGAAACTCTCTTTCCTGAGTCGAATCAAGTACGCAATGGATGCGATCACGAGCTTCAGCTACAAGCCACTTCGGCTCACCTTTGGCCTGTTTGGTTTCTCGACGCTGATGACAGTCTTTTTGGCTTTATGCATGATCCCAACATCCAGCGCCATTGCAACCGCAGCGTTCGGCTTGGCAAGTGCTGTGTTTTTCGTCGGAGGGCTCTTGCTGCTTTCAGTCGGCATCCTTGGCGAATATGTGGGCCGGGTCTATGACGAAGTGCGCAATCGTCCACTGTCGCTCATCAGCCAGGTCCATCGGCCTCAAGTCACCATCGAGACAGAGAATGGCACGATCGAGGTGCCCGTCGGCAGCTACGGGGTTCCAAGCGGAAGCCTCGCCATGCGGCCAGTCAACTTCCAGGAAGAGGATGCTGCATAGAATCGTCAACCATCATCCAAGTCAAACCCCGCTGCCTATTTTGGGGCGGGGTTGTTTTCTGAAGAAGGCTGACCCGTTCCGATTCGCGACAATCGCAGCTTCGAGCATATTCCGAAACTGCTCTAATGTACCTGAGACGGATTGGACGTTGAAGGTCCTCCGGCTCTTGAAATTGAATCCTGTTGATTTCCCTTACCGCAATTGGGGATGCCGCGCTCAATTGCCGTCCCTTCTTCATAATCGTTCCATGTTTCGAGCATGATGAATGGCGGGACCTGACCTGGAGGAAATTCTTTGCGCCAGAAATTGAAAGTGTCCGTGAAAGTCTGTCCGCAACGGGCCGCGATATGCCGATTCAGACCCCACGAAGCCTTGCTGTCGTCAAACGTCGACCACGCACCACCGACGATGATCTTGTCGGCGTATTTCGTTTTCATCGTATCGTAGAAGCTGTTGAGATACTGCTCGCCCCAGTTGCTTCCGTCCGGCGTCCAGCCTTTTTCGCCCGGGTTAATCCAGGCATAGAAGCCGTCGAAATCGTTTGCATACTGGCCCGGAAGATTCTCCTGGATCAGGATTGGAGCGGGGTTCCATTTGTTCACCACTGCGCGCACTTTGTCCCAATCGGTGTGACCGCCCTTTGGAAAGATGAAGATGACCGGCCGCCCATCGTACGTCAGATAGGCCTGGTGACCCTCTGCGTTTGATGAAAGATAAGTTTCTCGAAACATTGTGAAATCGGCGATTGCCTCATCAGTCGCATCATCTTCCTGGTTGGTCTCGTCGTACATCATGGCCACCTGGAAGTTGTTCTTCGCCGCGGCCTTCTGCATCAGCGCGTAGCTTCGGTCAATGAAGGGCTCCCGGTCTCCGTACCAATCCACAACGAAACCGGTAATGCCCATGGCCTTCGCGGCTTTGATCTGCCGCTGAATGACCACTGGATCCTGCGAAGAATATCCGACCGTGATGTGCCTGGGGTGACCGAACCAAGCCTCATACAGCGCAATCACCTGCGGCGAAGTACCGGTTGCCCTGTACTTCAGGCGCGTTGGCGCGTCCGAAGCTGGTGCGAAGCAACCGTGCTGGACGAAAAGAAAGAAAAGAAGTGCAAGACCTAAACGATTCAACATCAATAATCAATTTAGAAGCCTTAACTGCGCCACCGGTTGCGCATAAACTTGTGAGCGCGACGAGAGCCGCGACAGCCATCGCGCCGTTTGCGGCATCAAACTTACAGAGGCTGTCTTTAGAAGAACTTATCTTTAAAACCCTCTGCAATACACACAGCCTTCTCTCGAAGCGTTCTGGAGACGTGACCACGGTGGTAACTTCTGTTGTTCCAATCACGAAGACTTTGCAGGCCCGCATTGTTTCCGGAAGCATCGTTCTGCTTTCCGGGTCTGGTCTGAATACCGGGATCAATCTCGCGTACAACATAGCTGTCGCGAGATACCTGGGCCCGAAAGGCTTTGGCCACGCGACCGTCATTTACACCATCCTGGTGCTGCTGTCGGCTGTGACCTTGTCGTTTCAGCTCGTTGCCGCAAAGATCATTGCGCAGCAAGGCTCCCGCGCCGGCAAAACGGCAGTCTACCGTTTCTTTCATCGCGCTTCATGGGCATCTGGCGTCGTAGTTGCCCTGGTACTGGTCTTCTTTCAGAACGCAATCTCTGGCTACCTGAACCTCCCCGCTTCGAAGCTTGTCAGCCTCATTGCAATCGGTGCGGCATTCTACGTGCCGCTGGGGGCTCGCCGTGGGTACATCCAGGGGACATGCGGGTTTCGAAGCCTGGCCATCAATCTCGTCATTGAGCAGGTAGTCCGGCTAGGTGGGTCCCTTGCGTTTATCTGGATGGGAACTGGTCTCTACGGAGTCATCGCCGCCAATTCCGCGGCGATCGCCATTGCTTATTACACCGCTCCCGTGAAACTGAGCGGTCACCTTCCCAATGCGCTTCGCTTCTCATACGTTTGTCATGAGACATTTCAAGCCACCATCTTCTTTGCGGGCCAGATGATCATCAACAACTGCGGCATCGTCCTGGTGAATCACTTTTTTCTGGCCCGCGAGGCAGGGTTCTATGCTGCAGTTGCCATGGTCGGAAGGGCCATCTTCTCCTTCTCCCAGGCGGTGGTCAATTCGACGTTTCCACTGGTAGCCGGAACCAGCAATGAAGAGAGAAGGGACTTGCGCGTCATTGCAACCTCTCTTGCGTTGGTGCTGGGCGTTGGAGTCGCAATTTCTGTTGCCTTATGCATTGCCCCGGCAGAGCTCTGGACGCACCTGTTTGGCGCAGACTTTTCGATCGCAGGGAGATACAACCTGCCCTATCTGCTCGCTCTCTATGCCCTCGCGACCGTAGTCTACTCGCTTGCTGGAGTGATCATCACCTTCGAGATGTCCTACAAGATTGCCAATACAAGCTGGGTGCAATTGGCGTTCAGTGGCGTCCTTATCGCCGCGATCTGCAAATTCCATTCGTCGCTGCACGAGGTCGTGCTGGTTCAACTCGTTCTAATGGGCCTTTTGTTTGTATTTGTGGCTGTGCCGTTTCTTATCAGTTCGCTCACCGATCCAAAAGAACTTTTGCAACCGGGTATTTGCCGACCGTTGCGTTTGATACGCCGAGTTTCTGAGGATGCCGCAATTGCCGAGTTCTTGAAAAGTGACTTCCATGGTCCCGTATTTCGCGAATATCACGAATCGCTAAGAGGGGTCGTCAAAAATCCGAATTTAGAAAATCCGGAGGACAACGCGAAACGGCGTGCACTCCTCTTCCTTCGTCATCTCTATCTCTGGAGGGAGATCCCATCCGATACGGAGTGGTACGAAGCCGAGATCACCGCGGGTGACCTTGCCAACGTCCGCATGTTCCCGCGTGCGCAATGGCGCAAGGTCGCAAATGGAAGATTCTCGATCCTCGAGATTGCGGAAGGAATGCGCGAGCGGCAAGAGCAGCTTGATTCCGCCTTCGTCTCGAAGATTACGGCAATCGGTCGGCGTTTCGATGTCGAAAATCCTGATCTTGGGGCTGTGCTGCTAATCGGGGTGAGCGAAACAGAGCCGCTTACCGTACTCGATGGCAACCATCGTTTGATGGCGGCTATGCTGCGGTCGCCGCAGGCCATAGGGAAGCTCCGATTTATTTGCGGGCTGTCTCCGCGCATGACAGAGTGCTGCTGGTACAGAACGAATCTTATGACTCTTTTCCGTTACGCAAAAAATGTTCTTACGCACTCAACACGTAACCCCGCGGCCGAACTTGCTCGGTTGTTATGAGATGTCTTGCGGCGACTTCGGCATGCGGGCCATAGATCAGTTTATTTGGAATGAGTTGGAACAAAATGCACTTGAATCGAAAGGAATAGACGATGATGACGAATCAGCGGCGATCAATCGCGGTCAGAACCCTTCCAAAGCAGATCGATGGGGTTCAGAGAAAGGCACTTTATCGTGATCTTGAGGGCTGTATCAACGTCGATCGACCTGCGGTCGTCTTCGATTGCTCCGAACTCCGTCAACTGGACAAGCCTGCAATTCACTTTCTCCTGTGCTGTCTCGAAGAGGCCATGAAACGCAATGGTGATGTTCGCCTTGCCGCTCCGTCACGGGAAGCGAAGCTGGTGATGGAATCAATGGGGATAGATTTGCTGTTTCAAGTTTTCGAAAACATTGGTGAAGCACTTGAGAGCTTCCATACACCGCAAATGAGCATCATCCTGCACCAACAGTCCACCGCCAACGACCAGCGTATGAGTGAAAATGCCGCTTAGGTCTGGAGCAATTATGGATATAGAACGAAACAGAAGTAATTCGAGAAAGCAAAAGAGCATGGTCTGCGTTTATGGTTGGCGATTTGTTGCATGCGCGCTGGCTGTGCTTCTGACGCTGCAAGCGTCAATTGCGGCGGCCGCTCCCCAAGAACCGTCAC
>Ga0209004_1000108_pt1 | contig 22130 bp, 12 predicted proteins | sample TexAe_RefH0_M1_FD_187948 | JGI IMG/M metagenome (GOLD analysis project Ga0209004, IMG submission 187948) | Forest soil microbial communities from Davy Crockett National Forest, Groveton, Texas, USA - Texas A ecozone_RefH0_M1 (SPAdes) (version 2) | ecosystem: Environmental > Terrestrial > Soil >... | reverse complement strand
GCCACGGCGCACCCAGCGCTGTGGATTGATGCCACGGATCAGTACGCGAGGCTGGGACAGTTGCCTATCAACGACCAGGACAGGCATGCGTTGATTGCGCGGCCGGAAAGCACTTCGCTGACGTCTACGCCGGAATCGACTTCGCGAGAGAACGTGCTGCTGGAGATGCGGGAGATTCGTCTGAGCGAAAACGGACCGGCAACGGTGATCGAAAAGACGCTGCCGTCAGGCGTATTCGAGTCGCACTATCGTGCGTTCTATGCGGACAAGCCGGATAAGGAAACGCGGGACGGACTGACGGGTTACGTGAAGGCGCAATATATCGCCGACAAGCTCACCAGCGTGGACCGTACAGATCCCGGAGACTTGTCAAAGCAATTCGAGTTGACGCTGCAGTGCGAGAAGGCGAAGCGTGGTTTTACGGACCTGGACAGCGCGATTGCTGCGATTCGCGTGGATACGCTGTTTCAGCAATTGCCGGAGGATCTTAAACGCAAGGACGACGCCGACGAGAAGAAGAAGGACGATCAGGATAAACCGAAGAAGCCACGCACCGCGGATTGGGAACTGGATCAGCCATTTACGGCGGAGTGGAAATACAGGATCGTGCCGCCGACGGGATTCGTGCCAAAGGAGTTGCCGAAGGACGACCGGATCGTGATGGGACCGGCGGTGCTGACGGAGAAATTTTCGAAGGCGAAAGATGGCGTGGTAGAAGCGGACCTGGCCTTTGACTCGGGTAAGCGGCGCTACACAGTGTCCGAGGCAACCGAGCTTCGTAATAAGGTGGCGGAGTTTGTTGCGGGGCCGGCGCTCTTTGTGAATTTTGAGCCGGAAGGTGAAGCGCTTCTGCACGAAGGCAAGGTGAAAGAGGCGCTGGCGAGTTATCGCACTCTGATCGCGACGCATCCCAACGAGCCGGTGCATCACCTGCAGGTGGCACGGGTGCTGCTGCAGGCGGGCATGGGTGAGGCGGCCCGTGCCGAGGCGCGCGAGGCGGTGAAGCTCGATCCTAATTCAGCCCTGGCAGAGCGAACGCTGGCGGACATTTTAAAGCATGATCTGGTGGGCCGCGAGTTGCGTCCGGGGACGGACTGGGCGGGCGCAGCGGAGGCTTTCAGAGCGGCGACAAAGCTTGATCCGGACGATCACACGGCGCAGGGGAATTTGGCGATCCTGCTGGAGTATGACTCGGTTGGACGGCGCTACGGCGGAGAGGCTCACCTGAAACAGGCGGTGGCGGAGTACCAGAAGCTAGGGCAGGATAAGCTTGCGGAGTTGGAGATTCCGAACAATCTGCCGTATGCCATGTTCTACAGCGGCGACGCTGAGGGCGCGATCAAAGCGTCTCAAGCGTTGAATCCGACGCCGGTGGCGCTGATTGCGGCGAGCCGTGCAGTTTTGCAAGGGAGCAAGGAAGGGCTGGCAGAGATCAATAAGCGCTCGAACTCCGATTCCGCTTTCAAGGAGACGGCCCGCACCGCCGGCGAGATGTTGATGAACACAAGGAACTACGCGCTGGCGGCCGATTTTCTGCAAGCTGGCGCCGGCGGCGACAATGCGGCGCAGACCATGGGGCTGGCAGGAATGCTGCGCGATGCGAAGCGGCATGAAGACCTGAAGTTTGCGAATACACCGGCGGACCTGGTGAAGCACGTGTTTGTCCTGACGATGGATCCGGACCTTACTGAGGCGAAGCTGAAGTCTCTGGCGAGCAAAAATGCCATTGTGACGATGAAAGCGACCGACCCCGAGGAGACTAAGAAGTCTCTGGAGACGGCCAAAAGGCTGAACAGCCAAATGGCGCGCAAGGATAACTCGCTTGACGTGACGATTGACATTCTGCTGGAAGCATTCGATGCCAAGAGCGAGGGTGATGACACGACGGGATACCGCGAAAAGATTCAAATTCCGGGCGGCCCGAACCTTACGTTTTTCGTGGTGAAGGAAGATGGGCAGTACAAGCTGCTGGACTCGACGGACAAGCCGAACGCGATTGCGCTGGAGATGCTGGATCGGATCAAGGCAGGCAACCTGAATGGCGCGAAGGTGCTGCTGGATTGGATTCGCGAGGACCAGCACCTGGGCGGCGGGGACGACACCCTGGGCGGCCCTGTCTTTCCGCGGTTCTGGATCAAGGGCCAGGCGGCTGACGCGCGGAAGATGACTCTGGCCGCGGCGGCTCTGATGGTTGGAACGAAACCGACAGCTGCGCAGGGGCTGAAGCTGCTGGAGGATGCGCGCAAGAACGCCGCGACGGACCGCGACAAGATGAACATCGAACTGGCGCTGGCCGAAGGCTACGCACAGTTGGATGACTACGCGAAACTGCTGGACGTTGGTTCGGATCTGGTGAATGAGGTGCCCGAGTCACGCAGCGCGTTCATGACGAATGTGGAAGCACTGATCGGGTTGAAGCGTTACGATGAGGCGCTGGCGCTGGCAGACGCGCGGCTGAAACTGTTGGAAGGCGATAGCGATGCACTGCAGGCGAAGATGCGGATCGAGGCGAGCCGGGGAAATTATGTTGCGGCACGCGGATGGATCCAGAAGCTGACCGATCAGGGCAAAGAAGATGCGAGCCTGTTGAATTCGATGGCCTGGTTTGCGCTGTACACGGGCAAGGTGGACCAGTCCGATGTGGCGACGGCGACCAAGGCAACGCAGATGGATCAGAACAGCCCGGCGATTCTGCATACGATGGCATGCGTGTATGCAGAGATGGGCAAGACCAAGGAGGCGCATGACCTGCTGCTGCGCGCGATGGACGAGCTGAACCTGGATGAGCCGGATGATGATTACTGGTATGCGTTCGGACGCATTGCAGAGCAATACGGCGAGCGCGATGTCGCGATTTCGGATTATCGCAAGCTGGAGAAGCCAAAGGAGGCCGTGGCGATTCCGACTTCGAGCTACCAACTGGCGCAGAACCGGTTGAAGGCGATGGGTGTGGAGGGTGCGGTGAACGGCAAGTAGCGAGACTGCTGGAACTGCGACAAGAAAGAAAGACGCCGGAAGAGCGGAAGCTTTTCCGGCGTTTTGTGGTTGGTTGAAGTTAGAAGTCGAAACGCAGGCCGAACTGCATGCGGCGGGGAGCCGTGAGCAGCACACTAGCGATGCCGAGGTTGCCGCTGGTGAGCCCACCGCCAATCGATGCGGGGTCAAAGCGAACGGCGTTGGTGACGTTATAGACTTCCCAGGCAAACTTCAGTGTTCCGTATTCACGGATCTTCCAGTTCTTGGAAAGTCCGGAATCCACGTTGAAGTAGCCATCCCCGCGGAATCCATTACGCTGCCCGGCTTCACCAGGGTAAGGAAGACGGATTGGACCGCCAGTGGAGGTTCCGGCGTTAATGGCGTCGGGATCGGCAAAGTATTGAGGATTGCCGCTCGCGTCAAGGTGTTTGTGGGTTTTGACATTGCCGACGTTTACGCCAAAGCTTTCGATTTGCCAGTCTGTGGACCAACCGGGCTCGGTAACTCCGAAGGGCAAACCACTGGACCAGCGATTGATGCCGGACCACTGCCATCCGCCGACGAAGACATCGAGGAGCGTGTTTGCACTGCCGAGCACGGCTTTTCCTCTGCCAAACGGCATCAGGTAAACCCAATCGGCGGTGATGAGATGGTGAGTATCGAAGTCGGAGATGCTGCGATTCAGCTTGGGGTGCCAGGTGTTGAGAATGTCACTGAACGACCCGCCACCCGTGAACTCAGTGCTGCGCTCCGCATCCGAACCCAGGTCGAGGGACTTGGACAACGTGTAGCTGAAGTCGAATTGAAGTCCATGCCTGTTGGGATGCCGAAGGGTGATCTGGCCTGCATTGTAAGCACTCACGCCGATCGTATCGAGGGCATACAGGGAGGAGAACTGATCCTGCCAGAACTTCGACTGATAGTTGGCACACTGCGCATTCGATAGATAGACGCAGTAGAAGTCGAGATCTGCCAGAGCTGTGGTCGCGCCGTACTGGGAGCGATACTGCGACCACTCGTAGTTGTAGATGGCCTGCGTAGCGCTTTCGCCGGGACTGTCCAGACCAGCCATGAATGGAAACACATTTTCGAAGTACGGAATGGCCTGAATTGTCGGGTAGCTGATGGCGTTTCCATTATTGTCGAAGGTAACGGAACTGGCTCCGCCGTTTGCATCCACGTCTTTTGAAAGTTGCGTGCCGGCAGCGTAGTAGTCTCCCCCACCTTGCGGGTCAACATAGTCGACTGGTTCAGCGAGGTCGAGGCTTTGCAGCAGGTGATGTCCGAGGCGTCCGACGTATGCGCCTTCAACGGTGAATCCGCCGGGAAGTTCGCGTTGAATGGAGAAGTCCAGGTTCTCCGAGTAGGGAGTTTTGAGTCTGTTGTCGATCCCCCAGGTGATTGCAAAGTTGTACTGCGGGGCGGTGAAGGGATAAGCCTGTGTCTGGGGTGAACCGCCATTGTCGATATCGGGCAGGGTGTTTCGGCCTACGAATCGCGGCGACGGTGGATGTTTTGCGTTTCCTTCGATCCCCAAGACGCCTGCGGGGTTGGTGACGGTGGAACTAATGCCGAAGGAACCATTCTGGTCAAAGATATTGACCAGGGATTCTCCGTAGTGATCGAAGTAGATGCCTGCGCCGGCACGGATTGATGTTTTGGCGTCGGGCGAGTAAGCAACAGCCAGGCGAGGCGCGAAGTTGTCCTTCTGCTTGGGCCAGAATCCCGGCTCGTTGTAGTGGGGTCCAGCGGGAGCAAACTGCAAATCGGGTTCGGAGACCTGGCCTTGTTGGGCAGCAGCTTCTCTTCCCAGATACCAGGCATGGGTATCGATCGTGGGAGCCACTTGCTGACCACTGGTTTCGTAGGGAGTCTGGAGGATGGAGTGACGGACGCCGAGGGTCACGGTGAGATTCGACTTCACGCGCCATGCGTCCTGGACGTACCACTCAAACTCGTTGGCTTTGAAGTGACGCTGCAGGTAAGCTCCGTCAGGAAGCAGCGATCCCGAAGTAGCGCTGTCAACGTGATAGTTGTACGAGTTGGTCAGTGAGGGAACGGTTCCGACGAGGTTGGCGAATGCAATTTCATAGGAATTGCTGAAGCCGTTAGAAACCGGATCTACGGGTTGGGGCGGATTGCCGCCGATCCAGTAGGGATTCGTGCTGGCGCCCTGCCAGGTGGTGTTGTCGGAGCTGTGATTCTGATGGATCAGCCGCCAGTTGCCGCCAAATTGCAGGCTGTGCTTGCCCTTGGTCCAGCTAAGGTTGTCAACAATGTTGTTGACGGGAACCGTAGTTGCAGTGGTGCGTGTCTCTGCCGTAGGGGTCGACATGAAGCGGAAGTCCACAAAATCGCCGGTAGCGACTCCGTCGGTGCTGTAGCCCTGGAAGACATATCCGTAGCGAACGTCGTTCACGAGATTAGAAGTGATCGTCCACGTGTCTCCGCCAATGATGCCTTTGTTGTTGCCCTTGTAGACCGAGGCCGCTCCCTGGCCGGGGAACTGTTCGGGATTGAGAGTGGTGTCTTTTTGGAGATTGCCGCGGACGAAGATTCGATGCTTATCGTTGGGAGTGAAATCGAGTCTTGCGATCGAGGTGTTGAGGCGGAGCGGATTGGGCGATGCGAAGGAATAGGACCCCTGGTTATAGCCATCGCCGGTGAGAGTGCCGTTGGCGAGAGGCATGGAGTTGAAGTAGGCGAGCGCGTTGGGGTTGGGGCCAGGGCCGATTGGGTAATCGCTGGTGTTGCAAATCTGGCATGCTGCGTCCAGCGAGGTGACGTTGGCAGCAGAAAGAGTCTGCAGGGTTCCGTTCGCGTCGGGATAGATGATGTTCCCAGCCGCATAGCTCTGGGTGGCGACAGTCTGAATGACTTGCGCGTCTTCCGCCTGGCGCGTTGCTTCGTAGTTGCCGAAGAAGAAGAGCTTGTCTTTCACAAGGGGTCCGCCGGTGGAAGCGCCGAAGATGTTGCGCAGGACTTTGGTGGGAACGTTGGGCAAGCCTTCGTTGATCTGTGCCTGCTTATTGAACCAGTTGTTCGAAGCAGTCAGAGGGGGACGGTAATATTCGTAGGCTGCACCGTGATATTTGTTGGTTCCCGACTTGGTAATCATGCTGACCTGCGCGCCGGAAGAGCGGCCCGCATCGGCGTTCGCATTGGCGGTGGTGACGCGGAATTCTTCAATGGAGTCCTGGGTTTCGCGAAGAACGCCGGTGAAGGCGTAACCATTTACCTGGTCGTTATCGTCAACGCCGTCGATGGTCACGTTGCCTTGATCGGAGCGGCCGCCGTTGACGGCGCCACTGCGGCTATCGCTTGCGTTGGGCAGGTAGAGCACGCCGGGCTGGAGAGAAAGCAGGTCAGGAACGTTGCGGGTTTCGCTGGGAAGAGCCTGGATGAGCTCATTATCGGCGGAATTGCCGAGCGAGGCGTCAGAAGTATTCAACGTCTGAGCAATCGCGGAGACGTCGACGGTGACCGTGTTGGCCCCAACGGTAAGGGCGAAATCGATGGTCGCAGGCTGGTTCACCAGCAGTTCTGCGGACTTGGTCTGGTCGCCGAAACCGTTTGCGGTAACGACAATGGTGTATTTCGACGGTTCGATCTGGACAAAACTGTAAGCGCCGGAACTGTCGGCCACGGTGGAGACAGACTTGCCGGTGGCCTTGTCTGTGATGGTGATCTTTGCTCCCGGTACAAGGGCTCCGGATGGATCCTTGATTGTGCCGCGGAGTGAGGTGGTTGCGATCTGGCCAAATACAGGTGTGACGGTGGAAAGGATACAGAGCAGTATCCATCCCGCAAGGGACTTTTTCACGGCTGTTCCTCCAAAAAGTCAACTACTTGTTTGGTCGTGGGAAGCGACCTTATTTCATTTTTTATTCGCACGAATGATGCACGCCGCCCGCGCAGGCCTGAGTGGTTCGAAAACCGTCACTCTTAAGGGTTAAGAGCGGGCCGCGGGAATCAAAGTGACCGCTTTGAAGCGTCTCAGTAACGCCGGCATTCGATCGCCGGTCTCAAGGAATTTCTATCAATCTAGTCCGTGAACCGATGAAGATTCAATAAAAAAACGCTGACTACGACGCTTTAGCGTCCGCGGAATATGTAATTTGGTCACGCGAAACCGGCGATTCATAACATAAAACCAGTTGTTCGTGTCACTGTTGCTGTTGTATTTGCTGCAAATCGATCAGCGGCTGAGGCCGTTCAGGTGCCTGCTGGGCCTTTTCGACCAGAACTGACCAGTCTTCGGGGATGGGGAGCTTGCGATCGAGCGCGGGGGGAAGGTCGCTGGCTTCAACGTGCACGGCAACATAAAGCTCGCTGGATGTCTTTCCTCGGAAGATACCGTGGGTGGGGGGGACGTCGGCATAGTCGCGGCCGACGGCAGTTCGGATGTGGCGATGGTGGGCGACGAGGTTGTTGGTGGGGTCGAAGCCCACCCAGCCGAGATGCGGCAGCAGGACGTCGACCCAGGCATGGGTAGCATCCGGGGTGGAGCGGTCCTGGTCTTCGCGGCTGCGATAGAGATAGCCGGAGACGTAGCGCGCGGGGATGCGAACCAGACGGAGCAACGCAATCATGGTGTGAGCAAAGTCCTGGCAGACGCCGCGGGCACTCAGGATGGCTTCGTCAATCGGGGAGTCGACACGCGTGCTGCGTGGGACGTACTCGAAATACTCGTAGAGACGATGGTTGAGTTCCTGGACGAGCATCAGGGGATCGTCGCGCCGGGTGACCTGCAGACGGGCGGAGAGTTTGAGCAGAGCGGGCGTTTCGACCGCGAATTCACTGGGCAGCAGCATCTCCCAGTAGTCGCCGGCTTCGATCATGGCGTCGAGGGCCTGCCAGGCGTCGGGCGAGAGAAACGAGGGAACGTCGGGCATGGGCTGCTGTTCGACGACGGATTCGGCAACGATGACGAGCTGGTTGTGCTCGCCGGGAATATCGAAGTGGTGGACGTTGTTGCCGAAGTGGTCGCGGTAGGTGAAGGCGCGGCAGCGAGGACTGACGGAGAGCGAGAAGGTGAGGCAGTGCTGGTTGGAGTCGGAGCGCGGGTGCATGCGCGTTTCCATAATGCTCTCGCTGACAGGCCGCGAGTAGCGGAAGCGCGTAAGGTGCCGGATCGAAAAACAATTCATGCAGCAGTGATCCTCAAATTCAGATAGCCAGCGCGGACTGGATGGAGTACTGGATGTAGTAGCGGTACATGAGCTCGTGAATGCCCATGCACTGCTGCCGAATGTTGTGGAGAAATGCAGCGGCGTCGCAGGAGAGGATTTCGCTGATTGAAGTGAAACTGAGCATGGCGTGCAACTTGCCGATCCCTGCCGTGAGTTCGTCGGGAGGACGACGGCCGCCGGTATGCTGGATGGACTGAATGGCCTGACGAACGCCATCGACCGAGTAGCGGATGGCGTGGGGAAAGTCGCGATTGAGGAGGAGGAATTCGAGAATGCGATCGGGCGTGAGATCGGCGGTATAGACCTGGCAGTAGGCTTCGAAGGCGGTGCAACAGCGAAGAAGTCCCACTTGCTCGAGGTACTGGTAGCCGGAGTCCTCACGCTCGGCTGGATTGGAGAGAAGAGGCTGGTAGACCTGAAGGAGCGTGGCGATGGCGTAAGCCCGTTCGAGGTAGCGTCCGAGACGGATGAAATGCCAGCCCTGGCCATGAATCATGGTGGTATCGCTGACGCCCTTGAAGAGATGGATGGCGTCAATCAGGGATGAGAGCACATCGTTGATGTTGGAGCGGTACTGATTCTCAGTGTGCGGCGAGTGCATGAGGTGATAGAGCCGATTGAGGCGCTGCCACTGTTCGGTGGAGATTTCTTCGCGGATCTGACGAGCGTTTTCGCGCGCCGCATCGATGCAACTGGTGACGGATATCGGATGATGCTTGTCGAAGACCAGAGTTTCGGCACTGGCGGCAGGGTCACCGGTCCATTCAAGGCCCTCAGGATTGCCAAGCGAAGCGATGAGGCGCTGCCAATGGGTTTCGGCGCTGGCGCCACCGGAGTCGAGCATGAGGCTCATGGCCACGTCGAGCTGGCGCACGGTGTTCTCGGCCCGCTCGAGATAGCGGCTCATCCAGTAAAGGCTGTCGGCAACTCGCGAAAGCATCTGGGTACGCTCCCGAACTCTGCGACTGATTGCTACTCCAGAACCCATGTGTCCTTGCTGCCACCGCCTTGCGACGAGTTGACCACGAGCGAGCCTTTTTCAAGGGCCACGCGGGTAAGTCCTCCGGGGACGATGTTGATCTTGTCGCCGAAGAGAATGTAGGGGCGCAGGTCGACGTGACGCGGCTCAAGACGGTCGCCAATGAGACAAGGGGCGCGGGAAAAATCGAGCGTTGGCTGGGCAATGTAGTTGCGCGGATTGGCCTTGATGCGCGCGGCGAATTCATCGCGCTGACGGGCTGTGGAATGCGGTCCGATGAGCATGCCGTAGCCGCCGCTTTCGCCGACAGCCTTAACGACGAGGTTGTCGAGGTTGGCAAGGACGTGATTGCGATCCTTGTCCTCGGTAAGCAGATAGGTTTCGACGTTGTTGAGGATCGGGTCTTCGTCGAGGTAGTAGCGGATGATGCGCGGTACGTAGGCGTAGAGGGCTTTGTCGTCGGCAAGGCCGGTGCCGAAGGCGTTGGTGACGGTGACGTTCCCGGCACGATAGGCATTAAACAGCCCGCTGCAGCCGAGGATTGAATCGCCGCGAAAGATGAGTGGGTCGCTGAAGTCGTCGTCGACACGGCGGTAGATGACGTCGACACGTTTGAGGCCGTCGGTGGTGCGCATGTAGACGATGTTGTCGTGGGTGACGAGATCGCGGCCTTCGACCAGATCAATGCCCATCTGGCGGGCGAGGTAGGTGTGTTCAAAGTAGGCGGAGTTGAAAACGCCGGGGGTGAGCAGAACGATGTTGGGTTCGGGGCGGCCTTCGGGTGCGAGAGAGCGCAGCGTGGCCAGGAGCAGTTGCGGGTAATGCTCGATGGGGCGCACTCCATAGCTGTGAAAGAGCTCGGGGAAGGTGCGCTTCATCACGCGGCGATTGGTGAGCATGTAGCTCACGCCGGAAGGAACGCGGAGGTTGTCTTCGAGCACGACGAACTCGCCGGTGTTTAGGCGGAGCAAGTCTGAACCGACGACGGAGATGTAGACGTTGCGGGGAACCTGGAGTCCGCGCATCTGGCGACGGTAGTGCTTGCAACTGTAAACCAACTCGCGGGGGATGACGTGGTCGTTGAGGATTTTGGCTTCGGAGTAGACGTCGCGCAGGAAGAGATTCAACGCGGTGATTCGCTGGATGAGGCCGCGCTCGATGCGATCCCACTCCTGCGAGGTGACGAGACGGGGAAGCAAGTCGTAGGGGAAAATCTTCTCCGTTCCTTCGTCGCGTCCGTAGACGGTGAAGGTGATGCCCTGGGTGAGGAAAGATAGCTCGGCAGACTGCTTGCGGCGCTGCAATTCCTCCTGTGGAAGGCGCGCGAGGGTCTCTGCCAGGGCACGGTAGTGGGGACGAACATCTCCCGTCGATTCGCGCATCTCGTCGAAGGCGTGGTCGATGGGATAGTCGCCGTAGAGGGTTTCCACTTCCGCCATGGGCCCGGCGCTCATTGTTCGATCGATGTCCTTGGATCAAATTCAAGGTTTGAAAAAGGCTCGATTGCGCAGAGTGCTGCGGATGAAACGCCGCAGCCCAGCGAGCCCGTTCCGCATTTACCCTGTTCCTAAGCTTTTAACACGCTGGACATAAAGGCACAATCAGGGAAACCGTGCGCTTTGGGGATGTCTCGCACTCTGGAGAGAAAATTCGTGCCCCGGGAGACGCAAGTTCGCGCAACGAGATAGCATCAAAACATGAGCTATGACCTCATGGTCTTCGAGCCGGATGCCGTTCCCCAAGGACACGATGAGTTTGTGGACTGGTACGCACAACGGACAAAGTGGAGCGAAGATCACGGCTATGACGATCCGGCGCTCAGCTCTGAGCGCTTGAGGGCATGGTTCGAGGACATCGTTCGAATTTTTCCGCCGATGAATGGACCGCATGCGATCGTGCAGTTGCCGGAGGAAGAGGCGTCGAGTACGGACTACGCCATTGGCGCAGATTTTATTTACGCGTCCTTTGCCTGGTCGAAGGCGGAGCCGGCCTACATGACGGTGGCGCGACTCGCGGAAAAACATCAATTGGGATTGTTCAACGCGAGTTCTTCGGGGGAAGAAGTATGGGTTCCGAAGGACGGACGGATGACGCTGGCGCATGACAAGGGTCCACCGGGGATCGTGGGCCGGATCATGGACTTGTTGAATATGAGCAAGTGAGGAAAGGGCGGCAGCAGATGTGTTGCCGCCCCTCATTCTGAGTGCAGTCGGTCTAGAACAGATTCCAGAGTGACTGGTTGTAAACGGCGTGGTGGAACTGGACTTCGCAGCCTTTGACGATGGTGCCGAGCTCGCGCGGGCAGCGGTTGGCCGCGGCCTGCTTCAGGTCTGCATAGCGACCCTGGACATCGGAGCCGAGGATTTCGGCGATCCACGCTGAAGCTTTGAAGTCGTCGATGGCCTTGTAGATATTGTCGGGCAGGAAGCGACCGCCTTCGCGCAGGTTCTTTACCTTGGCGATTTCGCCGTCGATGCCGGTTTTGAAAATGGCGTACATGGAAAGGTAGGGATTCGCATCGGGAGCAACGGCGCGGACTTCGGTGCGCATGGACCGTGAGTTGCCGATGGGAACGCGGATCATGGCGCCGCGATCCGTTGCCGAGGCACGAATCTGGTTGGGCGCTTCGAAGTGCGGATCAAGCCGGCGATAGGCATTGACGCTGGAGTTGAAGACAAGGCAAAGGTCGAGTGCGCGGGTGAGAATGCGGTCAAGGAACTTCCAACCGAAGCTGGATAGCTGCTCTTCGCCTTTTTCATCCCAGAAGAGATTGGTTTTGGCCTTGGAGACGGAGACGTTGGTGTGCATGCCGCTGCCGTTGACGCCGGCCACAGGCTTGGGCAGGAAGCAGGCGGTGTAACCGTAATTTGCTGCGATCTGGCGACAAAGCAGTTTGTAGAGCTGGATCTGGTCGGCAGCGGCGACAACTTCGCTGTAGCCGAAATTGATTTCGAACTGGCTGGGCGCAACTTCGGGGTGATCTTTCTCGTTCTGGAAACCCATGGCGCGCTGCACTTCGGCCGCGGTGTCGATGAACTGGCGGAGCGGATCGAGCGGCAGCGAGTGATAGTAACCGCCAGTGGAGACGAATTCAAACTTGCCGGATTCGTGGTAGATTTTTTCGCAATCTTTACCTGAGAACAGGAACCCTTCGATCTCGGTGGCCGCGTTGAGGGTGTATTGCTTATCGGCGTGGAGTTTGTCGGCGTAGGTTTTGAGGACGCCGCGCAGGTCGCCGGAGTAGGGAGTGCCGTCCTTGTCGATAACGATGCCGAAGACGAGAACCTTACCGTTGCCGAAGACGTCGGCAGGAACCCAGTAAAAGGCGCTCCAGTCGATGCCGAGGCGCAGGTCGCTCTCTTTTTGCGCAGTGAAGCCGCGGATGGAGGAGCCGTCAAAGGTGAGGTTTTCGTAGGAATTGAGGAGGAACTTCTTGTCGTAATCGAGCAGATGAAGGCGGCCTTCGAGGTCGGAAAAGAGAACGGTGACAGCCTTGATGCGCTTTTCATCGGTGAGGTATTTGAGCCGCTTTTCGCGAATCTGATCGATGGCGACGCGGCTGACACGTTCTTTCTTGGCTTCGAGATTCAGTTCTTCCAGTTCCTCGTATGAGAGGGCAAGGAAGTTGCGATAGTCAGTGGACATTGATCTCCTTCCGGCGGAAAAAATGTCAGCCCGGCGTGACGAAATCTGATTCTTTGGCGTGACTCATCGGCCTCCGGATACGCTTGCACGCATGGCGTGAAGCTCACGGGAGACTAGGTGGGGCGCATGGATGAATCCGATTGGTGGCGCGCGAAGCTGCTTGTGAGCTTGTAACTATAGGGTAACGCTGCGCACAACTGCGCGCGCAGTTGAATCGGCGAATTGTGAAACGGCCTGTGGAAAGATTGGGCGAATTGCGCTGCGTGATGGTGTTGGCAGGTCCATCTGCCTCATGGCGATGTTCGTACGGAGACTGCGTGCGATAAGCTGATTCTTTCAGGAGGCCTCGTAAGGATGCTCATGTTGAAGCGTTGTGCCCACCACTTCCCTGCCCTTTCCCTTTTTGTCCTGGCCGTTTCGCTTGCGAATGCGCAGAAGGCGCCGATCCAGATCACTGCTGATCTTTCGGAGGCGCCGCGCAAGCTGTTTCATGCGGACATGGATTTTCCGGTGTCGGCGGGACCGCTGACGCTGATTTCGCCGGAGTGGATTCCGGGCCACCACATGCCTTCAGGGCCGGCATCTTCGTTTACGGGCGTGGTGTTTACGGCGAATGGAAAGACACTGGAGTGGCGGCGGGACGATGTGAACCTGTACGAGTTCCACTTGACAGTGCCGAGTGGGGTGACGACGCTGCATGCGCACGTGGATTCGATCGTGACACGTCGTGTTTCGCAGCGAATGGCGGCTCTCGAGTGGGAAGCGCTTATGTTCTATCCGGCGCATGTGCCGGTGAAGGATATTCTGATTCAGCCGTCGGTGAAGGTGCCGGCGGGATGGGGAATCGGGACAGCGCTGAAACCGGTGAGTGGCGGGGCCTATCCGGTGCCGGAATCGGGAAGCATCACCAAGTTTGCAGCGACAAATGTCGAACAACTGGAAGATTCGCCAATCTTGACGGGGCTGTATTTCCACGAGTATCCGCTGGCGCCAACGATCAAGCCACAGCACTTTCTGGACGTGGCGGCGGATGCGCCGGAGGACGCGAACCTGCGGCCTGCGGTGCTCGCCGAGGTGGCCAACCTGGTGCGCGAGGCTGACGCGCTCTACGCCTCGCATCATTACAACGAGTACCACTTTCTGCTGACGCTCTCGGATGTTGCGGGCGGTATGGGCCTGGAGCATGGACAATCTTCGGATAATGGAGTCGGCGAAAAAGGATTTGCAGACGACGTGCATCAACTGCCCGAGTCGGATCTGCTGTCGCATGAGTTCACGCACTCATGGAACGGCAAGTATCGGAGGCCAGTGGGGCTATATCAGCCGGACTTTGCCACGCCGATGCAGGGGGCGCTGCTGTGGGTATATGAAGGGATGACGGAGTATTGGGGGAATGTGCTGGCGGCGCGGTCTGGATTGAAGAACGCGCAGGAGTACAAAGATGTGCTGGCGATGACGGCGGCGGATCTGGATTACACACGCGGACGCGAGTGGCGGCCTACGGTGGATACGGCGGTCGGCGCTAGCATTCTGCGCGGCGGGAATCCGGCGTGGTCGAACTGGCGGCGTGGGCAGGACTACTACTTCGAGGGTGAAGTGCTGTGGCTGGATGCGGACACGTTGATCCGCAAGATGACGCAGGACAAGAAGTCGCTGGATGATTTTGTGAAGATCTTCCTGGGCAAGGGCGGGAACACAGGGCCGTTGATTGTGACGTACACGTTCGATGAGCTGGTGCAGGATTTGAACCAGGTTGTGCCGTATGACTGGGCGACGTTTCTGCACGATCGCGTGGACAAGATCAATCCGCATGTGGATGCGGCGGGACTGGAGCAGGGCGGATACAAGCTGGTATTCAAAGACAAGCCCACGAAGTCAGAGCGGATGATGTCGGCGGCGGAAGGACGGCGCGGCGGCGTGGATTGCTGGTACTCGATCGGATTGCGACTTGGACCGGACGGGACGATTGGCGATGTGCTGTGGAACGGGCCGGCAGACAAGGCAGGCCTCGCGCCGGGTGAAAAGATCATGGCGGTGAATGACAAGGTGTATTCGGGCGATGCGCTGCGCGAGGCGATTCGGAATGCGAAAGATCCCGCGAAGCCGATTCGCGTGATTGTGCAGGCCGATTCATTTGTGTCGACGATGCAGATTGATTATCACGATGGGGAACGCTATCCGGCGCTGGAACGCGTGGATGGAACGCCGGCGTATCTGGATGACATCATCAAGCCGCTGACTACGCCGGAGAAGGCGCCGGAGGAGAAGAAGGAAGACGCGGAGTAATGAAGGATTTGGTCGGCGCCGGATTGATTTCTCCGTCGTTCGTCACAAATCGTGCCGTGTGCCCATTTGTACCGTCGAATAAGCTGGTATGCTTGAAGGCTCGATCACATAAAGGATGGTAAGACGCCTGTTCGACCTCGTCTCGGATAAAGCTCCAGCGACGAGATACTTGTTTTAAGAGCGGTTCCACAATTCATGTAGCCATTTCCGGCATCGATGGAGGCGGCTTTTGCTTGATAAAAAAGCCACTTGGCTTCGTGGCTTCGGGATATAGCAATTGTGGAACCGATGTAACGACCGGGTCGCAACGATGGAGCCCGCATTCCGCGGAGTTAACCATGAATATCAAGAGCCTCTTCAGTCGCTCAAAGCGCGTGGGAATGCGGCCTCTCCCATTTCTCGGCAGTTTCCTGATCGTCGGTTTGTTGTTCGCTTTGCAGCAGTGGCTGGGCATGCGCATCTTGTATCAAAAATCAGCGTTCAGCTTATGGCCTGGTATCGCGGCCTGGGAACTTCAGTATCTGCTGTGGGGTCTTTTTTGCTGGCTTCTCTGGCTCTGGCTGGGGGAAAGCCTGCAAAAAGCGGGATGGCGATACATCTTGTTGCGGATTGTTCCCCTCAGCATCGCCATGAGCGTTGCTGTCGAAATGGCCCTTGCCGCATCCTTCCCGCTGTTCTTTATCAGGCGCACGCCCATGAGTTTCTGGCAGAGATTGAACTTCAGTCTTGCCGAGGAATTTCTCGAAAATACGGCAGTTTTCTGGGGAGCTTTCCTGGTCATCCGCGCGATCGGATATTACCGGGAATCGCGACAGAAGGAGAGGGACATGGCGCAGCTCGCCGTCGAGCTGACAGAAGCGCGAATGCTGGCGCTCCGGATGCAGATCAATCCCCACTTTCTGTTCAACACCATGAACAGCGTATCCAGCCTGATGTACTCCGACGTTCGCGCGGCGGACCGAATGCTAGAGCAACTCTGCAGTTTGCTTCGCGTCTCTCTGGAGCGAGGACCAAAGCAATTGATCTGCCTGAAGGAAGAGATGGAGTTCATTGGGATGTATCTCTCGCTTCAGGACATCAGATCCGCAGGACAGGTCCGCCAGAACATCACCGTCGATGCCCGCCTCTATGATGCGCTGGTTCCGACTATGATTCTTCAACCGCTCGTTGAGAATGCCTATGTTCACGGGCTTTCGCGCGTGACCCAGGGGCTCATCGAGATGACGGCAAAAGAGGAAGACGGACAACTTTGCATCCTGGTTCGAAACAGCGGAGTTGGGTTGAAGCCCGCGAATGGGCGAGAGACTGGTGGAATGGGCATAGGCCTCACAAACATAAGAAACCGTCTTCGACTGCACTTTGGAGATCGATTCGTTCTGGCAATTCGCGAGATTTCGATTGAACTCGTTGAAGCTACGGTGAAGTTCCCGCTGATCTTTTCGAATCCGGATGAGACGGGTGGTCACGAAGGGGAAAAGTTATTGGTGGACCAGCGCCATGATGCGCAGTACATGTAGCTGCCTACCGCTCCCTGCGCTGCTGCGGGCGCGACCAAAGTGATATCGATATCCTGATGCCTCGCGACTCATCGGATTTCCGAAAACAACACAGGTTTTAGCTCTAGCGACTCCACGAGAAATTCAGAGAAACAACTGCAGATCTTTCGACTCCGCTTCGCTGCGCTCAAGATGACAACGTTTGTGCACTAGTGGGGGCGGCCGGGGAGGACGAAGTGTTCGTCGCAGCGGGGCTCGTAGAAGTCGCCGGCCATGATGATGGGGCTCGAGTAGGGTGCGGGTTTGCCGTCGATGAGGCGCTGCGGATAGAGAGCCTTGGCGCCGCAACTGCAGTAGGCGACGAGTTCTGTGATGTTGCCGGCATAGGTGCGGACGAGCCAGGAGAGCTGAATCATTTCGCCGAAGGGCATGCCGCGGAAATCCAGCTCGAGACCGGAGACGAGCACGTCGTATCCAGCTTGCAACAGGCGCTTGGTGAAGAGGAAGAGGTCGGCGACGAACTGGCCTTCGTCGATGGCAATGCACTCGACGCGCCCGCCGATCTGCTGCTCGGTGGCAGCAAGGATGGGCAGGATGGTCCACGGATCGCAGTTGGGAAACTCGACAGCTTCCATTTTTCCGCAGCCGTTGGGGTTACGGCTTTCTACGACGCCGGCTGCGGACTTGGTGTCGGCGCTGGGCTTGAGAAGCATCACGCACTGCTTGGCGTATTGACGGCGGGTTTCGATGCGGCGCAGGAGTTCTGCAGTCTTGTTGCTGCGCATGGGGCCGACGATCATTTCGAGTTTGCCAAGCACGACGATGTCTCCGACTATGAGCCTCTCGATGTTGCCGGTAAAGATGTCAGCCGAAGCGCGCTCGTTTGACGGTCTGGCGGAAGTCTTCGCCGGTCATCTCGACCTTGACGCACATTTCGGCGAGGCGGGAGCGCATGCGATCACCGATACGGTCGCCGAGGGTCTGTTCGCGGGCGGCGCGTTCAACGTCGGACTTGGCTCCGCTGCCGGCAGCGAGATCAGGGTAGTTGGTGGTGATGATGGTGGTCTGCTTGTCGTTGTAGCGGGTGTTGAGGATGAGGGCGACGGTGTCCCAAACCCATTCGTTGGGTTTCTGCGCGCCGAGATCGTCGAGCACGAGGACTTCGGCGGCGAAGACGGGCTTGAGCAGCTCGAGTTCGGTGGTATTGACCTGTGTGTTGTAGCTGTTCTGGATGTTCTTGAGCAGTTCGCGGTAGTCGCAGAAGAGACCTTTGCAGCCCTTTTCCGAGATGAGACGACGGAGCACGCCCACGGCGAGATGGGTTTTGCCGACACCGATGGAGCCGGTGAAAAGCAAGCCTTTGCCGGCGGTGTCGACGGGGTAGGCATCGACAAATTTGCGCGCGGTGAGATGCGCACGGCTCAGCGACTGATCGGCGCCGCGGAATGCTGTCTCGTAGCCATCGAGCGTGTATTGGCGGTAGCGCTCAGGGATGCGGGCCGCGGCGAGACGGCGCTCTTCGCGATCGGATTCCTGGCACTCACAGGCGCGGGAAACCCACAGGCCAGCGTCGGACATAACGCGGACGAGGCCTACGCCATTACATATCTCACATACACTCATCGCTCCATCAAGCCTAGCGCAATCGGCGCCGTGGCGTGGCGGTGGGAAAGGCGTACTGCTTGGTGGAAAAGACGTTGTGCGGCCTCCACTACGAGAAGAGCCGTTTGGGCTCAGTTCGCGGCGTTAAGATGGGATTTCGTCTGGTTTCAGTCCCCAGGGAAGGATGTGCTGCTTTGAGTCGGATTTCTTTGCGTGTTGCCATTGCCGTTTTCTCGATTGCTTCGGGAGTTTGTTCGATTGGGATTACAGGTCAGGAACCAGGAAACGTACCAGAGACGAAAGCTCCGACGCCTACGCAGGTGGCGCCGAAGCATCCTGAGTGGGCGGGGCTGAGCAAGCACGATTTGCAACTGCTGACGGATTTTCCGTGGCTGGAGCGATTCAAGGAGGCAGATTTGAAATTGGGACCGCCGGCGGCGGATGAGGAGCGCGTAGTGTTCATGGGTGACTCGATCACCGAGGCCTGGCATTTCGATGCACCCGGCGGAGTGTTCGCCGCGAAGCCTTACATCAATCGCGGCATCAGCGGGCAGACTACGCCGCAGATGGTGCTGCGTTTCCACCAGGATGTGATTGCGTTGCAGCCGAAGGTCGTGGTGATTCTTGGGGGAACGAACGACATCGCGGGCAATACGGGACCAATGACGCTGGAGGAGACCGAAGCCAATATCGCGGCGATGGCGGAGATGGCCGAGGCGAATCATATCCGGGTGGTGCTGTGTTCCATTCTTCCGGCATACGACTATCCGTGGCAGCCGGGGCTGGCTCCGGCGCCGAAGATCGACTTGATCAATGCGTGGCTTCGAGGCTATGCAGCGGCACGTGGGCATGTGTATGTCGACTATCACTCGGCAATGAAGGACTCGCGCGATGGGCTGCCGGCGAATTTGAGCCATGATGGGGTGCACCCGACGCAGGCAGGTTATGACGTGATGGCGCCGCTGGTGGAGGCGGGGATTGCGAAGGCGTTGAAAAGTGGGAAGTAACTCAGAGAACAGAAATCATGGGTCAGGTTCCCGATCGAAGGGTGTAATCCCAGGTCTCAAAGGCGAGACCTGGGGCACCCAAGTTGGTGGTGGGTCGCTTAGTATGCGGCGGTGGCGTTGGCGGTGTGGGCGATTTCAGTGAGCAACTTGTCGGCGCGTTTTTCTTCGTTGAGTGTTTCTTGAAGGATCTGCGCGTGTTCGGACAGGCCTAGCTGCTCGGCCCAGTCGCGGGCGCTGCCATAAGATGCGATTTCATAGTGCTCGACCTTTTGCGCGCTGGCGATGAGGCCGGCATCACGCACGGCGCCGGGGTCGGTTTCCTTGGTGATATTTTCGCCGGAGCTCACGATCGCGGCCAGGATTGGGTCCTTCTTATCCGACGGGTCGTTAATCAGGTCGCCGAGAAGTCGCCGCAGGCGGGTGACGTGGTTGCGCGTCTCCTGCAGGTGGGATTGGAAGGCCTGCCTCAGCTGAGACTCCTGAGCATGCTCGATCATCTTGGGAAGTCCGTCGACGATCTGATTTTCGGCAGAGAGCAGGTAGCGAAGTTGTGCGGTATAGAGTTCGCGCAGGTTCGGAAAGTCGTTGGGCGTAATGAGTCCCATGTGAAATTCACCTCTGGTTAATTTGCTTGCGCTCGTGCACCCACACTTGGAGGGAGACTCTACGCGGCGCGTTGTCCTGCACGCGTCGATTTCAGGGGAAAGAAAAGGCGGCCGAATCTGGCGATTCGGCCGCTGAAATGCGTGCCCACACTGCACGGACTTTATGGCTTCGCGCCCGTATTCAGAACGCGTTCAAGACCTATTGAGTCGAGAGACGGACCTGCTACATCGGGCGCGCCGTCGCCGTTGATGTCGAGCACAGCTCCGTCGGTCATCTGCAATGGGAAGTACTGAGGCGCGGCCAGCCCTCCACCGCCGGTGCCATTGATGAGAACCGAATCCCCCGTCGTGGGTGTGCCGGCGTTCAACGTCACGGTCAGAAGCAGGATATCCATGTGGCCATCGCGATTGAAGTCGTCGACCAGCAGCGTGTCGTATCCCCCGTCGTTATTGGGAAGGCGAACGCCGGTTGCGTTACCGAAGGTACCGGAGCCATCATTCTGTTCCACTACCACGCGATCGTAAGGACCGATGGAAGGGTAAGCAGAGTACTCGTATACCAGATCGAGACTTCCGTCTCCGTTGATATCGGCGAGGGTCAACGCGTTTAGTTCTGGTTTGGTGTAGTTGAGTTTCTCAGTATTTTTGACGGAAAAGTTGCCACGGCCATCGCCGATCAGCGTGTAGATGGTCGAATTTGTCCATTCGCCCACCACAATGTCTTCGTTGCCATCGAGGTTGATATCCCCCACGGCCATAGCTGCGACCGGAAGAACCTGCGAGGGAAACGGAGTGGGCGCGGAAAATGTGCCGTCTCCTTTACCCAGCGCTACGCCCCAGTCTCCGACCAGATCGGCTTTGCCGTCGTGGTTGACATCGACTGCGTAACTTTGTCGGTTGTAAGTGTTGTTGGCCGGCGGCCCTAGCACCTTACTGGAGACAGCGGGGGCGAAGCTTCCGTCTCCATTGTTCAGAAGTACGCTTACGTCGCTGGCTTCAGTGGATGGGCTGCGAGAACTTCTCGTGATGACCAGATCCATGGAGCCGTCCCCGTTCACATCACCCACGGCGATGTTCCCGAGTTGAACTGCTGCGGCGTAGGTCTTGCCAGCATTGAAGTAGCCCTTGCCTGAACCGGTGAAGACTGTCACAGCACCGGTGGATTGGCTCAGGACAGCCACATCGTCGATGCCATCACCATTGAAGTCGGCAGTGACGACACCACCGGAGAAAGGCGTCTGGGTAACTATGGGAGCCTGGAACCCTGCTCCAGAGGTACCGTAGCTGATCTGGTTCTGGAACACGAGATCAAGATATCCGTCACGATTGAAGTCAGCCAGGCCGTACGTAGTCGGGTAGTAATCGTTCTCGACACCAGTGAAGATGCGTGGGCTGGAGAACGTGCCGTTGCGCTGGTTGGTGAAGATGCCGAACGAGGTGCCGCCGGCGACCAGATCGAGGTAGCCGTCGTGGTTCAGGTCGGCGGCGTTAATTGACGAAGCGGGAAACGTGGAAATTCGGTTTGGCGTTGTGAACGTACCACCGGACTGTCCCCAAAGGATGTAGACGCCAGCGTAAGGAGTAACAGCGGCGATGTCCAGATGGCCGTCATGGTTAAAATCGCCAACGGCTGCGCCGTTGGGAAACACTGTGCTGTAACTTGGTCCTGCGGTGAAGGTCCCATCCCCTTTGCCGTAGAGAACTGCCAGGTAGGGGCCGATGACCAGATCGGTTTTGCCATCGCCATTGAAATCGCCGCTGGCGAGCACGGGCCAATACCCATACGATCCGGGGGCCAGCTTGAAGTTTCCGGTGCCGTCATTGAGCAGAACGAAGCCGTCCTGGGAGGCGCTGTCCTCAGGATTGCCCGTGAAGGTTACGATTGCGTCGAGTTTTCCGTCCCCGTTCAGGTCAATCACCGACAGCGATGCGTTGCCTGAGCCTTCCTGGCCCAGATCGAGTGTCGTGCCATTTCTGAACGTTCCGTCGCCGTTGCCAAAGTAGACCTGGAGCATGGCGTCGGCGGTGATATTGCAGTACGGGGTGCCGTCAGGATAGTAGTCGCAGGATTCTTGCGCAGGGACAGGCACGACGACGTCGAGCTTTTTATCTCCGTTCACGTCAGCCAGCACTGATCCCGCCGGAAAGGTAATGGATTCGGAGATGCTGCGGAAGGTGCCGTTGCCCGTAGCAATCTGGGCTGTGTTCTGGTAGAGGATGTCGGGGCGGCCATCGCCGTTCAGGTCTCCGACTCCGATTAGATTGCTTGTGACCCCACTGAGCTGCTGCGGTACAACGAACTGTTTAGACAGAGTTTGGCTCAGTAGTGAGTGAGCAGCGAA
>Ga0209004_1000107_pt1 | contig 22162 bp, 6 predicted proteins | sample TexAe_RefH0_M1_FD_187948 | JGI IMG/M metagenome (GOLD analysis project Ga0209004, IMG submission 187948) | Forest soil microbial communities from Davy Crockett National Forest, Groveton, Texas, USA - Texas A ecozone_RefH0_M1 (SPAdes) (version 2) | ecosystem: Environmental > Terrestrial > Soil >... | reverse complement strand
GGCGTGATGGTGCCAGTGGTGCTGAGTGTCGCATTGGCGGTGTTATTGACCGTCACGCTTCCATTGGTGCCTGGCGTGATAGTACCGGCGCTGCCCAAGGTGACATTGGCGCCATTCTGCAGGGTAACCGAGCCGTTGCTGCCTACTGTTACGGTGCCGCCGGTGCCAAGGCTCACGGTTCCGCCCGAGGCAATGCTCAACGGAGTTGCAGAGGAACCAAAGGACATGACTCCCGCCAGGGCTGCATACTCACCGCCGGTGGCGCCGACCTGGCGCAAGTCGATGTTGGCAACGTCGTTGTATCCGACCAGACCCGGCAAACCTGTTGACCCAGGCGCCACGCCGTCGAAGGTAATGTCCTGGTTAGTCGCCCACGACGGAATGACGGGAGCGACGGATCCGGTCACAAAATATCCCGTATCGCCGTTCAGTGGCGTGCCGTCACAGTGCATTGAGGCTGGACTTTCCGTCGAATTCGGTGGGGCCGACGGAGCGTACCACGCGGAGGTTGAGAACGTCGCAAGAGTAGTGGGGTTGATCTCCAAGTAAGACACCCCACCTAATGAAGCTTCGGTTAGAGTTTCAAGCGCCTGGTTGGAGTAAGCAATGGCTGAGCTCGGGCCCACGCCGCCGAGCTGGAACAGATAGTTCATCGAGCTCTGATAATTCGGTTTGCAATTGATGTCGAAGTTCGGGATATAACTGCCGGTCCCGCTGTAGTAGAGTCCGCCATGGCTCAAGCCGAGGGTGTGGCCAATCTCGTGGAACAGCGTGCCGGCGGTGACCTGGGCACGTTTGCTCATGTCCTGCTGCGGATCCGTCTCCCAAAGGGCCAAGGTGACGGCTGAATCAGCGCCGCCCAGATCGGAGTAACCGGAGATGCTTGTTACGGTGCCGGACGTGAGGCCTATATCCGGTTCAATCGGGGTGCCGTTCTGATAACTCCAGGTGGCGACGCCGGGAGTTGACAGAATAATGGTCTCCGCGTTGGGACACGACACGGTGTTGTACGCGCCATTGATACCTGGATAACTCAGCACACCCGAGATCGTGAAGCGGCTCGGGCAGTAGTTAATGCTGCCCTCAGCGCCCCGGTTGGCCGTGGTGATGGTAGTTTGGCCGGTGCTGTTACTTGCATTGATCGCAGTCAACGTCCCGAAGCGGGCGCTCCACGCTGGTATGGCGAGAGAGTGGCCGAAGAGAACGTAGTGATAGCTATCTTTTTGCCCGTACGGGAAGCGAGCTGTGCAGTCGCCGCCCGATTCGCATGAAGTAAAATTACGCGGCCACAGCTTGGAGAATTCCAGGCTGTTCTTCCAGTCGATCACTCCCGGCTCGCCGGGGAACTCGCAGAGCTGTCCGGGGCTGTCAGTGCAGGTGCTTTCGGGCACGGCGTTGCCGACTTCGAGATGGAGCACGATTCCAGCGGAGGCGAATGCCTGCTGGACCATGGCCAGCGGATCGTTGCCGTCGGAATCAGGCGACGGGAACAGATCCTCGCCGGTGCACACTCCGTTTGTCACGGCGCCGCACATCCAATCGAGTTGAACGAACAGGTCCTTTTCGCCTGATTTTGCGCCCGGCAATGGCACCCACGATTGGGTCTTCACATCGTAATAACCAGGCTGCCCGGCGAAGAAGTCGCCCGTCGGCGGGCCGGCCTTCCAGGCGTTCAAAATGCCGTCGTTATCGCGGTTGGCCACGGGCGTTGAGAAAATGACCGCAGCATAGGCGTTGCCGGAGTTCAGATTCACGCCGTACTGGCTCGCGTCTGCCGCGAGTGTCGTGACGGGAGTAGGACTGCCGTTCCAGCTGCCGCCGGCGGAGTAGAGGGTCGCAACCTCTCCGGGAGTCGATCCGCCAACCGCGTCATAGAATCCCTGCACGGTCTGAGTCGTAGAAGGGGTTGGTATCGTCGAACCGTCGTAGATGACGACAGATTTAAGCGGAAGAGAGTTGGCAGTGCCCGGCGCCGCGAGGCCGCGATAGATGACAACGAGGCTCGCGCCTTCGTTGAGCGGGAACTGGCCGGTTGGGCCGATTTGGCCGCTATCCGGCAGAACGATCTTGAATGGGCCCGAGCCGAGGCGCTCCCCGTTCAAGTTCGACGGCGCTTGGAAATAAGCATTGACGTCGGCGCGATACACGCGCAGCGTCCCGCTCAAACCCGAGTCCGTATAGGGCAGGTCGGTTCCAATCTGTTGTCCAGTGATTGCATAGCCGAGGAAGGTTCCTGTGTAGCCCGAAGGCGTCAAGGTATTTTCGAGCGTCTCCCAGTACAGGAAACCATCCACGATGTCGGCGCCGTCGGGAACGCCCTGGGCACCGCCGGAAGTGCTGTCGGGGATGTTGATGGTTCCCGTGGCCACGCCGCTCGTGCCGTGCCCACGCAGACTCGTTCCCGCGGTGGCAAAGTCACCAGTAACGAAGTAGTTATTCTCGAAGGTAAGCGGGTTCGGCGCGGGCGGTGGTGCCGTGCCGGTGGAAATGAGAAGGGCGACTGAGGTTCCGAGATTAACCGGCGATCCGGCGGCCGGGCTTTCCCCGATCACACTGCCGGCAGGCTCGCTGCTACTGTACTCACTGCTCACATTTCCCAGGGTCAAGCCGGCATCAGTGAGGGCCGTTGCCGCCTCACCTTGCTGCATTCCCACCACGTTGGGGACAGCGGTACCGGTCTGGCCGTTCACGCTGCCGATGCCGCTGAGGTTGACCGTTTGAAGGACAACCGAAGAAGCAAGGTTCAAAGTGTTGTCGCTGAAAATCGCATTGTCGCTGAGAAGGCCGGTGCCCTGCGGCGTGAAATTGAAGTCCTCATAGCAAAATGCTCCTGCCGCAACCACAGAAGGCGAGATTGTGCCGCAAGTGGAGCCTGTTGGGTTTTCGATGAAGCTCGTAGTGGTGGTCGCTCCCACTGAAACCGAGAGCGGTTGGTTGCCGACGTCTTGAACGGAGACCACTTGCGGGCTGTCCGCACTCTTGCTGCCGACGTTGGTGACGGCAAAGTTCAAGGATGGCGGCAGAGACCGTTGCAGTTCCATAACCTGGTTGTTAGCCTGATTGGAAATGAAGACATCGCCAGTTGCGTCCACCGTCGCGGCCACGGTATTGAGCCCGCTGGCCAAAACGATCTGACAGTTGCTGGTGCAGGTTGGCGGAAGTACCTCCTCTACCACGCCCAAAACAAGCGAATTCGTAGGCCCCTCGTCCGCGACATACACATCGCCTGCAGCATCCACCGACACGCTGTCGGGTTGTTGCCATCCGGAGCCGATCGTTCTCCAGCAAGTGCTGTTGCTGCATCCGGCCGGAACCTCGGCAACTTGTTTGAGGCCATGATCGGCAATAAACAAGTCACCTGCTGCGTCCACTCCCAACCCGACAGGATTCGCACCTGCAGGGTTGTAGACCACGGTCGGAGTGCTCCCATTGGCAGGGATCTCCACGACCTCGCCATCGACGAAATCACCAACGAAAACATTGCCGGTCCCGTCTACGGCAACACCCAGCTCGGCCCTGACTGGGACTGTCGTACCGCTGACCGTCGTCTCCTCGTTCATCAATACTTTTTGACAACTGATGCTGGTGCAGCCCGCCGGGACCTCAACGACCTCGTTCAGGTTGTTATCCGCCACGTATAGATTGCCTGCTCCATCCAACGCCAACCCCTGCGGCTGCTGCCATCCTGTCCCTACGGTGATCTGCGCGCCGTTTGCCGCAACCTCCACAACGCGTTGGTTGCCGGTGTCTGCGATGAAGACGTCACCCGCTGCGTCCACGACCAAGCCCTTCGCCTGATTTAGAGGAGAGCTCGTCGTATTTACCGCAGTTTGCCTGGCCTGGTTGAATGCAGCCGCTGGCGCCTGGCCAATGCCGTAAATCGGCGTGCTTGCGACCAGGTTGCCGTTGATGTCATAGAGTTCCACCGCGCCCATGCGCAATCCAGGCGCGAGCGGAGTGAAGCTGACGTTTACGTTACAGGAGATGCCTGCGGAGATGGCGCCGTTACAGGTGCCACCGCTGCCGAGCGTGAAGTCGAGGCCGTCTACGCCTTGCGTTACCACCTGGATGGCGCCAATGGTCGTGTTCGCGGCCAGGTTGAAAGTCACTGCTAGACTACTGCCAGTGCATCCTGCGGGGTTACCACCTGGGCAAACGCTGACGCCGCCGAAATTCTCCAACGAGAAACTCGCAGTCACATTCTCTGCCGCGTTCATGGTGACGCCGCAGGTTGAACTCGTTCCAGAGCTAGCGCATGCGCCGCCCCAACCCAGGAATGCCGATCCTGCAGAAGCCGTCGCTGTCAGCGTCACAGTTCCGCTTGCATAATTCACCGAACACGACGGACTTCCCGTAACGACTCCATTGGTGTCGACGCAGCCGATCAATCCATCGCCCGATGTTACCGTGCCAGAGCCCGTGCCGAGGTCCGTGACCGTGAGCGCGTAGCTGGCCTCTGATCCCAATCCCGTGGCCTCGACTGGTATGGCCTGTGTTGCGGGATTGCTATTCAGGGAGTTGTCGCTCACAGGCACCGTGCCGCTCACGAGGCCGCTAACCGTCGGCTGGGCATAAATGCCTACCAGGCACGTCGCGCCCGGAGTCAGCGAAATCCCGTTCACACTTGTGCAAGTGGAGTTGATCAAATCGACGGCAAAGTTTGCGTTCGAGGCCGACCCAACCGAACCTGTCAGATTTTGGTTGCCGACGTTTTGAATGGAATATCCGACATCGTTGCTTCGGCCGCCGACATTGACTGAGCCAAAGTTCCACAATTCCGGCAGCGATTGGTTGACCTCAAACACTCCTTGTACACCCTGATCCCCGATAAAGACATCGCCCGCTGGATCGACGGTCACGCCGCTTGGGCCACCCAGTCCGGTGCCCACGGTGGTCTGGACGCCGGCAGCCGAATATTCCACCACTCGGCCATTCCCAAAATCCGCGATGAAGAGATCGCCGGCCGCGTCCACTGCCAAATGGTACCCTCGGCTGAGTCCGGTGATGGGCAACGTGCTTTGGACTCCGCTGGTCGAATACTCCACCACCCTGGACGGAATCGCGGGTGCAGCCAATTCATCGCCGTCGGTGACGAATACGTCGCCCGCCGCATCCACTGCAACGCCCCACGGTAGCTGCAGGCCATTGAAGGGAACCGTTGTCTCAACGCCGGCGGGTGTCACCTTGTCGACCTGTTTGTTGCCCTGGTCCACGATGAAGGCATCGCCCGCACCATCCACTGCGATGCCAGTCGTGGAACCCAGTCCGCTGGCCAGTACGGTCTGAACGCCGCTGGGGCTTATCTTTACCGCACACCCGAGGTAGAGGTCGGCGATGAGGAGATTGCCTGCCCCGTCCACTGCCACGCCGATTGGCTGTGGGGCTTGCGGATTGCCGCAGACACTTGTTACTGCCGAGGTGTAGGAGGTAAGCACCGTCGACTCGACGCCACCGGGCGTGATCTTATCAACGAAGCCCGGACTGGAAGCACCGACACCGTAATTTGCGATGTAGAGATTGCCAGACCCATCAAGCGCTACACCCACTGGGTAATTGACATTTGCGAGAGGCTCTGTGGTCTGCGTGCCCGGCCCGAACGCGACGGCCGGTCCCTGGCCGACGCCAGAGACCAGCTGGGTGGCCAGCACATTGCCGCCCGAGTCGAGCAGTTGCACCGCGCCCAGGCGCAATCCCGGCGCAATCGGAGCGAAGTCGACGTTAACGGTGCAAATGCCGGGGCCGACAAAGCCGGTGCAGCCGCTGCCGGCACCCAATGTGAAGTCAAGGTTGCTTGCACCCTGCGTCACCACGTTGGTCGAGGAGACCGTCGCACTCGTCGGCAGATAGACCATCACCGCGAAAGTTCTGGCAATGCATCCAGCTGCGACTCCACCTGCGCAAGTATTGATGCTGCCGAAAGTCTCCACCGAGAAGGTCGCATACACAGTCTGCGATTGGTTCATGGTCATGATGCAATGCGGGCTGGTTCCTGAGCACGCCCCGCCCCAAGCTGTAAACACAGACCCTGGGGATGGGGTCGCTGTGAGCGTCACCAAGGTTCCACCTGGGTCGTTCTCTGAACACTGTCCCGTGACATTTTCGTTATTAACCGCGCAACTAATCGCCGGAGAAGCGGAAGAATTTGATGTCACAGTGCCGATGCCCGAGCCTGTTTCCGACACCGTCAGCGTATAGCTGGTTGCCCCGCCCGTGCCCGTGCCGCTGAGACTGATGGTCTGTGTTGCGGCTCCATTCAAAGAGTTGTCGCTGACTTGAGCCGAGTCGCTCACCAGACCGTTAACGCCACCCTGCGGCTCGAATTCGAAGTTCTCAGTGCAGAATGTGCTTGGATTCAATGAAAACGAGCCGTTGCACGTACTCGTGACTTCGGCGAAGTTCTGTGTCGAAACCGATCCGACCGAGCCCGTCAGCGCCTGGTTGCCGATATTCTGAATCGTAACGGGATCCGGGCCAAGTTCGAGGCCGTCGGTTGTAGAGCCAAAGACGACCGATGGTGGCTGAGACTGATCGATCTCGTAAACGGGGGTGCCATCGGTGACGAAGAAAATCTGTCCTGTCGGGGTCACGGCGACCTCGGACGGGTCGTAAGCTCCGCCGCTGGTCCACAAAAGGATTTGGCAGCCCGCAGTGGTGCAGCCGGCTGGAACCTCCACTACACCGCCGGCGTCGATTTGTGTACCGATCGTAAGGGCGACGTCCCCTACGATCACGTCGCCCGCGGCGTCCACCGCCACGTCTTGCGGGCTAGCCCATCCGGAGCCGATGAGGGTTTGGCAGCTGGTATTTGTGCAGCCTGCCGGAATTTCCACGACGTGATGGAGACCGCTATCGGCAACGAAGAGATCGCCCGCCGCATCCACCGCCATGCCTCCCAGCGAATTACCTGGCGGGTTGTATAGCGTGAACTGTGGGCCTCCATTGGCAGGAATCTCAAAAACGCCAGTCAGGTTTTGGGCGATGAAGACATTGCCTGTCCCATCCACCGCAACCGCAATCGGACCGGGGTGCGAAGAAGGCGCGTAGATCACACTCGCGCATGATGCGGTGGCGCTGGTGCAACCAGGCGCGAGCTTCACGACCTCGCCATACGTATTGATCTCGGGATCCGCGATATAGAAGTTGCCCGCTCCATCGATCGCCACACTATAGGCAGCAGTGAAACCAGTGGCCACCGTGGTCGGGGTGCCGTTGTACGGCGGCGCGATTTCCAGCAGGCTTGGGCCGGTCAAATGGTACAGATTGCCGGATGCATCAGTCGTAATCCCCGAGTACCCGGTCAGATTTGCGACCGGATTTACCTGGCTGCTATAGATGACGCTTGGGTAGGTGCCCGTCATCGCGGGGCCAAAAGCAGTTTCCGGGGCCTTGCCAATTCCATAAATCGGAATGGTCGTTACGAGGCCGCCGGTACCATTAACGACGCCACTAAGTTCGACCGCGCCCATGCGCAACCCCGGTGCGAGGGGAGTGAAGCTGACCGTCGCGGTACAGGAATTACCTCCCAGGACGTCGCCGGTGCAGGTGCTGCCGTCGAGCGTGAAGTCGAGACCGGGTGCGCCTTGTGTCACCACCTGGACCGAGGCGCCGGTAACGGTCGATGTGGGGGTGAAAGTAACCTGGAAGCTGCTGGTGCATCCCGAAGGGTTTCCCCCCGAGCAAACATTGGCGGTGGCGAAATTCGCCTGGGGAGCGAAACTCGCGCTTACATTCAGCGCCTGGCTCATCGTCACGACGCAGATCGGATAGGTTCCCGCGCTGGTGCACGCTCCGCCCCAGCTGATGAACGTCGAACCGCCACTCGCATTCGCCGTCAGCGTGACCTGTGCCCCGCTTGCATAATTTCCCGAACATGATCCCGTAACGCTTCCGCTCGATTCGCTGCAGCTGATCGCGCTCATGTTGTCCGTCACTGAGCCGCTGCCCGAGCCTCCTTCGCTCACCGTCAGCAAGTACTCGGCGCCAGTTGTGCCATTTGCCAGACTCGTGCCGCTGAGGCTGACGGCTTGACCGGAAGCGCTATTCAGGGAGTTGTCCTCAAATAGGGCGGAGCCGGTTAGCGTAAAAGGCGAGTTGCCGGTCTCCAAGCCGCTCGTCAGGGGATCGAAGCTGATGCTCAGATTGCAATCCGCGCCCTGCGTGAGCGAGAAGGTCGTGTTGCAATCAGGCGGCGTGCCGGAGCCGGGAACCTCGTAGAAAGCGGGATTGGTGAAGACCGGCCACGAGGGGGTTGCGTTCAGCGCCTGGTTGCCGATATTTTGCAGCGTGATGGATTTTGGACTGTCGCCGCTTACATTGGCCACGGTTGATTCGGAAAAGGGCAGACCGGCAAATTGCTGGAGGATCGTGTCCACCCTGTTGAGGCCAACGTCGGCGATGTACACATTGCCCAGAGAATCAAGCGCCACGCCGTAAGGCCCGAAGTTGCTGCCTAATGAGAGGTCAGTCGCGCTTGCCACAATCAGTTGGCAGCTCGCGACGGTGCAGCCAGCCGGAATCTCAACTACCTCCCGCAGACCACTGTCCGCGACATAGAGATCGCCGGCAGCATCCAGCGTGACACTTTGCGGACTGTTCCATCCAAAGCCCACCGTGGTCGGTATGCTTCCGCCCGGCGGGAGCTCCAGCACCTTGTGTTCGGGATAGTCAGCGATGAACAAATCGCCTGCAAGGTCAACCGCCAGACCCTGCGGCAGGAATGAGGAATCGTTGGGGTTGTACACGACCGTTTGCGTTCCCTGATTGCTGACGGGAATCTCAAAGACCTCTCGGTTGTACTGGTCGCCCACGAAAATATCGCCCGCTGCATCCACTGCGATTGCCGGCGCTTCTCCAAAGCCACCTAACGATTTCTGGCAGGTCTGAATCTGGGCCTGGGTGCAGCCGGCAGGAACCTCAAGCACAGTAGGCCCGTACTGGCCGATATAAACATCGCCCGCCCCATCTATGGCGACGCTGGCGGGATTGTTTGGCTGATACCCCACTGTGCTCGCGCTGTTGCTGCCCGCTGCCAGCTTCAGCACATCGCCGCCGCCACCGTTGGCGACGAAGATGTCGCCTGCTGCGTCAACCGCCACCCCATCCGGCGACGACAAGGAAAAGCCGTTCTGGACGAACGTCATCAGCGGGCTGAACGCAGCCAGAGGCGCTGCACCAATGCCATAGATCGGCGTGGTCGCCAAAGGAGTGGTGCTGTTGGCGCTGCTGAAGAGCTGAACCGCGCCCTGGCGCAATCCGGGCGCCTGTGGGGCAAAGGTGACATTGACGGTGCAGGTGCCCGGCGCTGTGACTGTCCCAGTGCAGGTGCTGCCGCTGGCCAGCGAAAAATCGAGGCCTTGCGCGCCTTGTGTGACCACCACGGGCGTGCCGAAATCAGTCGTCGTCGTAACGTTGTAAGTGAGAGTGAGAGTATTGCTACACGGCGCGGGATTAGATTGCCCCGACGGGCACACGTTGATGTTGCCGAAACCCTGCGCAGTTCCCCAGTTCCACGTATCGCCGAGTTGGCCGCTAGTGCCGTACCCTCCGAACATGACCACCTGGCCCTGCGCAGCGTCGTAGACCATCGGGCTTGTGGAGCGTACCGCTGGGCTGGTCGAATACGTCTGTGGCGTCCAGGTAAGATTGCCGGGAGAATTCCCGGTTAGCACCCAGGTGTCGCCGAGATATGTGGTGACGTAAGTCGTGCCGTTAAAGATTTGCTGCTGCCCCCCGAACAGGACCACCTGGCCGAGCAAAGGGTCATACTCCATCCCTGCACTGTCGCGCCCGGCGGGACTTCCTGACGGGCTCAGCTGAGTCCAATTGGATCCGTTCCACGCCCATGTGTCGGTGTCTTCGTTACCGCTTTGGTCAAATCCTCCGAATAGAATCACCTCACCGAGCGCGGCGTCGTAGGCCATGCTCGCGCCGTAACGCGCCGAAGGGCTGTTCGAAGGAGCCTCCGAATACCAGTTGTTTTCGTACCACACCCAGGTGTCGCCGAGATCGGCACCACCCGTGCTTGCACCTCCGAGACCTCCGAACAGGACAACCTGGCCGGTGGCTGCATCGTATGCCATCGCAGCGCTGCTCCGCGCCGGCGGGGTGCTCGACAGACCGGTCACCTGGGTCCAGTTGTTCGCGGTCCCGTTCCACAACCATGTATCGCCAAGACGGCTACTGGCCTGGGCCCCAGTAGCCCCTCCGAACATCACCACCGCGCCCTGCGCCGCATCGTAGACCATGGTCTGGTTAGAGCGGGCCGGAGGGGTGTTTGTGGAGGTTATGGTGCTGGCGGTCACATTGGTCCAGTTGGTCCCGTTCCACAGCCACGTGTCGTTGAGGATATTGCTATAACCGAATCCGCCGAACATCACCACCTGGGCGTGCGCGGAATCATAGGCAAGGCTCGGGGCAAAGCGCGCCGGAGGCGGCGTCCCCGGCGAAAGCTGAGTCCAGCCTCCCTGCAGCGTTGGCGCCTGCGCCGCTGCGCCGACTGCGCCTGTCATCATCAGCGCCGCCACGAACGAGACGACGCCACACATCAGCGCAAGACCCCGCCGTGATATTTGAGATAGAGATATCAAGGATTTCTCGAAAGAAAATGACAGACGTGCGAAAGGCACGCGAGAAGCCGAGCCAGTGGGCTGGTTGGTCATGCTTGATTTCTCCTAAGGGGAGGTGGGGGCCAGTTGTAGATGAGCGGTAAGTGTAGCGTGGGGAAGAATCAATTGGAAGATAAGTTTAGAGAGTTGCGGTTCGCCTTTTGGTAACCGCATGTCGTTACCGATTGGGGATACTTACGGCTCATAATCGCCTACTACATTGCGACCTTATGCAGCTCGCGTTTCTGCGGCTGAACAGGGACCTGCGCGTAAGCTACCTGCCGCGCTGGAGAAGCAACCGCAGCTGGATGCGGCGAAAGAATCGCTAAAGGAGGCGATGATACACGTGGCGCAGCGTTTGACCGATGAACCTTCTCGATTTGGAGTAATGAGCAGGCTCCGATCTCGATTCTCGGAATCAACGCGTGCGCCGCAGGTTAAGATCGAAAGCTATGCTTGAGCATCAGGGATACGAAACGATTCTAGAAGTGGCGCGCCCTGACAGGGTGCCGGAATCGGTCGTTGTTTCGCGGACGCCGTTTCTCATCGGGCGCGGCAGCGACACCGGAAATCACGTGGTGCTCGAAGACCCGCGCATCTCGAGGCGTTGCGCGGCCATTGAGGAGGTCGACGGCGACTACCTTCTTAAAGATCGCGGGCATCGGCCTGGCATCTGGGTAAATGGGCGCCGCATTGCGCAGAAGATTCTCATGAACGGCGACATGATCGAGTTCGGACTGGAGAACAGCCCGAGGATCGTCTTCCGGCGGCGGCCGGCGGAGCACTATGTAGAAAGCATGCTCACAAGGCTCGGCTCGCTTCCTGCCATCGAAACGGCCGCAGGCGCAGGCGGCCTGAGCAGGCTGAACCTGCTTCTCGAGGCCACGTCTCTTTTGCATTCGGCGCTGCCGCTGGAGTCGGTGCTGGGCACGATGCTGGATCACGCGATGTCGGTGACGAACGCGGAGCGGGGACTTCTGCTCGAGGCGAACGATGAGGGCGTGCTGACGGTTCGGCTTGCGCGTGGGAGCGGGGGCACGACGCTGGATGCAGAAAGCATTTCACCGAGCCAGACCGCGCTGCGGCAGGCGGTGAGCAAGCGGGCGGCAGCGATTACCGACGACTTGAACCTAGCCGATCTCAACCTGAAGAGCGCGCAAAGCGTGGTGATCCAGGGCTTGCGAGCGGTGGTGGCCATTCCGCTGTATGCCGTGGCGCACGCCAATGCCGATGGGAGTGAGAATGCGGCGGGGCGGTTGCTGGGGGTGTTGTATCTCGACTCGCGACGCACGACCGCATTCTCTAATGTCGATCGGCAGATTCTGGACGCGCTCAGCGCGCAGGCGGCTAGCATTCTTGACAACGCGCGGCTGGTGGAGAAGGAACGCGAGCAACGAAGGTTGGAGCAGGAACTGGCTATTGCCCGCGAAATCCAGCAAGGACTCGTGCCGCAGGGACTTCGCGAATTCCCTTATCTGGAGGTCAAAGGCATACACCTGCCATGCCACGGGGTGGGCGGCGACTACTACGATGTATTCCCACTCAGCGACGAGTCGACGGCCTTCCTGGTTGCCGACGTGACAGGCAAGGGACTGGGTGCCGCGCTGCTCACGACGATGCTGCAAGGCGCGTTGAGCGGCATGAGACTCGGCGTGGCTCCAGAGAAAGTCTTCAACCACGTAAACCGCTTCCTATGCGAGCACGCATCAGTGGGACGTTGCGCGACCATGTTTTTCGGCAGGATCGATGCGGAGGGAATGCTCGAGTATCTGTATGGGGGGCATCCGTCGCCGCTACTGATTCGCGACGGCAGGGTGAGCGACCTGTACACAGATGGAACGCTTCCCGTTGGACTGGCAGACGAGGCGACATTCGAGGCGACACTGGTCCAGTTGGAACCCAACGACGTGCTCGTGTTGTTCTCCGACGGCATAGTGGAAGCCGCAAACACCCAGAACGAACTGTTCGGGTTCGAGCGGCTCAACGAAGTGACTGCACAATGTGCGCAGGCCTCGATTGAGACGGTGATGAAGACAATTCTGGATGCGGTGGAGGAGTTCTCTCGAGGTGCAGCACAGGCAGACGATCTGACGCTGCTGATTGTGCGATATCGGCAGGTTGGAAATTAAGTTTTGGCTCCTTGCGGACGACGAAGAGGGGGGAACAAAAGCGCGTCCGGCGGTTCGCTGAGTGTGCTGAGCGAACGCGGTCACGGCTCTGTTTTTTCGTTCACGCTGCCGATCGCACCACCGCTCATCCCCGCTGCCGCAGATGCGCACAGATGTTGAGCCAATGGCCAATGATCACGGGCCGGAGCAGCTTCCCACCGATCCGGCCCACTTGATGTTGGGGGAGCATCTGCGACCTCATTTGACAAGGGCGCTGGCGACTTGATCCATCAGGACTGCAAAGGGCATATCCAACGCAGCATAGACCTCATTGGCCTTCGGGTCAGCATTGTCGCCCAACATCTCAAACATCAAGGTAGCGTAGTCTGACACCTCTATGCCGAGTGTGCCCAACCTCGCGATTCCAGCCTGACGTTTGTCCTGGGTAAAGGTCCCGCACGCATCCAGGGCAACGACGGGCTCGTATCCAGCCTCTTTTGCAGAAATCGCGGGAAAGGATGCGCACACCTCGAAGGACAGTCCCGCAATGATCAAGTGATTGCGCTTGGTCGCTTTCACTGCCTCGACGAAACGGGCATCGTCCCATGCATTCACCGAGGAACGATCGTGGATATTGTCTCCCACCACGGCCTTGAGCTCCGGGATGGTTGGACCCCACATGCTGTCTCGTGCCGTTGTAACGGGAATGACCGGAGCCCCAGCACCTTCGCTGCCTTCGCAAGACTAACCACATTATGTTTGGGGTCACTGACGGTGAGATCGCGCACTCCTGTAAACAAGCCGACCTGGTGATCAATCAGGAGCACTGCCGTGTTCTCTTGCGTTCTTCTTGTACGTTGCTGCAAAGCCATGCTTTCTCCTCTTGGGGGCACGAAGCGTTAAATGACGTGCCACGTGCCACCTTAATATGACGATTCATGGTCCATCGCAGATTGATGAAAGTTCGTCATTTAGCTTTTGGATTTATGCAAAGCCCGACTTTTGTAATACTTCTATGATGGCCCTGAATCGAGATGTCGATGGATCGCCCTCAGGGGCCGTTGGGAGGTGATTCGCGAGTGAGAAATGACAAAAACAACTCCATGCGCCTAGATTGCTTTCGGGCTGTATCGGCACCCTCACCTGATTACAGAGAAGCAAAGGGCGTGATTGCGAATTTTGTCGAGGCGCTGACCAAGGTGGTGCCTCCGCGGATGGTAGCGCTCTCGTCGATGGGCGCGCATAGAACAAGCGGGGTGGGGAATGTCTCGGCCTTATCACTTTAGGCGAACACTGGTCCGCTGCGTTCTCTCTAGCCTAGACGAGTCGCACGAGAAATCCTCCAGTCCGCGTGCGTCCTTCTATTGCTGTTGACCTGTGGTGCGCTCTCAGCGCAGAACCCGGAACGTGGCGTCCGGAAAATTGTTCTGGTGCATGGAGCCTGGGCAGATGGCTCCGGTTGGAAAGGTGTGTACACCAATCTTGTTAACGACGGCTACAACGTCAGTATCGTCCAAGAACCGGAGACGTCCTTCCAGGACGATGTGGCCGCCGTGAAGCGTGTCCTCGCACTGCAGGACGGACCCAGCATCCTTGTCGCGCACAGCTATGGGGGAGCCGTAATTACGGAAGCGGGCACCGATCCATTGGTTGCCGGCTTGGTCTGCCGAAGACCGATTCCCAGTTGTTGGGCGGCTCACGATGGCCATCGACCATTTTTGGATCGTGCCACATGTACCAGTCGGCCTTGGGATTGTGACGGGAACTTTCTGACTCTTTAAACCATGCGTGCTGATCGGAGGTATGGTTCAGCACGAGGTCCATGATGATGCCGATATTGCGTTTGTGCGCCTCGGCGACCAGGCGGTCGAAGTCCGCGAGCGTGCCATACTGTGGGTCGATGTTGTCGTAATCGGAGATGTCGTAACCGAAGTCGACCTGCGGCGATGAATAGATGGGTGTGAGCCAGACGGCATTGACGCCCAGCTCCTGAAGATAGTCCAGGCGCGAAGTGATTCCGTGCAGATCACCTATGCCGTCGCCGTTGGAATCCTGGAAGCTGCGCGGGTAAATCTCATAAATCACCGCGTTCTTCCACCAGTTCGGGTTTTCGCCGGCGGACTGGGCGGGAGCGGCAATAGTGATCGCGAATGCGAGGAGGATGCCACAGATAAGGCGCGGCGGAATCTGCATAGAGTTTTTGCTCCTAAAGGCCTACTCGATCGGTCGCCCGCGGATCACTCCGTGCGGAACATCACGGCCTGCTTTGCGGGAATATTCACGGTCAGTTGCGCTCCGTTTGTCTGCACTGTTCCGGATCCCAGCTCGCGACGAAAGATCGCGCAGCCTTCCAGTGCCGTGTGTTGCACAGAAAAAGACAGTGCCCGCGGCTGATCCGCATTGTTGACTGCGATCAGATAGTGTTCGTCATCGCCGGTTCCGCAGCCCCGGTGCAGATCGGCGGTGCGAACGAATACAAGGGCCGAGGGGTCGACCCAAAGGTCCTGCTGCAGGCCGTTATAGAGGGATGGATGGTGCTGGCGAAACTGAAACCACGACGCTACCCAATCGTGCATCTCTGCCTGCTCCGGGGTGCGGCTGGCGGCGGTGAAGGCATCCTGCGGATCGCCCGGGAAGCCCCCCGGGAAATCGCGCCGGTTGTCAGGGTCCGCGCCGCCGCGCATCGCGATTTCGTCGCCCGAGTAAATCTGCGGCATACCTCGCAGCGTGGCCAGCAATGCAAATCCCAGCCTGAGTTCGGCGTCCGTCGCCCCGGGCTGGCTGAGAAAACGGACCGTGTCGTGATTGCCCAGGAAAATGGCGAGCCGTTCGGAGTGGGGGTAGAGCAAGTCTTCGCTCATGACTTTCTCGAGGGTGCGCATATCGCTTCTCTCACCGGGTCCACCATGAGAGGCATCTTTGTGCGACAGCGCGGCGCGAAGAGCGAAGTATGTCGGAAAGTCGAAAGGCGTGTTGAGTCCTGTGTCGATTCCGTCGTGCGTTGCACCGCCGGCAAAGTAGGACGTGATTGCGGGGTTGGGATTGAAGATTTCTCCGACGGTCGTGAGTCGGGGGAACTGCTCTCGCAACGCGCCATCCAGGCTTTGCCAAAAAGCACGGCCGACGTAGGGGAAGGTGTCGTAGCGCAGGGCATCCGCGCCGGTGCTTTCGGCCCACCAGATCACGTTTTGGATGAGATACTGCCGGACCAGCGGATTCTCCTGGTTTAGGTCCGGCAGCACGTTGGCGAACCACCCTTCTGTGATCTGGCCGCGCTGCTGGAGCGTCGCGTGTGAATCCATGAGGTACTCGAAATCGCTGGCCGCCTCATGATGATCGGCGCGCGTGCCATGGAACCAGTCCGGGGTTGGCGGATCGGTGGCCCAGGGATGGTTGGCGCCGACATGGTTGGGAACGGTGTCGAGCAACAACTTCATGTGACGCCCGTGAAGCGCGGTGGCGAGGTTCTGCAGATCGGCCAAAGAGCCGAAGTGCGGATCGGTGCGGTACAGATCCGTCGCGCTGTAGCCGTGGTACGCCTGCGTGCCGCCCTCGTTGTCGTACACCGGCGTGATCCAGATGGTCGTCACTCCGAGCTGCTGGAGATAATTCAGGTGATCCGCGATGCCCTTAAAGTCGCCGCCATGCCAGCCGCGGGGCAAATCCCGCTGCGACGGTTGTGGGTCGTTCTTCGGATTTCCGTCGGCGAAGCGATCCGTCAGGATTAGATAGAGCGTGTCTGCCGCAGAGAACCCCTGGAAGCCCTCACTCTCCGGCTTGCGCTCCTGCAAACGAAAAGGAACTGTCACCTGCCCTTGGGCTGTGGCCACCCCTATTTCGAGGTTCTGCGGTGCGCCGTTCGCGTCGTCGAGCCAGACGAAGGCATAGTGTCCGTTTGCGGAGAACTGCGTCTTCGTGCTGGATACGCGGCCTCCGCTCGCCATAATCCGCGCATCCCTTAGATTGCGCCCATAGAGCAGCAGCATCGGAGAAGGCACTCCCGTCCACCAGCCGGGAGGATCCACCTGGTATACGCAGGGCGCGCCGCCAGCCGGCGTAGAGATGCAGGCCGGTTCAGGCTGCAGCTGCGCGCCAGCGCTCAAGCAAAGAAACGCCGCCAGCAGTGTGTAATCGATCGCTCGCCAAAGCGGAGACATAAAGACCTCTCTGATCCGGGTTCGCGGCTCGCCGCTGGCCGCAAGAAACAGCGGCCATCAGCTTTTAACAAAAGACGTGCCACGACAGCATCGTGGCACATGCTGGAAATTATTGCGCCTAGAAGGTGAATCGAGCCGCCAACTGAATCTCGCGGTTGCTATACACCTGCGTTCCTTCGACTTGCCCAAAGTTCGATCCGGTCAGGTTGGAGTTCGGGTTCGTGAACTCCGCCGTGTTGAACAGATTGAAGGCATCTCCGTGCAGTTCCAGCGTGTAACCCTCCGCAAGGTGAAGGTTTTTCTGGACACTGAAATTCACGACGCGGTAGCCGGGACCGTATACCTGATTACGGTCCAGCGTCCCGAGACGCGCGTAGACCGTACAGTTGCAAGCCGTTGAGTTAACGGTGGGAATGTTGCCGGAGAAGGATGCCGGGCTAAACCAATATCCTGTGATGCTCTTGGGATACGCGATTGGTGCAATCAGGTCTGGCCGGTTTCCAGGTGCATACTGGCCTGTCGACAGATCCACGGGCGTGCCTGTCTGCACTAGAGCGATCAGGCTCGTCTGCCAACCGCCAACAAGCCAGTCCATCGGGCGCGAGACTTTGCCGGCGAAACGCTGGCCCCGCCCAAAGGGAAGCGGATACAGAATTGACGTGCTGAACACCTCGCGCTGATCCTGGCTGGAGTTGCCGTAGCCGGCCATTGGATCGTAATACAAAGCTGCAGTCTGGCCCTGAAAAGCGCCCGGCGAGTCGTCCAGCGTGTGCGACCACGCGTAGGAGGCGGTTGCCACCAGTCCGTTGGTGCTCCGGTGTTCTGCGTGCAACTGCAGGCCATCGTAGTTGGAAATGCCGTTGTAGTTGTTGTAGTTGAGTCCGCCCAGACCGGGGTAGTTCTGCTTACCGGTGGTGAACTGGTAGAGGTTGTAGGGATAGTAGGAGGAGAGGTTGGTGCCCCTCGTTCCCACATAGGCGATGTTCACAACGTTGTGGGCGCCGAATTGCTGCTCCAGTTGCAGGTTCCACTCCTGAACCATGCTCGTCGGATTGTGCGTGTTCACAGCGATCATGCTGGTGCCGGCCGGCGGAGCCTGAGGATTGAAGTTCACGTATCCACGCGCTGGGAGAGCTGCGCCGGTGTCCCCGCTGGCGCTGTATGCAACGGTCGCCGGGCTCGTATAACCCGTGCAGTTATAGTTGTTGCCGGTGCTTACAGGCGCCTGGTTCAGCTGCCCAGTGAAGGTGATGCAGTATCCATTGCTGGCGAGATAGTCGTTGCTGCCGCCGAAAGGCGCCTGCTCGCCCAGTTGGTTGTCGATGCCGCCGTAGTCCGGATAGTAGAAAATGCCGTATCCGGCGTGAATCACTGATGTGCCGTTTCCCCTCAAGTCGTAGGAGAGGCCGATACGCGGGCCGAAGTTGTGATACACCTGCGCAACGATGCTGTCCGCGACTCCGTTTCGACCGGCCTCCAGCACAGTGCCGGTATTGATATCGAAGGCCGACTGCTGGTTGTGCGCCTCGTAAGGATGGGACAGGAAGTCCCAGCGGAGACCCAAGTTCACTGTCAAGCGGCGGTTTACGCGCCAGGTGTCCTCTCCGAAGATACCGTCTTCCTGCTCGATGTTCGCAAAGTAACCGGACTGCGAGCCGATTTCGTATTGATCCACGCCACCGGCCAGGAGTTCCGAGACCTCATAACCAGTAAAGTCGACCGTCCCCGAGTCGATCCAGAAGTATCCTTTCCCCTCCTGTGGGTTGAAGAACTCCACCTGGCGGCGGATAAACGTTCCGCCAAATTTCAAGGAGTGATTTCCTTTCTGCCAGCTCAATGAATCGGTCACTTCATAGGTGTTCTGCGGAACCGCGTACAGGCCGTAGTCGCCCGTGTACTCGAGATCGCCCTTGTAACCGCCGATGAGCGCGCCGCCTGACGTCTCCTGGTTGATGTTGGCGTTCACAATGCCCAGTTTCGCCGAGACCGGGTCGCCGTAGAATGGCGGCGTGTAACCGTAGTTGTCGCGGTTGTAGGCGATGTGCACCTGGTTCACCATGTTTACAGAAAGAACATGCGTATAGCCGAGGTCGTAACCCCGGGCATGTGTCGGGTTGATACCCGTTCCTCCGCCGGCAGGCAAGCTTGGGAACTCCGAGGTCTTGGTGTTCACGGAGTTGTCGTAGCTGAAGCGAAAGAACGCTATGTTGTTTGGAGAGATATTCCAGTCGATCCTGCCATCGAAGGTGTTATATCGGTTTGCCTCGCTCTGTGTGACCAGGTAGTTATTCAGGTAACGGTCGGTGCGCGAAGGCATGGGAAAGGCGTTGAGATAGTTCATCGCCGCGGGGTTCAGACGGCTAGGGGGGATCACGTTTGCCTGTCCGCCGTAGCTGAACTGCGTAGGGGGGCCTAGGACCGAGCAGGTGGTTGGATCAAAGATCAGTCCGGGGCTGGTGGATCCGGCATAGGGATTCGTGGTGCCAGGAACGTCGCCGGGATAGCAGCGCGGATAATCTGTCTGGAAGCCTGCCCCGCCGGAGTTTGCCGCGGTCAGCAACTCGGTAAAGTCGCCGGTGCGCATCAGGGCGGTGGGGACGGTAACGTAGTGCGGAGAGACGGCAATGGTTTCACGCAACGCCTGGTAATCGCCAAAGGCGAACAATTTGTTTTTGATGAGCGGCCCACCCAGCGAAAAGCCGGGCTGGTTGCGCAGGAATCCGCCTGCGGGTGTGGGCGGGGCTCCGTTGAACTGGTAGTTTGGGTTGGAGTCGAAGCTGCGGTCGCGGTAAAACCAGAACGCCGAGCCGTGATAGCGATTGGTTCCCGACTTGAGCGAGGTTACGATGATCGCGCCACCCGCGCGGCCGTATTCGGCAGGAGCCACGCTGGTATCCACATTGAACTCCTGTGTCGCGTCGATATTCGGGAAGAACAGGATCGTGTTGACCAGACCATCGTTGTTGTCTACGCCGTCCAGAATGTAGTTGTCCGCCTGGGGACGAAGGCCGTTCACGGAGATGGCGGCAGAGCCGCTCTCGTTATTGCGGATCGTCTCCGTGTAGTTGGCGCTGCCGCCGCCGGAAGCTTCGTCGCCGTACGCACCACGCGTCACGCCAGGCGTCAACAGAGCGAGGCTAGAGAAGTTACGTCCGTTCAGCGGGAGGTCTGTCACCTGCCGGCCCTGAATTGATGCCCCAATCGTCGAGTCGGAAGTATCGATCAGCGGCGCCGCACTTGTTACCGTCACTGTGGTGGTCGCGCCGGCCGCCTGCAACTGGAAACTGACGCTCTGCGTAGTTTGGAGGGTGACGGTCACCACCGCGGAATCTCCCGTGAAGCCCTTAGCCGAAGCGGTCACGTTGTAGTTGCCGCGCGGGACGGCTAGGATCGTGAAATTACCCGTGCCATTTGTGACCGAGTTGAGCTTTTGTCCGGTATCCAGATTGGTGGCCGTGATGGCTGCGCCGGGGATAACGGCGCCCGTGGAGTCAGTAACTGTGCCGGCTATTCCGCCCGTATCGGTTTGGGCGAAAAGGCTCGACCCGACAAAGGCGAACGACAGAATCGTGACCGTCACCCACATTGCGCGTATCGATCTGCGCTCTCCTTCTATGCGACGCTCTCTTGTCTCAATCACAATATCCTCCGAAGAACCGCCAGGAATGGTGGGTTGCCAAGCGTTGATGATTGGGGACTCCAGCGCAGCCACGATTCTGTCATCCGCGCGCACTTCAGCCCTGGGGCTGCACGACAGCATCGTGACCCGGCATCCAGGAACGCAATGTGATTCAGGAGACCCAAGCTCCGAGCAAGAACCGAGTGGCCGAGTTCATGAAAAAAGATGGCTGCTGCAAGCCCCATCCGCCAGTAATCGCCCCTTGTCCAGCCCGGGAAATCTGCGGGGAAATAGCTTTCTGCCAGCGTCCATGTAACTAAGCCGACGATAAGGAACCACGAGTAGTCCAGATCGATGGAAATACCGAAGATGCGGCCGATTCGGATGCCATGCCTGGACATTATGCCGCCTATTTAGGAACGCGCTAGATGCGCTAACTGTGGCTTCGGATCTTCAATGGATCTCGAAGCAATTCCACAGTCGGATTGAACCAAAAGGCGGAAAGCGAATCCATTAGACAAACGTATTGGTTAATACCTTCGTATATTGGAAAAGCTTCTGTGCGCCGTCCCCTTTGCTCATCGCTGGTATGTGAAACCTCTCTCGACTCTCCTAACACCCCTGTGACGTGTTCGGTCTGAGTAATGGCTACTCATCGCTGGCGATCTGACTATGACTTTGCTTACCGGGTCACAATTGTCCTATTAAAAGCCAGGCGTGGCTCCGAGCAAAACCAATCTGTGAACTCTCGAATCGCATGATCGTATGATCGTAGCGAACTGGGAGAGGTCAAGCTGTTGAGCATTGCCGATTTGGACTGTTCAAGTTCGGGAAGCTTCAGAAACCGTTTTAGGAGCCCGCTTGCGCTTGGACTTTTTGATCTTCGCGATCATGAACGGCCTCCTTTTTAGCCGTTCCGACAGCGTCGATAATCGTGCAGTCCCTGACCATTATGCCCGTCTGTGAGAACTATCTAGAGCTTCGTTTGGCCTTGATCAAGTGAAGGAATTGCGGAGTGGAACTTAGGATTTCAAGTGTTCTAGAGTTCCCGATTGGGTCGGGATAGACGGAGTCTTGCTGCCTGCTTCACTAGTTCTGCCAGAGAACCAGCATCCATCTTTCGCATCATGCTTCCGCGATGTGCTTTCACGGTGATCTCGCTGATACCCAATTCGTTTGCAACCTCTTTATTGGCCTTTCCTAGAACCACCAAAGCCATCACCTCTTTTTCACGAGAACTCAGGCGGGCATACCGCGCTCTGAGTGCGCGAAGCTCAGCATCACGAGCGATCAGAGCCGCGCTTCGCGCGATGGCTTTGCTGACGGCGGACAGAAGCGTGCCGTCACTGAACGGCTTCGTCAAGAACTCTACTGCGCCGGCCTTCATAGCTTGCACGGTCATCGGTATGTCGGCGTTACCGGTGAGGAAGATTATGGGCATGTCCGGCCGATTGACGGCGAGTCGCTTCTGCAGGTCGAGGCCATTTAACCCAGGCATCGAAATGTCGAGGACGACACAGCTTGGTACAAATTCGCGTGGACGGTTAACGAATTCTTCAGCCGACGTGAACGTTTCTACTTGCCATCCTGCATCGCGAATCAGAAATTCCAGAGCTTCTCGGACCGAGATATCGTCGTCCACAACAAATACTGTCGGTGAGGTGTTTGGCACGA
>Ga0209004_1000106_pt1 | contig 22368 bp, 18 predicted proteins | sample TexAe_RefH0_M1_FD_187948 | JGI IMG/M metagenome (GOLD analysis project Ga0209004, IMG submission 187948) | Forest soil microbial communities from Davy Crockett National Forest, Groveton, Texas, USA - Texas A ecozone_RefH0_M1 (SPAdes) (version 2) | ecosystem: Environmental > Terrestrial > Soil >... | reverse complement strand
CATTGCTCGGCTCGTTGAGTCCCGGGGCGACGGTACATTGTGCACCATTTGGCTTCCGGACAAAGACGGGCGCCAGCTTCGTTGTGCGGCCGCCCCCAGTCTGAATGGGTTCATCGCTCATGTAGGGTCAATGCATATCGGGCCGCAAGGCGGATCCTGCGGCACCGCTGTGCATCGACGGCAGCCCGTATATGTGACCGACATCCTTGTAGACCCTATCTGGGACCATTACCGTCACCTACTCTTACCTTTTGGAATTCGAGCAGTATGGTCGCGGCCCTTGTTCACGAACGATGGCAAGATCCTTGGAACTTTTGCGATTCACTATCGTGAAGCGCGCAGCCCAGAGATTATCGACCTGCAGTTGATCGAAAGTGCCAGTCACATCGCAGGAATTGCGATTGAACGTCACCAGAATGAAGAAAAGTTACGATATGAACGCGATCGCCTGCGATTGCTTTTGGAAATCACAAGCAGTGTGACATCCAGGTTCGATCTCAGGCAAATCGTTGAGGCACTATCGACGAATCTATTCCGGATAATGCAATGTGATGTTTCCGCCTTACTGTTACCTGACTCTGAAACCGGGGAGTTGCGCGTTACTACCTTGTACAATCCAGACGCGAGAGGACCTTTCCGAGAGGGATCATTGGTGCCAATGCATGGTTCGATCTCGGGACAAGTATTGCGGAAGGGTAAGAGCATCCGGATCGATACCTTCGAACAGGTCCGCGAGGACCCCGAAACTCTTGGGAATCCACAGGGCCAGGTCATATATCAGCGCCTGATGGAGGAGGGCCTGAGGGTGGGGTGCTATCTTCCCCTCGCAGGCCGTGATCGTGTGGTGGGAGTTCTGATGCTCTGCAGGCGTTCGAACGATCCATTTGAGGATGACGACGTCGTCTTGCTTGAGCAAGTGGCCTGTCAGATAGCGATTGCAGTAGAGAACACGCTGGAATACGAAAAGGCGACAAAGGATCGAGACAAAGAAGCGAAACAAAGGCTCTATCTCGAAGAGGAAATCCGAGCTGAGTTTGGGGCCATCGTTGGTGAAAGCCCGGCCTTGAAGGGTGCCTTACACCTGGTGTCAGTAGTGGCGCCTACGGATTCGAGCGTGATGATTCAGGGTGAGACGGGTACCGGGAAAGAACTGATTGCACGAGCAATTCACAACCTCAGTGGTCGCCGGGATCGGGCCTTTGTCAAATTGAACTGCGCCGCAATTCCGCTTGGGCTTCTAGAAAGTGAGTTGTTCGGACACGAAAAGGGGGCGTTCACCGGAGCAATCGCACAGAAAACGGGACGTTTTGAACTAGCGAACAAGGGCACACTCTTTCTGGATGAAGTCGGCGACATTCCACTTGAACTTCAAGCAAAACTGCTGCGCGTGCTGCAGGAGCAGGAATTCGAGCGGCTGGGCAGCAACCGCACTCACAAGGTGGATGTCCGCCTCATTGCCGCTACGCACCGTGATTTGGCCGCGATGGTAAAGCAGACGACGTTTCGGGAAGACCTCTACTATCGGCTAAAAGTTTTTCCAATCAATATTCCCGCCCTGCGGCAGCGTGCGGAGGACATTCCGAAGCTCGTCTGGCATTTCACAGAACTCTACGCACGCCGCATGAACAGGAAGATCGACACAGTCCCGACGGAGACGATGGATGCGCTCGTGCGATATCGCTGGCCGGGTAACGTCCGCGAATTGCAGAATTTCATTGAACGTGCTGTGATCCTTTCACCGCACACGGTGTTGCGGGCGCCAGTCTCCGAATTGGATCCCTTCAGTGCTCCAACGAAGACCAATCTTCCTATCACAGGTCTCGATGAACTGGAGCGAGATCATATTGTTCGCGTACTCCAAGCGAGCAATTGGGTTGTGGGTGGACGCAATGGTGCTGCCGAACGATTGGGAATGAAGCGCACATCGCTGGTCTACAAGATGCGTAAACTTCGAATCGTCCGTCCCGCAACCGCTCGACAAGACAGCGCTGCAGAAAGCCCGGCGCCACGAGTCTGAATATTCTCGCTTGATCGACTCGTCAAGAATTTGGCCCGCTGTGGTCAACGCGAAGAATCAGTAAAACTCCGTCGATTCGAGTGAGCACTCCATGACGGCGCACTGAATTCAATCCCGTCAGTGACGGAAATCGGTCTCCGGTCCGTCACAGAGAAACAGAAGCGCCAGACCTCGGCCAAGACGGCATAACATTCTGCTGAGGAAACACCTACTTCGGAAATTCCCTGGTCTCGCCAAGTCATTTCATCAATGGCCCGTCGATTGCACTCCGTTGTCGACGTGGACGTCAATCGTGGCGAAATGCTTCCTTCGGCGCGTGCAAGCTGATCTCGCGCCTTTGGAGCCTGCGAGCTGACGGTCCTATGCAGCCGTTCTCTTCTGTGCCCATCGATGTCTGAATGGGCCAGATCAATCGCGACTCCACAGTCTCCACGCACGTAGTAGCGTTCGTCCGATGTGCTCTGTGCTTGCATCTCGGCGCGTCGAAAAGTGGGGATTGATCGCACGATGCCATCAACCGGAAATTGACCTCCTTCGTGCTCGAACGAGGTCGTTCCAAGGAGGTCAATCATGAATGGTACGAATCATGCCACACTTCAGAACGTTCGGACCATGAAATGGACAACTGCCCGAGATAGCGGGGTCGTGATGCTTGCCCAGACGCCTAATTTATCTGAAATGTCCCGTAACAGAATGTGGTCACGCCTTGTGGTCTTGACGAAGGCCGTCTTGATTGTCGGAATGACAATGGTTGGAAGTCTTATGCCTTCCGTCGCCCTGGGGCAAGTCAAATTGGTGGCCAAGGCTCCAGTTTCTTCAGAATCGCTCGCGCTCGGCAGTCGCGCACATCGCGAGATTGCGCGACCTGCACTGCAAGTGACTTCGGCAGGCACAGGCGCAGACTCTTCATCCACATTCAACTCGGAGCAAGGGCCTGGCCCGGGCCCAATCGGCCCCGGACCGGGATGCGATCTGTTTCCGGCTCCTGCTTCAGTCGGAAGCAATGTTGGCCTTTCCTACTTTGGCCCATCGCCTTCCACGGTCAATCCCAGTTTAGTTGGGCCAGTTCAGCTCCTGAATACGGGCAAAGTCGACGCGACGAACGGTACAATCACGATCCCCCTGTATAAAGGCACACTCAAGGGCACCAATAAGAACATCTGGTACATTCTGACTGACGTATCTGACCAGGGCATCGCCAACGAACTCGGATTGAACTATTCCGCCAAGCTGGGATTTGCAGGAAATGCGGCGAGAACCGGAACGCTCGATCTGAACGGGAACATCGTGTTTGACAAGGGCACGGTAAACTTTGCGCCGAAGAGGAATATCGTTCCTGGCCCCGAAGGACAGGAGTTCCCTCCAACGTCTTACGCGCCGGGTGAAGTCGGCGACAAGAACTACAGCCCATTCGTCATGATTACAAATGCCGAGAATGTCATTTTTAACGCCCCGATGGTTGCTTTCGATGTGGACGCCAGCCAGATCAACTTCCCTGACGGCAACGTCGACTATTCAAAGGTGCATGACCAGGTCGTTGCCATTGACCCAGTCAACATGACGGTGACATTGAATCTGATCAATGGCTTCAGCTTTGGCAGACCCGTCTGGTACATCTCAATGGATGCGAGCATTCCTCTCGCAGCGGCGATCGAACACAACACTTATGCGCCCTTAATGGGCAGTCTCCTTTTGGGCAACGACGACAGTTTTGGAAGCCCAATCGAGCGAATCTTTATCGCGACGAACGGTGCAGAAGATGGAAGCTGCGATAACCCCTTGCGACAAGGCCTCTCTGCAGATCTCGCCGACGGCTACAGACCTAATAACACACTGGGCGGAATTCCCACGATCGCGCTCGACTACAGCCCCGCGTGGGATGCGAACCTGTATGAGTGGACGGCGGATGCTATCAATAAGGGCTATCGCGGTCAACTGCGCGAAGAGTTTCAGGTGTTGACCTTTGCCCAAGATGGTTTAATAACCGGTCCAGGTGGGAAACCGTTTGGAAGCGCGGGCTTCTCAATCAATTGCCCGATCGTTCAGCGACTAAACTGAACGCGAAAGCGTGTGCGGCTGGGCTGCCGGTTTTAATAAGCCGGCAGCCGGTGTCAAGCCGATTTGCTCGCGCTGCCGGTCTGCGCGTTTAATGTTCCAGACATTGCCGGATGGAATGCGATGGACGTCGCACCCTACGTGCAACGATCGGAGGCACCTTAATCGTGTCTCATCCGATGCACTCAGAATGCGCGAGGCGACCGAAGTTAGAGCGAAAAAACCTCACTCCTTCTTCTCGGTTCGCGACAGTGGTGGAGACGAGAACTCGTCAGTGGCAAAAATCGGTCACAGTTTTCGACATATAAAGTGTGAATTATCCCGAAGTCCTGCCACGTATCTCACTGTCCTACAAAACCTTACTCGGTTCATTTATCCGTATCAACATTTCATCTATTTGGCAGGAGGCGTGCTCGTTTGCGGGTGCACTCTACGTTGCTGCCAGGGGTCCCTTCGTGTTTGGGCCGGGACGTTTCGATTTGGGTCTGCGAGCAATCTGAGTCTTCGAACATGCAACGACAACCCTGTCTTCTTACCTCAAAATACAGATCCGTGCGCTCGACGACGCGTTCTCTTGCGGCAGGCTTGTCCGCCGAAGACCAGATGGTCCAGTCATGTCCTGAAGCCAGCCCGGTGAAGTGGCATCAGGCTCACACGACATGGTTTTTCGAGACGTTTGTCTTGCGACCATTTCTGGCCAACTACAGACCCTTTCGTGAAGAGTTTCATCGGCTATTCAACAGCTATTACCTCTCTCTCGGTGACGAGATTCCCGAAAAGAAGTCGCGACCAATGTTTTCTCGTCCCTCACTTGACGAGGTCCTGGATTTCCGGGCTTACGTGGATCGGGGGATGGAGAGGCTATTTGCGCACGAAATTGATCGAGAAGCATCCCGGCTCATCATGCTCGGCCTGAATCACGAACAACAACATCAGGAATTGGCTCTGACTGACATCAAGCATGCGTTCTTTTCAAATCCGATGCGGCCCTTATATGAATCAGTCGGCATTCCCGAAGAACGTGCTCGTCCACTCCCGAGTGTTCAATGGCTCAACTTCGAGGGCGGGGTGACCGAGATTGGTTATTCATCGAACGCGGAGGATCTTCTCGATTTTTGCTTTGAAAATGAAACTCCCCGTCATCAGGTTTACCTAGATCCATTCCAGATTGCTAATCGTGAGGTGACTTGTCGTGAGTATCTGGAGTTCATGTTGGATGACGGTTATATGCGCTCCGATCTATGGCTTTCTGACGGCTGGGAGAAAGTCAAGGAGGCGGCCTGGGAGGCGCCCCTGTATTGGGAACGCGATTCCAGCGATGAGAAGGGTTGGCGCATCTTCACGCTCCGCGGCTGGTCTGGACTCTCTGTGCTACTCGATACACCTGTGTGTCACATAAGCTTTTTCGAAGCCGATGCTTTCGCACGCTGGCGCGGCTGCAGACTCCCCACCGAAGCAGAATGGGAATCAGTGGCGAGTCATGTTCCACCGCGCGGGAATCTACTCGACACGGGCAGACTGCATCCTTCATGTGCCAACGGGGAGAGTGTTGACCAGCTGTTTGGGGACTGCTGGGAATGGACCGCCAGCGCTTACACGGGCTATCCGGGATACAAGCCGCTCCCGGGTGCGCTGGGCGAATACAACGGTAAGTTCATGTCTGGTCAGATGATCTTGCGCGGGGGATCCTGTGTCACCCCTGCGGATCATATTCGTGCCACTTACCGCAACTTCTTTCCGCCGGCGACGCGTTGGCAGTTTACCGGGATCCGTTTGGCAACTTACTGATCGCAAGCGAGGTGCGACGATGCGAAAAAGCTTCTTCGTAGCAACGATCCTCTTCGCTACACACTCAGCATGGGCAGTCGACCCGTCAATCCACATTACACAGTACGCGCACACTGCCTGGCACCTGCAGGACGGCTTCTTCACTGGCGAGCCAACAGCTATCGCGCAGACAACAGATGGCTATCTCTGGATCGGGACCGCGAACGGGCTCTTTCGTTTCGACGGCGTTCACTTTGTTTCCTGGAACGAAGTGGCACATGAGAATCAACTCGATTCAGCGCAGATATTTGCTCTTCTTGGCGCGCGCGATGGCAGTCTGTGGATCGGGGCTGGCGATGGCCTCTTTCGGTGGAAAGACAACAAGCTGTCGGAGTATTCGACCCAAGGCGGTATGGTCGCTTCGATCATTCAGACCGGCAAAGGTGCCATTTGGCTGGCACGTGCACGATTCCGCGATGAAGATGGGGCACTTTGTCAGGTCCAGAAAAGCAGGCTTCGTTGTTTTGGCAGTCACGACGGTGTTCCGCTTCTTTATGGGGCGTCTTTGGTTGAAGATCTGACTGAGAATATTTGGATCGGTTCCGACACCCAGCTCGTTCGCTGGCGGTCAGCTACCTCGACTGTATCGGTCCTGAAGCATCCGATTCAATTGAAAGGGGTTGATGGAATACAGGCGCTCGCCGTGGGACGCGACCATTCCCTCTGGGTAGGAATGGACACCCAAGATGGGGTTGGGCTTGAGCGATTTCGTGACGGTGTTTGGAAGACCCTCGTTTTCCCACAAGCGTATGGAGCCAAAGTAGCAGTGTCCAGCCTGCTCGTGGACCGCGATGGTGCTCTGTGGGTAGGAACACAGGAGCGGGGGATTTATCGGATTGTGGATGGGAAGGCAGATCATCTTGACAATAACGATGGTCTGTCGGGGAACGGGGTCACATCGCTCTTCCAGGATCAAGAAGGCAGTATCTGGGTTGCAACATCAAAAGGCATCGATTGTTTTCACGATCTGCCCATTGTCACGATATCGAGACGTGAGGGGCTCTACGCGGACGCCGCTCAGTCCGTTCTTTCTGCTCCGGATGGAACGATTTGGATCGGGAACGTGGGAGCTCTGGACGCATGGCACCATGGTGGCGTCACGTCGATTCTCTCCACGGACCTATTGCCCGGACGCACTGTTACCTCACTTGCTGAGGATGCTGCCGGTAGGCTCTGGGTTGGCATTGACAGTGGTCTTTTTGTCTTTGAGCACCGAAAGTTTGTTCCGGTGATTCACCCCGACGGCAACAGCTATATCTTAGCGATGGCGCGCGGCCCGGACGGCGGCGTGTGGGCCCTGAGGGGCGGCATGAAAACTGAGGATCTGATTAATATTCGGAACGGTCATTGGGCAGTACGACACACCGATCAACTTCAGAAAGCGAGATTTCAAACTCTCGCCACTGATTCGCTGGGGCGGCTCTGGATGGCCGGGAACAAGCTTCGTTACTGGGAAGGTTCCAGGGAAAGCACGATCTCTGCGTTCAGTCCCCACTATGGCGAGATTCTGAACGTCGCGGTCGACCGGGATGGCCTCATATGGTTCGGTGCCACCAAAGGCCTTCTCGGCTTTAGAGAAGGGAGATTGCAGGCCATGACTACCACTAATGGCTTGCCTTGCGAACGTATCAACACACTGATCCTAGATCGTCACCGCAACCTTTGGCTATATGCGCAGTGCGGAATGATCCGGATCGAGCACAGCGAACTGGAAAGATGGTGGCGCCATCCTGAGATTCGAGTCAGAACTACCGTGTTCGATGCGCTCGATGGCTTTCAAGGCGGCCCCAGCGCTGTGCGGCCCTCAGCAACTGAATCTTCCGATGGTCGATTGTGGTTCGTCAACGGCAGTGTCGTCCAAACAGTTGATCCGGATCACCTCTACATGAATCGCGTGCCGCCGCCGGTGCACATTGAGCAGGTTATTGCAGACAAAAGGGACTATTCTCCGGAGTACGCCGTTCGGCTTCCAAAGCTGACGCGAGATATTGAAATCAACTATACGGCTCTCAGTTTCGTTGTTCCTCAGCGTGTTCGCTTTCGTTATAAGCTTGAAGGCTACGATTCCGATTGGCAGGAAGTCGGAACCCGGCGTACTGCTTTTTACACCAGCCTACGACCTGGATCCTACCGATTTCTGGTGACAGCCGGCAACAATAGTGGCGTCTGGAACAGCGAGGGCGCAGCTCTGAGCTTTGTTATTTTGCCCGCGTGGTATCAAACCACGTTGTCTCGATTGCTGGCTCTTCTGTTCATGATCCTCCTTGGATATGCGGCCTATCTGCTGCGCATGCGCCAGTATGCCTCTGCGATGAGAGTGCGGTTCAGTGAACGGATCGACGAACGCGTGCGCATCGCCCGAGAACTTCATGACACTCTGCTGCAAAGCTTTCACGGCCTTATGTTTCAGTTTCAGGCGGCGCGCAACATGCTGCCGCGAAGACCAGATTCAGCGATGCAGGCGATGGACGAGGCGATCCTGGCGACTGAGCAGGCACTTGGGGAGGGGCGCGACGCCATCCGAAACCTGCGCCCAGATGCAGCGGCTGACCATGACTTGCCGGAATTATTGACTGCTGCAGGGCAGGAATTGGCAACACTTTATGCAGCAAACGGACACACTCCCAGCTTTCGTGTCATTGTCGAGGGGAAGCCACGGAAGCTTTTCTCAACTCTCCAGGGCGAAACCTATCGGATCGGTATTGAAGTGATCCGGAATGCCTTCAATCACGCCGTGGCCAGCAATATCGAAGTAGAAATCCGATACGATGAGGGCGAATTCCGAATGCGTATTCGGGACGACGGTAAGGGCATGGAGCCCGGAAATCTGGAAGGCAGCCCCCACCCGAGACATTGGGGCTTGCGAGGAGTCCGGGAACGGGCGCAACGGATTGGATCGCAATTGAATTTCTGGAGTGAGGTTGGAGCCGGCACGGAAGTGGAGTTAAGAGTTCCGGCAGCAATGGCCTATGAAAAGGAGCGAAGAGTTCATCGATTCCGCCTACTCAACTGGGGAGGAAGCAGTGGCGGGCATGACTGACGAGATTCGGATCCTCGCGGTCGATGACCACCCTCTTCTCCGCAAAGGCATAGCAGCACTCGTCAACTCTGAAGTTGACATGAATTTGGTTGCCGAGGCCTCGAATGGTGAAGAGGCTGTCGAGCGGTTTCGGATGTACCGTCCCGATGTCACGCTGATGGATCTGCAATTGCCCGGCCTCGATGGGATCGAAGGGATCAATCGCATCTTGAGTGAATTTCCTGACGCGCGGATCATCGTTCTCACCACTTACTCGGGCGATGCTCAAGTGGTGCGGGCACTTAGAGCTGGAGCGCGGGCTTACATATTAAAGGGACATGTGCATCGAGAGCTCTTAGAAACGATCCGAACAGTCCATTCCGGACGGAAAAGAATACCGCCGGACATCGCTGTCGAGCTTGCTGAGCATGCGATTGATGACGAGTTAAGCTCGCGGGAGATCGACGTACTGCGGTTGATTGCCGCTGGGAATTCGAATAAAGAAATCGGAGACCGTCTCTCTATAGGGGAAACGACGGTCAAGAGCCACGTCACAAATATCCTCTCTAAGCTTTGCGCCCATGATCGTGCGCATGCCGTTACGATTGGGCTGAAGCGCGGCTTCATCGCGCTCTAATCCTCCAGAAGTAGGATCAGCGGCCCCTACGAACAGAGGTTGTCCCTTAGCACAGACCGCAGTACCTTCGGATGGGTGGCATCCTTGCAGCGACTCTTTACGACGTTCGCAGACGGCTGGCCTGGTTTGGGGCTCCTGATTCAGAGATTGGTCACTGGTGCTGCGCTCCTTCACTGTGGGATAGCCCTATTCCGGGACACGACTACAGCTGCAACCACAGCCCCGCACGTTATTGGAACGCTGTTGGCAGTTTTCATCATGATGGGCTTGTGGACCCCAGTAACTGCAGCCTTGATGACGGTTGTTGAGCTATGGGCGGCACTCGCGATCCCATGCGATCGGAGTAACGCCGTACTCTTAGTCACTCTCGGAGTGACGCTTGCAATGATAGGGCCCGGGGCTTATTCGATTGATGCATTATTGTTCGGCAGGAAGCTCATCGGCCGTTGAATGCTCCATACGAGCAAGCAAACAGCGTCGAAATCAGAAATTCGTTTGGGACCGCTCGCGATCGCAACGCTGATGTGTTGAGGAGGCGGATATGGCAACCATCATGACCGGCTATGCCGAAAGATCTTCCAATGACCAACTGCCCATAAATCTCGAGGCGATGCAAGCAGTCTTTCGCGAGGAGAAGATGTGCGCCGAGTTTGAAGAAATCGTAGGCGACAGTCCAGCTCTGAAAACGGCGTTGGATCTTGTGTCCATGGTTGCACCAACGGACTCGACTGTAGTGATCATCGGGGAAACTGGGACCGGCAAAGAACTCATTGCGCGCGCGATTCGCAGATTGAGCATTCGTCAGGGTTGTGCGTTTGTGAAATTGAACTGCGCCGCAATTCCGCTCGGACTGCTCGAGAGCGAGCTCTTTGGGCATGAAAAGGGGGCCTTTACCGGTGCAATTGCACAAAAGAAAGGACGCTTTGAGCTAGCCAATAAAGGCACCCTCTTTCTCGACGAAGTTGGTGACATCCCCTTGGAGCTTCAGGCAAAACTGCTGCGAGTCCTGCAGGAACGGGAATTTGAGCGTCTCGGAAGCAATTACACACAGAAGGTTGACGTTCGATTAGTCGCCGCCACACATCGGGATCTGGCCACCATGGTGAGCCATGGAACATTTCGCGAAGACCTCTATTATCGGCTGAAAGTATTCCCGATCTATGTTCCGCCGCTGCGACAGCGAGTCGAGGACATTCCCAAGCTGGTCTGTCATTTCACCAGGTTCTATTCGCACCGAATGAACAAGAACATCGAAGAGATTCCTTCTGCAACGATGGATGCGCTGGTTCGCTACCGCTGGCCTGGAAATGTTAGGGAATTGCAGAACTTTATCGAACGAGCAGTGATTCTTTCTTCCCGCACTGTGTTACGCGCTCCAGTTTCCGAACTGGAATCGTTCAGCGCTCACAGAACGTCGAATCTGGCGATAACTTGTCTTGAGGAGTTGGAGCGAGATCATATCATGCGCGTTCTTGACGCGAGCAATTGGGTTGTCGGTGGACGTTATGGCGCAGCAGAACGACTGGGAATGAAGCGGACATCTCTACTGTACAAAATGCGGAAGTTTCGGATAAGCCGCCCGCAACTTTGCCATGAAGTCGGTGGGCACGAGAAACAAGCCTATTAAAAGCGAATCCCGCGTTCATGCAGCCTCTGAAGAGGATCGGGCCATCTCAGTCAAGCCAAAACAAGAATGAAAAGGCTCATATCCGCCATAGGGAAATGAGGTTGAGATCAACGACTACCCTCTGCGTTTCTGGACAAACGACCATGGAATACACCCAGCCCGGGTTACACCACACGCCGGTTTCTCGCCATCGCAAGCGCTCTATCTCAACGGAGACGCTACTCAACCCTCCTGCAGCAGTGAACAACAAGCGTTGCATCCTATGTGTCGATGACGAGATCGTCGGAACCGAGATGCTAGGTGAGATTCTGAAAGAACAGGGGTATGAGGTCGTTCTTTGTCATTGCCCTTTCGCAGCCCTCTGTCACGATCTCTCAAGGTTCCAGCTGGCTATTCTAGATTTTCAAATGCCGGGGCTAAATGGCCGAGAGCTCTTGTTGCGGTTGCGCGCACAAGGGGCGAGATTCCCAATCGTATTGCTTACAGGATGCCTGGATAGGCTCTCGCATGAAGATTGCGTGCTTTTTGCGCGCTGCCACGACAAAAGTATGCCTGTTCAATCTCTACTTAAAACAATCGCTGAATTTCTAGATCCATTGCAGCTTCCCGATTATGGCGCTTGAGAATCTCAACCTGAGTTGATCTGCCCTCGCGCTCGTACCCGTTGCCAGCAGTTGCCGGCGATACAGCGCACTTCAGATGATTTAGAGAAAGGTGTTCTCCAACGTGCCGACAAACTCTCATGTCGTTGTCGGCCCCTGTGTTTGAATCCTGTCAATGTCGAGCCTTTGGCGCAGTTCCGTCACACGACCGTTAAGCCTCGCGCAAATTGGGGCGACTAAGACTCAAAAGGAGTGCCGGTTAGGCCGGGGATTCCTTCATCCACAATCGCGTCTCGAAATGGAACGTTGATTGCATCAATCCGGGTCGAAAGTCGTCTTCCCTTCGCAGTTTGTCAAGGAGCTCAATCATGATTGGTGCAGATCTCGCAGTACCTCTGAACGTTCGTACGGTGAAGCGACCGGCTAGCCAAGATAGCGAGATTGTCTCAGCTGCCCAGGCGGGATCCTCCCGGGCGTTCTCCGAGCTTTATTCGCTCTATTCCCCACGACTGTATAAGACGATTGTTGCCATCACGAGAAATCCTTCAGATGCAGAAGATGTGCTTCAGGAAACTTTTCTGCGAGTGTATCTGGCGCTTCATACATTTGAAGGTAGATCAAGTTTCTACTCCTGGCTGACGCAAATCGCCATCAACACCGCGCTCATGGTCCTCCGTAAGCGGCGTAGCCGGCCCGAAATGCTGTTTGATCCGCAGCTCGATATCGGAAGTGAGTTTTGCTCTTTTGAAGTCAAGGACTCCGCCCCTAACCCTGAGCAGATCTACGATCTGCGACAGCGTCGCGTCAACCTGGTTCAAGCCGTTCGCAATCTTAAGGAGCAACTGCGAACCCCGCTAGAGATGCAAATGACAAAAGGATCGCCAATCAAGGAAATTGGCCGAGCCTTGAATATATCTGAGGCCGCTGTGAAAACGCGCCTGCATCGTGCTAGGCGAGAGCTGTCATTGCGCGCCAAGAGATGGGACATGCGAGCGGAAAGGTCTTCCTTCGCGGTGGCGCACCGAAATAAGCGGGTGGTTTAGGCCTATTGCTCAGAAGAGCCTGCAAGCAACCTTGCCGAATAGCAGCCAGCGACCGCCAGCCAGGCACTTTCAGCTTCGGCCAGCAGCATCAAGGGATAGCACGAAGCTTGCTTAGAGAAAGGACAAAATCATGAACTTGTCGATTACGACACTCGCAAAGATGCGCATCTTCCAGGGAGACGTCGACAATCAGATCTTACGGCTGTCGATGGTCTTCATCTACTTCATTTTTGGATATCAGAAGTGGTTTGACTACGAAGCGGAGGGGCTGGTCCCGTTTTTCACTCACGGGCCATTGATTTTCTGGATGTATCCGGTCTTCGGGGTCAGAGGGGCCGCGTATTTTCTCGGCTCTTCCGAATGGCTGTTTGGAATTCTGTTGTTGGCCGGCTTCTGGAACAAGAAGATCGGAATCCTGGGTGCTCTAGGATCAGTGTTTACGTTTCTCTGCACGGTCACGATCATCCCGTTCTGGCCCGAGGGTTGGGCTGCACAGGCAGGTGGGTTTCCTGCGATGACCTTGCCCATGGGTTTCCTTATGAAAGACGTGGTGTTGCTCGCCGTTTCTTTCTACTTATTAAAGCAAGATGTACGGAGACTCGCATCGGCCGCATCGGCCGATGAATTATCGGAGATGCCGACCATGGCTCGCGGGCGTTCCTGATCCGAGTCCGTGAATAGCCGTGGCAAAGGTCTCGACCAAAATCTGTCAGTGTTGGAAATCTGTCACAGGTTTGTCAGTCGATGCCGGTAATGCGAGTTCTTTGCCTGAAGCGATCCTCTTGCTCCAGAACAAATTGTCTCCACTGATTATCTCGCAAGGCAAAGGCTTCCTTTTGGCATTGCGGGTGCTATTCAGGGCATTGATAGGCAGTTCGTCCGCACACAACCAGACCCAGATTAGTCAGAGTGAGAGGAGTTCTTATGAGTCAAGCAGTCAGCATGACAACGTCTAGGGCCGTCGTGCCTGTGACATCAATACAGAGAGTGGAAGCGGACGGCATCCAAGTTTTCTACCGGTCGGCTGGAGACACGTCGTTCCCCGTGGTCCTCCTATTGCATGGGTTTCCAACTTCGTCCTTTATGTTCCGCGATCTGATTCCGCGCCTTGCCGATCAGTACCGCGTAATTGCACCCGATTTGCCTGGATTTGGATTCACAGAAGTCCCGGAACGGCGGAAATATGTCTATTCGTTCAATGCAATGGCTGGCACAATCGACGCCTTCACCCATGCACTCGGCCTCACGCGTTATGCAATCTACGTCTTTGACTATGGTGCACCAACCGGTTTCCGTCTGGCAATGCACCATCCGGAGCAAGTGACAGCCATCATTTCGCAAAACGGCAATGCCTATGAGGAGGGCCTTGGCGATGCGTGGGGACCAATCAGAACCTACTGGTCTGCACCTACGGAAGCAAACAGGGATGTGCTCCGTCAAAATATCCTCACTCTGGAAACCACGCGCTGGCAGTACACGCACGGCGTAGCGAACCCTGACAGCGTGGCCCCCGAGTCGTACACGCTGGACATGGCTTTACTCGAGCGTCCGGGAAACAAGGAGATTCAGCTTGATCTGTTTCTGGACTATGCGTCGAACGTGAAGCTCTATCCCAAGTTTCAGGAATACTTTCGGAAGTCGAGGACCCCTCTGTTGGCGATCTGGGGCAAGAACGATCCATTCTTCATTCCCGCGGGAGCAGAAGCATTCCGAAAAGACATCCCAAATGCGCAAGTTCGCTTTCTTGATACAGGTCACTTCGCAATCGAGACGCATGCAGAGGAAATTGCATGCGCAATGAGAGAGTTTTTCGAGGCGAATGGCATTTCGGGCACGGGCGGGAATGGGATGGCGGGATGAATTCTCGTTCGCAAACTGGCAGCGTCATTCTCGTGCACGGGGCATGGGCAGACGGATCCTGTTGGAGCAACATCATTCTGCCCTTGCAACACCAGGGGCTGAACATCATAGCGGCGCCGATTCCTCTAACATCGCTCACGGACGATACCGCTGCTCTTCGACGCGTGATCGCGAGGACCGCTGGCCCGATCATCTTGGTAGCCCATGCTTATGCCGGCGCCGTTATCGCTGCGGCTCATGATGATCGGGTGAAGTCTCTCGTATACGTAGCAGCGCTGGCACCCGACGAGGGCGAGACCGTCGCCGATGTCTTCTATCGCTCTGCTCCACATCCCGAAGCTCCCAAGCTTGCACCGGACGCAAATGGCTTTGTCTGGATGCCGAAGGAAGGTTTTTGCCGCGCCGTGGCGCACAACGCTTCACGGGACCAACTCGCCATCATGGCTGCGGTGCAGCGGCCACTCGCTGTCCAATGTATCCAGGAAAAGGCTCCCACGCCTGCATGGAAGACCAAGCCCTCGTGGTATTTCGTCGCCGAAGAAGATCGGATGATCCTCCAAGAGACCCAACGTTTTATGGCGCACCGGATGGGCGCAACCATCCGGCCACACAAGGTTGACCACACTCCGATGTACACGGCACCAAATCTTGTAGTTGGTGTTGTTCTGGAAGCCGCTGAAATAGCCATTCAAAGATGAGATATCTATTTCATGAAAGGTCCGATTCGGATAGCCACTGCGATTTCTCAGTTTGGTGAAAGGAAATACTCGATGGGCATGACAATTCAGTCTCGCATGAAAGACGGCGTCACATTTCTCGACGTTTCCGGTCAGATCACAATGGGCGAAGGGAGCGTCGTTCTCCGTGACAGAGTCCGAGATGAGATCGCTTCGGGAAAGCAGCGGATCATCATCAATCTGGCTGACGTGAGCTACATCGATAGCTCCGGCCTTGGCGAACTGACCGGCGCGTTCACCACAGCAAAGAACCGCGGTGTGATCCTCAAACTCCTGAATCTTACAAAACGGGTTCATGAGCTGATGCAGATTACGAAGCTCTATACCGTTTTCGACGTGTATGACGATGAGGAAGCGGCAATCAAATCCTTCTCACTTTGAATCTCCGGATAGGAACGAAGAGAAAATGACGTCCAAGGCCGTTGCTATCGTTACAGGTGCGAGCCAGGGAATCGGTCGCGCGACCGCGGTGCGCCTAGCACGCGATTTCTCCGCTGTCACGCTCGCAGCTCGAAACGCGGACGAGTTAAAAGCGACAGCCGCTTCGGTAGAGCGCGCGGGCGCGAAGGCGCTCATCCAAGTGCTAGACCTGCGCGACCCTCAGTCGGCCGAGATTCTGGTCAACAGTACCCTCGATCGATTTGACAGAATTGACGCCCTACTCAATATCGCCGGAGCCGTACCACAGGTTGATCTGTTCGAAATGACCGATGCGCAGTGGGAGGACGGAATGGCCCTCAAACTTCACGGTGCGCGTAGGCTCACCATTCAAGCCTGGGACCCACTGAAAGCCTCGAAGGGATCGGTAGTCCTGATCTCAGGAAGCGCTGCTCTCGATCCAAAGCCCGGATTCGCCGCCGTAGCCGCAATCAATGCAGCGATCATCGCACTCGCCAAAGCGTTTGCAGAGCAGGGAATCAAGGACGGTGTGCAGGTGAATAGCGTCGTCCCCGGCGCGGTAATGACAGGCCGCAGGGAATCGTTTTTCAATAAGTGGGCGCCGGCTCACAATATGACAGTTGAAGAGGCAATCAAGAAGTTCCCAGAGGAAGTTGGCATCGCTCGCTTCGGCAAGCCAGAAGAGATTGCTGAGCTTATGGCCTTTATGGTGTCACCGCCGGCGAAATGGATGACTGGAGCATCAGTACGGATGGACGGCGGCGAAGTCAAGAGTATTTGATAGGCAATCTTGGAAGCGCCGACCGTGAATACTACAACCTCAGGAGGTTACTCATGACAAATGACACTTCGACAGCACTTATTACGGGAGGAACGAGCGGAATCGGTCTTGCTACAGCGAGGAAACTGGCTCAACTCGGTATCTATACCCTGGTGGCGGGACGAAATGCAGATCGCGGGAAGAAGGCGGTCGAAGAAATTCGGGCCGCCGGAGGGAAAGCCGATTTTATATCCTCCGACCTTCGAGACGCAGCCAGCGCCCGTGATGTGGCGAACAAGGCGGTCGAACTCGGCAATGGCCAGCTCGATATTCTCATTAACAATGTAGGGATCTTTCCGTTCGGGCCTACGCATGAAATGACGGAGGAGCAGTTCGACAGCGTTTATTCGACCAACGTGAAGGCTCCGTATTTTCTCGTCGCAGCGCTTGCCCCCCTGATGGCTACAAGAGGAAAAGGGGCAATCGTGAACATTTCAACGATGGTTGCCGATTACGGAGCGCCCGGAATGAGCCTCTATAGTTCAAGCAAGGCCGCCATCAATCTGCTGACGAAAGCGTGGGCTGCCGAGTATGGACCTAAGGGTGTCCGCGTGAACACGGTGAGTCCCGGTCCCACGCGCACAGAGGGCACGGAAGCGATGGGCGAGGGTCTCGAACAATTGGCTGCGCAGGCTCCAGCCGGTCGACCGGCATCGGCGGACGAAGTAGCCGATGCAATTGTTTTCCTGGCCACAGACCGTGCCAGTTTTATCCAGGGCGCGAAACTAGCCGTCGACGGAGGGCGCACTGCGATCTGAACGATATCGACACTCGCAGCTTCGTAACTCAGCCGCTTTGAGTCGCGGCAGAGAAGGGGAACAGAGCAGATGGTAAGTCTTCAAGTCCCACCGGAGGAATACGACCTCCTGATCCTTGGCAGCGGTGCCGGCTCGAAGCTACTTGCGTGGACGTTCGCGGGCCGCGGTCAGCGTGTCGCAGTCGTGGAGCGCAAATATGTCGGCGGATCGTGCCCGAACATTGCATGTTTGCCCAGCAAGAACATCATTCATACGGCGCAGTTCGCACACAATGTTCGTCGCAGTGAGGAGTTCGGGATCAGTCTCGGCAGCTTTCGGGTGAACATGTGCTCCGTGAGAGAACGGAAACGAAAAATGGTCCAGGGGCTTGTGGATACGCACCTTGCGCTCTACAAACAAAGCGGAGCGGAGTTGATCATAGCCGACGGCAAGTTTGTCGGATCAAAGACACTTGAAGCAGCTCTCCCGGATGGAACCAAACGTTTGTTGCGCGGCACGAACGTCGTGATTGGCACCGGTACACATGCGGCAATCGAGGATATTCCTGGGCTGGCGTCAGCGAGGCCATTGACCCACGTCGAAGCGTTGGAACTCGATGTCGTGCCCAAACATTTGATCATTCTTGGAGCCGGGTATGTAGGGCTTGAGTTCGCGCAAGCAATGCGCCGATTCGGCAGCCAGGTCACCCTTGTGGGGCGCAGCCAACACGTGATCCATAACGAAGACGATGATGTGACTGAGGGCTTGCAAAACCTCTTCCGAGACGAAGGCATAGATCTGGTTCTCAACAGCAAAATACAGGGTGTTTTCGGAGTGTCGGGGCAATCGGTGCAAGTCACTCTTGAGCAGAACGGGATGCAAAGAAAACTCGAAGGCACGCATCTCCTGGTTGCAACCGGGCGTGTACCGAACACAAAAGACATCGGGCTCGAACTCGCCGGAGTGGAGCTAACAGACAGGGGATACATCAAGGTGAATGAGCGCCTGGAGACAACCGCTCCAGATGTGTGGGCGGTAGGAGAAGTCGCTGGAAGCCCGCAATTCACGCATATCAGTGAGGACGATTTCCGGGTGGTCCGCGCCAATATACTTGGCGGGAACCACGTGACTACTGGCAGGCAGGTGCCCTTCTGCCTCTTCACCGACCCGGAATTCGCGCGCGTTGGAATGACCGAGAAGGAGGCCAGGGGCAAGGGAATCGCCTATCGCCTTTTCAAAGTCCCCATGGCAGCAGTGCTGCGAGCACGCAGCCTCATGGAGACGCGCGGATTTCTTAAGTGTTTGGTGGAGCGTGACAGCGATCGCATTCTCGGATTTGCGGCATTCGGCGTAGGCGCGGGGGAGATCATGGGTTGCGTACAGATCGCGATGATAGGGAAAATGCCCTACACCGCTCTCGGGGATGCAGTCCTGGCACATCCGACAATTCCAGAGGGGTTGATTTCTCTGTTTTCCTTTGGCGCATCCTGATGTCGGATCTTTCAACTTCAAACGCGTCTGAAGATCGGTTCGCTTCCGATAGCGAACAACGAATCGCCGCTCTTCGCACAATCGAGGAGTTAAACGGCTTGACTCCCCAAGAATTGCGATGGATCGCAGATGCTGGCACGGAGCGATCTATACAGGATGGAGAACTAATCTTCAGCCAGGGAGCGCCTCCACAGCATCTCATCTTTATTCTGACCGGCGAAGTAACAGTTAAGCGGCGCAGTTCAAGCCCCGTGACGGTATTCTTAGGAAGGACAGGACGGATTACTGGAAAGACGCCCTTTTCCCGTATCCACTCCTGGAGTGCGGACGGCCGAGCGTCGGGCAACGTATGGTTGCTCGAACTTCACGAAAGCCAATTCCCGGCATTGCTAACCGCGATTCCTTCCATGACGGAGCGCATTGTCCGGATCCTCATTGATCGCAACAGAGAATACACAAGAGCTGAAGAACAGATCGGCAAGCTCGCGGCGCTCAGTAAACTTGCTGGGAATCTGGCCCACGAATTAAACAATCCGGCATCCGCTGCACGGAGTGCTTCGCTTGGGTTGAGTCAAGATTCCGAACGTGCACGAAACGATGTGCGATATCGTCTCGGTTCGCAGATGAAGGATCAGAGGGTTCTCAGTCGTTACCTCGAAAATCTGAATGCAATCCGAGCGCGCGCTGGCGCAGGAATTCGCTCCAGCAGTGCGATGCTCACGAGCGAACTTGAAGAAACTCTGGGCGATTGGTTGAATGGCATAGGTTTTCAAGAGGCCTGGAAACTAGCGCCTATCCTTGCGGAGGTCGAGGTATCAATTTCTCAGCTTGAAAACTTCCTCGCGCCAGTTCCACCTCAACTTCAGCTACTCGCGTTACAAGACCTCCTGGCGACAGTGAGCCAGGACGTGGCCATCGCTTCGGTCGCCCAGGCAACCGAGCGGATCTTTCAGATTGTTGCAGCTGTGAAGGACTACTCTTACATGGATCGTCAGCCTCTCCAGGAAATCGACATTCCAACTGCTTTGGACAATGTCCTGATGATGTTCCAGCCGCGGCTGAAGAGTGTGGTCGTCAAGAAAAATGTCGCCTCAGGACTTCCCCTGCTCAAAGGATTTGGGAGTGAGTTGAATCAGGCATTCTCTGCGTTGATCGAAAACAGCCTCGACGCCATGGGAAATAAAGGAACACTTACGCTTTCCCTCAGCCTGCAAACCGAGACAATTCTTATCGATATTGAGGATGATGGCCGTGGGATTCCTTCGGAATTCAGGGACCGCGTATTCGAACCGTTCTTCACAACCAAGCCGCTTGGTGCAGGATTGGGTTTGGGTCTCGACACTGTCCAACGCGTCGTAGCCAAGCACTTCGGTGCCGTGGCTTTTGACACGTCTTCTCAAGGAACAGTTTTTCACATTCGTCTGCCTATCGATCGAGTGGGCATCTACTAGCGCATCGATTATGACGACTGCATTTTGCGCCTCGCCATCTACCGAGTAACAGGTGCTTCTGCGCGAAAAGCGAAGAGCGCGAGAACGCCAGCGCCAAACTCGACACACCCGAAGCTGGCTAATGCGGTACTGGAATGCGATGCCATTAGGCGACCAAACAGTAGCGCACCGATTCCCATCCCAAGGAAGTTGGCAAACGTTGCCAGCCCCGTGATCTGTCCGCGGTGCTTTGGATCAATCGATGTTGTGATGCTAGACATCAGAGGATGCGTCGCATCAAATCCAACCGATAGGGCAGTGATGATTAGAGCGGAGATCAGAGGTGTGCTGCGCAATTCCAGAAGAAGCGCGCAGATTGCCGCCCAAAAGAAGCCCAGAGGCACAACATAACGTCGGCCGTACCTGTCTCCCCACGAGCCGATGACTAAACCGAAGAGCAGATCCGGCAACCCATACCCCAGGAGAACAAGCCCGATTCCAATCTCACTTAGCTGGTAACGGCTAGCCAGTATCACGCCGAGCCATGCGAAGATCCCACCGTGAAATGCACCGTTGGCAAAAATAAATGCGAGAGTGCGCCCTCCGCGCGGAGCGTCGAGAATGCACCGATATTCCAGCGCAGATTCCCAGAGCGTGTCATCACTTCGCCAAAGGGCTTTTCTCTGATTGCGCACGGAAGCCCAATAGGACGCAGCCCCGAATCCAAAAGCGAGGATTCTTACCTCGTTTCTCCATCCGAGCAGGGGGTTCAAGAGTGGGCCCAGACTGGAGCCGAGTCCCATTCCGGCCGCGATAGCACCGAACATCCGGCCCATCGGGCGGCCTTGCACCGCATAGGGATAACGATCCCCAATGATGCTCAGGGCAATGGTTACAATGCCTCCCGTACCTGCCCCAGACAGAAGCCGAAGAAACACGAGCGCTCGGGCGCTCGTCGCAAATGAGAGAGACAAGGTGGTCACTGCCGCTGAGCCCAGCAGAACTCTAAGAACCGGATAGCGGCCAAAGCGATCCGATACCAGTCCATAAAATAGTGTTGCTGTTCCATATAGCATCGAAAATCCTGGGATCAGCCATTTGAGATCAAAGGCGCGAACTCCGAATCCTCGCGCAAGCGCTGGAATCAGCGGCGCGATCATGGAATTGCTGTAGAAAACCAGGAACGCAATCGCCGCCATGGTCCATAATTCATCGTCTCCTCGACGAGAATCCGACGCGCTGATCGGCGCTACAGCACTTATGGAACGCTCATCAGTCCTGTTTGTCCACACTGGTGTCAACACATTCCTCTTAGCAAGCAACACACCAAATGGAGTGAGTCATTTGAGCGTGGACTGTCGAAACAAGTTACTCAGCCCTTGCGAGATTGATTCTGAGAGCAGTGATACTCTCGTGGAGCGCCTGTCGAATCCGTGACGGATAACTGACACTGGCGGATTTTCGTGTGGTCTCTCACTTGGCTGATTCGAACGTGTCTGCTGCTTCTGATGAAAAAGACGAGACAGAACGTTAGCTTATTCCGAGCAGAAAGACTTTGTGCGAAACCACGCAGTGCTTGGATGAATCCGTAATAGCGGATGCTGAATTTAGGTCGTGATTAAGGATGAGGAGATTTACATGCAAACACTATCGGACGCTCTAAATCATGTGGGAAAACAAGGCGCCGCCGTGGGGCATTTCAACGTCTCCGACCTTGTTCTTCTGAAGGCCGTGTTTTGCGCGGCTCAGGAACTGAATTTGCCGGTGATTGTCGGCGCGTCGGAGGGCGAACGGGGCTTTATCGGAGTTCATCAGATAGCTGCTGTGGTGAAGAGCCTGCGGGATGAGTTTGGCTTCCCGATCTTTCTCAACGCTGATCACACGCACTCGCGCGCCAGTGCGGAGGAAGTGGCGCAAGCCGGGTTCGACTCGATTGTCTTTGACCTATCTGCCTTACCGCTCGAACAGAATGTTCGCCAGACTCGAGAAGCAGTGGCCGCTCTTAAGGCGATCAATCCTTCCATGCTCGTCGAGGGAGAGATTGGCGATATCGGCAGTGGCTCCGAG
>Ga0209004_1000105_pt1 | contig 22607 bp, 19 predicted proteins | sample TexAe_RefH0_M1_FD_187948 | JGI IMG/M metagenome (GOLD analysis project Ga0209004, IMG submission 187948) | Forest soil microbial communities from Davy Crockett National Forest, Groveton, Texas, USA - Texas A ecozone_RefH0_M1 (SPAdes) (version 2) | ecosystem: Environmental > Terrestrial > Soil >... | reverse complement strand
CCCCCACCGAATCCGCCCCCGCCAAACCCGCCTCCTCCAAATCCTCCACCGCCAAACAATCCCCCGCCAGCCGCGCCATCGACGTTCCCGCCGCCCTGTGCGCGCATTGTCTCCATGGCATCGCGCAGCCGGTCCATATCCACACCAGCCAACGGACTCACCGACCCCGACTGTCCGCTGATAGCCACAGACTGGTCGCTGAAATCTGAATTCCCGGCGATCGAAGGCAATGCCGCCCCGCTTGCACCGGCTGACCCACTCTGCGTTTCCGTGTCCCCGGTCAGCGCGCTCACCAGGTTCAGAGCCTGCGCTCCATTGTTTGCCAGTTGCCGAATCGCCTGCGAAACCTGCCCCGCCTTCGCATCTTCCTTTTGCTGTTGCTGCGCCGCGCGTGAGGCGAGCGTCAGTTGAAATTCAACTGCCTGGTCGTGGCTCGCCGCATTCAGCACCGCCTCCTGCGCACCCTGCGCAAAAGCTGCAAATTGCGTACGAATGACGTATCTTCCGTTTTGAGGGATCGTCAGCGACCATGCGCCGGTTACATCGGTTGTAGTCGAATAACGCTTTCCTGTCAGCGAGTTCTGAGCCGTAATCGTGACGCCAGGAAGCGGAATTGCCCCGCTCTTCACGTGTCCATGAAGTTTGCCGCCAGTGACGGCGGCCTGAGCGTCAGGAGCGCTCGCAACAGGCGCTGCGGGGGTAGCTTCCGCACCAGGAGCCTGCACGGGAACCGGAGACTGAGCCCACAAGCCCATTCCCGCCACCAGACAAGCTGCCGCGGCGACAGTCCCCCGTATTGCTCCGTGCTTCATTCATGCTCCCAGGATTAGACCAGTATTCAAACAGACGCACGCCGAGCCCCCCAGGTTTACGTCAGAGATCCCAAGCGACGCCCAAATCCAGACGTTTCACTTTTGCGCGGCGCATTTGCAGAAGGAACTTTGCCAGACAGACCCACTGTTTACCATTTGGTTTACATGCAGGTTACCCTTGGTGTTTTGAACACGGATTTCCGCTTGCGCTCTCTGAGACGCCATGTTTACTCTTACGCCAATAACTCAGTGGTAGCTACCGTGGGCTCCTCCTATGCACGGGAAGCGTGAAAGGTTTCTGGCGTGATGAAGATCGGCACTACCATCCGCGCGCACCGGCTGCAAAAGGGGCTCTCCCAGGGCGACATCGAAAAGAAAACCGGGCTATTGCGCTGCTATCTCTCGCGTGTTGAGAACGGACACACCGTTCCTTCGCTCGACACACTCTCCAAGATTGCGCTCGCACTTGATCTGCCCATCGCTCAGTTCTTCGCCGACGACTCGCTGAGCGCCGTGAACACACAACACCTCAGCGACGAGGAGCTGCGTTTCCTTACGCAGATTCGCCGCTACTCAACAAATCTGAATGAAAGCGACCGCAAACTGCTGCTCGCAATGGTGAAGAAGTTCGCCTCGACGGCAGTGCGGTAATCCACAATTTATCGGCCTGGCGGGGCTTTTGGCATCATGGCCAGTGACGCACAAAGCCCCCCGGTTACACGTCATTCCCTAAGCGAAAAATCGGCTCGGCTCCGTGCGCGCCCGCCAGCAGCGCCTGTTCCTCGTGCGACTCCAACGGCTTGTAATTCTGCGCCACATCCATCGCCAGCCTGAAATAGCGCTCGTCCCCCGGAGGAATCGCCGCCGTGATCGGATGCCCCAGTGTCCAGCGCAGCCCCATGGACGCCTCATCGGGAAATTCCGCCGGTTTGTACCAGCACTTCGGCTCAGGATGGTCCTTCTTCTGATCGTCCGGCCACACCGTCTTCGCCATGCTTTTCAGTGCCAGGATCCCCATCTTCTTCTCCTGCGCTTTTTTCAGGATCTGCGGCCCGAATCCGGCCTGCGTGTAGAGAACAAAGTTCAGCGGAAACAGAATTGTGTCGAAGTTGTAGCGATCCATCGCCGCCACCGCAGTCTCCGCCGAATGCACGCTGAAGCCGATGTAGCGGATCTTCCCTTCCTTCTTCGCCGCCTCCATGGTCTCCATCGCGCCGCCCGGCCCAAGCACCTTGTCCAGATCCGCCATCTTCGTCAGCGCATGAAACTGGTAAAGGTCCACGTGATCTGTCTTCAACAGCGTCAGCGACTCTTCCAGTTGCTTGCGCGAGTCGTCCTTCGTCCGGCCTTCCGTCTTGCAAGCCAGAAAGCAATTCTTGCGGTACGGCGCCAGCGCCGGCCCCAGCCGCTCCTGCGCATTGCCATAACTTGGAGCGGCATCGAAGTAGTTGATCCCGCGGTCGACAGCCTCGGCCACAACATTCGAAGCTTCACCCGTGGTCTCGTTCATTACCACGATGCCGCCGAAAGCGATGATGGAAAGCTGTTCACCCGTTCGCCCCAGCGTGCGCCGGGCAATCGGATTCGTGGGAGTTTTTGCTTTGAGTTGGCTCGAAGCCGCAACGGTGGCTGCGGTTACGGCAGCCTGCTTCAGAAAATCACGACGCCTCATGGTCTTCCTTCTCAAATGGGATTAGACGAGCAGCGTTCAATCAGATTTTCGCATATTCAATTCGGTGGCAAATCGACCGCATCGTGCGGCAATCAACCTGCCACGCGAGAGATATAAAAGCCAAACAGAACCAGGATTCCAACGATCATTCCCACCGCGATCTGCAGCCTCGTTTGAAACACCGGTCGAGGATTGCCAAGCCGCGGCACCATTGGTGTTGCAAACAGCAGCCCGCACAGAACACCACCAAGATGAGCTGAATTGTCGATGCTTATGCCGGTTCTCGACGAAACGACATTGACGCTGATTCCAAGACCGATGATCAGGTTGATCACTGCAAAATAGATCACTGATTTGCGCAGCTTCTTCAGTTCCTGGGGAGGAACCGGAAGCTTCGGCGACTTCAGCAACACAATCAACGCCCCGGCGATCCCGAACACAGCGCCGGACGCGCCCGCGCCCGGAGGAAAATACAGAAGCGGGTCAAACGCCTGATGCGAAATCTGCTGCATCAGCACTCCAGCGTTGTGGCCATTCCATAGGACGGAAAGCAGATTCCCCGCTGCGCCGGTCAGAACATAGACCGCCACCACCCCGAACGAACCCATCAGCGGTTCCGCCAGCAGTCCGAGATTCCACAAGCACCACATGTTCGTCGCCAGATGAATGATGCCCACGTGGACGAACATCGCAGTGATGATCCGCCACCATTCTCCATTGATCAATACTGAGCCGGCGTTATTCGCGCCCCAATGCATCAACTGTTCTGCCGTCGGGCTCAGCGGACTCACCCCGTGCATCACCATGGCCAGAAATACCGCGCAGTTGATGCCCACCAGAACGTAGGTCGCCGGAGCGGTGGCCCAGAAAGACCGTCGCCTTCTCGCCACCGGCTGTGGCGTCGGAATGTAGCCCGCTGCCGGCCGAAGAATCTCCGGTTCTGCGTCAGCTCCACCACGAAAGGAGCCGGTTCCCTGCGACGATGGCGGAACGCTACTCATATCACCACTCTACTGCATCTCCTGCATCAGGTTACGTACAAGAAGCGCAGGCCCCGATCGGTGTAAATCGCAGCACAAATTCCACCCGGCCCTTCGATGTAGTCTGTTCTTTGGTCTTCGCATTCTGCGCCCCGTCCGGCGCGTCATCCTCACAGCGAAGATCGCCAGGAGCAGAACCGTGAGTGCATCGGTAAGTAAGATCAAGCCAAGTACGATAAAGCCAGGCACGACAAAGCCGATCCGTCGGGCGCTGCTCAGCGTAACCGACAAATCCGGCCTGGTTGAATTCGCCAGAGCCCTCGCCGGCTATGGCGTGGAGTTGATCTCCACCGGCGGGACCGCGCGCGCGCTCCGCGAAGCTGGCCTGACCGTGAAAGACATCAGTGACCTCACCGGCTTCCCTGAGATGCTCGACGGCCGCGTCAAGACGCTGCACCCGCGCGTCCACGGCGGGTTGCTCTACATTCGCGGCAATGCCGATCACGAGGCCGCCGTCGCCGCTCATGGCATCCTGCCCATCGACATGGTAATCGTCAACCTCTACGCCTTTGAAAAGACCGCCGCACAGCCAGACGTCGCCTTCGGTCACCTCATTGAAAACATCGACATCGGCGGTCCCTCCATGGTCCGCTCCGCCGCCAAGAACTTCGAAGACGTCGCCATCGTCACCCGCGTTTCCGATTATCCTGCCCTCATCGAAGAACTCAAGACGAACAGCGGCAGCTTGACTCGCGAAACCCGCTGGCGTCTGGCCAGGCAGGCCTTTGCCACCACGGCCGCCTACGACTCCGCAATCGCCAACTCACTTGACAAGATCGCAGAAGCCCCCGAACCCACCGAGCCCATCGCGCCGGAGGCGCAGCCAGCCGCACCGCAGGTGCTCCCATCAACTCTGCGCATCAACATGCCTCTGGCCCAATCCTTGCGCTACGGCGAGAATCCCCACCAGCGCGCAGCGCTCTACAGCGACGGCTCCGGCCTCGGCATCGCCGGCGCAACTCAGCTTCAAGGCAAAGAGCTTAGCTTCAACAACCTCGTCGATCTCGACGCCTGCTGGGAACTGGTCCAGGAGTTCGACGAACCAGCCGTCATCATCGTCAAGCACACCAACCCCTGCGGCGCCGCCACTGGCCACACGATCCTCGAGGCGTATCAGAAGGCGCTCGCCAGCGATCCAGTCTCCGCATTCGGCGGTGTCATCGGCATCAACCGCCCCGTCGACGCTGAAGCCGCAGCCGAGATCGCCAAGCTCTTCGTCGAAGCCATCGCCGCACCCGCCTTCACCCCGGAAGCGCGCGAACGCTTCGCCGCCAAAAAGAACCTGCGCCTCGTCGAGGTCCGCACCGCACCGTCCCGCACCGTCGTCAAACACGTCTCCGGCGGATTGCTGTTGCAGGATGCTGACTCGGGCCGCGTCACCGAAGACGAGCTCAAGGTCGTCACGTGGCGTCCGCCTTCCGCCGAAGAACTCCGCAGTCTCATCTTTGCCTGGCGCGTCTGCAAGCACGTCAAATCGAACGCCATCGTTTACGCGCGTGACGGACAAACCGTCGGCATCGGTGCCGGCCAGATGAGCCGCGTAGACGCCGCCCGCTTCGGCGCACAGAAAGCCGTGCTCCCCCTTAAAGGCACCGTCGCTGCCTCCGACGCCTTCTTCCCTTTCCCTGACGGGCTCGAAGCGGTCGCGGCTGCAGGAGCCACGGCCGTGATCCAACCCGGCGGATCCGTGAAAGATGACGATGTGATCGCCGCTGCCGACCGCCTCGGCCTTGCCATGGTCTTCACTGGAATCCGCCACTTCCGCCATTGATTCCGCTTCGCAGGTTCTGGACATGACGAAGAGGAAGCAATCTGTTCAAGTTCAAGGCAGGCTATTAGCAGTTTCGGAATGGATGTAAGCCAAAAGCGCCACTGAAGTGGCTTTTTCATCAAGGAAGAGCCACCTTTCACTGCGCTTGAAAAGCCTGCTTGTATTTCGAAACTGCTCAAACTCTGCTCCAACAGCGACATCAATGGCTGGAGAATCAATTCGATCCCCCACAACCAGCCCCTGTCGCGCCTGGCCCAAACCGGAACAGGCTGCCTTAGTCCGCTCATTCCATCGGACAACCATCACGGAGAACGGCAACTCGAGCGAATCGAGAGACAGAATCAAGCTTTGGACTCAGCCGCAGAAACCAGGCAGGTACTTAGGCATGCGAAAACCCCTGAATCCGATGGATTGCTGCGACTATTCGCGGGTAAAATCGTCTTTAACAATAGGCGCACTGCACCGGCACACGTCGGCATCAAAGCCTTTAGCGGGCCAACGAAGGTGGGATAACTGGCCTACTTGGATGAGACATACTGGGTCCCCGAGGATCATGAAAATAAAAACTTTATCGCCACACTGTTTTCTGTCGCTTGCTGCCGCTTCTTTGGTTTTCCTGCCGGCTTTGCACGGTGGCGCCCAATCGAGCACACCTGCACCCGTGCAACCCGCTCCGGTCAAAGTACCTAAAAGCGACATCGAGCAAACCCAGCCCCAGCACGCCGCAACTCCTGCAAGTACAGACGGGCCCGACCGCTCCCAGTCCTACTACCATTCTGCCCTCGCGCATATTTACGAGGAAGAAGCGGTCGCCTCGGGTCGCCCCGAATTCATGCGGCACGCGGTCGAGGAGTATAAGACCGCGCTGAGCGCCGATCCTAATTCGCCCGAATTGAACGATGAACTGGCAGATCTTTACTTCCGCACCGGCCAGGTGCGCGAGGCCGAAGCCACCGCGCGCGGTCTCCTCAAAACTTCACCCAACGACATTGAAGCGCATCGTTTGCTCGGACGCCTTTATCTGCGCCAGTTAAGTGAAGCGCAGAACGCGGTTTCTTCCTCGTCTCCCAGCGGTAATACGCTCGATCAGGCCATCACCGAGTTCCAGAAGATCGTCACACTCGACCCCAAGAGCGTGGAAGATCGCATGGTTCTGGGCCAGCTCTTCACGGTTAAACATCAGAACGAGAAGGCAGAAGAGCAGTTCAAGGCCGCCCAGGATATCGATCCGGATTCCGAAGAAGTCGTCCTCAATCTCTCTCGTCTCTATGCAGAGAATGGCGACCTTGCTCACGCCGCGAAAGTCATCGAAGCTGTGCCTGAATCTGAACGCACCCCCAAGATGGAGTTCGCACTCGGAGCGGTTTACGACCAGTTGAAGCGCACCAAGGATGCGATTGCCGCTTACAAGCGCGCTGCCGATCTCGACCCCGAGGACGCGCACAACCTCGCTGCGCTCGCCCAGGCACTGCTCAACGACAATCAGCTTGACGAGGCTCTCAAGCAATATCGGCAACTGGCAGACGCCGACCCTGAGGATGCAAGCACCAGCGTCCACATCAGCGAGATCCTTCGTCGTCAGGGCAAATACGAAGAAGCGCTCACCATCATAAAGAAGGCCGTCAAGCAGGATCCCGATTCCCTCGAGGCGGGATACAACGAAGGGCTTCTGCTCGACGTTCTTGGCCGCTACGACGAGGCTGCCCAGGTCTACGAACACATGGTCGACCTCACCTCGCACGCCAATGGCGCATACACGGCCGACGAGAAAAACAATCGTGCCATCTTCCTTGAGCGGCTCGGCTCGGTATACCACGAGCAAAACAAGGTCGACGAGGCGATTGCGGCCTATCAGAAGATGATCGATCTCGGCGGTGACAACGCCTTGCGCGGATACCAGAACCAGGTCGATGTCTATCGCGACGCCAAGATGTTCGACAAGGCAATTGCTGTCTCCCGTAAGGCTGTCGAATCAAACCCGAAGGATCAAGACCTTAAGTTGATGCTCGCCGGCGAACTGGTTGACCAAGGCAAAGACGATGAAGGCATCGCAATGGCCAAGGGCTTGCTCACAAACGGCCCTGACGATCAGAAAGTGTGGGTCGCTTTGGGCCAGATATACACCCGCCTTCGCAAATGGAAGGAAGCAGAGGAAGCTCTCAACAAGGCTACCGCGATCACCACCAAGAAGGATGACAACATCTACCTTCTATTCCTGAAAGGTGGCCTGGCCGAACGTCAAAAGCATTACGAACCGGCAGAACAGTACTTCCACCAGGCGCTCGAACTCGAACCGAACAATGCCATGGTCCTGAATTATCTGGGATACATGCTGGCCGACAAGGGCACCCGGCTTCCGGAAGCGTTGAAGATGATTCGCAAAGCCGTCGAAATCGAACCGATGAATGGCGCTTACCTCGACTCCCTCGGATGGGCCTATTTCAAGCTAGGTCAGTACGAGTTGGCTGAGGAAAATCTTCACCAGGCAGTCGAACGCGACCAGACAGATCCCACCGTCCACGACCACCTCGGCGATCTTTACGAGAAGACCGGACGCATTCGCCTCGCAGCCGCGCAGTGGGAGCTCTCCCTTTCCGAGTACTCGAAATCCGCGGCGCCCGACGTAGAGCCGTCCGAAGTTGCGAAGGTTCAGAAGAAATTGGAAACTGCCCGCGTCAAGCTGGCCAAGCAGGACAATACCTCTGGCCAGACCAAACCGGAGTAGCGCTGAAGAGTCAAATTTCCTGGGACCATTAAGGGCGGCCAGCGCACTGGTCGCCCTTAATGTTTACCGCCTTGGCTGAGGAACCCCGGCGCACACTGTGCCAGTTCGGCAAAGTGGGCCGTTTCGCTAGTGGGCAATGTTTCAGCCGGAGACGGAAGCGTTTTGCGAAGCGGCAACGAGCGCTTCACAATAAAAACTTCGTCCAGATAGAGACGGGCATTCCCCTCAAAGTCCAGAAAACCGGTGTTGCTCTCTCTGCACAGATTCTGCGCTTCCTCTGAAAGAGAAGGAGCAATCAAAACCGGCGTTGTCCCCCCTGGAAATCGTGCATGGAGCTTTCTCAATTCCAGGAATGTCCGTTGCAATTCGAGCGGGTCGCTGCTGCCCACCACCTGGCAGACAAGCCTGTGGGCGTGCCCGTAGATTTCTACATGCGCAATGATCGTCTTATCGCCGCGGTGCCTGTGCGACTCAGCCACGATCTCCTTGATCTTGATGACCGAGATTTGCCGCAATGTCTCTCGCAGAGCCTCGATCGCCTCATTTTCAAGATGCTGTTTCACTGAAATCACACTTTCTCGGGCCGGGTAGTCTTCCGCCGCTTCCTGCTCTGGGTCGTAGAGGCAACTGAAAAGCGGTCGAAACCGCGAAAGTCATTCCGGTAAGGCTCAATATCTGCCACCGCTTGCCGCAGAATTCAGGCTGCTGTAAGCGGTCCAATGCCCGCCATTCCATCGTCCTTCAAGGCGGAAGAACGCAATGTGAAGATATTCCCGCCGGCGGGAGTCATTGCCAGCCTGACTTCCCTCCGTCCGCCCACGCGATGAATGACCTTGAAGTACAACCATTCACAAAGCCGCGGATCGTGGATCTCCGGCTCCCCTTGCCAGAATTGAGGGGACAATCCGCACTGAATCTGTAAATGGTCGAGCTGAATTTCAATTACAGACACACCCCGGGGAAAGTATTTGCGCACATTTCTGGCGCCCACGTGCAATCCAGTAACCTCACAACCTCTTAATTGCGTCTTGACCACCATCGCTCGTCCTGCAATTCTTGCCAATTCTTGTCAAAAAAACTTACCCTATCGAGCCCGGTCAATCATCATGTTCGCAGTTTTCGTAATCTCCCCGGGAGATTACGGCATCGCCTACAACAGCCTATTTGCTGCTTATGTTGGACCTATTCCAGATCAACGTCAAGGGGCTACGGAGAGGGCTGTCAGGAAAATATCTTTGAATCGATTTAGCACTACGTTTACATCCCGGCGAAACCCGGTCTGCACAATTCCTACCGCGCAAAAGAATGCGGCAGCTCCCCTTTTTTCGGAGCTGCCGCATTCTTAAAAATTAGTTTGTCGCCGCGTTCTAACCCTCAGGCCATCGTTACTGATGAGCCTCCGCCGACGCGATGTAGGCATCCACGTTGTGCTTGTCCACAAGTGACGTACCCGTGTCGATAAAAACCGGGAACGGTGAAAATGCGTCCTGGCTGTAATCCGTCGTCAGTGACACCGGCGGCGCATGGAAAATCTCGTCCAGCGCCCTCAAGCCAATGAATCCCATCGTGAATGGTTTCTGCGCGACGGTCGCGTTGATCGTGCCGCCCTTGATTCCGTCCAGCGTATCCTGATTCACATCCCAGGCCACCACGACTCGGTCCGTTGCATTCGACCGCTTCACCGCGTCTGACACCATCTTGCCGGATGCGGACTCGAGACAGACGAATGCATTGATCTTCTTGGGACCTGTCTGCGCCATCAACTCCTGCGTCTTGTCGAAGGCTGTACGTGCGTCGCTCTTGATATCGATCACATCGACAATGTGAATGTTCGGTCTGGTGTCCAGCACATCCTTGAATCCCTTCAGCCGCTCTTCCATATTTGGCTGACCAGAAAGCGTGAAGAAGACCACGTTTCCTGAACCGCCCAATTGCTCAACAACCCGGTGGCCACCCATTCTCCCGGCCTCCAGGTTGTTCGTGCCGATAAAGAACAGTCTCTTGCTCCCAACTGCATCCGAGTCAATGGTGATCACAGGAACGCCGGCGCCGATCGCGGAATCAATCGCCGGCCCGAGTACGGAGACATCCGCAACCGAGATCAGAATGCCGGCTGGCTTGGCCGCAACGGCCTTTTGCAACTCTGCCAGTTCTGCCTGCGGATCGTAGTTCTCAGGTCCCACCACTTTTGCTGTGACCTTGTATTGCGAGGCGGCCTTGTTGAAACCCTTCGCAGCTGTTTGCCAATACGGCAACGCCATATTTGACGAAATCATGTAATAAACTTCTTTGTCCGAGTGCCTGTCGCAGCCGATCGTGAATGCAACTCCAACGGCCACCAGGGCCAATGCAACAAGTTTCATCGCCTTCATTCTTGCCTCCAATCCGAATGTGAAAAGTTTCGGAATGCGCGAACCTACAACGCCTGCCCGCGCATTTTCTAAAATCGGCAGGATGGTACTCCCGAACGGCGGTAATTGTCCAATCCTGTCGCAGGATGGATTTTATAGCACCATGCACCGTTCCGAATGGTGACTCCCAGCACGTTGCTGCACTCCGCCGCGAAGAACCATCTTCTCATTGTCGACCACTCCTTGCGTCTCACCGTGCGCGCGCCGGCACTGCTACGGTATAACCAGACTGAGACCCGCACTGGATGAGTTCGCAAATCAAACTGAATTGTCTGCTGCCCGGCAACATTGCAGTCGACGGCTTTGGTGTACTCGCTGCCCGCAAGCACCCCGAGACCCCGCATCCCTACCGTTCTCCGTTCGCACGCGACAGTGCCCGCATTCTCCATGCGCGCGCCTTTCGCCGCCTGGCAGGAAAAACCCAGGTCTTCTCTCGGCTGGCCAGCGGTCTGCCCGGCGACCATTTCCGCAGCCGCCTCACCCACACCCTCGAAGTTGCTCAGATCTCCCGGACAATCGCGGCGGCCCTGGGCTTGAATGCCGAGCTCGCGGAAGCCCTCGCCCTGGCCCACGATATCGGCCATCCCCCATTCGGACACGCCGGCGAAAAGGCTCTCGATACCGCATTGCGGCAACACGGCCTCGGTTTTGACCATAACCTGCACGCGCTGCGCATCGTCACCTGGTTTGAAGAGCGCTATCCGGCCTGGCGCGGCCTCAACCTCACCCTCGGCGTACGCGAAGGCATCATCAAGCATTCCCGCGACTACTCCAGCACATCTCACCCTGAACTCGCCGAATACTTCCTCGATCTTCGCCCTCCGCTTGAAGCGCAACTGATCGATCTCGCCGACGAAATCGCCTACCTCACCGCCGACTTCGACGATGGTCTCGATTCCGGCATTCTCAACCTCGAGGACGTCCGCGATCATGTCCCGCTTTTCCGGCGATTCCATGACGAGGTGACAGCGCAATACCCCTCCGCGCAGCCTGCAGCGATTCCTGGGTCGAAATATCCAGAAGCCGATGCCTTTGAGTCGACGCGACCATCCGGGGTCCCCGCCGACAGGTCTTTCGTCGTTGGGGTGGGAGCATCAGGGATTCGGAGACCCGTCTCAAATCTCAACGCGATCGATTTACCTGGGAATCGTTCGAAGCAGGTGGTCTACGAAACCCTCAACCGCATGCTCAACGCCCTGGTCACCGATCTGATTGAAGAAGTGCGGAGCAGGGTGATCACTTCAGGCGCCACCACGCTTGATGACATCCGCCGCACATCCGGGAGAATCGCCTCGCTCAGCCCGGCCATGGAAGCCGACCGCGCCACTGCCAAGAGCTTCCTCTATGCCAACTTCTACAACTCCCCCGGCATGGAAGAAGAGCACGAGCGCGCCGCCCAGGTCGTTCGCGAGCTGTTCTCAGTTCTGATGGCCGACCCCGGCCTGCTGCCCGCCGACCACCAGGTCCAGATTCCAACCGAGGGCCTCGCCCGCACCGTGGCCGACTACATCGCCGGCATGACCGACAGCTACATCGAACAGTTGTGGACGCGCTGCGTGGTTCCCTAGTCCCGACATCGTCGGGGAGTAGAATGATCGGTTCCAGGAACCCTCATCCAAGCCTCAACTAGAGGGCTCGAAAGATCGTTCGTATGCAAGCCGTTTCGTTGATTCGTCTTTCATTTGTATTCCTTTGGGCAGGATTCTCTGCATCATGTGCCTTGGGACAGAAACCGCTCAAGGGTGTTGTATCCGGGCACGTCTATTGCGCTGATACAAATCTGCCTTGCCGCTTTGCAACTGTGCTTCTTCAGGAGATTCCGGCTCCGAAATCTGATCAAAGTAGTTCTTCTGCGCAAGCAAGTTCGGAGCGGGGCCGCACCTACAATTCCGTGAGTGCTCTCGACGGCAGCTTCATCATCGACGGAGTAGACCCCGGCACCTACTACGCAGTCGCCAATCTTCTTGGATACATTTCTTCCGCCGCAGACCTTCCACAACTGGATCCTCACACCGGAAAGATCGAGACATCCGCCAAAACTGATCAATTGCAGAAAATCACGGTAGAGAATGGCCAGACAGCGAACACTGAGATTCGCCTGGAGCGAGGAGCTGCGATTAGCGGCGAAGTGCGTTATGACGATGGAAGCCCCGGCGTGAATCTAAGCGTTCATCTCTATCGCAAGCCAAAGGATGGCACATGGAAAGATGCATCGACGGACCTTTCGTGGCCGCGTGAGTGGGTCCACTTCAATCAGCTCACCGATGACAAGGGGAGATACCGTGAAGCCGGATTGGCTCCCGGAGAGTACGTCATCGAGGTAAGAGTTCCCCGCCTTTCCACCCATTCTGGAGGCATTAGCATCAACACCGGCAATCCCGGCGACTTCAAGGTCTATTCAGGTGGAAGCACCCGGGTCCACGACGCAACACCGGTGGTCGTCGGATCGGGTGAAGACCGGGCCGGCGAGGATCTTACGATTCCTTTGACAGGGCTACACCGAATCACCGGCTTCGTAACCGCAAAGCACGATGGTCACCCTTTATCCCATGGAACAGTAGCGTTGCTGGATCCTGACGATAAGACGTGCCTGCAATATACGGGTCTGCAAAGCAGCGGCGTGTTCTCCTTTGACTCAGTCCCGGACGGAAAATATCTGCTTCGTTTTGACGATGTGGCAGACGTTGAGAACGAACACTACATCCGAACATACCAGCCAATCGATCGATTGCTGATCGTGCAAAGCGACATCAGTGCTCTCGATTTTGTGTTGACGGCGCACAAAGAGACCCAGTAAAACCCCAGTGCAAACGTACTGCCGCCTACTGCACCGTTCCCTGCGGCCTAAGCCGTCGCAGGTCCAGCGCGCACTCCACCGCATTCTGCGCATACATCCGCAGATTGTCTGAAGCCGCCCACAGCCACACGCGCGCTGATTCATTCGCGTTGCGCGGCCCCGGCTCCAGGCGCAGCCGCACCAGCACATCGTTCTGTCCGGTTGCCGACAGGTTCGAAGGCGAATCCGTGTCCTCGAGTACGAGGTCGACATGATCGCCGCTCAGCGCATCTTCAAGCGCCGACAGATCCACCGGCCGCTCCAATTCTGCAAAAATCGAAAAATTATGACCGTGAAAAACCGGCGAAGTGATCGTTTGCATTGTCAAAGCAGGCAGGCGTCTTCCCGCCAGGGCGCTGTATTGGCGCCTGATCCGCGCGTCCACCACGCTCATGCTCACTTTGGCGTTCTCCCCAAAGCCACAAAGCTGGTTGTAAGCCAATTGGGCGTCGAACGTGGCACGCGGTATCGACTGAAAGCTGAGAAGATTCACCGTCTGCTCATGAAGCTCATCCATCGCAGCGCGGCCAAACTCGCTCGCCGGCAGCATCACCGTCGCCACCGCTTCCCGCACCGGAGCAGCCTGCTGCAGCCGCTCCATCAAAATCGCCAGCGCCAGTGCCGCGGGGTGCGCCGGAACAACGGCTGGCGTAAACAAATCTGCCGCCACATCCCGCTCTCCCACCCACGGCGAGCGCACCAGCACACCTGTCTCCTGGTCCAGCGCACCGGAAAGGTCCAGCACCGTCGATCCGGCTCGCAGCGCTTCGCGCCAGTATTTGCGCGTCATGCTCTCGGCGCCGCAAAAGAAAGTGAAGTCCACATGCTCGAAGGAGTCAGCACTGACTGCCTGCACGAACGTGACCTCGTCGCCCAACTGGTCGAGTTGGCCGAGCCCATCATCCTCATCAAAAAGTGTGAAATTCGCCGCGGCAAGCGATGACTCCGTAAGAGCTTCCTTCAGCTCCTTGCCCAGCAATGTCGAGGCTCCAACAATCGCAATCTTGTACACGGGCTTCCTTCTTGTCGTTTGAACTTAGGAGTGATGAAGCGGATCCGGATCAGGATTCGGGCCCCCAGGCAATCGTTCCTGGTCGCTTCTCTGTCCCCGGCGGCGCCTGCGCGACCAACCATACGCAGCCCGCGCCCAGATACCCGAAAACATGTAAACCAGTGCGATCAGAAACAGCACAACCTGCGAAAACCTGAGCACCACGTAAAGCACAATCGCCATCACAAAAATCAGCCGGAAAGGATGGCTGCGGCTGAGGTCGATCTCTTTGCCCGACCAGAATCTCCACGTGCTCACCATCAGGAATCCGGCAAGCCCTACCAGGATCAACCAGGGTATTGCCACCCACCACGCCTGCACGGGAATTCCATAAAAAAAGTGCACCGTGGCCGCCAGCAAACCCGCCGCTCCCGGAATCGGCATTCCCACAAAATACTTGCGATCCGGCCGGCCCGGATTCCTCGGCTTGGGATCCTTGCTGATGTTGAACCGCGCCAACCGCGACGCGCCGCCCATCAGAAACAGAAAACAAATAAACGCTCCAGCCTGGACCAGGTGCTGGTGAAGCTGTGGATTGATCGTGTCGGGCAGAAAATGAAAGCCCCATACAAACGCCAGCAAACTCGGCGCCACGCCAAACGTAATCACATCCGCCAGCGAATCCAGTTCCCGGCCGAAATCGCTGGTCGTATTCGTCATGCGCGCAATACGCCCATCGAGCGAATCAAACGGGATGGCCAGCAAGATCGCAATCGCCGCCCAGTCCAGGTGCATCTGCGCGCCATTCGTCAACGCACCGCTGCTTGCCGCTTCAATAGTCTGGGTGATTGCAAAATAGCCCGCACCGATGTTCATCGCCGTAAACAGCGAAGGCAAAATAAACATCCCGCGCCGCAGTCGCGCCTGATTCTTGGCCTTGGCGAGCGCTGCGTCAGAGGAGTTCAAGCTTCGTCTCCTTCTTCAAGCTCCGGCTGCACGCTCGCGCTGGCTGACTTCCGTTGCGTCGTTACGCCGACGGCGAGTTCCGACTCCGGGATCTCCGCGATGATTGATGATCCGCCTTTTACCCGCTGCCCTGTCCTGACGCGAATCTCCGCCTCGGCCGGCAGAATGATATCCGTGCGCGAGCCAAACTTGATCAGCCCCACGCGCTGGCCGCGCTCCACTCGGTCACCCACCCGATGGTTGAAGATGATTCGCCGCGCAATCAGCCCCGCAATCTGCTTGAAGACGATCTCCATTCCCTCGCCTTGCACCGTCACAATATTCTGTTCGTTGCGCTCGGCGCACTCCTGGTTCATCGCATTCAGAAATTTTCCCTTCTGATAGCGCACGGCAGTCACCTCGCCCGCAATCGGCGAGCGGTTCACATGCACATCGAAAACGTTGAGAAAGATGCTGACTCGTTGGCGGGGACCTTGAGGCGTTTCGATCCGAACCGTCTCAGTCACAAGCCCGTCAGCGGGCGAAACGATGAGTCCTGCACCGGGGGGAATCCTGCGCTGGGGGTCGCGGAAGAACCAGAGAAAGAATGCGGCCAGCAGGACTGGCACGAGACTCCACACCCATGTGCCAGTGGCCCAGGCTAGAACTCCCGCCACTGCAAGTAAACTCAAACCGTAGATGTAACCGTCACGAACCATTGTTCCTAACGATTATACGGTTGAATTCGACACGGGGATATCGTCTGCAGACTGTGGTCCTGCGCGCGGCTGCAACCTGGTCGGTCAGCCGTCCCTTTCATCGTCATGCGGCCCAAAGGACTGAAACTCTATGCAATTGCCGGGGCTCGATGCTCGAGCGCGTAAATCAGATCCTTGGCATGCAGTTTCAGCTTCTTCAGGCGAACTTCTTCGAGTTCCTCATCGGTAGAGAGATAAGGTTTCTGAAGCAATTCTTCCAAACGCTGAGCGTAGCGACGATGTTCGGCCTGGAGACGACCAATTTCTTCGCCCAGCGTGGAATCATTTATCTCATCCATCAAGCACCTCCGATGTTCTTAATCCAATTTTTATAGTCCTCTCCGCAGTCAATCGGCAAGCGGGAAGATACAAGAAAATGACGCCGGACTGTGGATTTCTTAACCCTGACTCAACCCCGTGATATCCATCACGCTGAAGGACGCGCCTCAGCCCGTAGGCGCTCGCATTCCACTCATGCAAGCCGCAACCGCATCAAGACCGCATCCTCAACCGGGTCAGCATAGTAGCCTGGTCGCCGCCCCTCCTCGACGAACCCAAGCGATATGTAAAAAGCTTGCGCCGGCTGATTCGATTCCCTCACTTCGAGCAGCACTTCGCTCACCTGCGACCGGCCGAGCTCGCCTTCCAGCGCCGCAAACAAGCGCCGCGCCACCCCTTGTCGCTGGTATCCCGCGGATACCGCAATCGTCTCCAATTCAGCCTCCGGCAGCACCAGGCCGGCAACCACAAACCCCACCACCGCGCCCGTCCGCGAGTCTTCGGCGACAAAGGCAACGCGCTTCAGAGAGGATGATTGGAGTAACGCCTCATAGACCCGGCGCGGCCATTTCGGCGCATGATCCAGCGCTGCCGCAATCTCCACAATTCGATCAAGATCCGCCGCCGCCATCGAGCGTATGCGGATAATCGAATCGCCGCTCATTCGTGTCGCGCCTTAGCCGTCGTCGGATCGCCGAAAATCTCCGCATCCGACCGCCGCAGATAATGCCCATCCAGCAAAGCCAGATCATCGAACTCCCGTGCCAGAATCCGCGGCACGCAGTGTTGAATCGCGTCCGCCGCCGTCGACGCCTCACATCGAACCAGTTCAGCCTCATTCCATGCCGACTTCACCAACTCCGCCGCGCTGTCGTCGCAAACCGCAACCCTCGCTGGCCGCAAGCCCACCATCGCCAGCTCTTCAGCCCCAGCCAGCAACTCCTGCGCGCTCCCATCCGCACCCATCACCCGCAGAAACACCTCGTGCCGGTGCGCATCCAGCACCGCCGAACCTACGCCCGCCTTCGCCGCCAGCACCGCCAGCCGCGACACAGCCACCACCGGAATCTGCCCTGGCTCCGCCAGCCCCTTCACCGCGCTCAGCCCCACGCGAACCCCTGTAAAGCTCCCCGGCCCGCTCACCACCACAATCGCCGCGACATCAGCCAGCTTCGCCCCATGCCCCGCCAGCAGCTCTCCCGCCGCCGCCACCAGCTTCTCCGAATAGCTGCGCCCCGCCAGTTCGGTCTGTCCCAGAATCCGCGTCACGCCCCTGCTAAGCCGCGCCAGCGCCACAGACCCCGTCGGCCCGCAGGTATCCACTCCCAGAACGAGCAGATCCGTATCTGGCCCGGTCTCCGGCCCCGCCTCAGCAACTGATTGACTCGTTGGCATCTCCCTTTCAGGATTACACACCCCCAGCCATCCACCGGACGACCCGAATCCGGTAATCTGTAGTCAGCACTCCCCTGTTCCGTCCTGCTGCCCTCGGCGGCTAAACAAAGCATCTTCTACCCCGAAAGGACGAGGCGTGGCCGCCGCGGCGACACCCACATTCCATGACACGTGGCGACCCCGCGCCAATCCCTGGGCCATCGCCATCACCGTCACCCTCGCCACCTTCATGGAGGCGCTCGACACCTCCATCGCCAACGTCGCCATGCCCCACATCGGCGGCTCCCTCGGCGCGAGTCCCGAAGAGGCCACCTGGGTTCTCACTAGCTACCTCGTCGCCAATGCCATGGTCCTTCCAATCTCCGGCTGGATCGCCAACCGCATCGGCCGCAAGCGCTTCTACATGAGCTGCGTCTTCCTCTTCACCGTGGCGTCGCTGCTTTGCGGAATCGCCCCCACCCTCGGCATGCTTGTCTTCTTCCGCGTGCTGCAGGGAGCGGCTGGTGGAGGTCTACAGCCAAGCGAACAGTCCATCCTCGCCGACACCTTCCCGCCTGCGAAACGCAGTATGGCCTTCGCCGTCTACGGAGTCGCTGTCGTCACCGCCCCGGTTCTCGGTCCTACCGTGGGTGGCTGGATCGTCGACAACTACACCTGGCGCTGGATCTTCTTCCTCAACATCCCCGTCGGCATCATTTCGCTCTATCTCTCCAACCGTCTCGTCGAAGACCCGCCCTACCTCGCCGAAGTCCGCAAGCGCCGCGTAGGTATCGACTACTGGGGCCTCGGCCTCCTCATCCTCGCCATCGGCTCCATCCAGATCATGCTCGACAAGGGCCAGGAAGACGACTGGTTCAGTTCCCGTTTCATCATCACGCTTTGCGTCACGGCGGTAATCGGGCTCTCCCTCTTCTTCTGGCGCGAACTCTCCATCGATCACCCCGTCCTCGACCTGCGCCTATTCGCCCGCCGTAACGTCGGCATGACCCAGCTTGTGATGTTTATGGTCGGCGTGGCACTTTACTCGTCCACCGTCCTCATCCCGCAGTTCCTGCAGGAAATCATGGGCTACTCCGCCCGCCAGGCCGGCATGGCCGTGTCATCCGGTGGATTGGTGCTGATGTTCCTCTTCCCTGTCGCCGGCGCACTCGCGCCCAAATTCGACCCGCGCAAGCTCGTAGCTACCGGCTTCGTCATCACCACCTTCGGCCTCTGGCGCATGACCTCCATCAACCCCAACGTCAGCTTCGGCCAGGCCGTCAGTTGGCGCGTCTTCATCGCCCTAGGTCTGCCCTTCCTGTTCATCCCCATCAACACGCTCTGTTACGCGGGAATCCCACAGGAAAAATACAACGAGGTCAGCGGACTCACCGCGCTCATGCGCAATCTCGGCGGCAGTGTTGGCATCAGCTTCATCACTACGCTGCTGGCCCGCCTCAGCCAGAAACATCTCGCCATGCTCGTGCCAAAGGCCGCTTCCGGCAATCCGCCGTATGACCAGATGCGTGCCGGCCTCACCGGAGCATGGATACAGAGAGGATCAGCCGCACCCGACGCCATCTACCATGCCGGCGCACAAATCTACGGCATGGCCCAGATCCAGGCCCGCCTCCTCTCCTATGTCGATGTCATCTGGGTCATGGTGGCTGTCACCACCGTGCTCATCCCGCTCCCGTTCCTGATGCAGCGCCCCAAGAAAATCGCCGCCGCCCCCATGGGCCACTAGAAAGCCTCCGAGCTAGCCTGCATTTCTCACGGGGGAGTAGGCAATAAGTAAAGGTTAGGGAAAAAGAAAGTGGCAAAAGGCCGCTGTTTTTGTGGCATAACTGCGTTGTCCAGACGTAGCTGAATGCCTCAAGAGGAGCGGCCTTTGATGACAGAGTGTATCCAAGAACGGTTCTGTTTTGCAGCCCATTTTTCACGTCGTGTGGAAGCTGGGTTCACGGCTGGTCAAGTATCGAGTGACGGCGGGGCGTTGCTGTTGCGACAGGTGGACCGCAAGATCAAGTTGCTGGAGCGTCTGGCCGGCTGTTTCGTGGATAGCCGGTCGCCGCTTCTGGTCAGGCACCGCTTATCGGAGATGCTGTCGCAGCGCATTTACGGGCTGGCCCTGGGCTATGAGGACCTGAACGACCACGAGCAGTTGCGATCTGATCCGCTGCTTGGGCTGCTCAGCGGCAAGCACAAGCTGGAGGATCCCCTGGCGGGCAAGAGCACGCTGAATCGGCTGGAGTTGGCAGGCCGGACCAAGCGCTATCACAAGATCGGCTACTCAGCCGAGTCCATCGACCGCTTGCTGACCGATCTTTATATCGAATCGCATGCTGTGCCGCCTTCTCAGATCGTGCTCGATCTGGATGCGACCGACATCCCGCTGTACGGTCATCAGCCGGAGCGGTTCTTCCATGGCTATTACGACAGCTACTGTTATCTGCCGCTGTACATCTTCGCCGGCGATCAGTTGCTCTGTGCGCGGCTCCGTGCGGCCAACCAGGACGCGGCCGCCGGTTCCGTCGATGAGGTTGGCCGCATCGTGGCGCAGTTGCGCCAGCGCTGGCCGGAAGTGAAGATCGTGCTCCGCGCCGACTCCGGCTTCTGCCGCGAAGCGTTGATGGCCTGGTGCGAGAACAATCATGTTGATTATCTGTTCGGTCTGGCCCGCAATCAGCGCCTGCGCAGGATCATCGGAAAACAGATGCACCAGGCACATCTCCAACACCAATCGACAGCCAGGGCAGCACGCGTCTTCTCCGAGTTCGACTATCAAACACACAACAGCTGGTCGCGCTCCCGCCGGGTGGTCGCAAAAGCCGAGTACCTCGACAAGGGCGAGAACCCGCGCTTCGTCGTTACCTCGCTGTCTGCCGAGCAATGGGCAGCGAAGGAGCTGTACGAGAAGTTTTACTGTGCTCGCGGAGAGATGGAGAATCGCATCAAGGAACAGATGTGCCTGTTTGCCGACCGACTCTCAACCGATGAGATGAAAGGCAATCAATTGCGGCTGTACTTCTCCGCACTGGCCTACACCCTGATGGAAGCCTTGCGGCGGCTGGGACTGAAAGAGACCGACTGGGCCCAGGCGCAAGTGGATACCATCCGCCTCAAGCTGTTCAAGATCGGCGCTATCGTGCGGGTGAGCGTACGCCGCATCCTGCTCCAGATGAGCTCGACCTACCCTTGGAAACAAATCTACGCGCAAGCCTTCCACGCCTTGCGCTGCTGAAACCTAAGATCACGCCGCCAACTGAACTTCCACCTGCGCTGAACTCTTCGGCCGGCGGAGCTCTGCGCAAGATCCATACCCACCCTGCATAACGGGTCCGCGGCAGACCGCATAGCCCCCTCGACGCAGCCTCGCCAGCTACCGACACAGCCACTTTTAACTTCTAACTCGAAAACTCAGTGCGTGTGAGACATCCGAGCTAGCTCCCCACTCAAAATTGTCATCCTGAGCGACCAACGGGAGTCGAAGGATCTGCGGTTGCTTTGTCTCCGATGCCCAAAATGTGGGTGCCCCATCCTTGCGACGTTTTTGGTCGCAAGGGTGGGATCGCACGAACCCAAGCTCGCCCACTCACAAGCTGGGAACTGAAAGCTGAGAGCTAACAGCTACTTTTCTCACACCGCCCGCAACGCCTGCTCCAGATCTGCAATCAAATCGTCCTTGTCCTCAATCCCCACCGACAACCGCACCAGCCCTTGCGTGATCCCCACCTTCGCGCGTTCTTCATCTGTCAACGCGAAATGCGTAGTCGTAGCCGAATGCGAAGCCAGCGACTCCACGCCACCCAGCGACTCAGCATTCAAGAACAGCTTCAGGGCGCCAAGAAACTTCCCCGCCGCATCCCGCGATCCCAGATCGAAGCTCAGCATCGATCCAAACCCGCGCTGCTGCTTCTTCGCCAACTCATGCTGTGGATGGCTCTTCAATCCTGGATACGCCAGCCGTTTCAGCTTCGGCTGCGTCGACAAAAACTCCGCAACCGCGCGCCCGTTCTCCTCGTGCTGTTTCATCCGCAGTGGCAGCGTCTTGATGCCGCGCAACACCAGGAAACATTCAAACGGCGACATGATTCCGCCAGCCGCCTTCTGCACCAGCAAAAACCGATCCTTGTGCTCCGGATTCGAGCCAATCAGCGCTCCGCCCAATCCATCCGAGTGCCCATTCAGAAACTTCGTCGTCGAATGCATCACCACGTCAGCGCCCAACGCCAGCGGGCTTTGCAATGCCGGAGACATGAACGTGTTGTCCACACTAACCTCGACCCCATGCGCATGCGCAATCTCGCACACCGCCGCAATATCCGTCAGCACCATCAGCGGATTGGTCGGCGTCTCGATATGAATCAGCTTCGTATTTGCCTTGATCGCAGCCCTCACCGCATCCAGATTCGCCGTGTCCACATACTGAATCTCGATCCCGTAATGCTGCACGATCATGTTGAACAGCCGCGTCGTTCCACCGTATACATTGGCCGAAACAATCACATGATCGCCCGCATGCAGAGTAGCCACCAGCGCGTAGATCGCCGCCATGCCGCTGGCAAACGCATGACCCGACGTACCACCCTCGAGCGCAGCCAGAGCCATCTCCAGCCGGTCGCGCGTAGGATTGCCGGCACGCGAATAGTCATAGCCCTTGTCCGTCCCGATGCCGGTCAGCTCAAAGGTGGAAGAAAGATAGACGGGAACATTGACTGCGCCCGTGAGCGGGTCAGGATGCTGCCCAGCATGCACGGCAAGCGTTGCATATTTCTGTTCTGACATGATTAGCGTTTAGCTGCTTACTCCTGCCTTCTAGCTTATCGTGGCAGCCCGCTCCCGCAAAAAAGTGGGCGCCGAAACACCTCTTGTGAGAATGTTCCGGCGCCGCGTTCTGAAGGAGCTTATGGCAGCGAAATTGCCTGCACAGAATACGCCGGCACGCTGATCGTCGTCGTCAAACTCGTTCCCGACTGCGAGAACGAAATCG
>Ga0209004_1000104_pt1 | contig 22679 bp, 23 predicted proteins | sample TexAe_RefH0_M1_FD_187948 | JGI IMG/M metagenome (GOLD analysis project Ga0209004, IMG submission 187948) | Forest soil microbial communities from Davy Crockett National Forest, Groveton, Texas, USA - Texas A ecozone_RefH0_M1 (SPAdes) (version 2) | ecosystem: Environmental > Terrestrial > Soil >... | reverse complement strand
TTTGGCGGATTTGGTGGTGGAGATTTTGGGGGCGGGGGAGCCGGCGGAAGCTGGTGAAGGAACAGGGAGTAACAGTCTAAGCTTTCGCTGAGCGAGGGCCGGAGGAGAAGGGAACTGTATGAGCAAGGGAACGCTGGTGGGGTTGGGCGTGGCGGGCGTGATTGTGCTGGCGCTGCTAATGGTGTTTGGGAGTTATGTGAGCGCCACGAACCAGATGGTGGCGAAAGATCAGGTGGTGAAGTCGGCCTGGTCTGAGGTGGACGTGCAGCTTGAGAGGCGCGCAGATCTGATTCCGAACCTTGTGGAGACGGTGAAGGGGTTTACCAAGGAAGAGAACTCCGTGTACGCGGAGATCGCGAATGCGCGGGCGGGGATGTTGAACGCGCAGACTCCGCAGTCGAAGATTGCTGCGAACGGCCAGTTGGATGGCGCAATCGGGCGATTGCTTTTGTTGACGGAGAACTATCCGCAACTGCGGTCGAGCGAGCAGTTCATGCGGCTGCAGGATGAACTGGCGGGAACGGAGAACCGGATCGGCGTGGCGCGCAAACGCTACAACGATGCGATCCAGGATTACAACACATTCATCGGGCAGTTCCCGAACAGCATCTGGGCGGGGATCAAGGGATTCCACAATAATGATGCGTACTTCAAGGCCAGTCCGGCGGCGCAGCAGGTGCCGAACGTGAAGTTCTGAAGTGCAGTGGTCAGTGAACAGTGATCAGGGAACAGTGGTCAGTGAACAGTGGTCAGGATTCAGTGGCTTCTGTCGGCTTTGAATCAGGCCGAAGTCGCGCGTGCGGCTTCGGCCAAATTGTTTATGGCAGGGATTTGAGTACTTTGGATTGGAGGAAGTGCGTTAAATCACCGAGAGTTTCCCGGCAGTGAGGCAAATTGAAAGTATCTTCTGAGGCTGGGTGTCTGCTGTGTTCCGGTTAGATTATTTGTCGTGTTTGCTGACGGTCCTTTCGACAGTTCTTGTGGGGCAAAAGCGTTGGACGGGTCTGGTTGTGGCCAGCGTGAATAGCGTGATTGTATGCGTGATCGGCCTGAAGACAGGGCAACTCGGGTTTATTCCAGCGAACCTGTTTTGTATCGCGGTGTATGCCTTCAGTATTCGGTCGTGGGTCAGGTCGGAGATCAGTTCGTAGATTTTTGTTGCGAGATTTGACGGATTGCAAGCAAAAGGGCCATCCCGGTTTGGGATGACCCTGGAGAATTTTAACTGGCGCGGGTGCTCAAGCAGAACTTGCACGCGGGTTGAAGCGAGATCGCGACGTGCGACTCACGGGCGCTGCGCAAGCGGGCTACTTGTAGGAGGCTATGGCGCTGGCTTCGTCGTCGTAGATGTCGAAGACGGTGTAGAGCTTGGTGAGCTGCAGAACGTCCTTGACCTTGCGGGTCAGGTTGAGCAGCTTGAGAGCGGCACCCTGATTTTTGGCTGTGGTGTAGGCGCCAACGAGTTCGCCCAGTCCCGAGCTATCGATATAGTTCACATCGCCCAGATTCAGCAGGATATTTTTGGATCCTTTGCTGATCAGGTCGCGAATCGCTTCGCGCAGCTGCACACTGCCCTCGCCCAGAGTGATCCGCCCGCTGAGGTCCAGGACGGTGACGCCGTCCAATTCACGGGAAGCAATAGTAAGTGCCACGGAAGTTCCTCCTTTGTAAGTCATACAAGTTATAGCATCTGACACCCCGCAAACAAAGACCGGTTTGCGGGGGCCCCGTCTCAGACACCCCGCAAACGAAGATTGGTTTGCGGAGGCGCTGATCTGTGCGCGGCCATGCAAAAGAGCAACGCAAGCTGTGGATCGGTCCCTAATGAACCTGCGAAATAGTGTTACGAAGATGCTTCAGGCTTTTCTTGGGCCGGGGTCAGATTTTTGATCAGAGTCAATTCTGTACCGGGTTCCAGTTGACGAAAGTGGACCTCGTCCATGAAGGAGCGGATGAGGAAGATGCCGCGGCCGGTGCCGCGCAGGAGATTTTCAGGAGCGAGTGGATCGGGAAGGTGTTCCCAGTCGACACCTTTGCCCTGATCGGCGACGGAAAAGATGAGTGATTTTCCGTTGTTTTCGAAGCTGGCGGTGACCTGTTTGGCGGGGTCGTAGTCGTTGCCGTGAAGGACGGCGTTGACGGCGGCTTCGCGGACGGCCATGGTGATGCGGAAGCGTTCTTCCTCGTCCACGCCGGCCTCTTCGGCCAGCTTGTCGGCGGCAGCTTCAATCTCGCTGACGCTCTCCATGGTAGAGGGTAGCGAGAAGGTCCGCTTACCTGGTTTGGAATCGATCAAAGGCTTCGTCTCCGCCTCTACCGGGAATGGCAAAGCGCCGCCTTACCGCGAGAGGATGTGTGTAGTTTTCCAAAGGAAGACGGGAAAACGCTATAGACGGCAGTTTCATAGCTGGGAGTCGTTATGTCAAGAACAGGTTTGAGTTAGGAGAGGTTTGGGTGGTTGATGTGTCTGACGATGACAGGGGCGAAGCAATGAGGACAAGATTTTGCTTTGCATCAACATTGGAGTGGGCTTGTCCTTTGCTTGCGAGCTGCAGGTGTCAGGAAAACGCCAGCGAAGAGCTGCCGCAGCGAATTTGTGGACTCCGGGGACTACGCCGCCGGTGTTGCTTGATTCATAACTTCCGGATTGTTTGAATGTAAGTCTCGAGGAGGAGCACGAGGTGTTACAAAGGCTGAACTCAGCACAAGAAGACGATCAGCTACTGCGTGAAGGACGCGGCTGGTCGTGTGTGCCAGGAAGGCAAGGTCGGTTCAACCCGGTACGAGCTGGACGCGTGGATCAAGACGTTGCCCCAACCCCGGATGATCGCCATGGAAGCGACGATCTTTACCGGCTGGATCTACGATCGGATTTTGCTGTTTGCAATGTATAAGTTGGAGCGCAGGGCGGCGATAGCACACTTGACAGCAGCGGAGTGTTCGAGCCGATCGATCGAGTCCCAGTGCGGCGCAGTACACTCAACTTATGAATCACCGCACCACAACCCGCGTTAGTTTGACGGCACTGCTGGGGACGGCGGTGACGGATGCGCAGGGGAATGTGCGCGGCAGGCTGAAGGACGTTGCGGTCGCGACGGGGGCAGAGGCCGGACAGGTGGCAGGGCTGGTTCTAAAGACGCGGGATGGCCTTTGGATTGTGCCTTCGCAGGATGTGCGGGAGACGCCGGCGGGAACGTTGGAACTGAAATCGCCGGAGATGCTGATTCCTTTGCAGGACCAGGGGAATTATCTCTACCTGGCGCAGGACCTGGTGGACAGGCAGATCATCGACATTCACGGGCGCAAGGTGGTTCGCGTAAACGACGTGGACCTGGAGTGGATGGGGGATGGCGCAAAGAGCCTTTTGCGCGTGGCCGAGGTCGAGGTCGGTCTGCGCGGCGCGTTCCGGCGGGTTTTCAAGGGATTGCTACCGAGGGCGTCGCTGGAGACGATGTCGCGCAAGTTCAAGGAGCGCGGGATTCCGTGGCAGTTCGTCGATGTGATCGAAGTGGATCCGGCGCGGCGGGTGAAGCTGCGCATTGAATATGAACGGCTGGCGGAGATGCATCCCTCGGACCTGGCGGAGATCCTGGAGGACCTGGCGCCGGCGGAGCGCGATGCGGTTTTTACTTCTCTGGATGAAGAGGTCGCAGCCGAGACGCTGGAAGAAGTGGATCCGAAGCTTCAGCTTTCGCTGCTGGAGAAGCTGGACGAAGAGAGAATCGCAGACATCGTGGAGGAGATGGATCCGGGAGCGGCCGCGGACTTGCTGGCGGAGCTGCCGGAAGACAGGTCCGACGCGATTCTGGAAGAAATGGAGCCGGAGGAGCGGCAGGAAGTCGAAGAGCTGCTTGAATTCGACGAGCATTCGGCGGCCGGCGCGATGACGACCGACTTTGTTTATCTGGGAACCGACGCCACGGTATCGCAGGTGGGGCCGGCGCTGCGCAGCTTCGATGGAGACATCGAGACTGTGACAGAGGTTTACCTGCTGGATGAAAAGCGGATTCTGCGCGGGTCAGTGCCGCTGGCGCGGCTGGTAGTGGCACGGCCGGATGCACGTTTGTCAGTGCTTGCGGAGGCGCGGGTGCTCTCGTGCCCGGCGGATATGAAGCAGATCGACCTGGCAGAGATGTTCGACAAATACAACCTGCACGCTCTGCCGGTGGTGGATTCGCAGGGGCGCATGGTGGGCGTGGTGACTGCCGATCACGTCATCAGTTTTCTTCGCGAAAAGCTATAGTTCCTGTAAACCCATTCCTGCTAACCTGTGGTTGCAGATCACAAGACAACTTGTCACGAATCGTCGGGCCAGAGGTATAGCCTCGTCCGTCTGATTTTCGCTGGTCATCACAGCTTCGCAAGGAGGGAAGATTGCCACCAAGAGATCCGATCAGGACGTATGTGCCGCAGAAGATGCAGACCGGGCCGTCGCGGGAACGCGGGGACCACGTGGAGCGGCATCCGCTTCCGGCGGCGATTCGATTTTTTGTTTGGCTGCTGGTCTTCCGGTCGGGTGTGAACCTGATTTTTGCGTTGATTGTGGGTTTGGCGCCGGATTCAAGTGTGTCGGCATTTGTGGCGACGAACTTTGATGCGTGGCCGAGGCAGATGCCCCCGGAGGGGGTGTTCTATGTGAGCGCGTTTCTCTATGGGGTGACAGCGTGGCGATGGGCCACTCGCGACTGGCGGGCGCGGTGGGTGGTGATGTTCATGTCTGGGGCGACGGCGTTGAAGATGCTGGCGAACCTTGCTGCAGATCGCGCGGTCGGGACACCGACTCCGATGACGCCGGGGCAGGAACTGTCGCTCGTGATGAGCGTAGGGATCAATCTCCTGTTATGCGGATACCTGGCGTTTTATCCGGGAATGGCGCAGGCGTTCAAGGAAACGCCGTGGGAGTAATCCGCTCGCTGCGTAGTCGGGTCAACAAGTTAGCCTGCCGGTTGATCTGCCCTGTGCGTGATGTGGAGCTTGATTGCTACGCGCGGTTACCGGCATGAATGGTAGCGCCAAATTAAAGGCGGGTATCGAACAGATTATGTGAAACAATTCAGGGATGGTCCAACTTCCACGGATTATTCAAGGCGGAATGGGTGTCGGTGTATCGAACTGGCGTCTTGCGCAGGCGGTCTCTAAATTAGGTCAGCTCGGGGTGGTCTCGGGAACAGCGATCGACCAGGTGCTGGTGCGCCGGTTGGCCGATGGAGATAAGGGCGGCCACATGCGCCGGGGATTGGAGGCATTTCCATTTCCGGAGATGGCGAAAAAGATCTGGAACGATTACTTCGTTGCGGGCGGCAAGGCCAGCGGAACTGCCTATCCGGCGACGCAGATGCATCAGCGTCGCGATTCGCGCAACCTGATTGAATTGTTGATGGTGAGTAATTTTGTGGAAGTGTTTCTTGCGCGCCAGGGGCACCTCAACAAGGTGGGGGTCAATTTCCTCGAAAAGGTGCAGTTGCCGCACCTGGCTTCAATTTATGGAGCGATGCTGGCGGGCGTGGGCTACGTGCTGATGGGTGCGGGGATCCCGTTGCACATTCCGGGAGTGATCGACAACCTGGCTGCAGGAAAGCCGGCCGAATACCGGCTGGCGGTAACGGGGGCTGCTCCAACACAGGACACGATGATGCGGTTTGATCCGGCGGATTACGCGGAAGGACCGCTGCCGATTCTGGATCGTCCGAGATTCCTGGCGATTGTTTCGTCGAACACGCTGGCGGCAACGATGCTGCGGCGCGCTACCGGGCGTGTGGATGGATTCGTGATTGAGACTCCGATTGCGGGTGGGCACAATGCTCCGCCCCGCGGAAAGCTGCAGTTGAATGAAGCCGGCGAGCCGATCTACGGCGAGCGCGACAAGGTAAATCTTGCCGAGATGCGCGAATTGGGAGTTCCATTCTGGCTGGCAGGCGGATATGGGAATGCCGACAAGGTGAAGGAAGCCGTGGACCAGGGCGCGGCGGGAGTGCAGGTGGGAACGGCGTTCGCGTTCAGTGAAGAGTCGGGCATGCGCACGGATTTGAAGAGGACGCTGCTGGCACAGGCCACGGCCGGGACGGGGAAGGTGTTTACCGATCCGCTGGCGTCGCCTACGGGGTTTCCATTCAAGGTGGCACAGCTTTCCGGGTCGTATTCCGATGAGGGAGTGGCGCAGGCGCGAACGCGGGTTTGCGATCTGGGCTACTTACGCGAACCTTACGCGATTGACGAGGAAAAGATTGGCTATCGCTGCTCCGCAGAGCCGGTGGCGAATTACGTGGCCAAGGGCGGCAAGGTTGAAGATACGGTTGGGCGGAAATGCCTGTGCAATGCGCTGATGGCCAATATTGGTCATGCGCAGACGCGCAAGGACGGTTCGGCTGAACCTCCACTGGTGACGATTGGCGACGATCTCAATACGGCTGCGCATTTTTTGACGGCAGAGCGGGAGAGCTACTCGGCGGCGGAAGTTGTGAAAGAGCTGTTGAGCAAGTTGGATGTTGAGCCGTTGGCTACGGTGGAGGCGAAGGTGGAAGTGTTGCCGCTCGAGCCGGTGCTAGTCGCGATGGCCTAGGTAACTGCTGCATCGCTCAACGAGCAGTCGATGGATTCCCACCCTTGCTGCGCAAGGATGGGGCACCCAGGTTTCGCCACCCTTGGAGCAAATACACGTAGACATTTTGAGCGGGTGAAGGGTGGCTTTTTGGTTGAAAGCCACTCAAGTGCGTGTTGTCGTTCCGCACCGATTGCGAAAGTGCTTTAGCCATTTTCATCCTCTTCCGCAAGCTGTTCGCCGAGGCGATCCAGCTTTCGTTCCCAGGCGGTGCGGTGGTTGCGAATCCATTGCTCGAGGGCGTCAAACCCGCTGGATTCGATGCGGCACGTGCGGACGCGGCCGAGCTTTTCTGTGTGCACGAGGTCGACCTCTTCGAGGATCTGCAAATGCTGTGCGACTGCCGTTAGCGTGATGCCGAGAGGCTCTGCGAGCCGCGAAACAGACGTGGGACCTGCGGTGAGACTGTCGAGGATCGCCCGGCGGGTGGGGTCGCCGAGCGCGTGGAATAACCGATCCGTGTCGATGAGAGGCCTTTTCATCCGAAGATCCTTCCGCGGGGCGGCTATTGTGCGAGCTCTTTTGCCATGCGGTCGAGGAGGGAACTCCAGCCAGCTTCGATCATCTTGGGGCCGTCCGGCCACTCAATGAATGCTCCTTGATGGGTGAGGATCAAGTCTGTCCCAGTGGCGGCGGGCCGAAACTCGAAGGTTGCCAGCATCACCACGATGGGCTTTCCGTTCAGAGACATCCTCGAGGCCATCACGATGTGCGTATCGGGCACGATGTCGTGATAAGTGCTTTCGTTCGCGATCTCGGAGCCTGCGAGGGGATGGCCTTCCTTGAAACGGTAGCGGAACCGTTCGCTGCCTCCAACGCGGAACTCCATCTCGAATTCCTGGATTTCGTGGTCGCCTTCGGCGTACCAGCGGCGCTTGCGGGCGGGTTGAGCGAAGGCGGCGAAGACGCGTTCAGGGGGTTGGGGATAGTTGCGCTCGAGGACAAATGTGCTGTGGACGATGCTGGTTTCTGTTGCGGTCATGGCAGTTTCCTCCGTCGGGAAGCGAAATAGTGAAGCAGTAACTTCAGTATTATGCCGCGCATGAGAATTGTCAAGTGGGTACTTCAGTATTTTTCGACGGATAGGAGTTCGCTCGGGGGACCGGTCAGACGCGCGTTGCGCTGACGATGTAGTAGGCGACAGGGCCAACTGGCGAACCGACGAAGGGCAACAGGATAGGGGCGAGGATGTTGTTCCAGCGGGCGCGCGTCATTTTTCGGTGGCCGAATGCGACGGAAGTGAGAAGAAATTTGAGCGTGACCCAGGGGACGTGGAGCACTGAAGGTGTAACGCGAGATTGGATCTTCTCGGATGCGATATCGCGGAAGCCAGCGCGCTCTAGTTCGTGCGTGAACGGATGGATCTCACCCAGCGTGTCAATGGCCCAGCAATCGCACAGTTTGCGATAGATGGATTGCTGCGGGCTGCGCAGTTTTCCGGGGCCGAGAAAGCCGTCGGCGACAACGATGCGGCCTCCGGGGCGGAGAAGACGATGGGCTTCGCGGATCAGGCGGGATTTGTTTGCGCCGGTTCCGTAGCAACTGCTCTCGATTGCGTAGATCGCGTCGAAGCTTTCTGATGGGTAGTTTGTGTGTTCGTAATTGCCGAGACCCAAGGTGATATGTGGCGACCGTGGACTGGATTCGTTGAGGAGATGACCTTGGTCGAGTTGCCAGGGGACAAGAGTGATGCCATGCAGATCGGCCGCGGGAAGGTGGTTGGCGAAGCTGCGCAATGTTGCACCGAGGCCGCAGCCAATATCGAGGATTCGAGGATGATTGTCCGAGAGTTGCATGCGTTTGAGGACTTCGAGGTTCATCTGCTCAAGCATGACCTCGCGGTTGAGGGGATTCACGCCGCGGCGGAAGAATCCGAAATGCATGTTGAAACTTGGGCTCCAGGCTGCGTAATCGGGGCCGGCCTCCTCGTAGTAGCGCTGAAAGCCGTCTGTCGCTATGTGCGTTGCCGTCGATGCTGCTGTGAGCGTGACTGGCATTAGTCAAGCCTCCGTCTCCTTGATTTTGGAATGAACCGGGTGATGCCGCTGCCGATGGCGATGAGGGAGTGGAGGCTGGCGGGCGGCAGTTTTTTGATCTGGGTGTACCAGCCGTGGAGTTCCTCGAGAAAGAGCTGCATGGCGGTGATGCGGGCGGTGACGATGGGCTGGGCAGGTCGCTCGGCGCGGGTCTGGACGACGAGGCGTTGGAGCATCGTCATGGTCGGGATGATTTCGCGTTCGACGCGTTGATCGACGACGGTCAGGAAGAGTGTCCAGACGTCGGCGGTGGTGCGGAAGTAGTCGCGGCGGTCGCCCATGCGGCTGTCGATTTGAACGAGGTTCCAGTTCTGCAGTTCCTTTAGGCTGTTGCTGACGTTGGAGCGCGCGACGGAGAGGGCGTCGGCGATGTCTTCCGCGGTGAGCGATTCGGCGGACAGGTAGAGCAGGGCGTGGACCTGGGCGACGGTGCGGTTGACTCCCCAGCGGGTGCCCATTTCGCCCCAGTGGAGGATGAATTCCTTCATGGAACTGGTCAGCGTCATGTGTTCATTGTATCAGATATTTCTGTAGTGACAGAAATATCTGACATTTAGAGCCGTCAGGGGCTGGTCAGTCTCTCCCTTGACCTATTCGGAGCGCAGGGCTTCGACGGGATCGACGGAAGCAGCGCGAACGGCGGGGATGCTGACCGCAAGCACAGTGACAAGGATGAGTGCGGCAATGGAAATTGCGAGCGAGAAGGGATCGGTGGCGCTGGTTTGGAAGAGCAAGCCATTGATGAGCCGGGCGCCGAAGAATCCGGCGAGAAGGCCGGCGCAGATTCCGATTCCAGTGGAACTCGCGGCCTGGCGCAGAATGAGTTGCAGGATGTCGCCGCGGTCCGCTCCGACGGCCATCCTGACGCCGATTTCGCGGGTGCGCTGGGCCACGGAGGAGGAAAGCACACCGAACGATCCGATGGCGGCGAGCACGAGCGTGATGAGCGCGAAGGAGCCGAGGAGCGTGGCCGTCATGCGCTGTCGCGCTACCGAATCGGCGAGGACGGTGTCGATCGATTCGACGTGATAGACGGGCTGGGTGGGGTCGGCGGCGAGAACGGCGTTGCGGACCAAGGTTGCCGCGGCGTCGGGAGCGAGCGAGGAGCGGACGAGGAGGACGGCGTGAAGGCCGAATCCGGGGAGGTATATCTCAGGCTCAGGCTCGGTTCCGATTCCAAGATCGCGGGCATTGGAAACGACGCCAACGACGGGAATCTTGCTGGGAGTGGGACTCATGACGCCGATGAGGATCCTGGCGCCGATTGGATCTCTTGCGGAGAGATAGTGACGTGCGAATGCTTCGTTGACGATGAAAAAGCCGGTGGTGCTGTCGATGTCACTGCGGGTGAAGGTTCTTCCTTTCAGGAGGCCGATGCCCATGGTGCGGAAGTAGTCAGGGCTCACGAAACGGATCTGGGCATAGGGAAAAGTACCCGGCGCGAGAGCGGGTGCGCCTTCGATGAGAAAGCGCGTCATGACCTGCGACGGCCGGAGGGGGACTTGCGTGGTTGTGGCGGCTGAGAGGACTCCGCGGGACTGTGAGATTGTTTCGAGGACCTGCTCGTAGAAGCGGTTGGTGAGAGGGCTGTTGTCGTCGTAGCGGGGAGTGGGCAGCGTGATTTCAGCAGTGAGTACGTGATCCGTACGGAAACCGGGATCAACGGCGATCAACTTTTGAAAGCTGCGGACCACAAGCGTGCTGAGAAAAACTACGACGACGGCGATTGCTATCTCAGTGGTTACGAGAAATGCGCGACCGCGATGGTTGTGGCTGCTGCTTCGATCGCCTGAGCGAAGGACATCGACCAGGGGTGCGGATGTTCTGGCAGCGGGGAGAAGTCCAAAGAGGAATGCCGTGAGCATGCAGATGGCGAGCGTGAAGAGCAGCACCGGGATGCTGAGGCTGATGGACTGGAGGAGTGATACGTCGAAGCCGTCAGTATGTGCGAGCGCCACGCGTAGAAGAGGAAGAGCTACAGAAGCAAGCAGGACACCGAGTGCTCCGCCGAGCAGAGAGAGCATGAGCGTCTGGACGATGAACTGTCGGAAGAGATGTTGGCGGTCGGCACCCAGGGCCTGGCGTACTGCGACGTCGCGGCGGCTTTCAGTTGCGCGCACGAGAAGAAGATTGGCGACGTTTACGCACGCGACGATGAGCACGAGAACAACAGCACCCATGAGGCACAGCATGGCAGGACGGAGAGCGCTGACGAGGTCGTTGTGCAGCGGGGCGAGGGCGACACCTTCATTGCGGTTGGTGGCGGGATAGGCGGCGGAGAGGCGCTGTGCGATGGTCTGCATGTCAGCGCGAGCAGCGGATAGGGAAATGCCGGGACGGAGACGGGCGAGCACCTTGACGGAATGCCAGACACGCGAGGACTGGGTGGGCTGATCGAGAAGTGAAAGGGGAAGCCAGACTTCGCCGTCTGCGGGGAACGATGCATTTGAAGGGAGAACACCGATGACGGTGTAGCTGGTGCCATTCAACGAAATCGATCGACCGATGGCGCGGGGATCACGCCCAAAGTAGGTTTGCCAGGCGGATGCGCTGAGAACTGCGACGTTGTCTCTGCCCGTGATGTCGTCCTGATCGTCGAAGAGACGGCCAGCGAGTGGAGATACGCCGAGGAGCGAGAAGAAATTGGCGGAGGCGAGCACGCGATGCACCTGAGCCGGTTTGCCGTCGAACACCAGCGATACGGAGCCAGGATTGATGGTGGTGTAGGCGGCAACCTGGCTGAAACTGGACTGCTGTTTGCGCCAATCGAGATAGTCGAGATAGGTGGCTTCGCTGCCACCCTTCACCTGCGAGCTGGTTTGGGAGATGGCGATAATGCTGCGCTCATCCTGGAATGGAAGAGATTTGAGCAGGAGGCCGTAAACGCAACTGAAGATGGCGGTCGTGGCTCCAATGCCGAGGGCCAGGGTGAGAACGACCGTAATGGCGAATCCGGGAGATTTGCGCAGTTGGCGGGCGGCATAGCGAAGATCACGCAGCAGGCTTTGCATGGCTCCTCCTGATGGAAGCACCGATGTTCTTACGGTAATTGAGAGGGGGTGTCTTTGGCGCGAAAGTGACGAATGGTCGCTGGCGTGAAGCGAGTTGCGCATAGCGCGCGGTTGGAGGTATGGATTTCGACCCAGTTCAGGTGCAGAATATGGCGGCCCCAGAAACAGATCCTTCGCGCCGCTTACCCACAGATGAAGAATCATCTGCGGGGCCCCAGGCGTGCGCGGCTCAGGATGACAAGACACCAATTGATGGGATGAGATGCAGAGGCGACATTAGCTCGACATGATCACCTTGGGGACGCGGGCTTCGGGAGGTGGGAGCGCGGGGAACTCGGCGTGGGGCTCAGTCTGGTACCAGTAGGCGACGGAGTAGAAGTCGTCTGCACGGTCGTTGGCGTGGCCGTGTTCGATGGTGACCTTGATGGATTTTTCGAAGGTGATGAAGCTTTCGGTGTGCCAGCGATAGAGGCAGTAGCGGCCACCGGTGCGCTCGGGGTCGACGATGTAGGGCGCGCCCTGGCGCATATTGGCGAAGGCGTTTCCGTAGAAATCCCACGCGCCGTTGTAGTAGTCCTCGGTGCCCGTGCCGTTGATGGTGGGCTGGGTGTCGCCGTCGATGAAGAACATATCATCGCCTTCGCCGAACCATCCGTCGGCATTTTGGAGGACGCCTTGCGTGACGCCGACGAAGTGTCCGCGGCCAGTGGCTTCGAGGAAGACGTAGTTGTCGGCGCCGTTGAGGTTTTTGCCGCTGGTGTCGGCGGATTTTTTGTTGGGCGCGGCCTGGCGGTATTGGGCATGGAAGCGGCCGAGGTTGGGAGGGAGAGCGGGGATGGTTGTGTAGTCGATGGCGAAGTAGAGATTGTTGGTGCGGACTTTGCCTTCGTTAGTGAGGGTGATTTTGGCCGCGGTGTCGAAGGGCATCTGGAAGTAGGCGTTGAGGGCCTTCATGGGTGCGACGACGAGCAGCGCAGACTGATAGACGAAGTAATCGCCGAGCATGAGGCCGTAGAAGTCGCCGATGGGGGCTTCGATGGAGGGCGAAGATTCGCCATCCCACCAGGCACGGAGGACGAGGTTCTTGAGGTGCATGGGGTCGGGCGAGTTGATGGTGAACCAGATGTGGGTGATGACGCCGGGGCCTTTGACATCGAGCAGCGTGGCGGAGGCGCCGGGGTCGAGGGGGATGAAGTCGGCGTTTCCGCCGGTGCGATCCCAGCTGGAGGAGCGGCGGCATTTGTAGTCGCGGAGTCGGGCCATGGAGACGAGGGCGTCGGGTGCGGGTGGTGGCGCTGGCGCTTCGGGTGCCTTCTTCGTTGTGGCTGCAGCGGCGGAGCTTGTTGCGTTGAGACCGAGCAGGGCGCCGGCCGCAGCGATGGTGCCGAGCATTTTGCGCCGGGTGGGAGCGGCTGTGGGTTCGGTGATTGCAGGTGTGTCGGAAGGGTCGGTGGGCATGGCGCTGCTCCTTAAACGCCTATGAGGCGGGTGCAGGATTGGGGTGTTCTCAAAAGACTCTCCAATATAGCAGGCGGTGGCGTTGTTGTTTCTGCGCATGAGACTGTGCGGATAGATGAGGGACGGGGTTCGTGCTTTCCCACCCTTGCGACAAAAACAAGGACGTCGCAAGGATGGGGCACCCACGTCGTGGTCATGCGAACCAGAAGCAGCTGCATGTCCCTCGACTCCCGTTGGTCGCTCGGGATGACAGCGCATTTTGATTTGGAGCGATTTCAGGCTTGGGTCGGCGACGGGGAGATCGAGCGAGCGCTAGCGTTTGCGCGACGCGAGGTAGGTGTCGATGGATTGTTGCCAATCTTTCGCGGAGGTCTTGTCGGTGGCGGTGAAGGCGGTGACGTGGCCGTTGCCTTGCGATGTGATTGCGGTGCGGGTGTAGACGACGTGGACCTCGGTATTTGTGAGGTTGGTCGAATTGAAACGAAGGTCGATGGTTGTGACCATGATGTCGGGGATGAAGTAGGCGTACTGGATGTGGCGTGCTTCGAGATCGAACAGCGTGTTGACCCAGACGGCGGTGACGGGGCCGTGGTGGATGGTGAAGACTGCTCCTTGCTCGTCGTGCGCGGGCTGGGGGTAGAGAAATTGCGGGTTCCAGTGCTTGCCGGCCCAGGGGCGTTCGCCTTCAGGGCCGAAGAGCGGCGCGGCTTCGGCGTATGGCAGGTGAACCACGATGTCGAAAGCGGTTTGGGTCCGGAGCAGGTGCGGCTCAGGGGACTGGGCGAGTGTGGATGCGCTGATGGCGGTCGCGGCGGAGATGATCGTGCCGGCGGCATATTTGAGTTTCATGGTTTGTATCTCCTTTGGCGAGCGGATGCAGATTCGTGCGCGACGGCCGGTTCGTTCCGGCCCTACGGGGCGGAGAGTATGTGTTGCCAATCGAATTCCCCAGGATTTCATCCTGGGCTATTCTCGATTGCTCCCTACGGGAGCGTTGCAGGTGAGACATGGGGCAAGTGCAGGTGAGACATGGGGCAAGTTGCAGCTTGAGATATGGAGCAAGTTCCGCTCGAGTTACGCTGTGAGTTCGCGGCAGGGTTTCATCGTTTGCGCTCCTTGAGGTGGTGGCTGTCGGCGGCTTTGAGCGTCATGCCGTAGAGGGATTTGAACTGCTCGATTTCCTTGAGTGTTTGCGGCGAGAAGGGGGCTTTGCCTTCGAACGCATGGAGGACGATGCCTTCGAGCAGGTCGCCGAGTGTCATGTCTTTCTGCTCGGCGATGGCTTTGAGGACCTTGAGCATGCGTTTTTCGAGGCGGACGCCGGTCTGGACGCGCTCGACTTCGACGAGAGGATGGTCTTGCTTCTCCTGTGCCATGTGTACCAATGTACCAAAGTACATGGGTGTGCGCAAGATGGTTTTGCACAATGCAAGGGATCCGAGGTCGTCACTCGCCAATCGGCGCTGTGCCTGTTATGGTCGTCTTGGAACTGAAATGAACCCACCTTAGGAACCCGCGGCCATGTGGAAGCGCTGGCGAATCCGGATACTGCTGTTTCTGGCCGCTCTCGGCCCCGGATTTATTACAGCCAACGTCGATAACGATTCAGGCGGGATTCTTACTTATTCCCAGGCAGGCGCGCAGTACGGCTACAGCCTGCTGTGGACCATCATTCCCATTACCATTGCGCTGATTGTGGTGCAGGAGATGTGCGCCCGCATGGGCGTGGTGACGGGCAAAGGCCTGAGCGACCTGATCCGCGAGGAATTCGGGTTGCGGCTGACCTTTGTGCTGATGGTGCTGCTGGTTTTCGTCAACTACACGAACGTGGTGACGGAGTTTATCGGGATCGCGGGATCGCTGCACCTGTTTCACGTAACCAAATTCATATCTGTGCCGTTTTGCGCGGTGCTGGTGTGGTTCATGGTGGTGAAGGGGAACTACAAGAGCACGGAGAAGATTTTTCTTGTCGCCTCTGTGGTGTACATTGCGTACATTTTCGCAGGGGTGTTGTCACAACCGAGCTGGAGCCAGGCGCTACACGCAACCATTCAGTTGCCGGAAAGATCGGTGTGGCACGACAAGGCTTACATCTACATGGCGATCGGCATCGTGGGTACCACGATTGCGCCGTGGATGCAGTTTTATCTCCAGTCCTCGATTGTGGAGAAGGGGATTCGCGTGAAGGACTACGCGGCCTCGCGGCTTGACGTGATTGTGGGCAGCTTTTTCACGGATATTGTGGCGTGGTTCATCATTGTGGCGTGCGCGGCCACACTGTTTGTGCACGGGATGGGGGCGATCCAGGTAGCGGCGGATGCGGCGGAAGCGATGCGGCCTCTGGCGGGCGATTATGCATTTATCCTGTTCGCGTTTGGATTGTTCAATGCGTCACTGTTTGCGGCTTCGATCCTGCCGCTGTCGACGGCGTACACCGTGTGCGAGGGCCTTGGATTTGAGTCGGGCGTGGACAAGAGTTTCAAAGAGGCGCCGACGTTTTACTGGCTCTATACGCTGCTGATCGCAGGGGGCGCGTTGACGGTGCTGATACTGCCGGATGCGCAACTGATCAACTTTGCGATTCTCTCGCAGGTGTTGAACGGTGTGCTTCTGCCGGTGGTGATCATCCTGATGCTGATGCTGATCAATCGGCAGGATCTGATGGGCAAGCACAAGAATTCGCTTCTGTGGAACGTGGTGGCGTGGGGCACGAGCGTCATCGTGATCGGGATGACGGGGGTGATGCTTTGGGGGATGATTCCGGGGCATTGAGACAGTGGTCAGTGCACAGTGATCAGTGGTCCGTTTGAGAGCGGTTGACCGGGCTGGTACGGCTTCTAGAGTGTGCTTGCGTCGGAAGCGTTGGAAAACGCTCCGGACGGAATGACGGGGGAGATGTAGATGAGTATGGTTTTGGTCACGGGCGGCTCGGGGTTTATTGCGAGCCATACGATTCTGCAATTGCTGGGCGCGGGGTACAAGGTGCGTACGACGGTGCGGAGCCTATCGCGCGAGGGTGAAGTACGCGTTATGTTGAAACGCGGCGGAGCACCGCCCCACGAAACACCCCACCCAGAGGGTACCCGGTACCCGTCTGCTCGCGGGGGTCCCGGATCAGAGACCGGGGAGCGGCTGCAATTTGTCGAAGCGGATTTGATGAGCGATGCTGGCTGGCCGGCTGCGGTTGCGGGTTGCGAGTTTGTGCTGCATATTGCATCACCGTTTCCAGCGACTGTTCCGAAGCATGAAGATGAGTTGATTATTCCGGCGCGCGATGGGGCGCTACGCGTGCTACGAGCGTCGCGCGATGCGGGCGTGAAGCGCGTGGTGTTGACTTCGTCGTTTGCAGCCGTCGGGTATGGACATCCTCCACTGCGCGAACCAGACGCGAAGTTCACCGAGAAGGACTGGACGGATCCCATCAAACCTGACGTGATGCCTTATACGAAGTCAAAGACGCTGGCTGAGCGCGCGGCGTGGGACTTTCTTGAGCGGGAGGGAAGCGGACTTGAGCTTTCGGTGGTAAACCCGGTTGGTGTATTCGGGCCGGTGCTGGGTCCGGATTATGCAACTTCGATCATGCTGGTGGAGCGCCTGATGAATGGCACGATGCCGGGAGTTCCACGAATATGTTTCGGCGTGGTCGACGTGCGCGATGTTGCCGATCTGCATTTGCGCGCAATGACCAATCCGGCAGCGAAGGGCGAGCGGTTTCTGGCCGTGGCCGGCGACTTCATGTGGATCGTGGAGATGGCCCAGGCGCTGAAGGCGCGTCTAGGTGAGGCGGCCAAACGCGTGCCGACGCGGCAGTTGCCTAATTGGCTGGTGCGGCTGGCGGCATTGCGCGAGCCGGCGGTGACGCAGATTATCCCGGAACTAGGCAAATGGAAGAATGCTACGAGCGAGAAGGCGCAACGGGTGCTGGGGTGGTCGCCGCGTTCGAGAGAAGACAGCGTTGTGGCTACGGCGGAGAGCCTGGTGGGGCTGGGGCTGGTGAAGAAATAGTGAACAGTGGACAGTGGGCAGTGCACAGTGAACAGTGGACAGTGGACAGTGGACAGTGGGCAGTGAACTGTGGACAGTGGAGAACTGGACGACAGAGGGCGGGTCTCCAGGGTTGGGATGAATCGGGTGGTGCGGCCTTGTTTGCCTCGTTTTCCTTTCGCGTTTGCATCGCCTTTTGCGCCCATTCATTAAGGCACCCCCATCAAATCAGGACTGTAATTCGGCCCATGCTACCCCGATTTTCTCAATCAGGTTGGGACGGAGGGCGCCCCTAGAGCAGCTTGCCGGCGGCGAGGTCGCGAATGAGGCCGCGGTCGGCGGCGAGGAATTCGTATTCGGGGAGTTCTTCGAGCTTAACCCACTTGAACTGATGGAAGATTTTGTTTTCCAGTTCTCCCTGGAAGGAAGGTACGGCGAAGAACTGGAGATCGACGGCGCCGCCATGGCGGTAGTTGTGGCGAATGTGGGTGACGCGGGATCCGATGGTGGCGTCGATTCCGAGCTCTTCCTGGAGTTCGCGGGAAAGGGCTTGCTCCGGGCTTTCGCCTGACTCGATTTTGCCGCCCGGAAACTCCCATTGCAGGGCCATTGGCTGGTCGGGGCGGCGCTGGCAGATCAACACCATGCCGTCGCGAACCAGCAAGCCTGCAACCACGAAGCGGAGCGCGGGGCCCGCTGGACGCGGGTTGGAAATGGGCTGCGTCTCTTCCACAGCTCTAGTGTAAATGCCCAGCGATAAACATTGATGTGACGGCCGGACCTCAGCATTTTATCGATTGAAATGCTGCATGGACGTTTTGTTGCCAGTACTTACAGGGAGGGGACTATTCGCCTGCGATGGGGGCGGGCGCCTTGGCGGCTTCGCGCGGATGGAAGTAGCCCCAACCGCGTTTTGCGCACTCTTCGATAAGCGCGGGTGATGGATTGACGGGGAACGGGTTGGCTGCTATCTCGAGCATGGCAAGGTCGTGAAGCGAGTTGCCGAAGACGGCGTCGGGGCGAGGAATGCCGACGCGGCGAAGAGCTGCCGCTTTTGCGGGGCCGGTGGGAACGTCGACCAGCTCGCTGGTGATGATGCCATCCGATACTTTGACTTGGGCGGCGAGGACGCGCTCTTCGGGGATCCCGAAAGATCGCACGCCTTCAGAAACGACCCACTTGTTGGTGGAACTTACAGCCCAGAGTTCCACGTTGGCCTTGCGCAGTGCGGCGACGAGCGATGCGACCTCGGTAAAAATGTTAGGCCGCACATGCTCGTTGAAGTAGCGTGCCGCGGCGGCGCGGAGTTCCTGTTCGCGCAGGCCTGAGTAAATCTGTACCATTTCGCCGCAGATTTGAGCCTCACCAACCGTACCGGCGACGTAGGCGCGATAGCTGGTGTCCATCCAATCGGAAGTGGAGCGGGAGACGAGGCCCTGCTCCAGCGACCAGACCATGAATCCATAGCCGGAGTCGCCGCCCCAGAGGGTGCCGTCACAATCGAAGACGGCGACTGTGGGAGAGGCCTCAAAGACGAGGCGTTCGAGTTGTTCAGCGGTCCAGGGAGTGATTTGGATTTGTTGCGTTGATGACAAGCGAATTTGGTCCTCTGTTCAAGATGTCCAACTCTATTTTCTCCGATCACACCCCGCCAATGCACGCGAGGGTAGAATTGCTGTGATCATTGGAGTTAATAATGAAGTGCTCTCAAGTTACGGCAATTATCTTTGTTTTGATGTTGATACCGGCGCTGCATGTGTATGCGCAGGGGCCCGATGCGGCGTCGCCGGCCCTGAGTGCGACGACCGTACCGGAGGCGCAACAGGTGCAGCCTGCGGATTTGGCACAGATGCTGAAATCGGATACGGCAGTTCGGCCTTTGGTGGTGCAAGTGGGTTCGCATGTGATGTTTGCGCAGGCGCATATTCATGGGTCGGTGTTTGCAGGGCCGGGATCGCAGACTGCCGGGCTGCAACTGCTCGCGAAAGCAGTTGCGTCGATCCCAAAGGACAAATTGATCGTGATCTATTGCGGCTGCTGCCCCTGGAATCACTGCCCGAATATCGGTCCGGCCTATAAGCGATTGCGTGACCTGGGATTTACGAATGTGAAGGTGCTGTATATCGCGCACAACTTTGGGGATGACTGGGTGGCGAAGGGCTACGGGGCGGATAAGGGCGAATAGTGAGTTGGTTGAGAGCCGCGGGTTGATGATGCCCTTTCTGAAATATCTACGACGGACAACATGCGCGGTTTTGCTGCTCGCGGCCGTATTGTGCGCGCAAGAACCGTTGGACCTGGTGCATAAGCGGGCGCCGGCGTTCGTGCGCAAGGATCTGACGGGACGCAGGATCAGCCTCAAACACTATCGAGGCAAGGTGGTGCTGCTGAACTTCTGGGCTACGTGGTGCGCGCCGTGCCAGGTGGAATTGCCGAAGTTTGAGGAGTGGCAGAGGAATCTTGGTGGACAGGGGCTGCAGATCGTTGCGGTCTCGATGGACGACAATGCGGCGCCAGTGCGCAGGTTGGTGCGCGGGCTGCGGCTTGATTTTCCTGTTGTGATGGGCGATGCGCGGCTTGGGGATAAATATGGCGGCGTTCTCGGATTGCCCGTAACCTATCTCATTGATCGCGATGGAAAGGTTGTCGCGAAGTTCAAAGGCGAAACCGATCTGGATGTGATGGAAGGCGAGATTCAGCTTACCCTTCACAAGTGATGAATATTCCGCACGGCCGCAAAAAACGAGTTAACGGATTTGAGTCCATGATGAACGAGGTTCAGTAACTCCGCGAGAAGACTCAAGTCACCTCATTACACGCAGATAATCGAACGTGTGGGCGCTGAAAACAACGTCGGGCTTCTGAAGGACTATCAGGCGTATCTGCGGGTCGAAAAAGGGTTGCGTCCGCTTACCTGCGAGGCCTATGACAGCGACCTGAAGACGTTTGCGGAGTTTCTGGAGGGCAGGCAAGGCGTCCTCGTGACGACGGCGCAGCAGGATGTGGCGGCATTTCTCGAGCATCTGCGCACTCACTCGATTGATTCGCGAAGTGCGGCGCGGAAACTGAGCTGCCTGCGGGGCTTCTACAAGTGGCTGCTGCTGGATCGGCGGATCCATCACGATCCTACGGTGAATATCGAATCGCCCAAAGCGTGGAAGGTTCTGCCGAAGTCGATGGCAGAGCCGGAAGTTGCAGAGATGCTGGAGCGCGCGGCGATGATGGCGTCGCATCCGCAGGCGCAGGCTACGGCTTTGCGCGATCGCGCGATTCTGGAACTTTTGTATGCAGGTGGTCTGCGAGTTTCGGAGATTACCGGCCTTGGCACCAGCGACCTGGCATTGGACGCTGGTCGCGTGATGGTACGCGGCAAGGGCGACAAGGAGCGGATTGTTCCGCTGGGTCGCATAGCGATAGAAGCATTGGAGACTTATCTGCGGCAAGGCAGACCGCACCTGGCGCGGATCAGCACAAAGCGCAAGACAAACGTGACGCGGCAGGATGCGACTCGATTGTTCCTATCGTTGCGGGGAATGCCGTTGACGCGGCAATGGGTATGGCACCTGGTGAAGATGGGGAACAAGAACGCTAGTCCTCATACGTTGCGACACAGTTGCGCGACGCACATGGTGGAGCATGGCGCGGATTTGCGCAGCGTGCAGACGATGCTGGGACATGCGGACATTTCGACGACACAGGTGTACACGCATCTCGCGCTGGGACGGCTCAAGGCAGTGCATCGGGAGCATCATCCGCGGGCGAAGACAAAGGCGCAGAGCGAAGATGCGAGTGCGGGCTCGGCGGTGAAGGGAAGCTCGCTGCGCATTATTCATGGCGGCAAGGGGAAGAAGCGTGTGGAAGAGAGCGCGCGTGGTGACGAGGAGCAGAGATGATCATCGCCTCGGATGAGCAGGAATCGCCGGTCGAAACCGCTGCGCCGCCGCTCGCGGGCTTGATGGATGAGTATCTGCGCATGCTCCAGAACGAGCGTGGATCTTCGGAGCATACGTTGCGGGCTTATCGGCGCGAACTCATTGACTTCGCCTCGTACATGGCTGAGCGGCACGCTGCTGTGGGTTCGGTGGATCAGATCGAACATCTTCACATCCGGACTTATCTGGGGACGCTGCTGGAGCGAGGGCTCAGCAAGGCTTCGACGGCGCGAGCGCTGGCGGCGATTCGGAGCTGGTTCAAATGGCTGGCGCGCACGGGGCGGGTGCAGCAGAACGTGGCATCGCTGGTGGCGACGCCGCGATTGCCGAAGCATTTGCCGCGCGTGCCGTCGATCGAGCAGATGAATCGCGTGGTGGACAGCGTGGCCGACGATGCGGCGAGCTGGCCGGCGCGGGACAAGGCGATCCTGGAATTGCTGTATGGATGCGGAATCCGCAATGCCGAATTGACGGGATTGAATCTGAACGATATTCATTGGGCGAACGAAGCGATCCTGGTGCGCGGGAAGGGACACAAGCAGAGGCTTGTGCCGCTGGGTGATGCTGCAGCATGGCCAGTAGCAAGTGCTATTCGTCACTTCCGTGCTGAGTTTGAGGAGCTTATTCAGAAGCAGGAAAAAGTAAAGAGCGTTAACTACTTGCAGGAGTTAATAGAAGCTTAGTACTTTACTGTTTTAAAAGAACAGTAAAAAACCGTTGATAAAATAGATAATTCCTATCAACCCTGGTACCATACTGACATACCAGATTTGTTTTGCTTTTAATAAACCTGCAATGGATGATAACAGGATAGAAACTTCAAGGAATACTACTGCCAGGCCAAATGCGCTGCCATGCTTTTGCGAATCATCTCTTACCGCCTCGAGTTGTTTAGCATCCTTACCTATTTGATCTTTTTCGGTTTTGTATTTAGCTACGCTTTTAGAATACTCGCTAATATGTTTTGTAATACTATCATAAGCCGCACCAGGCTGGGTAGTTAGCAGTTCTGTTTTTAAATTATCTATCTGTACACTATATAAATATTCTTTTATGCTTTTACTCTGAAAGAATGCCCATTGGTCGCTTGCTTGTATCTGGCTTTGCATAGAAGTGCTGCTATGATTACCTCCCATATAAGTCGATAAAGTAGCGCATAGCGCTATTAATATAGTTGTAATAGATAGGTAATTCAACCATTTGGTTTTCTCCTTGTCGGCTTTTTCTTTTTCAAGAATATCAGCTTTTACTTCTTCGTGTATCTCTGCTCTTTCCTGTTCATTCATATTACAACACGTTACTAATTATTGAACTTGTCAAGTGCTCTTTTGTTAAAAGACCAGGTACCATTAACATATTCAAACCAATATGCATATCCACCGGTTATTCCTAATGGATACTCATCTGTGCCGCTATTAGTAAGTACGGGAGCTTTTACTGATATTGGTGCTGCAGCCTTAGCCGGACTAATTGAATACACAAAAACACTTGCAGAAAGAAGTACTGCGCTTATGCCTAAGCATACTGATAAAAATTTAGTTTTCATTGTAATTTGAGTTTAATTGGGTAAAAAATAGTACTGATGTATATACTCATGCAAGTATAATATTTTTGCTAAACAAGTCCAATAAAATCAGAAAAGGTTAATTTTATCCCAAGC
>Ga0209004_1000103_pt1 | contig 22748 bp, 19 predicted proteins | sample TexAe_RefH0_M1_FD_187948 | JGI IMG/M metagenome (GOLD analysis project Ga0209004, IMG submission 187948) | Forest soil microbial communities from Davy Crockett National Forest, Groveton, Texas, USA - Texas A ecozone_RefH0_M1 (SPAdes) (version 2) | ecosystem: Environmental > Terrestrial > Soil >... | reverse complement strand
TGTCCGGACGAACCGTCCGCTCTCTTCACGGCGATGTTCGCGAGCCATTCGAAAACACCGTTCCTCTTCGCCAGTTCCGACAGCAGCATCATGCCGGTGAGAAAGAGATAGACATCCATTCCCTCGGCGACAGCGTAGCCAGCCAGCTTGAGGGGAATGAGGCGAAGCACGCAGAGCAGCAGCGCACCCGCGGCAGTCCATACAAATTCTGGAACGCCAAAGGGCCTGAAAAGCATGAGGGCAATGCTGATGGCAGAGATTACCCAGATCGCCAGATGCGCCATCATCACTTCCTGCGGATTCTACTTGGTTCAGCACAGCGGTTCCACGGTTGCTGAATGCCGAAACCTCGCCGCTGAGTGGCCTTTTCATTCAAGGACAAGCCACCTTCATGACGGTAAGAAACGGCTACATGTAATGTGAAACCGCTCTAAATGCGGAGTGCCGTGCGATTTACCGTCCCACCTGCGATACGGGAATGACCGTGTTCACTGGCGGAATTTCATCCAGCGGAAATCCCAGGCGCTTCCATTCATCGTAGCCGCCGCGCAAGGGACGCACGCGCTCAATGCCAAGTTTGTGCAGCGTCATCGCAGTCTTTGCCGCCGTGGCCTCGCTGGGGCACGTGCAGAAAAGCACCACATCGCGATCGCGCGGAATCTCAGCTTGCCGAGCGGCCAGCGCATCGGGCGAAAAATGCAGGGCGCTCGGCAGCGTGAACGGCTCCGCAAGCAGTTCCAGTGGATGGCGCAGGTCCACGATATACACCTGCTCGCCGGCATCCAACTGCGCTTTCAGGTCTTCCGGCTCAAGCCGCGAGGCAACCAGCTTTTTCAGCACCATGCGCCGCCGATAGACGCGCACGGCGAAAAACCCCAGAATGGCAAGCGCCAGAATCACACCCGAGAAGCGCCCAACCAGGTTCAACAGGCTGGGATCGCGCTTCAGCGCATCGCCAAAGAGCCTTCCGCTGGTCAGCAGGGCAAGCAGCCACAGGGATGCTCCGATACCGTCGAAGAACAGAAACTTGCCCAGTTCCATCCCGTTTTCGCCTGCCACCGGTGCTGCCAGGGTCGCCAGGCCCGGTACAAACTTGGCAAACATCAGCATGACGCCGCGACGTCGCCCAAATGAGTCCTGCGTGCGCCGGACGCAGATCGTCGGCTCCATCGAGAGCTTGCAAAGAATACGCAACACGTGGTGCCCGTATCGCCGACCAATCAGAAACCAGGTCGTGTCCGCCGTCAAACAGGCCAGCAATCCAGCAAGAAACGCCGCGCCGAAGCTGAGCTGGTGCTCCGCCGACAGGCCCCCCGCCGCGAGTAACATCGGCGTTGCGGGCAGCGGAATTCCGGCCTGTTCGACTAGTACCCAGCCGAAGAGCAGAAAATAACTGTACGTGAGAAGAATGTGTGTGGGGAGAGCCATTTAGATTCCAGTTTGCCGCCAGGTCGGGATCGGGCCGCGCATGCCGCTGCTCGTTAGACTTCACTCTATCGGATGATTATGAACTGAATTCGTTTCAAATCAATCTTGGGCCGTCGCACATGCCGTCAATCCTGTCGAATTTGGGTATGCTATGCAGATACAAATCGGGGAGAAGCGCTTCAATGAGATCCGCAAGAATTGCGATGCTGGCCACCTTATTGTTTGCCGGGAGAGCCTTTGGCCAAGTCGAAGAGAAGGAAAAGGAACCTGTAGCGATTCTCGAAGTCGGTGGCGCCGGGGAGTGGGCGCTTAACCACGGCACTCCGGGCTACGGCCCCAGCGTCGCTGCCGAAGTAACTCCCATTAAAGAGTGGCTGGAAATCGAGGCGGGAGTGACGCCCTTCCTCCGTCATGGTCAGACCGAATGGGACACCGACCTCATCTTCAAGAAGCCCTATACCTTATCTAAAACTGCGGAGTTCATGTTCGGCGTTGGACCGGAGTGGGCCCACACCATGCAAAACGGAAAAAGCACTGATTCGATTGGAGGAGAGGCCGCTCTCGATTTCATGTTCTGGCCGTGGGCGAAGCGAAGATTCGGCTGGTATGCGGAGCCGACCTATGGATACAGCTTCAGCAGCGCGCACGAGCAATCCGCAAGCGTCACCGTAGGTTTGCTGATTGCAATCGGAAAACTGAAATGACCCGGAACCGATGCGTGTCACAGCAGTTCAAAAGGGTGCCGGTGGTCAGCGTCCTGTTTTTAAAATTAATTGATTCCAGCATAGGCTTCCAAAGCTCTGCGATCGGCAATGATCAGCGTCGATCCTCTTGATTCCAGGAGGTCTCGGCCTTTGAAGGCAGTGAAGAGGCGCGTGACTGTTTCACGGGAGACGCCGATGCACTCGCCAATCTCTCCGTGGGTGAGGGCGCAGAATACACGAGCGCTGCACTCCGTTTGCTGGGCGACGAAACACTGGTCGAGCAGGAAGCGGACAAGTTTCGCGGACGCCGTCACAGTTAGGCCGAGTCTTCGCACTTTCTCGCAAGCCCGGGCACATTCCTGGCAGACTTCGCTCGCCACGTTGACATAGGCTGCAGGGTGGCGCTTTAGAAACCCCAGAAAATCCTCACAAGCAAGCGATGCAATCGAACATGGGGATGCAGTTTCCGCGGTGAAGTCATATTGTCGCCCTGAAAGCGCGCAAGCAAGCCCCAGTGTTTCTCCGTGAGAGGCGATCTCAAGGATCACGCGCTTGCCGGCGCTCGAATTCATGGAGAGCTTTACCTGCCCCGCCAACAGGAAGTGGACGGATTCAGGCTTTTGCTGTTCCAAGAACAAAGTGGCGTTGGGCGGCCAATCTGAACAGATCCTGAGGGATTCAAATTCGATGCGCTCCAGCGGAGACAATCGCCCACTGAAATTGCTCGATTTGGAAGATGCGGAGATTTGGCTCGAACCTGAAGCAGCGGTATTTCTCATCGGATTTCCCCCCGCGCAGTCTGTGATAACTTCTGGCCATCCCGATGGGAGATCATACGACTGGCTCTGTCTTCAGACTGTTCAATTCTGCTCACATGGGATTTGCGCGACGCGACGGAAGCTGCGTCTGGGATGTTCGTTTGCGATGATTGGATTGTTGTTTCCACATTGAATCCAGTTTCCCGGCGGGTGATCCGGTTTGTTTCTTGTGCTCCACAGTTTCACAGTTGCACAGTGTGTCTTTTTGAAACCGGGAGGACCGGAAGGCTAACTCTCGACGACAAATGGATTTGAGTTGAAACGGAGGCTTGACAAAAATTGGGAATGAACGGAGCAGTTGAAGAGAACGGACTGAAGGTCAAGCGGGCGAGTGCTTGCTCGAATTCGAGGACGCGAACGGGCGTCGGCTCAAGGGCGCGGCGTTCTCTCCTGCGATCGTTTGTCTTCCTGGAACGGATTTACTTCCCGACACTTGAGAAGCGCCGTGCGCGCACTCTCGATTGCGTTAGCTCCGTGATGTCCAGCTCGCCGGACTTGTCCTTGTCCAATCGCTCAAATTCCGCCTCCATAAACGACATCCACTCGTGCTTCGAGATCTTGCCGTTCTTGTCCGTATCCATCATCAGCAGCAACTGCCTTACCTCGTCTGCTGCAAGCGTCTGTTTGTCTGGTGGCTTCGGTGTAGGCTGCTTTTGAGCAGAGGCGGTTGTCGTCAGCACCCAGATTGCTGCAAACAGGACGACGGCCATTGCGAAACTCATTCGTCTCAGCATGTTTTGACTCCTTGGCTGAAACCAACGTTCTCTACGTGCATGGACCCGTATGCAAATGTTACGGCGATAGGGATGAACAGGGCCTAAAGGTTTCCTAAGGAATCCGGATACTGCCGTATTTGACGCGTATCCAAAGGTTGGGATTGAAACTCCCCAAACCAAGGGGAGTAACGACAGAGCAAAGAGGACGCCAGGGATCCCGGACCCAGGTGCACAAGAGGTTCGAGGTTACTTCTGCACGAATCGATGCAATTCGGAAGTAGTTATTCGTCAGCGATTTGACTGTTGCTTTCTGTCCAATAGAAATCCACAGAAATATCTTTAGTAACACGAAACAAAGTTATCTCCCAATGCAACTAATAAAGCAAGCAGTCGCGGAAGACCTGGTTTTAGGGGTCGGGGGTCTGTAGGCTGTCACCGAAATTCTAAACAAAACTTTGCTCTCCTGGCTCCGGTTTCTCCGGGTCCAGGGAAGCTCTGCAACTCTTAGGGGCTCAATGCTGATCACGATCTTTGCCACCCGGTTCTTGGGGGGAATCTGGAAGGACTGGGAACACATTTGCAACGAAGAAGAGGTCGAGGCCGTTGCTGATTCGGCGAATGCCAAGGCCGACGAGCGCATCGGAGGTGGGACGCCCAGTTTCGCGGACTATCTCGCAGGGGCGCGTTACATATTCGACGTGGCCTGCGGGCCGCGAGAGAAACCTCGGGAGGGAGACACCGAAGTGTACGGCGTATTGGTGGACGAGGTAGTCATCGCACGATTCCAACAACTGCGAGAGCACTTTGAGTTGAGGTTGACCGCATGAAAGACCTGCACGAAAAGAGTGGGGTTCGGCGGAGTCCTCGTCTGCCGAGATGGATGGTGCCAATGGCATTCGGCAGGTGACGATCCGGGAACGTTGGGAAGAGATACGCTATGGATCTGTAGGCCGGTTTCTCGGCTATGTTGTCGCGTTCACCGGGCTTTTTGTTGTCGTCACCTTGGTCCTGTGGGCTATCGAGCGCTTCTCCCACTGAAGGGGCTGTCGAACGGCACTCCGTGGAGTGCGGGGGAAGCCACAAAAGGTCGTCAGGCACTTGCACGCGTTCTAACCTGGGCAGGCGGCGAGGATCCTGGACGCTATCGCGCGGGCATCTTCCCACATCTGCGCGGGGTCTTCTTCGGTGGCTATGTCCCACAAATCCATGGCGGCGTTGTGGAGAATGGTTACCACGCGGTTGCGGGCCGGGCTGTTGTCCTGGCTGGCGGCGGCTACTCTGCGTTGTGCGTCGGCGAGGGCTTTGGCCGCTCCGGGGCGGTGGGGGTGACTGTAGTCGGCCGGTGCCGGGGCGGGGACCACTCACGACAGCACCCAACTTCATCCCCGCCGCCAAATTCGAGATGTCAACCCCCAACGAAGCGTGACCGGCCCTAAGTCCCTGATAACGCACACCAAATTCATTCGTCCGTTTTGCAGGGTATTTCCCGCCTCGGGCGCACAATGTAATTGAGTCGTTTTTCCGTACCAGGGAGGCTTCCACGCGCAGGCGAACAGAAATGCGAGGTAATTCCTCAGTGTCCGCGTAAGGCTTTCCTAAGTCCTTTCCTGAGACGACTCTGCGGCTAACTGCAATCAGATGACGACTCTACAGACGAGCCATCGCTCTAAGTCATTTATTTACATTAACTTGTTTACAGAGTATGGGTGGGGGGACCCAGGAGAGTTATGGTGTGGACCGAGTCTTGTGAGCACAGAAAAGCCGCCCGGAGGCGGCTTTCGCTGTCGAGACGGTCGAAGACTACCGGGCAGTCGATGTGCTCGTCACTTGCACCGCGGCATGGGCTTGCGTGCCCTTGTCGGCAAAGTAGTTGCGATCCCAGAGGTTCTTGTAGAACTCGCCGGTCAGCTCCGCAGCGCGCGGACCGAAAGTCGGCCGTCCGCCTTCGAGGAAAAACACCGTGACCAGGCTGCCTTGCGGTGCTTCGGAGTACGAAACAAACCAGCCGAAACGCGTCCCCTTGTCGGAGCAGGTTCCGGTCTTGCCAAAGACCGGCAGTTCCTGGAAGTTGGCGCGCAAGCGGCGAGCGGTTCCATATTGCACGGCGCCAGCCATGCCGTCCTGCAGGTCAGGCACGTAGCGCGCGATGTCGAGCGTCCGCTTCACCTTGGGCTGAAATGCCATGACCTCTTCGGTCGAAGTGGGATGCTGGAGGTAGTAGAGCGTTCCGCCGTTGGCGATGGCGGCTACAAACGCGCCGAGTTGCAGAGGCGTCATGGATACGCCCTGTCCGAAGCTGCACATGCGGCTCACGCCGCCTTCGGATGCGGGAAGCGGCTGGCTCGGATATTCGCCGAGTTGCTCGCCCTCGATGTGGTACCCAGCCAGTTCGCCCAGACCGAACTGCGTGGCGTAGTGGCGAACGCGCTCAAATCCAAGTTCGCGGCCGAGTTCTTCAAAATAGAGGTTGTTGCTCTTGGCGATGGCATCCGTCATGTTCATGCGGAACCCGGCTAGTTGCACCGGCGTGTCGCGCGTAACGAGGCCTTCGCTCAGTGCGGCGAGGGCAACGGAAATCTTGATAGTGGAGCAAGGCTCGGCGCCGGGTGAAAGCGCGAGCTTCTGATTGACCATGGCGAGGATGCGGCCGTTGGAGGGATCAATCACCACTGCCGTGCCGTTCATGTCGCCCAGCGCGTCTATCGCAGCCTGGCGGACGACCGGATCTTCACCGGCCGTAATGTCGCCCGCGAAGATGTCGCCCGAGGCGAAAGAACTGGCGGTGAAGCGCTCACCGTAGTAATGATGGCGGCGGGAAAGCACAGCGTGATGAAGCGAGGCGCTGGAAGCTGCCGTGGTATGCACACGATGTGCGGTGGCCGAGGAGGTCCGGGAATGTGTGGTGTGCCTGACGGCCAGATGCTTACTCGCGGTCTTCGAGTGATGCACGTTGTGCTGCACGTCAAGCGCGATAGCGCTACCCGCGCCGGCACTCAACCCGATAACCGTTAGCCCCAAGGCAAGAACGCAAGACAGTCTCATCCTGAACAAAATCTCCTCAACATCGGATCGCGAGCCATGCGTCTGCCAAACCGCAACGCACTTCTTACAGAATTTGAAACTCTTTATCCCACACGCACTGGCCGCAGACTGTGAGTAACATCACACTTCAATTTGTATGTTGCCCGCCCGCAGATTGATTGAGCAAAGGCAACACATCTCAGTTGCAATACTTTTTTGCCCCGTGAATTTCGAGAGCTACTTTGAACTATACCGATCTCCGGATTCAAAGCAAGTCCCCTAATTGGGCCCCTTACATCAGAACTTCATCCGGCGCATAAACGTCGGTACATCAAGATCCCGCTCTTCCTCGCTCGCACCGGCAGACAAAGGACTTACAGCCGGTTGAGAGACAGGATCTTCCGTAATCGCAGGTGCTCGCATGCTGTTACCAAAGTCAGAAGCATAGTCGCGGGGAAGCGGCGCAAAGGCCGGATCCTCGGCGATCTCGACTTGGCTGGACCGAACCGCGGCGGCCACAAACTCCGGCTCGCCGTCGACGGGCTCCTCGTCCTCCTCCTCACTCATGAACCGCGGTGGCGCTGGAGGAGGTGGCAGAGCAGGAGCCTTCTCGCGCATCCACGAGTCGGTCGCAACCACTGGGACCGTAACAACCGCCATCTCTTCCACGTTGAGCATGCGCGCACGCCGCTCCGGCATCTGGTCGCGGAAGCCGGTGGCGATGACAGTGATCTTCACCTCCTCGCCCATGCGCTCATCGAGCACGGCGCCGAAGATGATGTTGGCGTCCTCGTGCGCCGAGCTCTGGATCAGCGAGGAAGCATCGTTGACTTCGGAGAGCTTCAAGTTGCTGGAGCCGGTGATGTTGATGAGGATGCCGCGCGCTCCATCGATCGCACCTGCGTCCAGCAGCGGCGACGCCATGGCGGCTTGTGCCGCCTCCTTGGCGCGATTGTCGCCGGAGCGAATCGCTGTCCCCATCACAGCGTGTCCCATGCCGGCCATCGTGGTCTTCACGTCGGCGAAGTCACGGTTGATGATGCCGGGAATGGTGATGATGTCGGAGATGCCCTGCACGCCTTGGCGCAGCACGTCGTCGGCGATGCGGAAACTCTCAAAGAAGCCAGCGTCCTTGGCAACGGCGAGCAGTTTTTCGTTGGGGATCACGATCATGGTGTCGACGCTCTCGAGGAGTTCCTTGAGCCCGCGCTCGGCCTGCTGCAGCCTGCGCTTGCCCTCGAATGCGAACGGCCGGGTGATGACAGCGACGGTGAGGATTCCCATTTCGCTGGCGAGCGAGGCGATCACCGGGGCTGCACCGGTTCCGGTGCCTCCGCCAAGACCGGCGGTCACGAACACCATGTCCGCACCTTCGAGCGCTTCGATAATCTTTTCAGAATCTTCAAGCGCCGCGCGACGGCCCACGTCAGGATTCGCGCCCGCACCCAACCCGGCCGTAAGCCGGACGCCGAGTTGCAGCTTGATGGGAGCCAGTGACAGCTTGAGCGCCTGCACGTCGGTGTTCGCAGCAATGAACTCGACGCCTTCCAGACCCGCCTGGATCATGCGATTGACTGCGTTGCCGCCGCCGCCACCCACACCGATTACCTTGATTCGCGCGCCCCGTACCTCTTCGTCGTGGAATTGAATCCGGATTTCCGCGGCTTCTGCCTTCTGCTGATCCATAGCGGCTGGCGCCTCCCCATTCGTCATTGACATGATTCCTTGCCTTAGAAACTCGCTGCGAAGATGGCGCGCAATTTGGCGCGCAAGCTGTTGTTTTCTGCCGCACGGGTTACGCGTGTGCGATGTGCATACAGTAGCATTCCGATGGCAGTGGAAAAGCTGGGATGAACTAATTCGCCTGGCATGTTGGAGAGCCGAACCGGCATTCCCGTCCTTGCCGGAACACGAAGCTGGCTCTCGGTTACGTCGAGCATGCCGGGCAGCATGGCACCGCCGCCGGTCAATACGCATCCGGCACCGAGCGCCTCAAGCACGCCGCCGTGGCGAAGACTCTCTTTGACAAAATATAAAAGCTCGCGCGCCCGTGGTTCAAGAATCTCAGCGAGCGTGCGCAAAACGAGACGCTGCGGCTCAGGGTTGTTGATTTCTATTTCGGCTTCGAGCGGCACCGCGGTAACGACAGCATGTCCGTACTGGCGCTTCAGCTCTTCGGCCTGGGCAACGGGCATCTGCAAACCGACGGCAAGATCGTTGGTGAAGTGGTTGCCGCCGACCGGAACCGATGACGTGTGTGCCACCGCGCCCTCGAAGAAGACAACCAGATCGCTGGAGTGCGCGCCAATGTCGAGCAGGCAGACACCGAGTTCACGCTCATCGGCGGATAGCGTTGCCTCCGCCGCGGCGATAGATTCGAGCACCGCTTCAGAGACTTCGAGTCCGGCGCGATTGGCGCAGGTGACGGTGCTTTGCAGCGCGCTGCCGGAACAGGTGGCGATGTGCAGGTCTACTTCGAGCCGGGCGCCGACCATGCCGATCGGGTCGAAGATGCCGGGTTGGTCGTCGAGAATGAACTGGCGCGGCAACAGGTGCAGAATCTCGCGATCGGGAGGCCGCTCGACGGCGCGGGCACGCTCGACGGCGGCGCGCACATCTTCGCGCGTGATCTCACGCATGCGGCTGCCAAGGTCGAGACCGCCATTGGTATTCAGGCCGCGAATATGCGGACCGCCGACGCCGACGACGCATTGATCGATGTTTGCACGCGCTGTCCACTCCGCCTGCTCGTTCGCCTGCTTTACCACCTTGGCGGCGGGTCCGAGCTCGGAGATGAGTCCTTTGCGCATTCCTGTCGATTCAACCAGGCCGTGTCCGCGATAGCGAAGCGCGCCCTCGTTCACGTCGGCCGCCAGCACCCGAGTCCATGAACTACCCACGTCGAGCACCACGATCAAGTTGTCTTGCGTCTCGCTCATCGTTCTCTCACTGGCCTGTGGTTGTTGTAGTGGTGCCGGGGTGCGGCTTCGGGGTTGGCTTCTTTACCGTGTGCTTCGGATCGGGATGCTTTTTCCTGGCGGCTTTGCTTTTGGCGGCTTTGGTTTTGGCTACCGGTTTTGCCTGCGCATGTGCCGTGGCGGGCTTGGCGGACCCAACGTGTTTCGGCGCCGCGGGCTTTGGCGCGTCGGCTTTCACTTCCGGTTTAGCCGCATCGGGCTTTGGTGGTTCGGCCGAGCCGTCAATGGCTTCGCTTGGATTCAACTTTGCGGGCGCGGCATTCGCTCCACCCGTCATTTGCAGCACGACCTGCTGATCGTAGCGGAGGTCGACTTCGGCAAGCTTTGGATACTGCTGGCGCCACTCGGCAATGTGTGCCTTGTAACGCTGGTAGCGCTCAAGGAAATGATCGGAGCCGAAGTGCGCCAGGATGTCAGTTCCCTGCTCCGGCATCAACACGCGCGCATCTTCAGGATCGGACAAATCGATCTCGGAAATCTGGTCGGATAAGTGCTGTCCGCTGGAGTCGAGTTCGCTGACGAGGTGCTGATACACGTCCATGCGGGTGCGGCGTGAGGCAATCGGGTCGCGGCCGTCGATTCCGGTGACCACGGGAAAGGAGTAGTGGTGCTGCGCCATCATTGCCGGCGGCTCGGTGAGCAGAACGCCGTTGGCGTCGACGAGACCAACCTGCGCGTCCTGGCGCAGAAAGGCGATCGGCTTGCGCTCCACCACGGAGATGCGGATCTGGTCGGGCAGCAGGCGCATCACGGTGGCGTGCTCGATCCATGGGATCTGCTCAAGCTGCTTGCGGCGCTCGGCGAGAGGCACAAAGAAAACGTTCCGGCCAATGTCTTCACCGAAGACCGGCAGCATTTCAGCCCGGCTGACTTGGCCCAAGCCTGTGGCTTGGATGTTGCTGGTGCCCGCGATGCGGAAGCGCGAGTCGTGCTCGAGAAAGTTTCTGAGTGTGTAGGCCGAGACGGCAAAAATGGAGAAGACTCCTACGACGCCGGCTGCAAACAGAATGCGTCCGAAAGGGGTGGAGGGGCGCCACCACGGCCGGGTCGGTTCTTCGCCAAATCTGCGTGGTTTGCTGCGCCCGCGAGGAGCATCGTCCTCGTCGTCCATATCGACGGGCATTCCGGGAAGTGCGCGAGCCGAGACCGGCACGGCCGGGTTCGCGCGCCGAAAGCGCGGTTCCGCAGGGGCGTCTTCCTCCCATGCGAGAGACCGGGTTTTGCTATCACGTTGTGCCACGCCTGAGCCTAGGCCGGGAGAATCGCCAGGCTCAACTATAGCCCGCAGTGGAGTTGCTTTTTTCCGCATACGCGGCAAGGGGAACCCGTACCGTAACGGGCTGGGAACGCGGCATAGAATAAGCTACCCCAATGAGGCGTTTGCAACTGCTGGGTCTCGGCATTTTGCTCGCGGCAAGTGGGCTCCGCTCGCCGTCGCAATCGCCCGCCTATCGGTATATTCGCGCCGGAGAGCCAGCCGATATCAAGGCGCAGTCGCGGCCGGGGTTCGCGTTGATGGGCGGCGGGACTGACATCGACGAGGCATTCAAGTTTCTGTGCGATCGCGCCGGGGGCGGAGACTTCCTGGTGCTGCGCGCCACCGGCGACGACGAATACAACTTCTACCTGCGCGGCATCTGCCGCCTGAATTCGGTAGCCACGTTGATTGTTCCCACTCGCGAAGCAGCGGCCAATCCCTTTGTCGTCGACGCGATCAAACGTGCCAGCGCCATCTTCATCGCCGGCGGTGATCAGGCCAACTACATCAATTACTGGATGGATACGCCTGTGCAGACAGCGCTGAACGATGCGATCCGGCGTGGAGTGCCGGTAGGGGGAACGAGTGCGGGGCTGGCGGTGATGGGCGAGTACGTCTACACGGCGCAAGGCGATAAGCCCGATGATCCAAACCTCGACGGAAAGACTGCACTGGCGGATCCAGACAGCCCGCGCATCACGCTGGCGGGCAGATTTCTCAATATCACGATTCTCAAGGATGTCATCACCGATACGCACTTTGCCCGACGCGATCGCATGGGCCGGCTGCTTGTATTTCTGGCTCGGCTCAATGAACCCGATGGAAAGCCTGTTCCGCCAAATGCGCCAAAGGTTCGTGGAATTGGCGTAGAGGAACGGGCTGCGATTCTGCTGGAGCCGGACGGGAAAGCGCACGTAGTCGGGTATGGCGCAGCATACTTCATCGATGCCGACCGCGGATCCGGTATGACGACGCAGATGCACAAGCCGCTGACCTTCGGCCCTTTCACTGTGCAGAAGGTCGCGCCCGGCGCGGACTTCTACATCAAGTCATGGGCTGGAGACGGCATCACCTACAAGCTCTCGGTGGAAGCGGGCAAGATTCGCTCGACGCAAACGGCAAACGAAGTTTACTGAGCCAAAAGAAAGGGGCGCTCCCAAAGAAGCACCCCACCGAATCCCAGCTTCTTTACGACCAGTGCAGCGTCTGCACCGAATCTGCGGGCAGATCCACGTCCAGTGTCTTCGATCCCATGAGGAGCTGCACGCTTTTCTCGGCGCCTTTGTTGGCGAGCACTACGACGCAACTGCCGTCGGGGTTGCAGAAGCCGGTGTGCGATACGCCGGCGTCATTCAGATTGCCGAGCCCATTGGTGGCGAATACCTTTGCGCCTCGCTTTATGTGCCTGGAATAATGCGCGAATGCCCAATATTGGCCGCTGGTCGTGATTTTGTGCGTTGAGTTGTCGATAGTGATGACACCTCCGCAGGAGAACGGGCCGATATCCGGACGTCCCTTCTCGTCGAGCGCAACATTCCATGCCGTGATGGAACGAGCCCAGTTGTTGAGGATGCCGTTGAACTCTCCGGCCCAGCGCGTGTAGTCGGTCTGGTAATCGGGTTGCTTGACGTCAGGACCGCCTTCGGTCCAATAGGCGTTCTTTGCCGGGAAGGCATCGTGTACGCGCGTCATTGCCGCGGGCTCGCCGACATAGCCATGCCAGGCGATTCCATCCACAGCGTCATAGACTGAAGGATCGCTGAGTTCGTCGACCGCTCGTCCCCAGAGGCTGTAGTTGTGATCGAGCAGCCAGATCTTCGCATCGAGACCAGCTTTGCGGATTGCAGGCGCAAGGAAGCGAGCAGAAAACTCCATCTCCTGCTCCTGCGACCATAGGCAGGCGGGCATGTTGCCTTCCTGCTCGGCATCGGTTTCGTTCTGCACTGTAACTGCGTTGATGGCTACGCCTTCTGCCTTGTACGCTTCGAGGAACTTCACAAAGTAGCGCGCGTAGGGGTCGAAGCTCAGTTTGCGCATCGCGCCACCGATCATGGAGTTGTTCGGCTTCATCCAGCCGGGAGGGCTCCATGGCGATGCAAACAGAAACATCTCAGGATTCTGCTTGCGTGCCTCGCGCAGCATCGGCAGGTAGAACTCCTTATCGTGATCGATGGAGAACTTCTTCAGTTCCGGATCGGGTTCGCTGCTTTCGTCGTAGCTGTAGGCCTTGGTGGCATAGTCGCTGGAACCGATACAGGAGCGGCATACATTCAGCGCCATGGCGTCCGGCGCGAACAGATCGTGCATCACGGGCCCGCGCTCGGCATCGGTGAGCCGGCTGAGCATATACGCGGAGCCCTCGGTAATCGCCGCGCCGAAACCGAGAATCTCCTGACGAGGCGCGGACATGTCGAGTTGAATCGCGTCGGCGGCAACCTGGCCGGCCCGTTTCCACTCAAGGTTCGGACCCTCTGCATGGCGCTGATCGCGGAAAGTGCCCCACACTTTGACTGCGCTTGATGGCGCAAAACCGGCAGCCCATGCAGGCCCTGTGCGAGTAATGGCGAGCGCCGCAGCAATTGCCGAAGCAGTCTTCAAAAAGTCTCTGCGCGAACCGTGCTTCATTTGGTGCTCCTTGCCGTAGACAATTGTTTGTCTGCGGAATCATAGCAAACAGCCAAGAGCCAGTAAACCGTTTAACTATGAACTGTGACGGTTGGCACAAGGGACCTGCGCAGATTCAGTTCGACCGGCGATTGGACGCAACTCTACGACTTCGATTCAAGCTCCGCCAGGATTTGAGGAGCAAGCTGGCTTACGCTACCTGCGCCGAGCGTCAAAATCATGTCTCCGTCGCGGGCGCCCCCCGCAACTGCTGCAACTGCAGCAGCAAAGTCAGGCGCAAAGTGCGCGAGCGGTGAGGTGATCTTCGATGTCAACAACTCGGCGGTAATGCCGGGGAGAGGTTCTTCGCTGGCGGCGTAGATGGGCAGCACGAATACGCTGTCGGCATCGGTGAAGGCTGAGCCAAATTCGTCGAGCAAGTCGCGGGTACGCGTGTAACGGTGCGGTTGGAAGACAACGTGAACGCGCCCCTTGCCGCACTCGCGGGCGGCGGCGAGCGTGGCGCGAATCTCGGTGGGATGATGGCCGTAGTCGTCCACAACCGTAACGCCGCGCGCCTGGCCGCGAATCTGAAAACGGCGATCGACTCCGCGAAAACTGGAGACGCCGGCGGCAATCTTCTCCGACGCCAATCCAAGCTGGTGAGCAATGGCTACTGCAGCGGTGGCGTTGAGCGCGTTGTGGCGGCCGGGCACGTGCAGCTCAAACGAGCCGAGCTTGCCGGTAGGTGCGTGCACCTGGAAATGCGAGAAGCATCCGGGGCGCGCTTCGAGAAATTCGAGGCGGTAGTCGGCCTCGTCCGCAGTGCCGTAGGTAAATAAACGGCGATGCATGCGGGGCAGAATCGCGGCGAGGGCGGCGTTGTCGATGCATGCTGTGACAGCACCGTAGAACGGGACCTTGTCCATGAAGGCGAGGAATGCATGCTCCACGTCGTCCATGTCCCGGTAGCAGTCCATGTGTTCGCGGTCGAGGTTCGTTACGACGGCGAGAATGGGCGGCAGCTTCAAGAACGAGCGATCGCTTTCGTCGGCCTCGGCAACCAGGTATTGCGTGGTGCCAAGTTTTGCATTCGAACCGAGCGCATCGACGCGGCCTCCAACAACGACGGTAGGATCCAGACCGCCGGCAGCGAGCACCGAAGCGACCATGGATGTGGTTGTGGTCTTACCGTGCATTCCGGCAATGGCGATGCCATATTTGAGGCGCATCAGCTCGGCCAGCATCTCCGCGCGCTGAATCACCGGAACCTTGCAGGCGCGCGCTTCAACCACTTCAGGATTGCCGGGTGAAACGGCGGAACTGGTGACAACTACGGTCGCGCCTGCGATGTTGGCGGCCTGGTGCCCCTCGTATATCGTTGCTCCCAACTGGGCCAGGCGATCGGTGACGGGACCGCGGCGCAGATCGGAGCCGGAGACCTGAAAGCCCATGTTCAGCAGGATCTCGGCAATACCACTCATGCCGATGCCGCCGATACCGATGAAGTGAGCGTGCTGTGAGGTGACGAACATTGCGGGCGAAGCTTCAGGTTAGCATCCGGCGACAGTCATCAGTTTTCAGGAGCCAGTTTTCAGAAGTCACGAGTTCGCAGTTCAAAGTTCACAGTTTTCAGTGGAAAGCTTGCACTGGATGAAATTCGTCACCAGGAGTTCGCACGCATTTTGGAGGCGTCCTTGGGGGTCCCCCCCACCCATACTCTGTCGATAAGGTCCTCTCGTAAAACGGCTTACGACAAGGGTCCGGCTGTTAAGTCTTCCTGGCATTGATGTTGCTCGCAGAGTCATCTCCGTAAAGGACTTATCAGAGACCAGAAGATCAAAGGTCAGAGATCAAAGATCAGAGACCAAAGATCAAAGACCAGCGAACTGGTTGTTGAGCCTTGTGTTTTCTGACTTGCAACCTTATTGTGCGCCACCAAGGGGAAATTACCTGCAAAACTCGAGGATGTTTTTTTGCGTGTGATCTCAATGATTTAGGTAGTTGGAAGGACGGGACTGCTCTTGACAACAATTGCCAATGACGGCGGAATGGAGCGCGTGTCAATAAAGAAGGTACCTGGCGCGGATCGACTGGAACTGCTCAAGCCCTGGACGCCAGTCGGCGGCGATACGGCGCGGGTCTTCACCGCTAGTGAGCGCGTCGAGGGCGGCCTTGTTGACCATGAGGGTGTCGAGTCCGGCGAGCTTGTACTGGTCCGGATAGAGCTTGTGCAGAGCGGCGGCGATTTCAAGGCCCATCTCGGGAGCATCGAGCGCGTTGCGGTCGGTGACGACGATGTTCACACCACCGCATTGCTGGCTGGCGTAGAGCGAACTCGCCGGAGTAAACGTGACCGGAACAAATCGCACGCCGGCGAGCATCCGCGCATTCAGATAGCGAGAAAGATCAACAGGCAGGACCCACGGAGCGCCGACAACTTCGAACGGTGTATCGGTTCCACGGCCAACCGAAATGTTGGTCGCTTCAATCATGCCGGTGCCGGGATAGAGTGCAGCCGCGGTGAGGTTGCGCATGTTGGGTGAGGGGTTGACCCACTGCGCGCCGGTGGAGTCGAACCAGTCGCCTCGCTGCCAACCCAGCATGGAGACGACTGTGAGATTGGCGTTGATGCCGCGTTCGGCGTTGAACATGCGCGCCAACTCACCCATGGTCATGCCGTGACGAATAGGTGTCTGCCAGTAATCGACGAAGGACGCGCGTCCAGCGTCGGCGACGGGGCCCTGCACGAATGCGCCGGTAACTGGATTGGGACGATCGAGGACGATGAATGGTTTGCGGGCCTTCGCAGCAGATTCGAGGAAAAAGCCCATCGTGGTTTCGTAGGTGTAGAATCGCACGCCGACGTCGGCTATGTCGTAGACGATGACGTCGAGGCCGGCGAGGACAACTGGATCGGGACGGCGTTTTGCATCGGTTTCACCGTAGACGCTGTAGATGGGTGCGCCGGTTGCGGAGTCGCGGGCATTGCCGATGCTGGTGGTGTCGAGCTTGCCCTCGATGCCGTGTTCAGGGCTGAAGATGGCGGCAAGTTGCAGGCCGGGCGCGTGCGCGAGTACATCCGCGGTGCGGAGTCCATGCGCGTTGACGCCGGTCTGGTTGGTTACGAGGCCGATGCGGACAGGGTGCGACAGATCGGGATGAAGTTGACGGAAGTTGTCGGCTTCGAGCACGTCTATACCCGTCCTGACCTCGCCGTTGCGATGATCGAATCGCCGCGCAGCCATGAGGGATTCGTTGTAGCCGGTAATGCGCGCGAGGCGAAGCTTCTGCTGTTCCGACGGCGTGAGTGCGAGCCCCTGAACGACGGCGGTGGCGACGCGGGAACGAAGCGAAACGGTCGATCCACCGCCGCGCGGATGGACGGCGTTGGCGAGAAGAATGATGTAGGTGTCGGTAACGGGATCCATCCAGATCGATGTGCCCGTAAATCCGGTGTGCCCGAATGAGCCCACGGGCAGAAGCTCTCCGCGATTGGTGGAGTACGGCGAGTCGATGTCCCATCCCAATCCGCGGAGGCTCGCGGCATTTGCAGGTTGCTGCGGCGTGGACATTTTTTCGATACTTTCGCGAGTGAGCACATGCGATCCGTGCAGCATTTCTTCGGCGAAGATGGAGAGATCGTCGGCCGTGGAGAACAATCCTGCGTGGCCGGCCACTCCGCCCATACGGTGCGCCGTGGGATCGTGCACGACGCCGCGCAACATCACACCCTGCTCGTCATATTGCGTTGGTGCGATGTGCGGCTTCCATGATTCGGGCGGGAGAAAGCGCGTGTGCTTCATGTGCAGCGGCGCAAAGATATTGCGCTCGGCGAATTCGTTCAGCGGGAGGCCGGAAACTTTTTCAACGATGAACCCCAGCACCTCAAAGTTGATATCGCTGTAAACGAACTGGCTGCCGGGTGGGTTGGCCGGCGTCTGCTGCATCGCCATGGTGAACGCGGTATCGCGGCCCTGCCATGGGGCTTTCAGATCGAGGTCGGGCGCAAGGCCGGAGTAGTGCGTGAACAATTCGCGCACCGTGATGTCCTGCTTGCCGTTCTGCGCGAACTCGGGCAAGTATTTTGCCACGGGATCGTTCAGGCGCACGCGGCCATCCTGCACCAGCTTCATGACGGACGTGGTGGTTGCGATGCACTTGGTGAGCGAGGCAAGGTCGAATATGGTGTCCGCCGTCATGGGCTCGCGGGTTGGTTCGAGCGAACGCTCGCCGAATGCTTTGCGATAGACGACGCGGCCGTTGTGGCCAATAAGAAGCACAGCGCCGGGAATCTCGTGGTCTGCGACGGCCTTCTCCATGATCGGATCGAGGATTGGATCGAGTACCGCGTGGAGCTTTGGCGAATCGGCCCTGGCATGCGGAGTTGCCGAGGCATGCTGCGCGATCGCAGGCGAAAACGCACCGAGAAAAAAGATGAATGCGACGACTGGCAGACGGCAGAGTTGCTGGAATTGAGCCACGGATACCCCGGGGGTGAATATCAGTGCCAGTTATACAGCATTGGCGCTCTTGTCGATGTGTCGATGTGCTGTACAACGCGGTAGTGCCGAGCTAGATCCGGACCCACGTAAACGGTCTGTTATTGACGAAATATTTGTTGCAACGAATAATATCCTTAGTGCGTCTATTACGTAGATATTTGCGGTTCCCTGCTTGAGTCGCCTGAACTCGGCTTGAGTTCTACGGCGGCGACTTCAACTACATAGCCCGATGCATGGCGCGGGCTGAAATTTGAAAGGAAAGTAAGAAATGAAGCGTTTGGCAGCGACACTTGGCATGTTGGCAATGGCTCTACCGATGATGGCAGCAGCCCAGACTTCCACCTGGACTCCCGACAAGGCGCATAGCGAGGTCGATTTCAGCATCCTGCACATGAGCCTCTCCAAGGTGCATGGGCGATTTGGCAATATCGGCGGACAAATTGTGTGGAATGATGCCGACATCACCAAGTCGACAGTAAATGTGACGATTGACGTTAGCTCGGTAGACACTGGCGTGAGTGCACGCGACTCGGACTTGAAGAGCTCGGGCGTGTTTGATGTGGCGCAGTTCCCGACCGCGACATTCGTGAGCACGAGCGTGGCCAAGACCGCAAACGGTTTGACCGTGAATGGCAACCTGACGCTGCACGGCGTAACCAAGCCGGTAGTTTTGCAGGTGGAGGGACCGACGGGGCCGGTTCCAGGGATGGATCACAAGCCGCATGCCGGCTTTTCGGCTTCTACCACGATCAGCCGCACAGCGTTCGACCTCGCGACGAAGTATCCAGCGGCGGTGCTGGGCGATGATGTGCAGTTGAGAATCGAAATGGATGTGGTGAAGCAGTGAGCAATCAGCCGGGCCGCCATCGCGGGCGCGATGAAAGACAGCGGAAAGAGATGAGCCGAAAGGAAAGACGAGCCGGGGGATGCACATGGCAAGTCTGAAAAATGAAATCGCACAGGAGCGCCCATTTTCAAGCAAGGAAGAAGAGGCGCTGTTGAACCTGATGCGGACCTCCGATTGTATTCACCGGATTTTTCAGCGCAGGACGCGTCACTGGGGCGTTACGTCGACGCAGTATAACGTGCTGCGGATCCTGCGCGGATCCCAGCCCCAGGGATTGACCTGTTCGGCAATCGGCGATCGCATGATCACGGCAGAACCTGACATCACGCGACTGCTGGCGCGGATGAAGGTGCTGAAGCTGATCAAGCAACAGCGCGACAAAGGCGATCGGCGCGTGGTGTGGACGCAGATCTCCGCTGCGGGATTGGAACTGCTGGGCAAGATGGATGCGGAAATTACGCAGATGCCGCGCGAACTGGTGGGCCATCTGGATGAAAAGGACCTCGACAACCTGATTCGCCTGCTGGAGCTGGCGCGCAAGAATTGCATGGACACGCAGGCGCCAGTAAGTTGCAGCGGCGAACAGTGCGACGTGACGGATGCGACGAAAGACGCCCACTAAAAACTTCGGCGCCGCCGAAAGGCAGCGCCGTTAAATATGTATGAGTCTCTGCGGTATCAGCGGGCAACGATCTTCTGCGCAACGACAACTTCGTCGGCGTCGGACTTGATGATTTTGTTGTGCAGGCAATAGAGCGCAAGCTCGAGCCGGTCGGAGACGCCCAGCTTGTCATAAATCTTGCGTAGATAATTCTTGATGACCTGCTCGGTAGTGCCGAGTTGGAAGGCGATCTCCTTATTGCGCTTGCCCTGGGTAATGCAGGTGATAATCGCCGTTTCCTTTGGAGAGAGCCGTGGCTGAGTTCGCGGACTCACCAGCGCGGCCGCCTGGGCACGATAAGCGTCGATCACCCAGTTCACAGCCTGGTTATCAATCCAGGTTTCACCGGTGGCGATGCGTCGCACGCAGCGCACCAGCAGATCAGGCGAAATCGACCGGGAGATGATGCCGCGAACGCCGCGTCGGTAGAGGTCAACGGTCTGGCCCTCGTCGCTGCCGAGAGCCTGCACGATGAGTTTTACATCGGGAGCCACGCGGAGAACATCGGGGATCGCGGAAGGCGCTCCGACCAAGAGGCCACCTTCGATGAGAACGACATCGGCCGGGTGGCGTTCGAGTGCGGCGCGGAGATTATCCAGCGAGTCAGCTTGCGCCACGACGCGGATATCGTCTTCGAGCGCGAAGATTTTGCGTATTCCGACGCGATAAATCGCCTGTGAGTCCGCAAGGATAATGCGGATCGTTCCGGGCTTGATCGGAGCGTCGAGAATTTCGCCGTCAGGTGTTTCGTCGAGAAGTTCCATAAGTGGCCGCTACAGCCGTCAATTCAAGACCTTACTGCTCCACGAAGTGATACTCATCGATAGTAGCAGCAGCCTGATAGTGACTTTGGCTTATGGAGCAGCGTACCACACGTCCACGACAGTGAACTAACACATCTTGGGGAGTGCCGAGCACACTTCCGGGCATCCGCAAGTGGAAATCAAGCTCTTCGCCGATCGCGAGGGGGCCACTCAGCTCGAGAAGAACTCCGTTGGCGGAAACGTTGCGTGTGACGGCCGGTTGGTCGTGGAGTTTGTCGTCAGCCAATTCAACGGGCAGGGAGAGCGGAAATCGCACGGCACATCGAACTTCTTTAAGAAAGGTGCCACGTCCGGTCTTGCTCATTTCCTCGGTAGGGTTCGTCTTGGAGATCTCCATCATGCGATGTCCTTTTCCCGCTTATACGTCCACATGCTGAATGTATACAACTTCTGCAGTAGAACCTAGAGCACGAAAGTTTCAAAGTAGTAATCGGGTAGGTAACTCTGCCAGGGGAGGCAGCATCGCAGTGCGTCCAGAGAAAACCAGAAATACCGGAAATTCAACGCTTGAAGATCATATATAAAAAGCCGCGGATCCACCGACCCATTGCTGATTTTTATTTTGATCGACGCCCATCATCTTTCCCCGTCCCAGGCGGACCAGCGACAAGGCCGGGGTGAGAACGGCGTCGTCCGGCCATACATATAGGATACGAATTTCGGCCTGGGTGAGGCCGAAAGGCGTCTCAACAGTGGATTCGAACCGCATACGCTGCTGCACAAGGTATTCAGCACGATCCACCGGCGGTATCGCCTCCAGACGCGCCCGCGACGGCTCGAATTCAATTCCCTTTCCGGCAAATGAAAACAGCGGCTTTAACAGCAGGTCTGCGTAAACCGACGCGCTGTTATCGCTTACAGGAAGCGGCACTCCTGCGGTAGCAAGAAAATCGCGCCCGGAGCCGGCAAGAAAGTCGTCGAGGAACACCGCGGGCGGGACGACGGAAAACTTCTCAGTTCGGGCCAGCCAGGGAATTGAAAACTTGCTGATCAGGAAATACCAGTTCGGATGCCCTGCCCACTCTACATCCCAGGGGCGCGAAAGATCGAAAGGCAGATGAATGCTGCGGGCGATGAGTTCGTCGACAATGGCGCGATTGTAGATGCGATGAATCGGCGTGAGCTTGCCAGCGGCATCACGATAGTGCAACTTGTTGCCCACCGGCTCGAGCGTAGCGATGTCAACTAGCGGGACGCCCAGGCGCTGCGAGGTCAGGTAGAAATCGGTAAACGTTTTTTGATGGAGAGGATCGATCTCAGTGAGAACGACGTTTTCAGAGCTGTGCCTGCCGAGAATGGTGCGGCGAAGCAGATCCCAGTAGGAGGACTCGCTGAGTCCGCCGAGATAGATGCCTAGCGATCCTGGCAGACCGAAGACCTCGCGGTAGGTGGAACAGAGTTCAGCCTGGTAGGCAAAAACGGACGGAAATGCCTGAATTTCCACAAGCCTGGGTACAAGTTCGCCGGAGCCTGTGCGCACCAATGCGAAGTCGGCGGTGAGGAAGTGCGGGTGGCTTGTCTGGGCGGCGACGTCATAACCGGCAGGAATCGCGCGGCGCGCGGCTTCCAGGTAAGCATGATCGGCAATCAGATGATGGGCCAGTGCTGCACCCTCATCCGCCATTGCATCGAGAAGCGTCTTGGCAAGAAAAATGGGCGTCTCGGCCACGCGAAATTGAATCGGTCCCCCGCAACGGCGATCGAGTTGCGCGAGCAGCGCAGAATAGGCGTCCGGAGTGAACTTCGCATTGAATGAACTGCGCAAATCTGGGATCAAGCTATCTCCTGCAGTAAACGGCTTTATGTGTCCAGAAGACGGCCAGTGTCGACGTGCCATGATCTGGAACTTCTTCACGGAGCGGCAACCGGCCTGGGGCAGATTGTAATCGAGTTCAATTTCTGCACCCTAAAGGTAACGGTAACGTGACTTTTTCGTGACAGTTACCTTGAATTTCCCACAATAAGGTACGAGAAAACGTTATCTGACAATTTATTTTAGATACTTCAGTACTTTTGTTGTACCGGATTGCACTGTTTGCGTTAGTCTTCTTTCAGTTTCCGCTGTAAACACTGAGGGATTTCCAAAATGTCTTCGTCATGGTTGAAAGTTTCATGCGTGGCTCTTGGTTCGGCTCTTGCTCTGTCCGCAATTAGCGCGGTAGCAGCGCCTTCCACGCATTATGGCTCGCCTGTAATCGTTCAGCCGCCGCTGCGCATGACTGCCAGCACGCCGATCGTGGTGCAGCCGCCGCTGCGCATGACTGCCAGCACGCCAATCGTGGTACAGCCGCCGCTGCGCATGACTGCCAGCACGCCAATCGTGGTGCAGCCGCCGCTGCGCATGACAGCCAGCACGCCAATCGTGGTTCAGCCGCCGCTGCGCA